>ERZ891134.376-NODE-376-length-38504-cov-7.127390_pt1 | contig 38504 bp, 28 predicted proteins | sample MGYA00520888_ERZ891134 | MGnify/ENA primary metagenome ERZ891134 (study PRJEB32303, sample SAMEA104408692) | aquatic metagenome | biome: Brackish water; feature: Coastal; material: water | place: Baltic Sea | collected 2014-10-23 | depth 10 m ... | reverse complement strand
AGTCAATCATCTTATGGTCTAGACTCGCTGGATGCTGAAAATTATTATGCAGAACTACGTTTTGTAAGCAAACAATTTCACAAGTTTTTAGATGGTGGAGTCTTAGATGAGGGTGGGTTCAATGGATATGAAGGCGATCTTCTAGAGCTTATTCTACCAACTGATGATTTTAAATCTACCTTAACGTGTAGTATTCGTATTCAACTGACACGTGAAAATCTTAGTAGCACTACATTGAGTTACATTGTTACCTATGAAACCGTGTATGCCAAAAGAAAAAGGAAAGTTCTGAGTGAGTATAAGTTGGATTCTCAAAATCCTATTCATATTTCTACTGAAGATTCAGCATTGAGCTATACCATTGCCCCTTCTTATCTTCTAGAAAAACAACTGTTCCAAATCTTCTCGAATTTTCAATAGCCCATCTCAGTTGAAATAGTTTGTAAATAGTTTATAAATAGTTACAAACAATAAAATTTGGTAGGTAGTATCATACAGTACGTAGAATCTCATTGTAGATCAAAAAACCAGAAAGAAGTGTATGAATTTGACAATTTGTGTCTCAAAATTTTATACTTTCGCTACAATTCATATAAAATCGTATATTTATAAACATTTTATAGTAAATAAAATCAGTTATTTAAATGAATAGGGACACTTTACTCAAGGTAATGAGACATTTTTAGTGTACGATTCTGGTTAACATGTATAAGATAATGCATCCATAAGATTTATGGCTGCATAACTATCTATTCAACAAGTCCTATTCAAAGAGTTAAAGCGAAAGTTAAAAAGCTAGCTCTTAAAGCTAGTTTATGTTTTATTTTGTACGATTAACATTATTGCTTCTAACAGCGATAATTTCCTCACTCCCAGTTTTAGCCCAAAAGATGCAAGCTGATTCGAGTAAGCAGTCTGGGATGAACAATTTAGAAGAAAGTTTCTTTCTAAGTTCAAACGGTCGCACCATCATTTGCTCTAGCGCTGAGTTCAATGAAAGTGGAGAAGTCAATGTTGTTATCTATACCAAACGTAATAAACAAGATATTACGGTAAAGAACGCGTCAACAACCTGTACCTCGGGAGTATTTGATCTTTCTTACGTTTTCTATTCACAAAGTTCGTTTAATGAAGACATTAGCCACTGGGATGTATCAAGTGTATACGATATGAGCTACATGCTGTATGATGCAAAGTCATTTAATCAGGATTTATCAAACTGGTGTGTTTCGAATCTTGCTACTACCCCCGTGAATTTTTCTGAGGGTTCAGGATTACGTAATGAATTTCAGCCTAAGTGGGGTACTTGCCCATTAACGGCTCAGATTAATACTGAAAAATAACCTAATAAGAGTCGTTTAACGTGAAGAGTGGCTTCTCTGTAAAGAGCTTACAGATCATAGGTCAACGCAGTTTCCTACTTAATCTAATTTCCACTCGTACACGGCTCCAACGGAATCGAAACTATTTGTCCATTCTAACAGAGGACTATCAAAGCTTTTAACATTTACCCAAAGCAAATCCTCTACCATTGAATAGTCGCTTACTTTAGAAAAAGGTGGAATTTTCGCCCCCGAAGAATAAAAATAGTAATGCAATTCGCGATCATTTAGTTGCAAGCTATCGGTGTATTCCTGACTATATGCACGAGCTTGGTCTTTCAAAGCTTCTGTCAAAAGATTAACACGATTGGCATTCATAATCTCAAAGGCTACGAGATACATATCGTTCTCTTCATACACCTCTCGGGATTCAAAACTGTGGGTGGGATTATTCTTTATGGTAACATCTGTACAGCTAATGCATAAAGCAGAGAAACAAAATGCAATAATAACTGTACAAGTTGATTTCGGATAATTCATGACTATTAAATATTATGATAGGCATGAAGATAAAAAAAACCCTAATCAAGCCTCAAGCTTAATTAGGGTGGTCAGTTATTGTACGAGAATAATAACCCGAAATGTTGTATTAACTACGTTCTTCACTTATACAAACATAGAAGTTTATCGGGTATTAATAATTATCAGATACTTTAAAAATGATTATTAAGTAATTACAAACAAAATAACGTCTCGTTTAAAAGTACTTTGAAGGTATATATAAGTACTTTTTTAGCGTTTTAGCTAAAAATGAGAGACAAATAATAAGAAAGACTAGCTGTTACTAAAATCGTATCCCAACAGAATATTTTACCATAAGATCAGGGATGGCTAAAACGGTAACCCCCACATCAACCTGATCAAAAATGCTATACTGTCGCCCAAGACTAAATGATTGTGGAAATGCCTTGCCTAAAAGATCAGCATAGCCCTCTACATCTTCACGTGTGTCAATCCCAACACCCGTCATCATCTTTCCACCGAATCGTACATGACTATTTGAGTATCCTGTGGTATTCCCAAATGCTTGAAATAGCATACCATCAATATCCAATAGAAGCAATCGTAATGGAATAGTTGCATAGGACGCAAAAGACCCAAAACGGTCTTCTAATCGAATGTCCATACCAAAACCAATGCCATGGTTAGCCTGCTTACCTATTACATTACTTCCATGCCCATAACTTAACTGGCCATTATAATAACTATAATTGAATACAATGGTATGTAGACCCACATTGAAGTCTAACCCTAAACTTAATGAGGAGGGTAGATTTAAACTCCCATTACTCACAAGTGAACCTATATTTCGTTCGGTAGTTAAATTTGGCTTATTTGCCTGTAAACTATCTAAGGCAACCCCTATGTCCCCTTGTAAGAGCTCATCACCTGTACCTGTAACAAAGATGGGTAGAAAAGCATTAGCATAGGCTCCTTCCTCGGCAATCAATTCAAAATTAGGCATATTTTTGTAGACCAAAGAGGCATTGATACCTTGGTAGGTTTGGTAAACAAAGCCAAGGGTGTACCCATATCCAACAGAACGATAATTGGCATACGCATTCATTGAAAAGGTGTTAATCTCACCTAATTCACTATTAAGGTTAGGATCTGCAGGATTGTTAAAATACCGTTCGTCAGCACCACCAACGACTACCATACCCGATAAATCGGCCTGTAGGCGCCGTACATTATCTACCTGATACCTACTAATAGATAAGCCAGCTGATATCTTTTTTGCAGGAGTATCAACGATGGTATAACCACCGCCAATAGTGAGATTACTCATTTGAAGTTGCATTTGCATGAGCAAAGAAATATTCATGAGTACGTCGAATCGTATGGCTACCTCGTCGGTTCCTTGTTCTTGTGCTAGTTTAGCTGAAATTCCGGTTATACCCATGTCAAGGTTCATACTCATAGGGTAGTTATACGATGCTGCTAAGGTCAATTCTTCTGTAATAGGCATCGAAAAGGCCATCAAACCTATATTTGGAGTAAGCCCTACGTCGAGGTTTCTCATTTTGGTTGGCTGGATATAGGTCTCTGGAAATTGAGTCCAGGTATCGGTATCACTAAATGTATCCGTAATAGAGCTATCAAAACTCGTGTTCAGTGAATTTATGATACGTTTGTTCAATCCAGCATTCATGTCTGTTCCAAGACCAATCCGACTATCAAATACCATATGCCCACTGGTATTAAAGGCTAACATGGCCGGATTCAGATTAACATTCAGTGCTCCGTTGTATACCTTCGAGGACAATAACCCCCCCATTCCACTAGATCCAAGGCTTCCTCCAATGGTATTGAGATTAAGCCCAAAAGAAACATCCATGTATCCACCTCGGAATAGGTGCAATTCACTGGGTTCTGCGTCATCTTCTTCCCCTCCGCTTTGTGCATAAAGCCCAGGACTAAAAATGCTCAACAAGACAAATAAATAAGTGAATAAAAATAATAAACGTTGTTTCATCAGAAGTGGATTGAAAAACTAAACCGTTGAGAGTCTTTGATTGGATCCATTACATAGGTGAAGTCGGCTTTTATGCGTAGGGCCTGTTGAATAGAAATATCGAGTCCGGTGCCCAAAGTGATTTTATCGTCCTCCAAATTATTAATCCCTTGTTCGGTTCCTCCTCGAATCATTAAGACCTTAGCTAAGCGCTTTTCAAAACCCGCGCGCACCCAAGTAGTTCGATCATTCTCTAAAGCAGGCACATAATCGGCGACTAAAGTTAATTCATCTCCAATTCTCCCTGATACACCAAACAAAAGTTCCATGGGCAAATCTTCGGCATAATCACCCTTGGCAGAATACACACTACTTTCGACAGCAGAGGAACTCCATTGCATAGGGGCCTTATAGTCTCGAGCCATCATTCCAATTTGAATAGACTCATTTATGTGGACCAATACTCCAAGGTCTAATCCTAAACCAAACGCATTACCTGTAACCTGCTGCCCCATTCCAATAGATATTTCTTCTGGATCGAACACTAGATAAGAATTTTCAGAAAGAGTGTTCTTGCCAAAAGAAGCACTTCGATATTTAATTGAAGCACCTATGGATACGAATCGCACGCGAAATCCATACGCAGCATGCACAGATAATTCACTCATCATATCGTCCCCTGAAGAAATCACTGCAACCCCTAACACTTGGTTTTGGCCAAATGAAGGAACCGTAATAGCTGCATAATTGTAGGTGACCAAGCCCCAGTGGTCTAACTGAGATAAACCCACTTGAAACCTATCTGCTTTAGTTAATCCTGCGGGGTTCCAATAAGTCGCATTTTCATCATCCGCTAAGCCAACAAAAGCATACCCCATGGCAACCGGCCGAGTTCCAAAACCCACATCGACGAAAGACCCTGGAATAGTAGATATCTGTTGAGCGAATAATACGGGTGCCTTCCCAACAGGAAGCAAGCTTATGCACATACCAAGGAAGGTGACCAAAGTAACATGGGTAATTAACGACCTAAACCTTCTTAAAACATCACTATTTTGTTGTCTAAGGCTAATCATGATATCCTATTTAATGAGCACCACCGGTAACAGCTTCACTACTTCAGCTGACTGATCTTTCGCTTTTATTTGTATGATGTAGCGTCCATTTCGAGCCCATGCACCACTATCTGTTTTCCCATCCCACAACAATTCTTTTTGAGAGGACGCCGAGCCATAACGCCCTGGTTGTTGTAAATCATCCTCTAGCAAAGTTCGTACTAACTCGCCTTTCATATTGACTATTTGGATGTCCACTTTCACTGGTGGGTAGGCCGAATCCAGCCAATAACCTATGCGTAACGGTGCGATTTCAGGACTAAAAGGACTAGGTAGAACGGCAGCATACTTTATCCCCAAGGGTTCATTTTCTGCCATTACAGCAAACTGCCCTAGTTTTGAAATACTAACCGTTCCTGCTGTCTCAACATTATTTCGCAGCTCAGAATACGTAGAGTACTTAGCCTGAGTAGCTTCCAATAACTCCCACTGCAACGTAGTAAAATTAAATCTCCCTATCTCCCGTATGCCTGTATTAAACGTCATTGTGGTGTCGTCAGGTAGGGTTAAAACAGCCTCTTTCATAAGAGGGCTGCCCGAGAAAGATAGAATATAAATCAAATCCGAGACGGTGTATGAGATGTCCGTTCCTTGGGCAAACACAAACTTCTTCGTTTTTGGAGGTACGGTTTCACCCAAAGACAACTGAGAAGGAATTTCCACCGACCCTTCCGGTAAACTAAGTTGCATTCCACTCCCATTGGTCAGAGTGTAGGTTTCTTCCGGAAGTATTCGAGCTACCAATTCTACCACATCCGATTTAGATTGAATACCACTCACCGGATCGGTTACCTCCACAGTGAATGAACCTATAGTGCTGTTATTAGTTGGGGTAAAAACACCTCTGTTATCCACGGTGCCTACTGTGCTTGGATTCACCTTCCATTCTAAGCTATTCCCTAAAACCACACTACTACCCGATGTGTCTATGGCAGTATAGCCAAAAAGATGCGTACTAGCGTTTGAAATTTGCTTAGCTGGTCTACTCACGACCACACTGTCGATGGGCATACTTTGAATTTCAACATCTATGGTTTCGCTAATACTCGTACCATTATATTCGGTGGTTACTCTAAATTGATAGGTGCCCGTTGCTAGGGTTTCCAAGGTGGCTTGAGTGCCCTCTAATGTACTAAGTCGAATACCCGACGAATTATTAATCAGTGACCATCGAACAGTTCCTTCCGTGGTGTCTCCTTCAAATTTATCTTGAAGGGATTCGTTAATTCCATCACGCAGTTCTACATTGAGATCATAGGTATCACCTAGGCGTATTTTTTTTCCTTTTAGCCCTGGGGTTATACGTACCGTACTAAGTATACCACTGGCCAAAGGGGTGATCGTTTCCTGATTGCTTTGATAGCTTATCTCCGTTTCGATATTCTGTACGGAAGTATATAAGGTGATCGGTTCAACGGTTCCTTGAACGGGGATGGTTGCGCGAAGGGTATCTACTCCCGTTGACCCACCATCTATGGCTTGCATAGTTAGAGACTGAAAAGAGCCCGTTGACCCAACTCGGTAGTATAGCTGTGCCGAGACAGTTGCATTATCCAGTTCTAAGCCTGCAGGACTAACTACCGAAACAGCAGTAGATTGATCCGCCAAAATATCTCCCACCGGTAATTGTACATAAGGTAAACTGAAGGTGCTATCTAATACCGTTGTATCGGAATCAAGAGCAATTCGAATGGTATTTTCCGGGTATAAATAGCCTTCTTTAAACAAACTTAAGGTATACTCTGCTTGTTTCAGATTCGACTGAGAAGCATAGATCCCGTCACTGCCCGTAATAATTTTCTGTGATTGCCCACCCGAAACGCCAAAGACCAATTCCGTACCGGCTAAGGGATCCTTGCCATCGTTCACTCGAATCGTAATCTGACCACTGGGAACATAGGTATCCGGTAACACAATTTGCTGAGTAACCTGATCCGGCTTAATCACCCGAGTATAGGTTTTCGAAAAGACCCCTGAACTCACCGTAAACTGATAGGTTGTAGAATCCCCTTCTTCAATTGAAATCGGCAATGTCCCAAAGCGATAATTCCCATTCGCATCTGAGAGTGTAGACAAACTGGTTGATGATTGCGCCCGGATGCTTGCACCCTCGAATCCTGCCGACCTCAACAACACCTTCCCACGCACATCCACATAACGTGGTGCTAGCACTAAATTATCCACCGTTTTGTTGTCACCATCAACCAGAGTGACTTCTACGCTGTCTTGGGTAAATCCTTCGCGCTCGGCCTTTAATTTATAGATACCAGAGGCGACTCCGTCAAAGCTGTACTGTCCAGAATTATTTGATAATGCGGTAAAACTCTGTCCCGTGCTTTCCAGGGTGGCTTGGAGGTTGACACCAGAAAGCCCGTTTCCTGTGGAATTGACGACTCGTCCGGAAAACTGTGCATTATTGGAAACCATGTTGAAACTGACCGTGGTTGAATCACCCGTCTGCAATACTTGAACTCGCTGCGCAGGATCGGAACTAAAGTCTGGTTTAGATGCTCGTATCGTGTAGGAGGTGGCTTTTATACGAGAAAATCTTGCAATACCATCGCTTCCCGATTTTTGAGATAGTACGATGGCCGTATCTGCGGAGATAATACTCACGTCAACATTTGACAGTGCTTCGCCCTCTGATAAGACCTTCACATCCAAGGTAGCAATATTGGCCTGTGCTGTGAAATTTGCCGTTGCAGCGGTTTTATTACCCAAAGAAATCGGGCCTCTTTGCGCAGGGCTAAACTCATATCCAAGGAGTTGTGCTTGAACTAGGTAATTGCCCGCAGGAAGGAAAGTGAAACTATAATTCCCCGAAGGATTTGACTGAACCAACTCAACAATTTCTTGGGTATCGGCATTGATTAAACGCATGGTAGCCCCTGCAACACCAGCGGCTCCAGTGATCGAAGCCTGCGTAACGGTAACCTCTACGTTATCACTCAGCGTGGCGGAAGACTCACCTGTGGCAACGGTTTCGGTCAGGCTTCCATTTTCATAGCCCTCCCGATAAATATCTGTTTCAAGGGTATAGGTAGCTCCGTTCTCAATTTCGTTGAACTGGAAATTTCCAGACGCATCGCTTTTTGTAGTGTAGGAATTGACGTCATTAGAAGCGATTACCGTCACATTAAATCCCAAGGCGTTCCCACTTTTATCCGTCACTTTCCCCGCAAGGGAACCAATGTTTGGGGACAGCTGTACCTCTTCTGAGATCGTAGATCCAGCCGTTAAAACCACTCCTACAGTATCACTCTCAAACCCTTCTTTAGAGGCTATTAGCAAAAAACTTCCCGGGCTCATATCAGATATAGTATAGGCTCCACTTGCATCCGATACGGTAAAACTAGACCCATTTCCTTCTCTACCAATCAGGGATATTTCAGCCCCTTTGATGCCTGCATTGGTCACCGCTTGTGCAACAGTGCCCGTAATACCCGCATTATTGAGAACTAAGCCATCTACATTAAGCTGCGTTAACTCGGTTTCTTCTACGCTTAGAGTAAATGTTTCATCCGCAGGGGAGCTATAGCCGGTTTTAGTAGCATTGACGGTAAAACTTCCCAATTCCAAGCTGTTGAGACTGTACTCACCTTGCGCATTCGTAATACCGGTATACGTAGTCCCATTACTATGAGTAGCGGTGACCGTAGCCTCAGCAAGTCGTGCCCCACTAAGATCCTGAACAAGGCCCGACACCCGACCATCCTTAATCGTGAGTTGCTGATCTAGACGAATAGTCGCCCCATCCGACGCTGTTTGAGCCACTTCTTTACTAACATACCCAGTTTTCGAATAGCTAATCACGTAGCTACCCCCAACTAAACCCTCAAAACTGTAGGCGCCCTCTGCATCCGACACAGCTGTCGCACCCCCTCCACCCGACTTGCTCGCATTTACCAACACCTGGTTCAATGCATTTCCCTCCGAGTCGGTGATGCTTCCTGATATGAATACAAAGTTTTCGCTAACCGAAAAATTAACTCCTGTAAGGTTCTGTCCAATACTCAGGGTAGTGGCTTTTTGGGCAGTGGTATAACCGGCCTTCTGAACCCTAAGGGTATAACTATTTGGATTCAAACCCAGCACATAGGTTCCATCTGATTTACTGGTAGTCGAATCTACTTTTTGACCCGAACCATTTAGCGCATAAATTTTTGCCCCCGCCAAAATTCCTTCACCCGACACATTCACCGTACCTGCTACAGAAGACGGATTCGAACTCAAGGTAAAATCACTCACTCTGGTAGAACCAGCCGATTGAACACCTGAGGTGCCACTCTCACTTTTATACCCATCTTTTTCGACTAACATCGTATAGTTCACCCCCGCAGGAATACTAAAGGCATAGGTTCCATTAATCTGCGTTTGAGTTAACTGGCTAAACCCATCACCATCACTAATCGATACACTAGCGTTTCTAATCGCATTGGTTCCATCGGTCACCGTACCCCTAAGCGTAAAGGTATTTTCCACCAGCGAAAAATTCTGATTAATCACCGATTGGCCCGGCCCAATGGTTACGGTAGAGCTTGAATCAGCCAAAAAACCCGTTTTCTGTGCCAAAATAACCCAGCTACCCGACTGTAAGTTAAACGTATAGCTCCCATCACTACCATTGGTTAGGGAAACCACTTGACTGGTTGATGTATTTCTTGCCCGTAGTTGGGTATTGGTTAGAGCTAAACCACTCGAACTTACCTTACCTGAAATGGAGCCTGCGTTCGGCGTCATTTCAAAATTAATACCAGTTAGATCTTGACCAGCGGATAAACTGACTGTTTTTGGAGAAGGAGATACCAATCCTGTCTTACTTACAGAAATCCGGTGGCTACCGTTTGGCACACTCATTGAATAATAACCACTACTATTGGTTTGAGTAGTACCCACATTCAACACCGAAACGGTGGCACTCGAAACTCCATTTCCGTTAGGTAAACTCACGGTCCCTGAAACCGAGCTCGCATTGGGTACCATTTCAAAATCCATACCCGAAATAGTTTCACCCACAGCGATACCAATAACTAACTCCCTTTCTTGATTAGAAGCATAATTTTCCTCTACTGCCACAATAGAATACGAACCACTTTTCAGTGAGAGTGTATATTGTCCATTTCCTGTTGTAGTAGTGCTAATAGCCGTTCCAACACTAGGTACTGCACGCACCTCTACATTTCCAAAAGGACTTAAGCCCGTAGAGCCATCTTCGTTAGTTATTCGCTCTCGCACAAATCCAGTTACCTGGTTTGCATTCCCTGTTAACGTAAAGTCTTGACTCTGTAAAACATCACCGGTTGAAAGAGATACAGTAGCATCTTCAGGTTTAACAAACCCAATTTTTTCTACTGAAATAGTCCAATTTCCACTGGATACCGTAAATTGATAGGCTCCGGACCCATTACTTTGGGCTTCATACTGTTGGCTTCCATTATCAATACGTACCGTTGCCCGGGAAACCGCATCGCCGTCTTCATTAAATACAGTACCGGATACCGTCGCTTGGTCATTAGTTAAAATAAATGGATCCGAAAGATTCTTTTGCTCGTCTAAGCCAAGGGTAACCGAGCGATTACTTGGGCTAATGAAGCCTGATTTCGAAACCGATACGGTGTAGCTTCCCTGATTTAGTGATAACGAATAATCTCCGTTAACCCCTGTAGTCGTAGTTTTTATTGTTCCATCATCAGATTTAACCGTCCGTACTACGGCATCCTCCACGGTTTGTCCCGCATTATCTTTTACCACACCAGATACCGAGGAAGGTAAGGGATTCATTTTCATCTGCACATAAGTCGTACGTTGATCTCGTATAACCGATGTAGTGGTCGTAGTTTCAAAGCCTTGTTTTTCAGCTGTAAACTCATAGGTTCCTGCTACCAAACTATCCGAATAACTGTCCGATTGAACGAAATAAGGAAGGGAAGGAGTCACCCCGCCAGAAATCGCTCGCGCGGAAAGCTCGACTCCTAATAAGCTGGAATTATCAGACGCGCTTAGTACACGGACGCTAAATTCACCCGTTTCAACATTGTACTGAAAAAAGCGACTACTCGATGTGGTTCCACCACCCTTGGTGTTATTGGAAACGACATTCCATTGATACCGACCACTCTTTAGAGTTTGTAGGGCAGGAAACTCAATCAAGTTATTAGTCGTAGTCCCTGACCAGATAGGAACCGTGACGTCAATACCTTGCTGTTTCATCACTTGAAAAAGATTGACCGTATAATTAGAAGCCTCAGGAACATCGGTCCACTCAAAAGTAATGGTCTCCTCTGCAAATAGTTCTACGTTGTTATTGGGTCGTACAAGTGTTGTTTTAGGTACCGCATTTGGATCGACGTAAATGAAAGGAACAATACCTCCAAATACCGGACTGGTGTATACTGGGTTATTCTCCTCATACACATTTAAAACCGTATAGCTATACTCTTGATTTGCATTTAAAGGTGGTGCCTCATCCGTGAAAGGAGATTCCCGATTAATGTCACCATAATCAGCTGTCGTCGTTTTAGTGATATATTGCCAAACTACGGTTGCGCCCTCAATGGTAATTCCTCCTTCATCATCCTCTACTATATCGAAGGGTGTGCTGGACACTATTAACCAGTAGGAAGGGACGCCAGAAACCGCTGTCCATTGAAAAGTGGGGGTGGCGTTAGTGGTATTTCCCCGTGGGGCAATAATAGAAGGAGCCTCGTCTGCCTCGACGATAATCTGTACTTCGTTGGAATAAAAGATGCTTCCTGGATTAGCGGTGTAATCCTGTTGAATTTCCCCAGCTGTACGAGCCGTTGAATTGGTGATTCGGGCAAAATATCGACCTACACTAAGACCTATGTTATTAGGGACCAAATCGGCTCGGTTTCCATTGACGTCAAGTGCTAAGGTCTGATAGGTATTAGATGCCCTACCAATGATTAATTTTGCATTCCTACCTGTTAAATTAAGTGCAGAGGCATCTAAATTAGCCCATTCCAAGCGGAATTCAGCATCCTGTTTCAACAGTAGTTTTACTTCGTAATCCCCATCTGAATCCTGGGCTGTAGGCGGTTTTAAAATCATGCTCTGAGCATAGACCGAGTCCACAAGCATGCCAAAACTCATGATCAAAGCGATACAAACCCAAAAATATTGTGCAAAAAGGTTGCGCATAAAACCCCAAGGATAAATCAAATAGTAAATAAATAGCGTTTCTAGTGGCTAAATAGCCTGTGCTTCAAACTGTTACTCCAAATTAACTATTTAAAATGGAGTCGGCAAATTAAGCTATTTGGAGGTCACTGCAAATCCTTGATTTTAGAGTTCATACTGTTTTTTTCTAAAATGAGAATTCGATGAAATAAAATAATCGCACTTTTTTTGTAACAAATAGTCATAAATCGACTCCTTGTATATAAAGCAGTCCGTTCAGAGTCCGATGTAACGACCATTAGAACGTCACATAACCCAACATTACAAAAACCAACACCGCATAAGAACGTCTAGCTTCATAGAAACTCAACTTTTTTAATTGTACCCCCTTGTTTAATTGTACCCCAGGCCTCATCTTGGTTAAAACCGATGAGGCTTTTTTTTACTCAATTTTCGAAATAAAAATGAACCTGATGTGACAGACACAGATTAACGACGTAATTATTCGTTCTATACAAAGAAAATAGTATTTTAAAGGGCTTTTATAACTGCCATGATATTTATACGCAACTATGGAATTACATCTTTCACATTTATCTAAAACCTATTCAAATGGAGTTCAGGCACTAAAAGACGTCTCCATTACTATTTCCAATGGCATGTTTGGATTACTAGGTCCTAACGGAGCTGGCAAATCCACTCTTATGCGAACCATTGCAACACTGCAGGACGCGGATACGGGGGAAGCACGACTAGGAGATATTGATTTATTTAATGAGCCCATAGAATTGCGTAAGATACTAGGCTACCTACCACAGAGCTTTGGGGTGTATCCTAAAATGAACGCCTACGATCTGTTGCATTATATGGGAGAGCTAAAAGGTATTTCAAATAAGAAAGAGCGGGATCGTATAGTGGCTTCTGCGCTTGAACTCACCAATTTATACGATGTTAGATTCAAAGAAGTGGCTGGTTATTCTGGAGGAATGAAGCAACGATTTGGTATAGCCCAATTATTACTGAATAAACCAAAGCTCATCATAGTGGATGAACCTACTGCTGGTTTAGACCCTGCAGAGCGGCAACGTTTTTTGAATGTTCTCCGGGAAATAGGCACCGACAACATTGTGATTTTCTCCACACACATTGTAGATGATGTAAAAGAATTATGTACCGATATGGCCATCATGAATGGGGGAGAAATCTTACTCCATAACACTCCCAAAAAAGCCGTTTCATCCATCGAAGGATGTATCTGGGGATGCCGTATTGACCGGGAAGAGTTAGAGCGCTACGAAGAACAGTTTTCTGTAATCTCCTCTGGCTTTAATGACGACAACAGTCTTTTTGTTCGGGTATTTGCTACCGAACAACCCTCAGAGGCTTTTGAGGCAAAACAACCAAATTTAGAAGATGCCTATTTTGTTGCTTTGAAGCAGCTCGAACCACATAACACACTAGAAAATATACACGAGGAAATGGGCTGATGGGTTCTTTTTTTACCATTTTTCTTTTTGAACTAACCCAGTGGTTTAAGCGTCCGAGTTACTATGTGTACCTATCGGTCATGTTTTTTCTAGCCATGTTTTTGATGGCCAGCTCTGCTGGTATTTTTGATGCTATATCGGTTTCTGTGAATTCAGCCACGATTGCTAATTCTCCCACGGCCATTAACGGGCTGTTGAATTCGATGAACGTCTTTATTTTTTTCCTACTTCCAGCATTAATAGGTGGAACCATTTACAAGGATTTTAAGCATGAAATGCACTCGGTACTTTTTTCATATCCTTTTGGTACAGGGTCGTATCTTTTAGGTAAGTTTTTAGGCGGTTATATGGCTACGATGGGGGTATTATTAGCCGCCACAGTAGGGATTATTATCGGAACCCTTCTACCGGGTACCAATCCCGACCTGCTTGCCCCTTTTGCATTTAGTGCCTACGCACAGTCGTTTTGGATGTACCTAATTCCCAATACTTTTTTTCTAGGAGCCTTTGTATTTGCTGTGGTGACCTTTACGCGGAGTATTAGTGTAGGATTTTTAGCCATTTTAGGTCTTATTATTATTCAAACTATCGCTGATACCTTATTGACCGATTTAGATAATAAGGATTTGGCGGCTATGCTGGACCCTTTTGGATATAATGCCAACGTAATATATACCGAATATTGGACCGTTTATGATCAAAATGAAAACCCACTGCCCTGGGAAAAATGGGTCATTTTAAATCGGGTATTATGGTCGGTTATCGGGGCCGGTATTTTTGCAGGAGTATTCGCTAAATTTAACTTCCATCAACAGGCTTTTAGCATCCGTTGGCCTTGGAAGAAAGAAGGAAAAGTACAAACAAAGAACAATTTCGGAGTCATTGGTCGGGTTCAGTTACCTTCTGTATCATTGAAATTTAGCAATAAAGAAGTGTTCAGACGTCTCTGGTTAATGACCAAGAACGATGTAAGCTATATTATAAAAAGTTGGCCGTTTATCATTATCGTCATTATGGCCATGTTATTTTCACTCATAAGCATAACCACAGGTAGTGAAATTTATGGAACACAAACCTTACCTGTGACATGGCAAATGCTTGAACTACCGGGTACCTTTTTTGGGCTTTTCATTAATTTATTGACCTTTTTGTATGCTGGCATGGTACTGCAACGGGATCATACAACAGGAATGGCTTCTTTATTACACAGTACTCCTACTCCCACTTGGGTACTTCTAGGGTCAAAATTATTGGCCATCAGTGTCATGCAAATTATATTGCTATCAACAGTAATGGTCTTAGGAATGGCTATTCAGACGTACCAAGGCTATTATCACTTTGAAATAGGTTTGTATCTAACCCAACTCTTTGGGATTCAGTTCATCCACCTATTCATTTGGAGTTTATTGGCAATGTTCATTCATACGCTGTTCAAAAACTATTTTGTAGGCTTTTTTATCCTTCTTTTAGTATCCATCGGACTTAGCTTTTCGTCTCAAATTGGCTTAGAGCAAATGATCTTTAAGTTCAATCAAGCACCGGCAACCCCCTACTCAGATATGAATGGGTACGGGCATTACTTATCGGGCTATTTTGGGTATAAAATGTATTGGTTGGCTCTAGCGCTAAGTTTGTATATAATGGCGCTTTGGTTATTTCCGCGGGGATCCTATCCTTCTTGGAAAGAACGTTGGCAGATAGCAAAGCAACGAAGCAATTCAGCAAACGTGAGTATAGTTGCCGGTCTGTTGGTGTTTTTCTTAAGTATGGGTTCGTACATATATTACGTAGATAATATTAAGTACGATCGGCAATCCTCTAAGGAGCAAGAAGCATCTGCGGCTGAATGGGAAAAAACCTATGGGAAATACCGCTCCATTCCACAACCAAGGATTACCGCGTCATACATTGAAATGGATCTGTATCCTGAAACTCGTGATCTAGTGGTTCGCGGTAGCTATACCTTAAAAAACAAGACCGCTGCTACGATTGACTCCATTCATATTGACCACGGTAATTTAAAAACAGATTTTAGCTTTGACAGAGGCTTCGAACGCGTACTGGAAGACAGTGTGTTTAACTATGATATCTTTACCGTGTATCCTCCTCTTGAGCCTGGTGATTCGATTCGATTCGAGTTTGAATTATCTAATGCTCCCAATGAATGGCTACGTAATAATTCACCTGTTTTGGGTAACGGAACCTTTCTAAACAACAGTATTCTACCACGAATCGGGTATAACCCAGCTGGAGAACTAATTGGTAGCGAGTCCAGAGAAAAGTTTGACTTAGCTCCTAAAGACCGTATGCCCGATGCAACGGATTCTTTGGCTCGTATGAACAACTATATTTCTTATGATGCCGATTGGATTGATTTTGAAACCATTATAAGCACCGACTCCGACCAAATTGCCATTGCTCCCGGTTACTTAGAGCGAGAATGGTTGGATAATGGCCGCCGCTATTTCCACTATAAAATGGACAGTCCAATTCTGAATTTTTACTCCTTTATTTCTGCAGAATTTTCCACCGCCCAAGATTACTGGCTCCGAACAAATGGTGATACGGTTACCATTGAAATATATCATCATCCCGCTCATGATTACAATGTCGAGCGAATGATCAAGGGTATTAAAAAAGCATTGGACTACAGTACCCAAGAATTCTCACCCTATCAACACCGCCAAGTTCGTATTATTGAGTTCCCTCGAACAAGCGGTGGCTTTGCTCAGTCGTTTGCCAACACCATTCCATACTCAGAAGCCATTGGTTTTATTGCTGCAGTGGATGAGGAAGATGAATCGGGAGTGGATTATCCTTTTAGTGTTACCGCTCACGAGGTAGCTCATCAATGGTGGGCCCATCAGGTAATAGGAGCCAATGTAAAAGGAGCCACGCTTATGTCGGAGAGTATGTCAGAATATGTCTCACTAAAAGTACTTGAGCGTGAATACGGCGAAGATAAAATGCGCATATTTTTAAAGGACGCCTTGGATCGCTATTTGGCTGGACGTGCCTTTGAAGGTATAAAAGAACGACCCCTAATGTATAATGAAAACCAGCAATACATACATTATAATAAAGGATCCTTGGTACTTTATGCGCTTAGTGATTATTTAGGAGAAGAAACATTAAATAGAGCCATACAACGATACCTTAACAAAGTGGCTTATCAAGAGGCTCCCTATACCATTGCTGAGGAATTTGTGGATGAAATCGCTAATGCCACCCCAGACAGCCTTGGTTATCTTATTCATGATTTGTTCCGAACCATTACCCTCTACGATAATCGGGTAGATAAAGCGGAATGGTGGATAAATCCGGACAGTACCTACGAGGTTGAGTTTACACTACTAGCAGCTAAGTATGAGAGTGACGAAAAAGGAAAACGTCGCTATAAAAATGCTGCTGGAGACAGTTTACTATTTGAAAAAGAAGAACTTCGAAGACCTATTCAATCCCTGCCCCTTCGTGATTATATAGATGTGGGTATTTTCACCAAGGATTCTCAAGGGCAAGATTCTGTAATCTACTTACAAAAACATCGGTTTAACCAAATAGAAAATACCTTACGATTTACGGTTGGCGCCGAACCATCTGCAGTGGGCATAGACCCCTACAACAAACTCATTGATACCCAGTCAATGGACAATAGGCGAGAAGTATTGTTACGCAAAGAAACTGCAGAAATCCTAGAATAATCGCTAATAACAGCTAGTCTTTTAGTCCTAATATCTGCCGATTAAGCGCTCGATCTACTCCACCGCCACCAGCAAAGTCGTCGAACGCTTTTTCAGTGGCTTCAATAATATGACCTTGTATGAAGGAAGCACCCTCTCGTGCGCCTTGCTCTGGGGACTTGATACAACATTCCCATTCTAGTACAGCCCAACCATCGAATCCATATTCCGTTAGTTTGGTGAAAATCCCTTTAAAGTCTACCTGACCATCTCCGGGTGATCGGTAACGACCCGCTCTATCTCTCCAGTCACCGTACCCACCGAAGGTTCCTTTTTTTCCTGTTGGATTGAATTCAGAATCCTTCACATGAAACGCTTTTATATATTCATGGTAGTGATCAATGTATGTTAGATAATCGAGTTGCTGCAATACAAAATGCGAGGGATCATACAATATACTCACCGCTTTATGATTGTTTGTTGCCGCTAAAAAGCGTTCGAAAGTTACCCCATCGTGTATATCCTCTACTGGATGAACCTCATAACAACAAGCCACCCCATTATCTTCAAACACATCCAAAATGGGAATCCAACGTTTAGCAAGTTCAGCGAAACCCTCATCAATCAATCCCTTAGGCTGTTGTGGCCATGGATGAACCATTGGCCAAAGTAAGGATCCAGAAAAGGTGGCATGCGCTTTCAAGCCAAGGCGCCGACTGGCTATCGCAGCCTTTTTAACCTGGTCTATAGCCCACTCTCGTCGTGCGGGTTCATTACCTTTTAGTGGTTCGGGAGCAAATACATCGAACATAGTGTCGTGAGCAGGATGGGTTGCGACCAATTGGCCTTGTATGTGGGTTGATAATTCAGTGATTTCAAGGCCGTAGGAGGCTACTCTGCCCTTAAGTTCGTCGCAATAATCTTGACTTTCTGCTGCCGTATCCAAATCAATCATAAAATCTACGTTACTTGGGATTTGAACTCCTTTGTACCCTAGATCAGCCGCCCATTGACATAAACCATCCAGTGAATTAAATGGAGCAGATGAGTCAATAAACTGTGCAAAAAAAATAGCTGGGCCTTTAATAGTTTTCATATAGATTTAACGATGTATTCGTGTTACAATTAAATGACAGAGTGACTGAAGAAATCAATTCTTCGAGACGTTAATGAGCTACCTCTATCCATTGATTAGCTGAACTGGTCGATTCCACCATGGCATCTACCAACGCCATTCCATGAACGCCGTCATCAATATCTGGAAAATCGTATACAGGGTTGTGTGCTGACCCTGAAAAATGAGCTCGAACTGCCATAGCAAAATTTCTATAAATATTGGCAAAAGCTTCAAGATAACCCTCAGGGTGCCCAGAAGGAACTCGCGCATGCACCAATGCTGCTTCTGCCAAATAAGAATTATCAACCCCGGTTCTATATATCTGGTTCGGCGCCCCATACCGTTTTACCAGGAGAGTATTTTCGTCTTCCTGACACCACTCTACCCCTCCCTTAGTTCCATACACCTTAACCTTCAGCGCATTCTCTTCGCCGGCAGAAACCTGGGAACAAATCAATACACCAGGTACTCCCCCCTCAAACTCTAGGAGTGCCGAGGAATCATCATCCAGTAAACGCCCCTCAACCACCTTGGACATCTGAGACAGCACCTTGGTTATCTGTAAACCTGAGACATATTCAGCCATATTAGCGGCATGCGTTCCAATATCACCATAAGCACCCGCTTTACCCGCTTTGGCTGGATCAGATCTCCAAGCAGCTTGTTTTTGCCCCTCATCCTCCAGTTTCTCCGTTAGCCATCCCTGTGGATATTCCACTACCACCTTGCGAGGCGGCCCTAACTCGCCCGATGCAATCATATGCCGTGCCTGTTTAACCATTGGATAACCCGTATACGTGTGGGTTAGCGCAAAAGGTAAACCAGATTTTTTTACCGCTTCTTTAATTTCTAATGCCTCTCTGGTTGATAAGCACAAGGGTTTATCACAAATAACAGCAAAACCATGCTCTAAAGCCATAATTGCCGGAGCAGCATGCAAGTGATTAGGCGTAACAATAGAGACCATATCCATACGATCACCTTCTTTGCGTTGGGCTTCCTGAAGAATCATTTCTTGCCAAGTGGTGTATACTCGTTCTTCTGGTAGATATAACTCTTGCCCAGTCTCCTTACTTTTTTCAGGAGAACTACTAAAAGCGCCGCAAACCAACTCGATATGGCCATCTAAGCGCGCCGCAATTCTATGTACCGACCCAATAAACGCTCCTGTTCCACCGCCAATCATCCCCATGCGTATTTTTCTATGCTGCATTTACGATGCTGCCTCCGCAGGATTTTCTTGATCAGTGGACTTGTCCCAAAATAGTGCAAAGAAAAAGGCGGCTACTATTAGGGCGACGATGCCTGGCATAACCCAAAAGCTTTGAGCACCAGCTAGCCAGCCCTCCATAGTGGACCCATCGAGTGAAATTCGATCACCCCACCAACCCAACACATAATTACCAATGAGCATACCCGCACCATAGGTTAATAAATTAAAAAAACCTTGGGCACTTGCCCGCAGATGTTTAGGCGCTTTTTTATCCACATAGAGTTGGCCCGTAACAAAAAAGAAGTCGTAACAAATACCGTGAAGTGCTATACCCAAAACAACAAGTGCGGTTGATCCAGGAAAAAGACCAAATAACAAATACCTAGCTGTCCAGGCTAGCATACCCACTAGCAGCATCCATTTTATTCCTAGGCGTGCTAAAAATAGAGGGATAGCCAACATGAATAATACCTCACTCATTTGTCCAATAGCCATAAAAGAAGGTGACTGTTCACCGAACGCTACAGCTGCAATAAAATCATTGGTACGAGCATAGTAAAATGCCAATGGAATACTAATTGCGAAACTACTAAAAGAAAAGATGGCAAAGTTTTTTTCACTAAGTAATTTTAATGCATCTAAACCCAATGCCTGCTTCACATCAAACTTTTCTCCTCTTGCCGAGGGGGGAGTGGCTGGAAGGGTAAAGCTATACAATCCATATAATACCGAAATAACCGCGCTCACTTTAAGAGGAATGTTCGTGGATTGAATGTTACTTTCTACCCCAGTGAACCAACTAAGCAGGGGGATTTGAACAAAGCCAAGTACGGTTCCAGCAACAATAAATCCAGCAATTATCCATCCAATAGTACCCCAAACACGAATCCTAGGAAATTCTGAATCTGGATCAGAGATATTAGCAAAAGCGATGGCGTTGACTAACGCTAAGGAAGGCATATATAGCATAAAATACGCCAGCATTACCCAAATAAAGGTACCAGGATCTGTAATTCCTGCAGCAATCCACAAAAGCACTGCGCCTAAAAGGTGGGATATTCCATTTACCTTTTCGGCATTAAAATATCGATCAGCTAGTAAGCCTACGAATACAGGAGCTAGTAACCCTGCCCAGTTGTGGGTAGCATATGCACTCCCTATTATACTATTTAAACTCTCTTCTCCCTCAAACACCTGCAAGAGATAAGCGCCCATCGTCACAAAAAATGCGCCCCATATAAAAAATTGAAGGAACATCATAAGACTCAAACGAAACCGTAATGACTGCATAATTGTTTTGAATTGGTTAGATTTTTCCGCCTGCAAATAAAGAAATCTACCCCATAATTGAAAGTATTAAAACGAACAACTTTCTGGTCAATCATGGCGGAAGAAGAAGGGTTCACAGGTAATTTACAAAAAGTCGGCGCTCCTAGAATGACCTCACACTATACAGGCAGTTTTCATGCTTTGCTGTTTTTATTCGTATCTTTAGCATTGTTAGTCTAAGTATTGTTAAATAATGCATCGATACAGCATTCTTTACAAATTCAGGTACATGTTGCCACAAATAGAAACAGTTCATAGATGATTCAAGAATACCTTAATTCGATTGATAATTTCATTGTAGTGGGTGATCGCGTACTCATTAAGCCTCGCGATATGGAAACACACACTCGAAGCGGCTTAGTCTTACCAGCCTCTGTAAAGGAAAAAGAAGAGATACAAAGTGGGTATATCTTAAAAACTGGGCCTGGTTACCCTATCCCCAATACCGATGTTGAAGAGGCATGGAAAGTGACCGAGGATACAAAATACATCGGTATGCAAGCCTCAGCAGGGGATTTAGCAATTTTTCTAAAGAGCCGTTCTCATGAAATTGAGTTTGAGAATGAAAAATACATCATCGTCCCCCACTCCTCAATATTATTACTCATACGAGATGAACTAGAGGTATAACCATCAAAAAAAATGAACCTACAAATATATTTGAGGGGAAATCCAGCGACCCCGCGATGACTAAAGGCGTTTCTCATAGTCTATTTGACGATGTACAGGCTATACTTCTAGCTAGTTTATTCATGTCATTTGGAGTGGCTTTATTCACCCAGCAAGAATTTTTAATTGGGGGAACAGCTGGTGTCGCCTTTTTAGGATCTTATGCAAGCTCATGGAGCTTTGGTCAACTCTTTTTTGTCATTAATATCCCATTCTACGGCTTAGCATTGTGGCGGTTGGGCTGGTTTTTCACTCTAAAAACATTTGTTGCTGTTGGCTTAGTATCCATACTTTCCGATTGGATTCCACAATGGATTGTAATCGACTCTTCCATACCACTTTTTGCTGCAATTTTTGGTGGTTCTATGATGGGGGCAGGCTTATTGATGCTGTTCCGCCATAAAGCTTCCCTGGGTGGATTAAATATTTTATCTCTATACCTGAGTAAATACCACAATGTGAATGCAGGCCGCTTTCAGATGGTGGTCGATGTAGTTATCATTATTTTAGCTATATATATTGTAGATATATGGGCTACCATATATTCTGTGATTGCCGCTATATGCATGAATGCTGTATTGGCCATTAACTTTAAGAAAGGTCGGTACCTAGCTTCCTTAGACTCTTGAATTTTAAGAGAGTGCTTTAACCCACATCCAACCCATAGTCCTATGATCAATCGAAAAAAGTTTCTATCAACCAGTCTAAAAGGAATAGCGGCTGGGGCTACCTCACTTAGTTTATTTCCTAAGGTGATTGCTAGGCCATCACCAATGAATACCATTAAGGGTCCTATGGATGGTTCGCGTCGGCTTAGTGGATTTCAAGAACTACGCAGAAATGTAGGGCTGTTTACTGGTCGCGGAGGCACCATTGGGTGGCTCTATAATTCGGAGGCATTGGTAGCCATAGATACTCAGTTTCCGGATACTGCGGAGACCTTCATTAATGGACTGACTGAACGCGGTGCGTCCTCAATGGACTTGTTGGTAAATTCGCATCATCACAATGATCATACCGCTGGTAATGGAGTTTTTGCCCCATTTGCCCAACACATTATTGCGCATGAAAACGTACCCACCTATCAACGAAATAGCCATCAGGATTCTGACGCGAAACCAATAACAGCAGATCAGCGGTTTTCTTCGAAATGGTCTGGGGATTTTGGGGATGAAACATTACACCTCATGCACTATGGTGCAGCACATACCGGTGGCGACACCATTAGTTTTTTCGAAAAAGCACAGGTTGCACATCTTGGAGATTTGGTGTTTAACCGTGCTTATCCTTACATAGATCCCAGCTCAGGAGCTTCGGTTCAAAACTGGGTTAGAGTGTTGAACACCATTGTGGAAGAACTGCCCAAGGATACCATATATATATTTGGCCATGGACATCCTGAGTTCGGAATCACTGGAACTTGGGAAGATATTAACCGAAAAAAGGCCTTCCTGGAGGAGCTACTAACGCTAGGAAATGAGGCTATAATGGCAGGGAAATCAAAAGAAGAATTCGCACAAATGGAGGTTATACCTGGATTTGAGGAATTTGCTGCCCCAGGATGGCGACTACCCTTGTCCTATAACCTGAATATTGTGTATGACGAACTACGCTCTACATCCTAAGCAACCTTTAGCTAATAGAGGGAAAAGTACACCTGAAGCCAAGGCTTTTTGAGAAGGCCTGTAACACGCTCGTTTGCTTATAGGTTACTTCGCTGCCTTCCCAATGATTCTATTAGTAATCTCTTCTGTACTGAAGGTCAATTCCTTCTCTGGAATCTCCTGATTGAGTAATAACCACATCCCAATACGGTTTTACTGAAGTCTGTAATAAAAAGAACGTGTTGGGTGACCTACCAGCCAATTCATTAATAATAAAAAATTGCGAACGCTCGGAGATTATCCAACCAGTTTTTAAAGCTGGACCTCTGCCGTCAAAACCAGTTTGGTCAATTTCAATAATATCCATTCCCAAGCCCTGCATAGCCAATTCTTCAACTTCACTTTTTAACAACTCTTCCCATAAATAAGAATCCTGGCTCACATAGCTAAAATAGTCAGCTTGCCAAATAGAGCTTGTATCTGTTGGTGAAAAAAATTGTGGCTCTACCACTCTACTTTGAATGGGTGAGGGACTTATATATAGACCATCACTGGTAAACCCTTGAAAAGCCCCATAATTAGCACATCCCAGACCAACACTCAGGCACGCTATCATTAAGAAAAAGACCAATTGGTTTCTTTTCATACTCATCCTATTTGTTGTATGGTTTAAGTTGTGTCATTAGCTGTGTCATATTAGAAAAAAAATGAGAATGTAAGAATCCACTGTAAAACCTCTTAAAAATACTCCTCAGAAAACTCATTAAAATGCCTCTCCAATAGATACGTATAATGCCCACCTTGCCCATGATTGTTTACCTCGTACTCCAGGGATTATACCTAAATCTTCAGAACTAGGATTCAACTTATAGGCCAGATCCATTCTAATAGGCCCAATGGGTGCTCGATATCTAATCCCAGCACCTAAAGCCCATTGAATATCTTTTATGGCAATACTTTCCGTATTCGCCCAAACTTGCCCACCGTCCAAAAATACAACTCCATATCCACCCCTCCATTTCTCAAACTGCTCTCTCCATTCTAGATTTAGAGTTAAAGAGGCCTTTCCCCCGGTTGGGACAAAACTGTACCTACTTATTGCACCGTTTGATGTACTATCTACTCGTTCCACCCACTCCTTAGGTCCCAAGCTATGTCTTGCCCAGCCCCGAACGAGGGTACTTCCACCATTATAAAACCGGACGTCGGATGGAAGGCTATCACGATTTTGTTCAAAAATCCAACCCCCTCGAACTCGGCTTGCAAAAACAGATGTATTCCCTATTGGAGTATATTTCCGGATATCCAATAACAGACGTTGATAACTAAAATCACCCTCCCCAAAAAGTCCCGATAATTCTATGGTGGGTTGAACTGAAAACGTATTATACCCGACAATTCCCTGCGAATGATACCTTGAACTAAGATTAAAAACCGATAGATTATAGGTAAGTAGACTATCTGGAATATCCTGACCCGCTTCTACATTAAACTCATCGTTACGTGCAAAACGATAGGAGAATGTTCCAGTTAACCGGCTATTAACCACATAACTAAATGCGCTACCCATTCCTGAAGATGTGATATTATACGCTCTCTCATCACGGTATTGCATAAATGGGTGAATCCGAACACTACTTTTGGTATTGAACACGTATGGGAAAAGATAATCGGCCTCCAGATAGCGTTCGAAATAAGATAGTTTCAATTCAGTAGAAAATTGCTGCCCCCCACCTCCTAAATTTCTATGAACCCATGACCATTGCGTTCGAAATAATTGATAACTATCTAATACGCGAAAAGGACGCTCTAATCGGTCAAAATAACCCAGTCCACCCCTCCACTGAAATGAGCGCAAGTCCTCTTCCTTCACTTGTACGTGCAAGGTCAACGCTTCATCATCTGACTGTTCAGAAATCTGTATCGTAGCCCGATCAAACAATGGATGGGCATATAGTTGTGTAAGAGAATTTCTTTTTTCGGTTTCACTGAAATAGTGTCCCGGCTTAAGAGTGAGTTCTCTCTGAACTACCTTTTTTGGTACTGTTCGCTCACCATCTACAAGAATTTCTTGAATGATTGGTCTTTGCCCTAGAATAATATCAAAGCCTATTTCTTTTGCCTTGGTTTCAGTAAAACCCCTTCTGGTTGATTGTTCTCCCAAATCGCTCCGCATAACTACCTGTGCATACACATATCCTTTTTCTCGAAGCGCCGTACGCAAACGATTTTGTTCGCGCAACATATCCAACTCGGTATAGGTACTATTCGTTAATCGTACTGCTCGGCTTAGTTGGTCAATAAATAACAACCCAAGTCCCTGCTCGCGTAATTCAATCTGAGCTTCAGCGCTCATATCTATGCCTTGGGTTCGAACCCAAAGTAAACCTTCGGTATCTTCTAATTCAGAAGCTGCGGCGACTAAACGTATTTCAACCGACGAAATGGTTGTGGGCTCACCCAAGCTAATATGAAACCAAACATCCCAAAATACTTTATTTGCAACCGGTACTACATGTGCATGTACCCTTGCGTCCTCATATCCTTGGGCATTCAAAAAGCTTTTTAGCTGATGTAGTTGTTGTGTTAACGTCATTGCATCCCACCTTGGAAGATCTGCCTTACGTAGATCAGGTAGTACTTGAGAAAAGTTGTACAACGACCAAGCTTGCGCCACCGCCCACTGCTGTTTCCACCAAGCTGGTGTTTCGGCATTTATCCGGTTTCGTAGTATAGGTTCAGTAAAACGCTCCTGACCTCCAAAACGAATGGCTCTCACCGGTATCTTTTCGGGTATGTCATTGGGCCAGCTAAGTGTGTTTTCTTCCACAACAAAACCGCCCATATCAGGCTCTATCTGTCCGAATGCATCTTCCGACAAGCAGAGACCGACCACAACCAATAAAATAAATGGGGCCCTCAAATACGAGCTCATTCCTATAAAATTCAATAGTATTCAATATCTAAACAATCAATCTATAATATAGTATCTTAGATACAAGCAAAAATAGTTTTAGTCTTTATCTACCATCTAATTATGAAACTTTACTCTCGCTTATTTTCTAGCATCACGTCTCATAATCCCCAAGCCTGTTTACTGATTGTACTCTTTGGTGGACTTTTTCTTTACAGCTGCTCTACTACCGAGCCCTTCAGTGGGTATTCCTACGATCCGCCAGACGTTACCGATACCCAAGACAAAGAAATTCTTTACCAGAACAAACGGGTTATTGGGTTTGGAGAACCTCGTATCTGGATTAGTAATGAATTTTCGGGCGCACGAGTTTCAGATGCCTGGTTGGCTTCAGGACTCGTTCAGGATACCGTTGTTATTCGAATTAGACCAGAAAATGCTCCTATTAACAACTCTCCATGGTATGCGTTTCAAATCTGGAGTGACCAAACTCATGAAGTCCTTATTCGCGTATCATATGAAGGTGCTCGACACCGATACATCCCTAAGATTGCTAGCATCACGGAACCAACAAACTGGAATCTATTGCCGGATAGCACCTCCTATTCAGCGGACGGGTCGGTTCACTTTAACGTACAAATAGGCGCCGATAAACAGTGGATCGCAGCACATCCTATTCACCCAAATAGCGTTGAGGCATTAGTAGAGTATCCAGAATCCTATGGTTTTACTTCAGAGATTTTAGTGGATACGGTGGGTTATTCACACAATAATAGGGCCATCATTCAATGGCAAAGCCAAGATCAAGCGGAAATCGATAAAGAGGGCTTGTTACTCCTTTTTTCGAGGCAACATCCTCCCGAGGTGTCTGGATATCGCAGTTTTTTATATTTCTTTAACAGGTTAATGGGTACCGACGAGCTTGCACAAGCGTTTAGGTCCAACTTTCACATCATTGCCTATCCAATGATGAATCCAGATGGAGTCGAGCAAGGGCATTGGAGGCATAATTCTAAGGGAATAGACTTGAACAGAGATTGGGAATTTTTTCGCCAACCTGAAACCAGATCCGTCCGAGATGCATTATCTCCATTAGCAGATGGTCGGTATAATGTGGTGTACGGCATAGATTTTCATTCAACCAACGAAAACGTCTTTTACCCTATCAACAAAGAAGTAATCACCGGCATAGACAACTTCACTCAGCGCTGGTTTCCCTTTGTTGCCGAAGCAAATCCTGAGCTAAACTTCCGAAGCGAAGAATTTGAACCCAACTCACCCATTGCAAAAAATTGGGTCTACAAAACCTTCGGCACCGATGCCCTGACCTTCGAAGTCGAGGATGAACTAAGTGAAGAAGCAATGCAAAGCTTGGGTCATTCGGCGGCAGAATCACTCATGAAGTTGTTGCTAGAAGAATTAGCAGCCGCTGAGCAATAGCAGCAGCAACAAGCCTCATTAACCATAAGAAAGCCAAACCATAAAGCATTGAATATTGGCACGCAGATGAATCCAAGGAATATAATGTACCACCAGGGTCATGATCACGGGCACAGAGGGCACGACCACGATCACGGGCATCATCATCATGCCATTGATAAAGACCTTCCCACCTACAAACTCTGGATTTCTATACTTCTTAATCTGGTCATTACCTTGGCACAGTTCATAGGGGGTTTGGTATCTAATAGCCTTGCTTTATTATCGGATGCAGCACATAACCTCAATGATACACTATCCTTAGGAATAGCACTCTACGCACGTAAAATTGGGCAAAAAAAAGCGGACTCGGCTAATACATTCGGTTACAAACGCGCCGAAATCATAGGCGCTTTCATTAACCTTATCACCTTAATCATTATTGCACTAGTATTGATAAAAGAAGGGATAGAACGATTTATGGACCCCGTATCCATAGATGGATCCATCATGCTATGGGTTGCTGTAATCGGCTTGCTAGGTAATGTAGTCACTGCCATTTTATTACATAGCCAGCGGAAAGAAAATTTGAACATGAAATCGGCCTATTTACACATTCTTTCAGATGCTTTTTCCTCCGTTGGGGTTATACTTGGGGGATGGTTAATACTCTATTACCAATGGTATTGGATAGATAGCGTGTTGACCATTGCAATCGGAATCTACATTCTCTTTCATTCCTACCACATGCTTCGGGAGAGTATTGATATTTTGATGGAGGCTACTCCAGGGCATATCTCACTACCAGAACTTGAGAACGGTCTAAAAAAAATAGACTTGGTTGAGGATATACATCACCTACATATTTGGAATTTGAATGAATCGCAAACCCTCTTAGAATGTCATGTGCGTATCGATGAATCGAATATGCACTATATTGAGCGGATCAAAAAAGCCATCAAAGATTTTTTAAGCGCTTCATATAACATTCATCATTCTACCTTAGAATTCGAATGGTTACCTTGTGCGGATGAACATTCGGATTGTCGCTGAGGTATGTTCTTCTTAAAAGTATCTTTTCACTACACTCCTTAACCCGCCAGTTATGAACACCAAACCTACCTTAGCAAGGCCTTCCTCCTTTGTGCTTAGCTTTATTTTTCTATCCTTTTTATTGACTCAAAGTGCCTGCATGAATGACTATAAAGTCATTGATGACATGAACGATGCTTCGTTTGAGTTGGTAAATCAAGACAGTGTGAGGGTTACATTCCCTGAAGATTTTCGTGGACAATATGTGGTTATGGGATTTGTGTACACTAATTGCCCAGATATTTGTCCTTTAATCACCCAGAACCTAATTAAAATTCAAAAGGATTTGGGCTATCCTAGCAATGTGCAGTTTTTAGGGGTGAGTTTTGATCCCCTCCGAGATACCCCTGACGTCCTACACCGTTATAAAGAAGTATTTAAAGTCGACGAAAATGTCAACTTCCTCACAGGTGAACCAACCATGGTTCAAAGTTTTATGGATAGTGTTAGAGTACGAACCCAAGAATCTATGCGTACAACCACCGAAAGTGGAAAAGAGATCTATTTTTTAAATCATTCTGATAAAATTATGGTGATGAACCCAAAGGGTGAAATCATTATCGAATATGGAGGAAGTATGCCTTCTATTCCATCACTTATTGTTCAAGATTTACAATCACTCATTCAATAAATACCATTTATGAATAACCGAAGCCTTTTATTTAGCTCAGTCTCTGCTCGTACTAACCCACTAATCTTATTTATGGTACTTATATCCATTAGTCTTGGGTTACTGCTTGGATGCAACAATAAGGTTGATCGATCCGATTCAGCTCTTGAGGAACAAGGTCGCCTAACCGATTTATCCATGGCTAAGTCAGAATGGAATATTGCCATAGAAGACGCTTGGGCGCGTCCTACAAAAGCGGGTATTATGAGTGCTGCTTATTTTACTATGCACAATGTTGGTTCGGTTCCCGATAGTCTTGTTGAGGTTTCCTCAAATGCTTCTAAGGATGTGCAAATACATCTGAGTTATATGAACGACGGTATCATGGTGATGGAAGAGCAGCCATTTGTTGCCATTCAAGCTTCTGAGCAAATCCCTTTCCAACCTGGAGGATATCATATAATGATCATTCAACCAACTATGGATATGGAAGAGGGGGATAGTATTAGCTTGTCATTATATTTTAAATCCGGAATGATCATAGAAGAAACGATACAGGTCGGAAATCCGACAATGTGAAAAAAATATTAGTCAAACATGAGCCATAAAAAACCCCCAGACCTGTCAGGATCGGGGGTTTAAGTCGGTTTGAGTTATTCGGAGTATGTATCTACAATATGTCTATATAACATCGTACAACTCGAAAATGGTTCCCAAAATTTTATCTGTACGAGCTATACACGGAAGTGCTTCCGTCCGAATTAATTAAGAGTACATCATAGGGATCTGGATTAGGGCCTTCCATCCCCGGTGACCCCTCTGGCATACCTGGAACTGAGAGTCCTATAGCATCTGGGCGTTCCTTCAATAATCGTTGAACATCGGCCGGAGGTACATGACCCTCCACGATATAACCATCGATCATAGCAGTATGACAGGAGGCTAGTTCGTTAGAAATACCCTGCTCAGATTTAATAGCCCCTAATTCCCGAGTGACCTTTTCAGTAACAAAAAAACCTTCTTTGTTCATATGCTCGGCCCAACGCGTACAACACATACAGCCTTCGTTCTTGTACATGGTAACTAAGATAGCGCCTTCGGGAGCTTGCATCACAGAACTTGTAGATTCCATGCTTGTCTCAGCCGTAGTTTGGGGTTGTTGGGCATCTGTAGAAGGCCAAAATAGGATAGCCACTACTAAAACTGTAATAAAAGACCCTAAAAATAAAATTTGTTGATTATTCATTGATCTACATTATATGATGGATAGTTGAATTTTTAAACCTATGTATATTACACTAAAAAATTGCACTCAGTTCATAAATTCTTCATTATTTTTGTAAATCTTATCAATACTAACCAAATAGTACGAGTACTAATTCTTAATCTTATCAGTACTAACCAAATAAACAACTGTTATGACCTATCCAATTTCTCGCTTTAGTGCAATGTCTCTGGTGTTTTTAGCTTTTGCTGTTGCATTGGGAGCCATGGGTTCTCATTTCTTAGAAAGTACACTTTCAAGTGGTTTACTAGATACATGGGAAACCGCTGTTCAATATCAATTTTGGAATGCGCTAGGATTAATGGGTTTAAGTCTATTAGAGCGTAGTTATCGTGTTTCCCTTGGACTAGCAATGAAATTCATAGTCGGCGGAATTGTACTCTTCTCGGGTAGTCTTTATGTGTTATGTTTAGCACCAAATCCTTGGATTGTTTATCTCACTCCACTTGGCGGACTTTCTCTATTAATAGGATATACTGGAGCGGCTATCCGACTAGTACGCATGCCCAACGAAAACTAAGCATAGTTAGACGTATCTTTTCATCTTCACATTATCTTCACATTTCATCCTTTTATTTGCTAGCAATTAGAATTAGCTAAGCTACAAAACGACTATTCATCAAGGGATGTCATTATTTCCCGTTGTTCATACGAGAATGCTAGGAACTTATTTGTCTTCACACCAATTCGCTTGGGTATTCCTCGTTGGATTGATTGGATTGCTGTTGACAGAAACTTCAATGGCAATCACATCATCTAAAAGCCAATCGGTTCCGGCCACTTTTGTGTATTCCGACGTGGATACTACAGCTCAACTCATGGGCAGGGTATTAAATGAAGCCGGTATCGCCGTAGTCGGCGCTAATATTCGACTTAATGAATATGTAGGCACCTATACAGATTCTTCTGGTTTATACATAATAAAGGGTATTGAATCTGGTGAATACAAGCTACAGATAAGTCATATTGGATATGTTGAGTATCAACGAACGTTGGAGTTTATTCCAAAAGACAAGGTTTTCATTGAGGTACGTCTTGAAAGTAAACCCTATGAAAATGGTACAATAGTGGTTACCGCATCTAGGACCCAAGAAGCCTTGTCACAAGTAAGTGTGCCCATGATAGTTGTCCCAAAACGGGAAATCCAACAATCAGGCAATCTTCGACTAAGTGATGTATTATCGGAACAGTTGGGATTGTATTTGGTTGAAAATCACGGCACTGGATTGCAAATGCAGGGATTTGATCCAGAATACACCCTCATTCTCATTGACAATCAACCCGTGATTGGACGCACTGCCGGGACCTTGAATCTGAGCCGGCTTGCCGTTGGGAATATTGAACAGGTAGAAGTAGTGAAAGGCCCTTCTTCAGCATTATGGGGCAGTGATGCCTTAGCCGGAGTCATAAATATTATCACAGATAAGGGTTCAAAGCCTTTTGAGTGGGGTTTAAACACTCGTTATGGTACCCATAATACCAAGGATATTTCTGGCCAATTTAATTTTAAAGAACAAAACCTACAGGCTCGATTTTTTGGAAATGTAAACGGCTCGAATGGGTATGATTTAAATCCTGAAACCGTAGCTCCAACCATCCCAAAATACACTAATTATACCTTACAAAGTGGGGTGAAATACCAATTTCAGCCAGGTCTCTCGCTCGATATTTCTGGCAGATATTATCGAGAAGATCAATCGTTTCAAGATGTAATCCTTGATCGTAGAAGAAGCTTTGACGCATATGGTACTGAGTTTCAGCAAGACTATTATGTTTCACCCACCTTGAAATATGCCGTTGGTTCGGTTCACCTTATAGAGGCCAGTGCTTATTGGGGGTATTTTGAAAGTGAGTCCGTTTTAAATCTAACCGACTCAAATACCCGCTATTTTTCAGATGCATTCGCACAGAGACTAAATAAAGTAGAATTTAAAGCCTCTACCTTCTGGGACAACACCCACACTACTATTTTGGGGGCAGGTAGTAATAACGAATCACTAGACGCAGAAATTTATGCGGAAGTGCCTGGCTTTGCCAGCACCTACTTTTATGGACAACACGATTGGCGTGCTAGTGATGATTATTCTCTAACGCTTGGATTTCGGTACGACAATCATAGTGAGTATGCATCGCAGCTAAGCCCTAAACTGTCTACCCGATGGAAATTAACGCAAGACTTTAGTCTAAAAGCCTCGTTTGGCGGAGGATACAAAGCCCCTGATTTTAGGCAGCTCTTTTTGAATTTTAGCAATCCTATTTCTGGCTATAGTGTATTCGGTACCTCCACCTTAGAAGCAGGTCTTCAGCAACTAGAGGAAAGTGGTCAACTTTCAGAAATTTTCATTGACCCTTCCAGTCTTGGAGACATAAGAGCAGAACGTGCATATGCCTTAAACATTGGGGCTGATTGGTTCGCAACGAAACATACTAATATTCGTTTTAATGCTTTCCGTAATCAGGTTCGCGACCTAATTGAAACCCAGCGCATTGCTCAGAAAGTTAACAATCAATCCGTTTTTTCTTACCTGAACATTAGAAGAATGTATAGTCAAGGTATTGATTTAGAGCTGCGGACTGCCTCATTTTTACTCAACAATCTCGATTGGTCTATTGGTGGACAGCTATTAGATACCCGCCAACGGATTACTGAGGAATTTGATGATGTGGTTGACGGTGTAGTAGTTAAAAAGGAAAAAACTAGTTATGTCCCCATGTTTAATCGCTCCCGTTATACTGGTAACCTAAAGTTGTTTTATGCTTCCGAGCGCCTTGGGTTGGACGCAAATATTCGAGTGCAGTATCGTGGTGCCTATGGGTTTGTGGACCTAAACGGAAATAATCGAATTGATAGTAGAGAAACTGTAAACGGCTACACCATCATTAATAGCTCATTAGCCAAAACGTTCAAGCAGCAGTATCGTATTCAAATAGGTATTAATAACGTGACGAATGTTACTGATCCTCAGCGTTTGCCATCCAATCCAGGACGAATTCTGTATGCCCAAGTTTCCCTAGATTTTTAACGAATGAATCTGCGCCAGGCCTTTTAATCCTATTCAACAATCAAATTAATTAACTCACAAACAAATAAACTTACTATTCATTATGAAAAATCTAACATTATTTAGCCTTTTAAGCGGGCTACTTCTTTTATCCGCCTGTGTGGGCGATGGTACCGATGGACCAGCTCCAGTCACTAATTCGGTTATCGAAGACATCGATGCAAATTATAATACTATCATCGAAAATATGGAGCTAGTGACTGATATCAATGATTATCCTGGTCAAGAAGGTACATATACCTTTTATGATCTAGATCAAGGTGTCACTATTGCTGACTCTAGCTCAGATGTATGGGATATTGCCTTCTCAGGCACCACACTTTTAGCTAATACGGCACATGGGGGTGGAATTCAGGTGATTCAAACAGCCTATTCTGAGGTTGAAAATGCCCCTGAATCAGGTTTTGAGGCCACTAATGCGTCATGGTACATTTATACTGGAGAGGCACCAAATCTACCGAAGCATGCCGTCTTACCAAATAGCAATGCTACTGTTATCATTAAAACTCCAACGGGTAACTACGCTAAAATGGAAATAATAAGTTACTACGAAGGGAATCCAGATGTAACTACAGCTGAATTTGCTAATTTCATGACTCGTCCATCGGATGGATATTTCAGCTTTAACTATGTACTACAGGAATCTGAAAGTACCCAACTTTATCATGTAGATTCCTATACATTCTTAGATCTTGACACAGGTAGTATCGTAGAAGATTCCCTTTCATCACAATGGGATATTGGCTTTAATGCTACTAATATCATTGCGAACACAGGGCATAGTGGTGGTTTACAACCATTAAATACGGCATTTAATTTGGTGGATGAAGCGCCGTTGGAAGGTTATGGAAGTATGGACGCCGCTTGGTATACGTATACCATGAACAACACACCCCCGCATGCTATATTACCTAAAGAAAACTACACCTTAACGGTGAAAACCCCGGATGATTTGTATGCTAAATTCAGAGTTATTAGTTATTACAAGGGCAATCCAGATGTTAATTCTCAAAATTTCATCAACTTTATTCGCCCAGCTGATCGCCATTATACCATTGAATACGCCCTACAAAAAGATGGATCGCGCTTTTTTGAATAACATTGGATGACTAGATTACTTGTTCATCGTGCCGTAGTTAGTTCTAAAGCTTAGCAAGTAAGTGATTTCCGCATAATCACCGAACAACCAAATCAAACTAAGCCCTCTTTTATAGGAGGGCTTTTTTTTGCAGCTTAGTTAACGTCTTTTCAGCCCAATTAAGCCCTATGTTGGCACTGCATCAGGTAATAATCGGTAGTTGAAAATAAAACCGACTACCTTTACCCACCTCGCTACTTACTAGTATGTCAGTATCATGTGCTTTCAATATCCCCCGCACTACAGCAAGACCTAAGCCCGTACCCCCTTTATCCCTTGAACGAGCTTTATCTGTTCGGTAAAATCGGTCAAAAAGCCGGTCTAAATGTTCGGAAGCAATACCAATTCCTGTATCCTCAACCGAAATTTGGATTTGAGTTTCAATCTGCTCACAAAGCACCTTTATACTACCTTCATTGGTATACTTTAAGGCGTTCATAATGAGGTTGTCCATGACCTGATCTAACTTATCTCTATCGGCATGTACCGATGCATTAGTCGTGATTTTCAGGGTTAATTCTATGTTTTTTTCCTGCGCTAATGGTTCATACGTAGTGATTATATGTTCTAGAAAAGACCCTATCTCCACCGCCTCTTTATCTACGAAATGTTCATCCATATCGTAACGTTGCAACATTTTAATATCATTAAATAAACGAACCACGCGTTCCACTTGATTCTGCATGGTTACCATATATTGTGCTTTTTTCTCCTTCGATAAAGCCTCTATTTGAAGCATTTCTATAGCACCAGATATCGTATGTAATGGGTTTCTGACTTCGTGGGCAATGTCGGCAAAAAATTGATTCTGTTTTTCGTTAAGCAATTGGAGCTGCCTATTATCCTTTTTAAACCGTTCCGCCATTTTATTGAGTGATGTGGCTAAGGTTCCGAATTCATCGTTACGATCCATTTCTAGGGTTTCATGGGTCTGACCGTCAGCAATGGTTAGTGCTGCATCATTTAGCTGTTTTATGGGTGCTGCCATATATTTAGAGAATATAAAGCTCACCACCATAACCGCAGCAATAGAGAATAGCATACCGGCGTAAATAATATGACGAATATTGTCTACTGCCTCGTAATATTCTTCTTTATCCTTACTAATTCGTAAGTAACTTACACTAGGAAACCCATCATCTACTTTAGCAAAAGCTACTAACCTTGAGTAAGTAGGATCATTCATTACATAAATCTCTTCATTATTCCCTAGCACTGAATCCACTACTACCTCACTTAAGAATTCTCGTGAATCTACATATACTTGTTCGGGCTGCGTATTATAGATTGGTATACCAGTAGAATCAAATAAGGCTAAATCATAATCGAATAAAGCCGTGGTTTCTGTAATGAATGGAAAGAAATCGGTATTTTCATCCGAAGACTCTACGGCTTGTCTAACAATCCGCATGTCGTTTTTAAATTCATCAAGCCCTGCTGCAAATAGAAAAAAACGAATGCTCAAAATAGCATAAGCGCTTATGGTGATTATACCGATGATTAATAATAATATATAGGTTACCGAGAGCTTAGATTGAATATTCATGAATGTATAAACTCTCTGTTGAAACCATAGCCAACACCTCTGTATGTTTTTATTAATTTGCCTTCTTCCTTCATTTTTAACCGTAAATTTTTTATATGCACATCTACGGTTCGATCAAAAATAAATTTCTCCTCGTCTGATATATGCTCCAAAATTTCATGCCTGCTGTATACGACTTTAGGATGTGTAAAAAATAACTCAGCTATGATATATTCTGTGTGAGTTAACTCTATTTGCTGGTCATTTATGAACATCTGTTTTGAGTCGGTATCCAAGTAAACATGATCGTACCGTAACCACTGCTTTTTTTCTGGCTGCATTCGCCGTAGTTGACTCTCTACATGCGCCTTAATCAAATGTAAGCCTGCTGGTTTTTTAATATAGTCATCCGCACCTAGTTCTAAGCCTTCGATTTCATCTTTTTCCTCATCTCTAGCTGTTAAAAAAAGAACTGGAATATCAGATAGCACCGGATGTTTTCTAATGTGTGCGCAAATTTCTTTTCCATCCATGAAGGGCACCATTATATCTAAAATAGCTAATTCAATTTCATTGGCATACGATTCTATTATCGCTAATGCCTGCTTTCCATCTTTTGCCCAGTGAACTTGAAAATGGTTCAACTCTAGGTAATTGGCTAACATTTCGCCCGATTCTAATTCATCTTCCAGTAAAAGTAGGGTGTGTTTTATCTCCACGTTTATGGGGGTTTATTGAAGATTCAGGTATGTAATGAAGGCTTGTTTTGAGAAGTCTACAAATATATTTAGCACTATAGTTACTCTCTATAATTACCTAAATTATAAAGATAACTTTTGTAAATAACACCCCGTACTATGACCTCGCATGCCACATCTAATCGACCAGTTGTTTGGATAACAGGAGCCTCCTCGGGTATAGGAAAAGCATTTGCACAGCAATATGCAAAGGAAGGCGCCCATCTTATTTTATCTTCTAGGCGGGTAGATGAATTAGAAATGCTCAAATCTAATTTAGCTAGTGATTCTAGTGGTGATATCTTGGTTCTGCCATTAGACCTTTCTTCAGGGGATGCATTACTGCAAAAAAAAGCAGAAGAAGCCTGGGCCTGGAAAAACAACGTTGATGTCCTAGTGAATAATGGAGGTATTAGTCAGCGGTCATTATTTCTTGAAACCGATATGCAAACCATTCGTCGACTACTAGAAGTTAATGTGTTTGGAGCCCTAGCCCTCAGTCGTTTTATTTTACCCAACATGGTTAACCAAGGCTCTGGACATATTATCGTAACTAGCTCAGTTGCCGGGAAGTTTGGAACTAAATATCGTTCCGGTTATGCCGCGAGTAAACATGCCATCCAAGGTGCTTTTGATTCCATACGTCAAGAAATGTATGAACATAACATTGATATCACTTTAATATGCCCTGGCCCTATTAAAACCGCTATAACTCAAAATTCACTCACCGGCGATGGTCAAGCGTTCGGTAAAATGGGCGACTTACATACCCATGCAATGGATGCCCATGAAATGCTAGGTCGAATTTGGCCTAAAATTAAAGCACGTAAAGAAGAAATTGTAGTATCTGGGCCTAAAGAACGTCTCGCACTATACCTCAAACGATTAGCCCCAGGAATCTTGAATCGTATTCTAAAACGCTCCAAAGTAGTATGATTACGTGAACGGAATGAGCATACATTTCCATAACTCATCGATTCATTCCAAGCTACACTACCCTAATCGACTTCTTTTTTTCAAATAATGAATGAGTGCCTCATTAAAGGGCTTCTCCGTAGATACGGATTCAAAATCTATCTGAAATTCATTACAGGCCTGCTTAAACCCTTGCATATACATAGCCACTTTGGCTCGATAATCCTGGCCAACCTGTGCGGGTGAAATTTCGATTTGTTCACCACTCTCCAGATCTTCAAGTAAATAACGATCATGTTCAAGATCTAAGTTCAACTCGGTAGAATGTTCGGTTACGTTAAACAATATAACTTCGTGCTTGCGATGGCGTAAATGTTTAAGCGCCGATATCAATGCCTCATGCGCTTCTATATTTTCGAATAAATCAGTAAAAATAACTACTAAACTTCGCTGGTGAATACGTTCAGCTAACTCATGCAATGCAGCAGCTGACCCGGTACGCTCGCCTTTATTTTTAGTTACATAAGGCTCCATTTCTAAAAAAATTCGCCTTAAATGCCTCCTGGTACCCTTAGCGGGGAGCAAACTACCGATCGTATTAGCAAAAGAAGCAAAT
>ERZ891134.374-NODE-374-length-38621-cov-24.230203_pt1 | contig 38621 bp, 43 predicted proteins | sample MGYA00520888_ERZ891134 | MGnify/ENA primary metagenome ERZ891134 (study PRJEB32303, sample SAMEA104408692) | aquatic metagenome | biome: Brackish water; feature: Coastal; material: water | place: Baltic Sea | collected 2014-10-23 | depth 10 m ... | reverse complement strand
GCATGTCAGTTCAGGAGATGGTCGAGATGATGAGCAGCACTCTTCACAGCAGCAAGGGCTGTGGCGTAAGCCATGCGCATTGGACCCACAAGCGCCACGTATCCCACTCCGTCAGTGGCGCTTGTGTAGGAGGCTTGGACCACTGAGCAGTGGTGAAGGGCTTGCTCGGGATGTTCTTGGCCAATCCACACGCCATATCCAGGACCGGGAGCGGAGAGGGTCAGGGATGCGGGGCTTTGATCCATCAGTTCCAGGAGTGGTCTGACCTTGGCGCTTTGGCTGAATTCAGGCTCGGCAACGAGCCGAGACACTCCATGAAACAAGGCCTTGGTCTCTTGAGAGGTCTGCAAGGTCTGATGACTGTGAATGGCATCGCGGAGAGCCCTGCCGCAGGCCTGCAGTTCCCTTGGGAGTGAATTCCAATTCAAACTGCCATTGCTGTCGAGCTGCCGACGCGCCCACTGATCCATCGCTTCAATTTGATGTTCACTGCCGTGGGGCAGCCGCAGGTTGAGGTGACTGGCTTGGCTGGAATTCTCCACCAACATCACCAGCAAGCGCTCCTCGCTGCGAACCAGTCGGATGGCTTCCAGCGCGGGTTGCCTCTGGGTGGGGTGCGTGATCAGGCTCATCAGTCCCGTGAAATCGGTGAGCCGTCTTGCCATGTTTTGGAGCAAATCATCAAGAGCCGCCCAGCGAAGGCTGAGCTGGGTTAATTCCTGATCGAGATGCTGGGCGATCGTTCCGGGTCTGGGGAGAAGGCAATCCACGTAATGCCGGTATCCACTGGGGCTTGGTACCCGTCCTGCAGACGTATGTGGTTGGGTCAGTAGACCTCGCTGCTCTAGAGCCCCCATGGCTGAACGCACCGTGGCAGCACTGGCTTGCAGATCAAACCTCTGAACGAGGGTTCTGCTCCCTACTGGCTCAATCGTGTCAACGTAGTGATGCACCGTGGCCTTGAGCACCTCCTGTTGTCGGCGGGGCAGCGGCTGCACATGCACACAATCAGCTCATCAATCGTACGGAGGTTTTCTCTTGGATTGGTGGCGTTGTCATGAACCGCTGCTCAGTAACGAGGAACGCTCGGATCGACTTCCACACTCCAGGCATGAATGCCACCTTCTAAGTTCCAGACGTCGTAATCCGGCCCTTGCTCTAAGAGCCAGCAGCCAAAGTTTCTGCTGCGGATCCCGGCATGACAAATCACCACGATGGGTTTGTTGGTTGTCAGCCTTGCGGGTAGATCGGAAAGCCAGAGATTGGATTCACTCAGCGGTAGATGTTCCACCTGTCCGGGGAAGGACGCGATCTCCAGTTCGGAGTGCTCGCGAACATCAACGAGCTGAAGGGCGCTGCCGCTCGACAGCCACTCGTGAAGGTCTCTGGCGCTGATGGATTGGGGCGAAGAGGATGTCATGGGATTCATCATGAATAAAGATGAGGCCAGTCCCACGCCTGCTGCTTCATGAAGGCGCGTTCCTTCCTTTTAGCTGTCGCTGCAGCGGTGCTAGTGCTGCTCACCACCGCATTGGGCTTGTGGTGGGCGATGGCACAGCAGAGCCCTCTGAAAATTGTTGGCCAAGCGCTGGTGTTGCCACGAGCCGCTCGGTTCGTCCCGAAAGATGCATCGCTCAGTTTGCATTGGCTCTCTGATCCTGTGCGCATGCCTGCCTATGCCCAAGCGGTGGCACCGGTGTCACGCCGTCGCCAAGCACGGGACAGCACGCAGCAATTGCGGGATGGCGCCTTTGCGTTGGCGGGCTTGGATTTTGTGGGAGAACTCGCGGATTGGATCGGTCCTCAGGTCAGTCTCTCTTTGCTTGCGCCCGTCGCCGATGCGCCGGCGGGCTGGGTGCTTGCGCTCACCAGCCTCGATCAAGACGGTGCCAAGCGCTTTCTCCAACGCTTTTGGCAAACGCGGAGTTTGGCTGGAACCGATCTGCAAATCAGTCGTTATCGGGGAATGGGCGTGATCAGCGGCCGCGGAGCGCTGCTCGGACGAGAGCCACAACCCATCGCTACAGCCTTAATCGATGATGACCTGCTTTTGATTGCGTCCAGTCGTGGTGTGTTGGAACAGTCCCTGGATGTGTCCCAGCTGGATGCTCTGCACCAGCTGGGCGACTCAGCTCTGGAAGCTGATTTGAAGCAGCTCGGTCGGGGTGCGGCTCTGCTGACTGCCGATCCCGCTGCGATGGCGACCTGGCTTGGAATGCCGAGCTCCATCTCTGATCGCGATGACCTTGTCGGTCTAGTGGCAGCACTGGACCCCAAAGGGACTGCGCTCAATCTGGACGCAGTCTTGCGTTTCCGTCAGCCACTTGGAAGTGCCGGAAATGGGATAACGCTGTCGCATTCCTTGATGCGTTCAGCTGGTGGGTCGGCATCGGCCCTGGCTGTGCTCTCGGATCCTGCCGCTCTCCTAAGCCCTCAAAGTGACGCCCCCGTTGCTCAATGGTTAGCGCCTGTTCTTCAGGAGACTCTCCAAACCCTTGGAGCCGAGGGGGCTTCAGCTGTGGTGGGGTTGGATGCGGGCCCACTGCTCTGGGAGCAGGGAGAAGAGGGTTGGCTGTTGGGAACATCCTCTGATCAGCCCGGTTTGGAGGCCGTGGATGCGGACCTCCAGGCCAAGGGTCTCGTGCGCTCGGCCCTGCCCTCTGATGGCTCCGCCCTTGAGGTGTGGACCCGACTAGCTCGGCAGAGGCAGCGGGGTGAAGCTTCTCTACAGGCCCAACTTGCGGTGGCTTTAGAACGTGAATCCGGCCAAGACTGGTGGGGGCAGACGTTAGATGCTCTAACAACGCGTCAAGATCACGCAGCCCTCGAGCCTCGTTTGGATCAACTACGGGCCTTGCAGGACGAAGGGGCGGCGCCTCTGGCACAGCAGTTGGCATTGGCGACAGAGCCCAGCCGCGCTCAGCTCCAAAAGTGGCGGCCCTGGAGTTTGATTCAGTCGGTGGCTGGCCAGCCCCTGCTCCCGGCGGTGCAGGAACTTGCTTTGGCTGCTGGTCCGGACCAAGAGGAAGGCGCTGGTCAAGCAGGCTCTAACCGCTTACGACTCCGCGCTCAGCTGCGATTTGGTTGACCTGCTGCTCTTGCGTCACGGCATCGCGGTTGAGCGCCACCAAGGCGTGGATCATCCAGATCGTTGTCTGACGCCTTTAGGAGTCGAGCGCACATTCAAGGTGTGCTGCCGTCTGCGCGAATTCGGATTGATCGCCGACCGCCTGTACAGCAGTCCTTATCGCCGAGCACGTGAAACGGCTGAGCTGGCGGTGAAAAGTGGTTTGGCTCCTGAGCTTGAGCTCGTCCGTTGTCTTGAGCCTGGAGGGGATCCATGGCCCTTGGTTCAGCGCTTGCAAGGCTCGTGTTTGCTTGTGGGTCACGAACCTGATTTGAGCCAGCTGGCTGCGGAGCTGATAGGCGCGCGATCGGATGCCCTGCGCCTGCGCAAGGCAGGGCTCTGCCATCTCCGTTGGGACCCATCCCATCAAGATCCCCGTGGAATAGCGCAGCTGCAGGGGTTACTCAGGCCACGTCTGTTGTTGCCGGGCTGCGTTTAAGTTGCGTTGATGAGTTGTCGTTGTGGGTGGTGGTGAGTCAGACCGGCGGGAGCGAAATCAGGCATGAACGCACGGGGTTGGTGTTTAGACCCGGCCTGGAGGGTGTCCCGGCCACCCAATCTTCGATTTGCGACATTGACGGCCTGCAGGGGCGCCTCTCCTATCGGGGCTACTCCCTTGATGACCTCGCGGTCCACAGCAGTTTCCTGGAGACCACGTATCTGTTGATCTGGGGGGAACTGCCAACACCTCAGCAATTTCGTGATTTCGAGCACGAAGTGCAGATGCATCGTCGCGTCAGCTTTCGAGTGCGCGACATGATGAAGTGCTTCCCTGCCAACGGGCATCCGATGGATGCTCTTCAGTCGAGCGCGGCGTCATTAGGGCTTTTTTATTCCCGTCGGGCCATTGATGATCCTCAATACATCTATGACGCTGTTGTCAGGCTGATTGCCAAGATCCCAACGATGGTGGCGGCCTTCCAGTTGATCCGTAAGGGCCAGGATCCAATCCAGCCGCGTGACGACTTGGCGTACTCCGCCAATTTCTTGTACATGCTTACGGAACAAGAGCCCGACCCTCTTGCCTCTCGAATCTTTGATCGCTGTTTGATCCTTCACGCTGAGCACAGCCTTAATGCCAGCACCTTCAGCGCCAGAGTGACGGCAAGCACGCTGACGGACCCGTATGCCGTCGTGGCATCGGCCGTAGGAACGTTGGCGGGCCCTCTTCATGGAGGTGCCAACGAAGATGTGCTCGCGATGTTGGAGGAGATCGGGACTCCGGAACAGGCCGACTCCTACCTCGAGTCAGCCGTGGCAAATAAGCGCAAAGTGATGGGTTTTGGCCATCGGGAGTACAAAGTCAAAGACCCTCGGGCTGTGATCCTTCAGTCCTTGGCTGAGGAGTTGTTTGCTCGGTTTGGTCACGACGATCTCTACGACGTAGCCCATGCCCTTGAGACGGCTGCCGCCATTCGCCTCGGGCCTAAAGGGATTTATCCCAACGTTGATTTTTATTCAGGCCTTGTTTACCGGAAACTTGGGATTCCAAGAGATCTGTTCACCCCTGTGTTTGCGATTTCCCGTGTGGCTGGTTGGCTGGCCCACTGGAGGGAACAGCTCGGTGCCAATCGAATTTTCCGCCCATCTCAGATTTACACCGGCTCGTCTGCACGTCATTGGGTCCCTGCAGACGAGCGGGTGAATGCCGCGGGCGCTTAAGTTGCATCAATCTGTTCTCCGACCATGGTGACTTCCCTCGCCACCACCGCGCCGGCTCTGGTGAGCCCGGGTCTTGATCTTGAGCAGAGCTTCAGTCAGGCACTGGAGGGGCTTGGGCTCTCGGCCCAGGCTGCACGCATGCTCTGGCTTCCCTTCCCGATGTTGCTGGTCCTTGTGGCCGCCGTTGTTGGGGTTCTGGTCACGGTGTGGCTGGAACGAAAAATTTCTGCGGCCGTGCAACAAAGGGTTGGGCCTGAGTACGCCGGAGCCCTCGGCGTTCTTCAGCCTCTTGCCGATGGCCTCAAATTGCTCGTTAAGGAAGACATCATTCCGGATCGCGCAGACAGCATTCTCTTCACCCTTGGCCCTGTGCTGGTGGTGGTGCCAGTCATTTTGTCCTGGTTGATCGTGCCCTTCGGCCAGAACCTGTTGATCAGTGATGTGGGCGTTGGCATTTTCCTTTGGATCTCGCTCAGCAGCGTTCAGCCCATTGGCCTTTTGATGAGTGGCTACGCCTCAAACAACAAATATTCGTTGTTGGGCGGCCTCCGTGCAGCAGCCCAGTCGATCAGTTACGAGATCCCCCTCGCGTTGGCCGTACTGGCCGTCGTGATGATGAGTAACTCCCTAAGCACCGTCGATATTGTCAATCAACAAACTGGAGCTGGTGTTCTGAGTTGGAACATCTGGCGCCAGCCCGTGGGCTTCTTGATTTTCTGGATCTGTGCGCTCGCTGAATGTGAGCGTTTGCCTTTTGACCTCCCAGAAGCGGAAGAAGAACTCGTCGCTGGCTATCAGACCGAATACTCGGGAATGAAATTTGCCCTCTTCTATCTGGGCAGTTACATCAATCTCGTTCTATCGGCTCTCCTCGTTTCCATCCTTTATCTGGGTGGTTGGGGCTTCCCGATCCCGGTTGAATGGCTTGCTTCGTGGTTAGGTCAGCCCATTGACGCTCCTCTCGTGCAACTGATCACAGGCACTGTGGGCATAGTGATGACTGTCTTGAAGGCCTACCTGCTGGTCTTCATCGCAATCCTTTTGCGTTGGACCACCCCACGGGTCAGGATCGATCAGTTATTGGACCTTGGCTGGAAATTTCTGTTGCCTCTGGCCTTGGTCAACCTCCTGGTCACAGCCGCTCTCAAGCTGGCCTTCCCGGTCGCTTTTGGCGGCTGAACTCGTCACTTCTTCTTTCCCGGCGGCATCATGAAAGCCGGGTTTTGACTCCTCGATCGTTCACTTCCCCGATTCCAAACCATGTTCGGCTTCCTTAAACAGGTTGGTGATTACACCAGGGATGCAGTGGATGCGGCCCGTAATCTCACGCAAGGCCTGTCGGTCACCTTCGATCACATGAAGCGCCGTCCGGTCACGGTGCAGTACCCCTACGAAAAGCTGATTCCTTCAGAGCGGTATCGAGGACGTATTCATTACGAATTCGACAAGTGCATTGCCTGTGAGGTCTGTGTGCGTGTGTGTCCCATCAATCTCCCGGTGGTTGATTGGGTGATGAACAAGGAGACGAAGAAAAAAGAGCTACGCAACTATTCAATTGATTTCGGAGTTTGTATTTTCTGTGGCAATTGTGTGGAGTACTGCCCCACCAATTGCTTGTCGATGACTGAAGAATATGAATTGGCCGCCTTCGATCGCCACAGCCTGAATTACGACAATGTTGCTTTAGGTCGCCTGCCCACCAGTGTGACGACAGATCCATCGGTCCAGCCGTTGCGGGAACTGGTGTATTTGCCTGCTGGAGAAGTTCATCCCCATGGCGTTTCTCCTGATCGTCCACGAGCGGGCAAGCTCCCTGAGCAAATTCTTGAGGAACTCAAGGCAGCTGGATCCATGAAGGTTGCCGAGGATGGGAGAGAATCATCTTCATCAGCTTCCAATGAGGAGGAGAGCGCAGGATGACGATCGCCGCGTCAACGCAGCTCATTAGTTTTTTGGCACTGAGTGCCGTCATCGTGCTCGGAGCTCTCGGTGTTGTGCTCCTAAGCAACATCGTGTATTCAGCCTTCCTTCTTGGTGGTGTGTTTTTGGCTGTGGCAGGTCTCTACCTGCTGTTGAACGCCAGTTTTGTGGCAGCGGCCCAAGTGCTGGTGTACGTGGGTGCAGTCAACGTCTTGATCCTGTTTGCGATCATGCTGGTCAACAAGAAGGAGGATCTAGCTCCGATCCCTGGACTCCTCATACGCCGTCTTCTGTCTGGAGGTGTATGTGTGGGCCTCTTTGCTCTTTTGACCCGTGTGGTTGTCACCACTCCCTGGGCCAAGGGGCCAACGCCGATCGGGGAGGAAGCAACTGTGCGCATTGGTGAGCACTTGTTCACCGATTATTTGCTGCCTTTTGAGTTGGCATCTGTTTTATTGTTGATGGCCATGATTGGAGCGATTGTTCTGGCCCGTCGTGACGTTCAATCGGAGGATCCAGTGACTGGTGAAGAGGTTGATCAGGGCCTGATTGAGAAGGCACGTACCCCTTTGCTTGTCGACCAGCCTCGCGCCTGAATCCTTTCTTCTTTTTTGTGATGCTCTCTGAGCTTCTTGCCGGTTCCGTTCCTCTCCAGGCCTATCTGCTGTTGGCGGCAGTCCTGTTTTGTACAGGGGTCTGGGGTCTGATCAACAGCCGTAATGCTGTCCGCGTGTTGATGAGCATTGAGTTGATGCTCAATGCAGTGAACATCAACCTGATGGCGTTTTCGTCCTATGTGGATGGCCAACTCATTCGTGGCCAAGTTTTCTCGGTGTTTGTGATCACAGTTGCAGCAGCTGAGGCTGCGGTCGGTCTGGCGATCTTGTTATCGCTGTACCGGAACAGAGTCACTGTGGACATGGAGCGCTTCAACCTTTTGCGCTGGTAAAAGCGACACGCTGTTATGCGTCTTCAACGGGTCTGGCTGATATATCGCGCAGATAGCCCACTGGCGTTGAAAGAAGCGCGTCGCTGCGCCGATGAACTCGAGACGATCGGTGTGACCTGCGTCTTGGCGATGAGTGGCCTAACGGCAGACCCTTTCCCAGGGCTGCTGGCCTCTGAGCCTCGGCTACCGGATCTGGCGGTGGTGCTCGGTGGTGATGGAACCGTGCTGGGTGCTGCCCGACACCTCGCTGTTCTTGATGTCCCGATTCTGAGTTTCAACGTGGGAGGCCATCTTGGCTTTCTGACGCATGATCCCGGCTTGCTCAGGAGTGAAGGGCTCTGGCAGCGCGTGCTGGAAGATCGTTTTGCCTTGGAACGGCGCATGATGTTGCAGGCGGTGATCCAGCGCATGGGTGATCTGCATGGTTCGGAGGGGGCCTCTGGCATGGAAGTTGGTCCTTCTGACCATCAGGAGATTCACTGGGCCCTGAATGACCTTTACCTCAAGCCTTATCACGAGGATTTGTCTCCAACCTGCATTCTGGAAATGGAGATCGATGGAGAGGTTGTTGACCAAGTCCGCGGAGATGGCTTGATTTTGGCCTCGCCTACGGGCTCGACGGGTTATGCGATGGCGGCGGGCGGCCCGATCTTGCATCCAGGCATCGATGCAATTGTCGTCAGTCCGATTTGTCCGATGAGTCTGTCGAGTCGTGCTGTTGTATTGCCTCCCCGATCCAGGGTTGTGATCTGGCCTCTTGGTGATGCCAGCCGGCAGGTGAAACTTTGGAAAGATGGGTCTGCTGGAGAGGTTTTTGGTCCAGGTGAATGCTGCGTGATTCAGCAGGCCGCTCATCACGCGCTGATGGTGCAGTTGGAGCAAAGTCCCTCCTATTACCGAACGCTGTCACGCAAACTTCACTGGGCGGGGAGTTTGCTGGATAGTGCTCCCTCCGCAAACTGAGATGGCATTGGAGATTGAACGGCGCTTCCTGGTTGCAAATTCCGGTTGGCGTCTTCTGGCGGGACCCCCGCAAGCGCTACGACAGGGATATTTGTCCGCCTCGCCCGATGGATTCACTGTTCGCATGCGCTTGCGCGCAGATGGCAGGGCATGGCTGACGTTGAAGGCTCCTGCCGCCGGGATTGCTCGCCATGAATTCGAATACGACATTCCGGAGAGGGATGCGGAGGAGCTTTGGGCACTGACGCCCCATCGCGTGGTTAAAACGCGCTATTGCCTTCAACAGGAAGGCGGCGACTGGGTCGTTGATTGCTTTGAAGGAAGTAATTCACCCTTAATCCTGGCTGAGGTTGAGCTCGAGACCCCGGATAGCCCCTTGACCATCCCCGACTGGTGTGGCGTTGAAATTACAGGGGATCAGCGCTGGAGCAATGCAGCACTCGCCTATCAACCACTTTCCATGTGGCCCAAGGATTGGATTGACCAATATCGCCTCCAAACCTAAAAATTCTTTCGATTTCCTTTAGGTTTGGAGCATGGCTCGCGAGGGAAACGGCATGCTTGGTCTTTACGACTCTGATGGCATCCTGCGTTTCACAGGCTTAGATCGAGAAGCCTGTCTCGCTTACGCCAGCTTGTTTGGCCTTTCTTTGGCGAGCTGCTCGCTTACAGACATCCCAATCCCTCAACCTCTTCCGGTTAGGTCTCGTCGGAGGCATCAGGGGGAAGGACACAGCAATTAAAGCCGTCTCGACAAATTTTCCCGTGATCCATAGCCCAGTTCAACAGGGCCACTCGATTCTTTGAGCCGGTTTTCGTGAACACGTTGCTGACGTGGTTGTCGACCGTGCGCTTGCTGATCGTTAGTCGTTCAGCGATCTCTTGATTGGTCAGCCCTTCGGCCACCAGTTCGATGATCTCGATTTCGCGGCTGGAGAGGGAAACAGTCATTGAACAGGGCTCCTAGCCGATGGCCATTCTTCTTGGACCATGGTTTGCATCTTAAGCAGGTATGGAGAACCTGATCTTCCATAGTGTTCTGTAGTAGCGATCGTTCATTTGAGTTCAGCGCTGCAAAGCAGCCTCGAGGCTGGGACCGTCACCATTACGGCTGAAGTGATGCCTCCACGGGGTGGAGACCCATCCCATGCTCTCGAGATGGCAAGGGGCTTAAAAGGTCATGTCCATGCCGTCAATGTCACGGATGGCAGTCGAGCGGTCATGCGGATGAGCAGTCTTGCGCTGGCTCGCCTCCTGTTGGACGAGGGCATCGAGCCCGTACTGCAGATGGCCTGTCGCGATCGCAATCGCATTGCGATTCAAGCTGATCTCTTGGGTGCCCATGCTTTGGGGATTCGCAATCTTCTTTGCCTCACAGGTGACCCTGTTCGTGCTGGTGATCAGCCCAAAGCACGTCCTGTGAATGAACTGGAATCCGTGCGATTGCTACAGCAGGTCACGGCCTTCAATCGGGGCGATGATCCGGTGAAGGGTCAGCTTGCCGATGGCCCGACCAACATCTTCGCTGGAGCGGCTGCTGATCCCCAGTGTGCGAGCTGGTCGGGCTTGGTACGACGCATGCAGCGAAAAAAAGCTGCAGGAGCACGTTTTATTCAGACGCAGATGGTGATGGATGCTGCGGTTTTGGAGCGGTTTTGCCGTGAGATAGCCGAACCCATGCAGCTTCCAGTCCTCGCTGGTGTGTTCTTGCTGAAGTCGGCGCGCAATGCAAGTTTTATCAATCGGATGGTTCCTGGTGCTTGCATTCCCGAGAACCTGATCGCCCGATTGGAGGCCGCGGCAGACCCTGCGGCAGAGGGAATACAAATTGCCGCTGAGCAGGTTCAGCAATACCTAGGAGTGGCTCAAGGCGTTCATTTAATGGCCATCAAGGCAGAGGAACGCATCCCAGCGATTTTGAAACAAGCTGGCGTCAGCTTGCCTGGGTGAGATCGGTCCCTAGCAGTTCTGCCATGGCTTTCTGTTGAGGAGAAGGCTCCACCAAGTCCTGGCGACGTGCATCCGTGATCAACCAATCAAGTGCCGCTTCTTGGAGATCAATGTGATCGCCTTCTTTGTCAACGCAATAGCGGCCAAACACAAGTTTCTCGACTAATTGCACGCCTGCCCCGATCCTGGAGTAATCAAAAATGATCGAGTTGTCGATGGTTGCGCCTTCGCAGATGTAGCAACTTGGTCCAATCATCGTGGGACCGATCAATGAGGCACCATCCTCAATTTTGGTCATTCCTCCCACGTAGATCGGGCCTTCAACGTTGATTTTGTCCCAGTTGGCCGCCACGTTTAGGCCCGTAAAGACCCCAGGCTTGACCTCTTTCCCAGGGACGCCAACTTGGCGAACCTCTCCTTGGAGAACGCTGCGAATGGCTTGCCAGTAATCAGGCACTTTGCCAATGTCGACCCATTCGAAATCCATGGGCAGCGCATAAAAAGGAGCCCCTTGCTTCACCAAAGCGGGGAAGAGATCAGCTCCGATGTCGAAGGATGTCCCGGAGGGGATGTGCTCAAAAATCTCAGGTTCGAACAGATAGATACCGGTGTTAATCGTGTCGCTTAAAGCTTCCTCAACACTGGGCTTCTCTTGGAAGGCTTGGATTTTGCCGTCGTCATCACTCACCACCACCCCGTAGCTGCTCACCTGATCCTTGGGGACCGTTTTGGTAACAAGGCTGGCGAGAGCCCCTTTGGCACGATGACGCTTAACGGCCTCGGTGAGGTCGAGGTCGATCAGAGCGTCGCCACATAACACCACAAAGGTGTCGTCAAAAAAGGTCTGAAAATCTTGGATTTTTTTGAGGCCTCCCGCAGACCCCAGGGCGTCTCCGATCAGTTCGCCATCTTGAATACTGCCTTCGAAGCTGTAGGCGATTTCAACCCCGAAGCGCTGGCCATCGCGGAAATAATTCTCTATTTCCTCGGCCAAGTGAGACACGTTGACCATGACCTCAGTGAAACCATGCTCTTTGAGGAGCTCCAGCAGGAACTCCATCACCGGTTTCTGCAGGATCGGAATCATCGGTTTCGGGATCACATGCGTGATCGGCTGTACCCGGGTTCCCTTGCCTGCGGCCAGGATCATGGCCTTCATTGACGTACCAAGCTTGAAAACGTATTCCTCAACATACGAGGGTGATTAAGCGGCAATCGCGGGCAAGGTCGGCGTGATATCTGGCACTTCCAGACTTTTGATCGGCAACTGAGTGATTTCACCGGCAACGAGCAGACGTTTTAAACGAATGGGTGCATGCAGCGAGCCCACTTGCTCTAGTTCCACCTGACTCTGAGAGGACAGAAACAACAGGGCCCAAAACACCCCGACGCGGTCGGTGTCCAGGTCAGGTTCAGCCGCCTCTGCCCAGCGGCTGACGAGAAACTCGAAATCAATCCAGTGCAAGGCCTGCTCCCATCCTTTCAAGAAAATTCCTAAGGCTGCGGTGGTTTCAGGGAGTTTTTCTCGGTGAGCCAACGCCGCTACTTGGGCGATCGCCTCGCGATTGCTGAAGCGCTTTTGCCGCTGCCGCCGGCGCATGTCTAGTTCGTCTGTCTCTAATTGCTCGGCAATGGTCTCCAACTGTTCGATCAGTTCCCCAAGCGTGACGGGCCGCCTTAGGGGAGGTGGAGCAACAGGGCGCCTTAGAAGGTGGCGTTCAGGGTGTCTGGGCAAATTGAAGCGGGGATCCAGCCAACCCTGCTCCATCAAGTCAGCGTCGAAGGCGTCTTCCAGCATTGGTTCTGGAGGGAGAGTGCTGGCTTCAAGCACTTCTGCTTTAAGCCCCACCAACACGGAAGCAGCGAGAAAGGCTTCGCTGCTCTCGGCTAAATCACGCTCGTAGCTGCCTCCCTGTTGGCCCAGCTGAGCGGCAACGCGTCTAGGAACTTCGATGCGTTGTCTGAGTTGATCTAAGAATCCGTCTACGACTGAAATGACGTCCACATCCCATGGATCGAGAGTGCCGCTTTGGGCGGCGTCCTGAAGAAGACGGATCGCGAGACGGGCGCCGGCATCAGCTTTCGAGGTCAGGCCGGCATCAGACACAAACAACCTCAATCTGATCGAAAGGTATCGGTCCAATCCCGTGGACGCCAGTCCCCTTTAGGACTGGGAATCGATGTCGACGGTCGGATTCACCGTTGAGCTTGAGGTCGATTCAGCGTTGGCTGAGGGCAGGAGCCCTAATTGGGTCTGCACCGTTGAGCGGTAGCGATCGAGGTCGGTTTCCAGCTCTTGAATGCGAACCTGCTGGGCTTCGAAGTCAGTGGCTTTGCCTAAGCGTTCCACCGTGTTGAGCATTCCGCTCCAGCTTGCAAAAAGCCAGGCAGCAGCAGCTCCGATGCCCGCCGATAGCAGCAGCAGGGCGGCCAGAGGCAAGGTGTAGTGCATCCACGGCAAAACGTTGACCGTGGTGGGGTTGGTGTTTTCCAACGTGAAAAACACCGTGCCGAGTCCGAAGATGAAAATCAGACTGAAATTGATCTGACGCATGGCGAACAGAGTGTGCGACAAGCGTCTGAAAATTAAGGAGCGATTCAGGCTCTGAATCGCATTCGCAGAGAAAGGACGAAGATCTTTACGAGATGGGCTGGGTGGCCTCTGTCAGTTTTGGTGCTGAGAACAGCGCTGGCACAAGGGAAGTGCTGCGGATTAAAGGTGCTGTTGGTCGTTTGATCCTTTCCATCGCATCGACGTCCCGCTTCACAAGAGCTGAGATTGTATTGCTGTAGCTGTCAGTCATCAGTTTTGGATAGAGCCCGATCCCAATGATTGGAACGAGCAGGCAACCAATGATGTAGACCTCCCTGGGCTCAGCATCCACAAGATTGGAGTGAGACACCAGTTCGCTGTTTTCTTTCCCGAAAAAGATCTCTCTCAACATCGACAGCAGGTAGATCGGAGTCAGGATCACCCCGATGGCAGCTAACCCATCAATCACGATGCGGAAGCTGAGGGTGTAAGCCTCATCGGTGGCAAAGCCTGTGAACACCATCAGCTCGCTGACGAATCCGCTCATGCCAGGCAGGGCGAGGGAGGCGAGGCAGCAAACAGTCCAGAGGGCAAACATGATGCGCATTTTTTGGCCAATGCCACCCATTTCATCCAGCTGGAGGGTGTGGGTACGGTCGTAGGTGGCACCCACAAGAAAGAACAGACTGGCTCCGATCAGTCCATGACTGATCATCTGAAGCATGGCGCCACTCGTCCCTAACTCGCTGAAGCTGCCAATGCCAATCAGCACGAAGCCCATATGGCTGATGGAGCTGTAAGCGATCTTGCGTTTGAGGTTGCGTTGCGCGAAGGATGTGAGCGCTGCGTAAATGATGTTTACGACTCCCAGCACCACCAGAAGGGGTGCGAATTGGGCATGTGCTCCGGGCAGGATTTCGGCGTTAAAGCGCATCAAGGCATAGCCACCCATTTTGAGCAAAATGCCTGCCAGCAACATGTGTACAGGTGCGGTGGCCTCCCCATGGGCATCAGGAAGCCAGGTGTGGAGGGGAACAATCGGTAATTTCACCCCGAATGCAATCAACAACCCCGCGTAACAGAGCAGCTCAAATCCAGTGCTGAATCCCTTTTGGGCTAAAACGCTGTATTCAAAATTGGGCACTCCACCGCCAAAAAAGCCCATGGCCAGGGCCGCCAAGAGGATGAACAGTGAGCTGCCAGCTGTGTAGAGAATGAACTTTGTAGCCGCGTATTGACGTTTCTTTCCGCCCCAGATGGCCAACAAGAGATAAACCGGAAGCAGCTCTAGTTCCCAGGCGAGGAAGAAAAGCAGCATGTCTTGGACAGCGAAGACGGCAATTTGGCCGCCATCCATCGCCAGGATCAAGAAGAAGAACAGCTTGGGTTTAAAGGTCACAGGCCAGGCGGCCAGAACCGCCAAGGCCGTGATGAAGCTTGTGAGCAGGATCAGCGGCATCGAGAGGCCATCAGCCCCGACAGCCCATGTGAGCCCAAGATTGGGAAGCCAGCTCACCCGTTCCGACAGTTGGAGTCCGCTGTAACTGGGGTCATATCCCGTGAGATAGGCCGCAGCAGTGATGAGGAAGGTGGTGAGGGCAATACCGAGCGCAAACCAGCGCACTTGTTTGCCATCACCTTCGTCTGGCACGAATGGAACGATGAAGGCCCCAACGATGGGGAACAGGATCGAAAGGCTCAACCAGGGGAACGTGGCCGGAACGATACCGCTTGAGATGTCGAATGCCGGATCAAAGGGTGCACTAACGGCAAATTCGAGCACGGGACAGGTCTTTCACCACTGCTCGGAGTGTAGAAATCTTGGGCGAACGCGCATCCACTCGATAGGCGTTGACACACATAACCCTCACTCCTGAAGGCTCGGAATTCGAAGATCGCTCAGCCCAGGACCCCGAAGAGGACCACCAAGGCAATCACTCCACCAAACACAATGAGGGCATAGAACTGGGCTCTGCCGGTCTCGAAGTATTTGAGACCTTCGCCACTACCAAGGGTGAGCAGACCGGTGAGATTCACCACCCCGTCCACAACCTTTGCATCCACTTCCAGGACTTCACGGGCCAACTTGCGGCTGCTGCGAACGAACAATTTCTCGTTGATGGCATCTAGGTACCACTTGTTTGCCAAGAAGGCGTTGATGGTTGGGAAGCGAGCGGCAACCAGTTCGCCAAGGTCGATGCGGCGCAGTGCATAGGCGAGGACGGCCACTGTTAGGCCGGTGACTGAAATGGCGACGGAGGCGCCTGCGAGCGGAAGGAATTCTCCCCAGCTGAAATGTTCGGCCATTTCCGCTGCCTCTTCGGGATTCAGCAGCCCAGCAAAGCGACTGTTCCAGGGTGTTCCAAGCAAGCCGATCAGGGCTGAGGGAACCGCGAGAACAGCGAGCGGAAGGGTCATCGACCACGGCGACTCATGGACACTTCCGGCGGCATGGTGATCATGACCCTCTTCGACGTTCTTGCCGGCGGCAGCCATGAGCTCTTGTTGCAGAGCTGAATCATTGCCTCGGAACTCACCTTCAAAGGTGAGGAAGTAGAGGCGGAACATATAAAAGGCGGTCATGCCCGCAGTGGCAAAGCCAACTGCCCAGAGCAGCGGGAAACTGTTGAAGGCTTGGCCAAGGATCTCGTCCTTGCTCCAGAAGCCAGCTAGGGGTGGGATGCCACTAATGGCAACACAACCGATTAAGAAGGTGATGGCCGTAATCGGCATCTTTTTGCGAAGTCCGCCCATCAGTCGCATGTCTTGGGCGAGGACAGGTTCGTGACCCACCACATCCTCCATGGCGTGGATCACAGATCCAGAGCCAAGGAACAACATCGCTTTGAAAAAGGCATGGGTCACCAGGTGGAACATGCCAGCAACGGGAGCGCCGCAACCCATGGCCAGCATCATGTATCCCAACTGCGACACAGTGCTGTAAGCAAGCCCCTTTTTGAGATCCATCTGGGTCAGAGCAATGGAGGCGCCTAAGAAGCAAGTGATCGTTCCAATCACGGCGATGAACGTGCCCACAGCAGGGAACTGGCTATACAGAGGTTCCAGCCTGGCAACAAGGAAAACGCCTGCAGCGACCATGGTGGCCGCGTGGATCAAAGCAGAGATCGGTGTAGGACCTTCCATGGCATCAGGCAGCCAAACATGGAGAGGAAATTGGGCCGACTTGGCCATTGGCCCCATAAACACGAACAGGCAGAGAGCGAGCGCTGCCCATCCAGGCACCACTCCACTGCTGACCGCTGCTGATAATCCATCGGCAATGCCTTGGAATCCAAAGCTTCCGGTGGCCCAATAGAGCCCAAGAATGCCGAGCAGAAGTCCGAAATCGCCAACGCGATTCACGACAAACGCTTTCTGGGCTGCATGAGCGGCGCCTTCGCGGTCGTACCAGAAGCCAACCAAGAGGTAGGACGCCATCCCCACAAGCTCCCAGAACACATAGATCTCCAGAAGATTGGGGCTCACCACGAGCCCCAACATGGAGCTGCTGAAGATGGCTAGATAGGTGAAGAAGCGCACATAGCCCTTGTCGTGGGCCATGTAGCCGTGGGAATAAATCATCACCAGCAGCGCCACCGTTGTCACCAAGGCGAGCATCACAGCTGCAAGAGGGTCGACGACGTACCCCATCGGAAGGCTGAAGTCTCCAGCACTCGCCCAAATGAACAGATGCTCGACGGGGGGTGCTCCACCCAACTGCTCGAACAGAACGGCATAGCTAATGACCGCTGCAGCTCCAATGCAGCTGATCAGCAGCAAGGCAACGGGTTTTTTAAGCCGGTTGATGGTGCGATTGAAGCTAATCAGACCAAGCCCTGTGATCAATGCCCCAACGAGAGGGAGCACTGGGATCAGCCAGGCAAAATCGGCAGCCGAAGGCATCCGAGTGAAGCAGAGTGTTTTGAGTGTAGGCAGCTCAGCTCAAAAGCCCTTCAAGTCGTGAGTGAAGGAACGCGATGCTTCCTAAGGAGATAAAGCGATGAGCCCACCAAAAAACTCCCACGGCGATCGCGATGCCGAGTTGTGCAGGCCGCAGAAACTCACTCCAAACCAGGGTCTGGCGTCCATCTAGAACAGCTGCAAAAGGCAGCACGGAGGTGCTTTGTTTCAGCTTTAAGAAGTCATCACCAAATCGAGCCTGTAGGCGTCGGTCTCCATGCCACACCGCAAAAAGGTGATGTCCGATCAGGCCGATGCAGGTCACGACCATGAAGCTGCTTCCGATCCAAAGGGCATGGCTAAAGCACCAGAGAACCTGACCAACGGCCTGAGGGTGTCGGCTAATCCGGATGATCCCGGTGGCATAGAGACGCACTTGCGGCTTCAGGACAGCGGGAATCTCAAGCAGGTTGTAAGTGGCTGGATACAGGAACAGAAAACTGATGGCTGTTAGCACCCAGATCACGGGTACCAAGCCAGGTACACCTTGAAGATTCCAGAGCCTGATGCCGTCATACCGATGGGCAAGGAAATAGCCGATCACGACAATCGCTGAGGGAATGCTCAAGGCGGCGAACAGTACGCGCCATGCTCTGGCCCCGATTTTGGCTTCAGCGCGAGTGCGAAGGGCAGCCCCACCGCTGTGAATGACAGCGAAAACCAAGAGCAGCAACAGCATCACCAAGCTGGAGTGATGCATTCCGCCGCTTAGGAGCTCATCCAAAGAGTTGCTGCATGAAGGGTAATTCTGACGGGCGGTGGGTTCCTCCCCTCTAAAGTTTTGGAGCTATCCCTGCCGGGTCGGCTGTCGCTTATGGCCGATCTGCCTTTCACACTGGATCAGCTGCGTATCCTTCGCGCCATCGTGAGCGAAGGCAGCTTCAAAAAAGCTGCCGACAGCCTTTACGTCACGCAGCCAGCGGTCAGTTTGCAGATCCAGAACCTGGAGAAGCAACTTGAGGTGTCCTTGTTTGATCGCGGCGGTCGCAAAGCTCAGCTCACTGAAGCCGGTCACTTGCTTCTGAGTTACTGCGATCGAATTCTGAGTCAATGCCATGAGGCGTGTCGTGCTCTGGATGACTTGCACAACTTGAAGGGAGGGTCCCTCGTGGTGGGTGCGAGCCAAACCACGGGGACCTACTTGATGCCTCGAATGATTGGTCTGTTTCGGCAAAAATTTCCAGATGTGGCAGTGCAGCTGCATGTTCACAGCACAAGACGAACGGGCTGGAGCGTGGCGAATGGTCAGATCGATTTAGCGATCATCGGCGGTGAATTACCTGCTGAGTTGAATGAGTTGCTTCAGGTGGTTCCTTACGCAAGTGATGAATTGGCACTTGTGCTTCCTGTGAAGCATCCCCTGGCTCGCTTGCCAGAACTCAGCAAGGAAGATCTGTATCGATTGGGTTTTGTTTGTTTAGATGCTCAGTCCACCACTCGGAAAATGGTGGACCAGCTCCTGGCTCGTTCTGGTTTGGATGTGCAGAGGTTGAGGATTGAGATGGAGCTCAATTCCCTTGAGGCCATCAAAAATGCTGTGCAATCGGGTTTGGGAGCTGCTTTCCTTCCTGTGGTTTCGATTGAGCGGGAGCTCACAGCAGGCAGTTTGCACAAGCCATCAGTGGTGGGCTTGCAGGTGCGGCGGCAATTAAGGCTGATTACCCATCCCGCTCGCTACTGCTCTCGGGCTGCAGAAGCATTTCGGTGCGACGTTTTGCCGGTATTTGCCAGCGCCGATAGTCCTTTGCGTCAGCCAAGGACTGCGGCCATAGGGACAGAGCCCATGGTCGCAGAGCTCGACTCTCCTTAAAACTGATCAGCTTCCGGCGTGATTCCAACGGTGTCGTCGGCGATCCCTTTGGTTAGAAATTTGTTCTGTGTGATGTCGGTTTGATAAACACAGCGAACAACGGGTTTGTCCCTCACGGATCCGATGTAAGCGAAGGTGTTCATTCTTTGTTTGCACTGCCTTTCCTGAGCAGCGGTGACGGCACCTTCTTTGCGTAAAACAGACCAGTTTTCTCGGCGAATCACGCAGCCAGGCTGGAGGGTGGGCTGTGTGACAAAGCTGCTGGATGGGTTGAGTGTGGTGTACATCTCTATGTCCATCACAAAAGCACTCGCTCCCCACTGCCTGCAAAACTCCGGATCAGGCACCGCCATATCCAACTGTTGGCTGCTGGCGATGTTGCCTTGATCGCCCCCTGTGGTGCTCGTGACGGCACTGCCAATGCCGATTCCCACCACCAACACTCCGGCGAGGACAGCGATCCTGGTGGTGTTGAAACGACCTCCTCCATCGCCACCATCGTTGTTGCCCTGTGGAGGGGGGCTGTATCGAGCTCCTCTTCGCTCATCAGGCCGACGTGGATTTCCGCCCCGTGGACGGTCGTAGGGGGAGCGGCTCACAGCAGTTCAGGTGTGCGGGGCAGGCCCATGGAGTAATTCAGAACCCGGCAATCAGGGTTGTAGCTCAGCTGGCCTGCCTGGAGGAGCTGGCGAATCGTTCCTTCTAATTCAGAGCCGATCCGACGGAGGTTGTAATCGTTTAGAGGCTGGCCGGCATGGGCGTCAACTAGCTCACGGAAGCGTTGTTGAACGGTTTGAACGCAGCTGTCGTTCCATAGGAACTCATTGTCTGGATCCAGGTCGAGAGTGAGCTGATTGGGGTCTGGTATGAGCCGCCCGTCATTCACGCGAGCTGTGAATAGGCGCACGTGGCGAGTGGTGCTCTTCAGCAGGGTGTCGGCCATGGGGGCTTGTATTGCGTAAGGACACCGCGCTTGCGGTTGGTGACGACTTTAGGAAGCGAACGGGGTCGTGATCCTTTTAAGGTTGTCTTCAAATTCTGGTTTGAAGCATGCGTATCGCCATTGCAGGAGCAGGTCTGGCTGGTCTCTCCTGTGCGAAATATCTGGCGGACGCGGGTCATACCCCCATCCTCATGGAAGCCAGGGACGTTCTTGGCGGCAAAGTTGCGGCTTGGAAAGATGAAGACGGCGATTGGTACGAAACGGGCTTGCATATTTTTTTCGGTGCTTACCCGAACATGCTGCAGTTGTTCAAAGAGCTAAATATTGAAGACAGGCTCCAATGGAAGAGCCATTCGATGATCTTCAATCAGCCAGAGGAGCCTGGTACTTACAGCCGCTTTGATTTCCCAGACTTGCCGGCTCCTATTAATGGTGTCGCGGCAATTCTCGGCAATAACGACATGTTGTCTTGGCCTGAAAAGATCAGTTTTGGCCTTGGCTTGGTGCCAGCGATGCTCAGAGGGCAGGGTTATGTGGAGGAGTGCGATAAATATTCTTGGACCGAGTGGCTCAAGCTGCACAACATTCCAGAACGCGTGAATGACGAAGTCTTTATTGCCATGAGCAAGGCTTTGAATTTTATTGACCCTGATGAAATCTCATCAACCGTGCTGCTCACCGCTTTGAATCGGTTTTTGCAGGAAAAAAATGGCTCTCGGATGGCATTCCTAGATGGAGCACCCCCAGAGCGTCTATGCGATCCGATCGTCGAGCATGTTCAATCGCTCGGTGGTGAAGTGCACCTGGATAGTCCCTTGAGAGAGATCAAGCTCAACCCTGATGGAAGCGTTGCTGCTTTCCATATTGGAGGAGTGAAAGGAAAGGAAAGTTTTGATCTCGTTGCAGATGCTTACGTCAGTGCCCTTCCTGTGGATCCCTTCAAGCTCTTGATCCCAGAGCCATGGCAGCAAATGGATGTATTCCGCAAATTGGATGGTCTCCGCGGCGTGCCGGTGATCAATATTCATCTCTGGTTTGACCGCAAGCTCACTGACATTGATCATTTGCTGTTCAGTCGTTCGCCCTTGCTCAGCGTTTATGCCGATATGAGCATCGCTTGTAAGGAGTACGAAGATCCTGATCGATCAATGCTTGAGCTTGTGTTCGCTCCTGCGAAGGATTGGATTGGTCGTAGTGATGAAGACATCATTGAAGCCACTATGGGAGAGCTCCAGAAGTTATTCCCTATGCATTTTGGGACTGATAACCCTGCAAAACTCCGTAAGTCTAAAGTTGTAAAAACTCCTTTATCGGTGTACAAAACGACGCCTGGTTGTCAGCAGCTGCGGCCTGATCAAACAACCCCAATTAAAAACTTTTTCTTGGCCGGAGATTATACGATGCAGCGTTACTTGGCTTCCATGGAGGGGGCTGTGTTAAGCGGCAAACTATGTGCTGAGGCTGTGGACCGCAAGCATGACCAACTGTCATCATCATCTGTTAGTGAGCCGGTCTCGGCCTGAGTCATGACTCTCGCAGCTTCGGATCTCGATGCTGCCTTCGAGGCCTGTCGCTCTGAGACGGCCGAGTGGGCAAAGACATTTTATTTGGGCACTTTGTTGCTGCCGCTTAAGAAGAGGCGAGCGATTTGGGCCATTTACGTCTGGTGTCGACGAACCGACGAGCTTATGGATAGCGAGGAGGCTCAATCACATTCTGTTGATGAGCTTGCCGAGCGACTCAATCGTTGGGAAGAAAAAACCAGAGCACTTTTTAACGGCCATGTCGTAGATGATCTAGATGCGGTGATGCTCGACACCTTGCAAAAGTTTCCGCAGGATATTCAGCCTTACCTCGACATGATCGAAGGACAGCGGATGGATTTATCTTGGACTCGCTATCCCACTTTTGAAGATTTAAAGCTTTACTGCTACCGCGTGGCTGGAACAGTTGGCTTGATGACCCAGGGGGTCATGGGAGTCGACGAGGCGTATACATCTGCTCCATGGAGTGAATGCCCTGACCCCTCCGATGCAGCCGTTGCTTTGGGGATTGCGAATCAACTCACCAATATTCTCCGCGACGTAGGAGAAGATCGTTCGCGCGGGCGAATCTATCTTCCCCAAGAAGATCTGCGCCACTTTGGAGTGAGTGAAGATGATCTCTTGGCTGGAAGGATCAACGAGGCCTGGATTGAGCTGATGACGTTTCAACTGGCCCGTGCCAGGGAATGGTTTGTCCGCTCAGAAGCTGGAGTGCGTTGGTTGTCTGCCGATGCGCGCTGGCCTGTTTGGACTTCTCTTCGACTTTATAGAGGAATCCTGGACGCAATAGAACGCAATAACTATGACGTCTTTAATCGACGTGCTTTCGTGGGTAAGTTAGGTAAAGCCCTCGAACTTCCGAGATGCTTTGTGATCGCTCAGTCCCGCTAAGTGATCACAAAGCTCAAGAAAATCAGACTGTTGTTTTCTGATCCGCGAGTAAATCCTTAAGTTTGGATAATTCTCCGGCCCAGCGTGGGTCTGGTGCTGATTCGGCTTTAGCGTCGCTGTGAACCACTTTGTTCACGGCCTTCCGTGCTGAGCCTGGGGCGTTGCCAGGACCGCCGGGGCCACCACGGCGACCACCTGCACCACCTGCGTTGCTCTCGCGTCGTTCAGAGCGTTCTACGCGCAGGGTGTTGCCATTGAAGTCCTTGCCGTTGAATTGCTCGATCAAAGCATCAGCAACTTTTTCATCGTCGACATTGGCGAAACCAAAGCCGCGGCATGCGCCCGTTTCTCGATCGAGAACGGTCTTGAAGCGGATTCCCTCCCCCACGCTGGTGAGTTGGGTTTCCAACTCTTTGGCTTCAAAGGTTTGCGGCAAGTTGCCGATGTAAAGACGCACGCTCATGAGACGGGGGGGAGAGAGAGAAGAAAACTGCCTATCAGGCCGATCGCTGTCGTTAAGGCAAGTCAGTTAATCACAGCGGCTTGTGAATCCAGGCGCGCGCGCACTGAATGGCGTCGTCTTGGCTACGAATTCGACCGAAGGCTTGTTCCAGGCAAAGATGATCAATAAGTTCCCCTAATCGGGGCCCTGGAGGCAAGCCAAGCTTCGCTTGCAATGTTCGACCATTGAGTGGTGCACTGGGATGGAACAGCTTGTCTTCCTGATCACGCCACCGACTCAGCCATTCCTTTTGGTGCTCCATGGGCCAAGCCAGTGTGAACGCAGGAAGATCTTCCTCAAGCTCTTGATGCAGCTTTAATCGCTCCCTCTCATTCAGAGTGTCGGCGCTTTGCTGTTGATCTCGCATCCACCACCTCCGCAGTCGCATGCTGCGTTGGATTTGCTTCCGGCTGAACCGCAATTCGTTCACGCCTTGATCGCTGAGTAACTGCGTTAAGCGTGCGAGTGGCAAGGCGAGTTGTTGTTCTTGTTTTGTCAACGCTTCTGCGTTGAACGTTCTTTGCGGTTGATCGGAGCACCATGGCGCGATCAATTGCAACGAGTGCAGCAAATGGATCGCCTGATCGGCGCTGTTGGCTTGAACCAGCTTCAGAACTTCAGCCTGAATGCGCTCTGGTGCCACCTTGGGTAAGAGGTGGCGATGGCGCGCAATCATCTCAAGAGTGGTCTCGTCAATCGTCATCGAGAGCTCGGCAGCCAGTCTTAGGGCTCTCAACAGCCGGAGGGGATCATTCAGCAGGTTCTGTTCGTTGACAGCAGTGATGCGTCGAGCGCGTAGATCAGCAATGCCGCCGCTGGGATCCAAGAGCTTTGGGTCAGGAGTGAGGGTGAGAGCAATCGCGTTGATTCGATAATCACGTCGCAAGAGATCAGCGGTGAGGTCATCACCGTCTTGTCTTGCAAGATCGATGGTCCAGCTCCCCAGCACCAGGCGGGCCATGTCTCTTTCACGATCGAGCACCACGCAGGCGCCACCGAACTCTCGAGACAGTTTGCGGACCTGTTCCAGCGCATCCGCTGGAACCACCATGTCCAGATCTGGATGGTCTGGCAAACGGTTCAGCAATCCGTCACGGACGGCTCCGCCTACCAGCACCGTCCCTGCGGGTAGGCGGTCGAGTGGGATCGGCCAGCGTTCCGGCTGCAGCCGTGTCATAAGTTGACGCGCCATGTGGCCGCCCTCCCCCTCCAGAATGGAGTCCTCTACAGAGGTGGGGTGCATGTGCATCTGCGTGAATTGCCGCTGGGTGGATCGTTGTCAGGCCTATCACGCGGTGGAACGTCAGCATGGTGTGGCTCACCTCACTAACAAGCCTGACGTGAGTCCCCAAGATCCACGCATTCATATCAGTCTTCATGACCTCAGCGGGGGTGGCGTCGGCGTGGAATGGGATGTGCGAGCTTGCGCCAGCTTTGAGGCTGATGACGGACGATGGCAGCGATTGCGCCCTGAGCAGGAGTTGCCTCGATGAGTCGTTGGCTGCTGGCTATGCATAGCTCGAGTGAAACGCTTGGCCTTGCCGTTTGCGACGCTGAAGACCCCGCTGGGGGAACTCGCATCCTGTCTCGCCCGATGGGACGTCAGCTCACGAATGGTTTGATTTCTGCTGTCGAGGAAGTGCTCCCTCGCGCGGAATGGGCTTCGATTGGCCGTTTGGCAGTGAGTACAGGTCCGGGAGGGTTCACGGGGACTCGCTTGACCGTGGTGATGGCACGCACCCTGGCCCAGCAGTTGGGGTGCCCTCTCCATGGTGAGAGCAGTTTCGCTTTGATGGCCGCACGCTTATCCGTGGCCTTGCCGGCTAGTCAGGCATTGGAGCCGTTCTCGATTGTGCAGACCCTTCCCCGTCGGGGTCGCGTAGCTGGGCGCTACCGCCTGCGTTCAAATTCAGATCCTGTGGAGGAGCTGGAACGTCCTCGTCTACTCAGAGAGGACGAGGACCCATCTCCTGCGTTGACCATGGAGCTTGATGTTGCGTCGGATGTGCAGCATCTGCTTGAGCTTTGTTGCCAATGGGATCTGGAGGACACTCCAGGCCCATGGGAGCCTGTTCTGCCCATCTACCCCACATCGCCTGTGGGACCCGTCTAATGGCCCCAGGTTGGCGCTCCTCGCTAGTCGTCCTTGCTGCTCTGGTGTGGGCCAGCACTGCGGGCCCTTTAAAGCCATTCCGTGAGGCCATCACCACGGTTGAGCCTCCGCAACGCATCCTCGTACTGGGTGGAGATCTCGATCGCGAACGGGTAGGACTGCGCTTGGCGCAGCAGTTGGAGCTCCCTTTGGTGGTGAGTGGCGGCAGCAATCCGGAGTACGCGCAATGGCTTTTACGGGATGCGGGGATGGACCAAAGCCGGGTTGTGCTCGATTACAGAGCCAAAGACACCTTCACGAATTTCACATCTTTGGTGGATGACTTGAAACGCGATGGTGTGAGGCACGTCTATCTGGTGACGAGCGAAGATCATTTGCCCCGTGCCATGACCGTGGGACGGCTGGTGGCGGGAAGCCGAGGAATTCGTCTCACTGGGGTGCCCGTTGCTTGTCAACCTTCCTGTCGGAAGGAGACGTTAGGCAAGCGCTTGGGTGATGGGATCAGAGCGCTGACCTGGGTCATCACAGGTCGAGATCTCAAGCCTTGGGCTCTTCGGAATTGGCCTCAGGGATTTCCCACGCCTTGATCGATTAAGGCATTAATTCGCCGCTGAAGCTCACGGGTGGTGGCCTCTAGCTCAGGCTTTTTCCGACCGGTTGGCGCAGGGATTGGCTCTCCGATGCGAAGGGCAACGGGAAGAAGCCTTGGCCAGCCCCTCCCTGTGCCGAGGACTCGATGGCTGTTGATGATTGCCACAGGGAGAAGGGGAGCTCCACTGCGCGCAGCAAGCAAGGCTGCGCCTGGCCTTGGTTGATTGACGCGGCCGTCCGATTGGCGCGTGCCATCAAGAAAGACACCGATCGCCCAGCCCTCATCAAGTCGAGCCGTTGCTGTACGGATCGCTTCTCGATCACTTGCTCCCCGTTTCACCGGGTAAGCGCCGCAGGCGCGAATAATGTCCCCCAAGATTGGAATTCGGAACAGTTCGGCTTTGGCCATGAACGCAACAGGACGGCCCAGTGCGTGGCCAAGGAATGGTGGGTCGAGATGGGATCCGTGATTTGCGACTACAACCAAGGGGCCTTGAAGCGGCACCAAGGCGTTGCCACTGGTGTGCCCTCTTAAGAGACCTCGAAAGACAGGAAACACCAGCAAGTAGCTCACGAGCTGGTACATCAGGCTCGGTTTTGGCGTGACGGACGTCACAACAGCAGAGCCGTCGCTCGGGCTTGGCACAAGAGGGGGCATGGCTTCTTAGAGACCTAAATCAGCAGAGCTTGAAAGCTGGACGGTTGTGACACCCGTCATGGCCCTTTTGGCTAGGCCACTGAGCACATTCCCAGGCCCCACTTCGATCAAAGTGTCGACCCCCGCTGATGTCAGCGTCTCCATGGTTTCTCTCCAGCGAACGCCCGTGGTCATCTGCTGAGACAAGCGTTGCTTCAATTGAGAGGCGTCGCTGCAGGGGGTTGGATCGGTGTTGCTCAGCACAGGGAAGCGAGCATCTTCGAAAGCCAGGCCTTCCAGGTGGACCTTGAAGGCCGCAGCCGCTTCTGCCATCAAGGGAGAGTGGAAAGCTCCGGAGACGGCGAGGGGAATTGCGCGCTTGCAGGTGAGTTGCTCACTCACGCTTTTCACAGCCTCAGGGTTCCCTGAGATCACGACCTGCGCAGCGCTGTTGTCATTGGCGATCACCACGCCATCTGTTTTGTTGACAAGGCTTTCAAGCTGATCGCGGTCAAAACCGATGACGGCCGTCATCGCCCCTCCTCCAGCGGCTGCCATGAGCTCGGAGCGCCGCTGCATCAAGGCAAGGCCTGTGGACACATCAAAGACACCGGCGGCGTACAGCGCCACAAGTTCTCCGAGGCTGTGGCCAGCGACAAACGCTGGCTCGCGCTCCTGCCTGCGCAGTTCATCCACAATCAGGCTTTCAACGACGAAGAGTGCTGGCTGGGTGTTGCGGGTGTCGTTGAGATCAGCGGGATCGGCTTGCGCATCGGCCTCCCCTTGGCAGATCGCCAGTAAATCTCTGCCAAGCAGTCGGGAAGCAAGTGCAAATCGTTCTTCCGCTCCGGGAAGGGTCAGCACGGGCGCAGCCATGCCCGACTTCTGAGACCCCTGTCCGGGGAACACCCAGGCAATCGTCATCGTTGGCAGGTAGAGATGGCTGGGAGCCTAGGCGGGACCTTGCCAACGCAACAATGCGGCTCCCCAGCTGAGGCCAGCTCCAAAGCCACTACTCGCTAAAAGGTGACCAGGGGCCACGCGGCCGTCGCGCACGGCTTCGTCAAGCATGAGCGGGATCGTGGAGGCCGAGGTGTTGCCGTAGTTCGCCAAGTTGCTTAAGACCTTGGAGTGCGGGATGGAAAAGCGATCCGCCACGGCATCCAAAATGCGCTGGTTGGCTTGATGAAGCAGAAGCCAGTCCAGTTGGTCCGGGGTTGTTTCTGTTTGCTCTAGTAGCTCTTTGAGGATGGCTGGCACTTCGCGCACGGCAAATTTGTAGACCTCTTGTCCATTCATCTGAATCGGCAGGTAGCCACCGCATTGATGGCGGGTGGTGTTGACCAAGGGAAGACTGGTGGGGATCTGCGGCAAGGTCAGGGAATGGCCGCGGCTGCCGTCGCTGCGCAACCGGAAACCCAGTAATCCGTCGGCCTCTGCAGAGGTGGCTTCGAGGGCAACGGCTCCAGCACCATCACCGAAGAGCACACAGGTGCTCCTGTCGTCCCAGTCGACAAAGCGGCTCAACTGGTCGGCGCCGATCACCAGCACCCGCTGCATGGCGCCTGTGCGTAGGTATTGGGCGGCTGTCACGAGCGCGAAAAGAAAGCCGCTGCAGGCCGCTGTGAGGTCAAAGGCAACGGCATTCTGCGCTTTCAATCCGGCCTGAACCCTTGGTGCAGATCCAAACAGGTCGTCAGGGGTGGAGGTGGCAAGTAACACCAGGTCCAGGCTGTCTGGCTCCCACTGGGCCATCGCTAGAGCCTGTTGCCCAGCACGAACAGCGAGATCGTTCAGAGATTCGTCCGGGGTGCTGACGCGCCGAGACTGAATTCCGGTGCGGGTGCGAATCCATTCGTCACTGGTCTGCACCCGCTCGCTTAGGGCAGCATTGCTGATGGTTTGGTTCGCCTGGGCGCTGCCACTTGCGACCAGAGCCATGCCACGGAAGGGTGGGGGAGAACCAGCCAAAGTGGAAGTGCTTTGAGTGGCGTCAGTCAATCACAGTCCAGACAAGGTGCTTCAGCTTTTGACAGGTGCTGGCTTGCTGAGTTCGGCGAGATCGTCCATCACGCCATGACTTGCAGCGGAGTGAGCTAAGCGCAGAGCGCTCACCACGGATAGGGCTTTGCTGCTTCCATGACCAATAACGCAAATCCCATTCACCCCAAGGAGAAGAGCTCCGCCATGTTCAGCATGGTCGAGTCGTTTTTTGATGCGTTTGAGATTGCTGCGTAGGAAGGCTGAACCAACTTTGCCGCGGCGTCCCCTGGGTAATTCAGCCCTGAGCACGCCGAGCAGAACACTGCCGACGGATTCAAGGAATTTCAGCAGCACATTGCCCGTAAAGCCATCGCAAACCACCACATCAAATTCACCGGATAGAACATCTCTTCCTTCGCAATTTCCTGCGAAATGAAGACGGGTTTCCTCCCGGAGTAATTCGTGGGTGCGTAGAGCTAGTTCATTGCCCTTGCATTCCTCTTCGCCAATGTTGAGTAAGCCAACGCGAGGGCGATCGACTTGGAGGACGTCGCGGCAATAAATGTTGCCGAGCAAAGCAAATTGATGCATGTAGGCAGGCTTGCAATCCATATTTGCTCCCACATCCAGCACCAGGACTGGCTGGCCGGGGTCCTTGGTGGGGAACAGGGCTCCAATGGCGGGTCGATCGATCCCGGCTAGGCGACCGAGGCGAAAGATGGCCGAAGCCATCACAGCACCAGAATTTCCCGCGGAGTAAATCGCTAAGGCGTCTCCGCGTTTCACTAAATCCATGGCCACATTGACGCTGGCATCACGCTTCCGGCGCACAACAGTGGCTTCCTCGTGCATCTCCACTGAAGGTCCGCTGGGGATCAGCTCCAGGTGCCCGGCATTGATCGCGTTGTTGAGCGGTTCTGTGAGTCCATAGGTCTCAGCCGCCTCCATGATCCGGTTGGTTTCGCCCACAAAGCGAATCCGCAAAGGAAGCCGATCGATGGCTTGAAGAGAGCCCTCCAGGATCTCCCCAGGGGAATGGTCTCCACCCATCCCATCCACCGCGACCCAAAGGCGATCACTGTCATTGATCAGTCTGTCATCACCAGTCTCTGTGGTTTGCAGGCGGCGCAGAGGGTCCATCACCGGTTGGAGCATCTGTCCAGCCATGCTCCCCGCGTTGGTGACGACGCTTCCTGCCATCGATCCGACCGATTCAGCCACGTTCCCTGCAGCGTTGGCAGAGGTGGTAGCGGTGTCGACGAGACTGGTCACGGCGCTATTGCGCCGATACCAAATCACAAGTCTTCTCACCGCCTTGGATCGGCGTGCTTTGCTCCGGGCTTCGTCGGCCGGGCTGAATTCAGGATCCTTCGGGTGCAACGGAATCGATGATGCGCTGGAACAAGTAACCGGTTCCCCGAGCCGTCAGGATTAGCTCGGGATTGGCCGGATCGTCTTCGAGTTTGGAGCGAAGCCGTGAGATATGAACATCCACGACCCTGGTGTCCACGTGACGTTCAGGTGTATATCCCCACACATCCTTCAAGATCTCTCCGCGGCTGAATGGCTCACCGGAGCGACCCACGAGCAATTCAAGGAGGCTGAACTCCATTCCGGTGAGGCGAATCCGTTCATCCGCCCGGAACACCTGACGCTTATTGGTGTCGATGCGTAGATCTGCCACTTGAATCACCCCAGAGTTGGGGATGCCAGCGACCTGTTCTTTCTCAATTCGGCGAAGAACGCAGCGGATTCTTGCTTCAAGTTCTTTGGGACTAAACGGTTTGACGACATAGTCGTCAGCACCGAGTTCAAGGCCAGTAATTCTGTCTGCGACGTCACCCAAGGCGGTGAGCATCACGATCGGAACATCCGACTCCTTGCGCAACTCTTGGCAGACGCCGTAGCCGTCAAGCTTTGGCATCATCACGTCCAAGACCACCAGATCTGGATTGCACTTTTCAAAGCTTTCGAGAGCTTCAGTGCCGTCGCAGGCGGTTACTACGTTGTAACCAATCATCGACAGACGAGTTTCCAGAATGCGTCGAATACTGGCCTCGTCGTCGACAACGAGAATGGTTTCTTTGCTGGCGGCTGTGGCCGTCATATCCGAACTTATTTCGTACTGGTATTGCTTACAGATAAATGGACGGAGGCCCCGTTCATTCACCGAAAGCCAACTTTCTTCATAGTTCTACGTGTCCCGACCCGTTTCAATCTTCGTTTGCCAGAGCTGTGGTGCGCAGACGCGGCAGTTTTTTGGTCGCTGCAGCAGTTGCGGCAGCTGGAATTCTCTGGTCGAACAAACCGCTCCGAAACCCGACGGCCGGCGCAGACGCGCTCCTGCCGAGTCAGCAGCGGCGCCAGTGGCGCGACGTTCCACCGCCATGGCCGATCTGGGTGATCGGCCGATTCAACGCCTTGAGAGCGGTTACCCAGAATTGGATCGAGTCTTGGGCGGTGGAGTTGTACCCGGCTCGCTCGTGCTCGTGGGGGGTGACCCAGGGATCGGCAAAAGCACGCTGCTTCTGCAAAGCGCATCAGTCATGGCGAACCGCCTGTCCGTTTTGTATGTCAGCGCTGAGGAATCAGCCCAGCAAGTGAAGTTGCGCTGGTTGCGTTTGGGTGGAGAGAGCGAGGGGCTCCAACTGCTTGCTGAAACAGATCTGGAGTTGGTGTTGGAAGAGCTCGAGGCTCTACGGCCCGATGTGGCGATCATCGACAGCATTCAGGCGTTGCATGACGCCAACCTGTCGAGCGCTCCGGGATCAGTGGCTCAAGTGCGGGAATGTGCCGCGTCTCTGCAGCGATTAGCCAAGCGACAGAACACGGCTTTGCTGCTTGTCGGCCACGTCACTAAAGAGGGGATGTTGGCAGGACCGAAGGTTCTCGAACATCTGGTAGATGCCGTGCTCACCTTTGAGGGGGATCGTTTTGCCAGTCATCGACTCCTGCGTGCCGTTAAAAATCGTTTTGGCGCTACCCATGAACTTGGCGTGTTTGAAATGCAGGGCCAAGGTCTTGTTGAGGTTAATAACCCGAGCGAGTTATTCCTGAGTGGAGATGAGGCCAGCGGAGTCGCCACGATTGTGGCCTGTGAAGGCACCAGGCCTCTTGTTGTGGATCTGCAGGCTTTGGTCAGTACCACGAGCTATGCGAGCCCCAGAAGGACGGCCACAGGGATTGCTGTGAATCGTTTGCATCAGATTTTGGCGGTGCTGGAAAAGCACATGGGCCTGCCGCTGTCCCGTTTTGACTGTTACCTCGCTGTGGCGGGTGGTCTCGATGTGGAGGAGCCTGCGGCTGATTTGGGCGTGGCTGCAGCTGTAGTTGCGAGTTATCGCGATCTCATCTTGCCGGCAGGCACCGTCCTGCTAGGTGAACTTGGCCTTGGTGGGCAGCTCAGGCCTGTTGGTCAGTTGGAGTTGCGCTTGCAAGAGGCGGTCCGTCTTGGCTTCAGACGAGCGGTGGTTCCGAAAGGCTGCGGACTCGGAAAGGGGGAGGCCAGCTTGAACTTGGAGCTGCACGAAGCTGGTTCGATCACGGAAGCGCTGGTCCTTGCCCTTGGTGTTAACCCTTCCGATGACCAAGCATGACCGTCAGAAATACACGTCCACGTTGCTGCGGCCGGTTGATTTCAGCCAGTTTTCGATATCGAGATATCCACCTGGATTCAGCCTGACGGCTTGGGTCCAAACATCTGCTGCTAAGTCAAACCAGCCATCCGCATCATCACGACGACCATCTTCTTCCGCAGTGCGACCGCGTTTTTCATAAATCAGGCCCATGTTTTTCAGGCATGACGGTTGCTTGGGGTTCTCATCCAAGGCCTTTTGGTAGGTCTCCAGCGCTCGCTCTTCTTCTCCATTGCTCATATAGATGATGGCAATGTTTTTAAGGGTTTCGCCCCTGTCGATCGCGTTCTCCTCCAGCTTCAGGCTTTCCTCGTAGTTTTCCAAGGCTTCCGCGTAATCACCGTCGTTCTGGGCTGAGAGCCCGTCGCGGTAATACACATAAGCTTCTTTGGCACGGGCGTTAATCGGCAGTAGCTTCACGATGAGATCGGCCATGACCGTGAAGCTTTTGTCGATAAAATTGTCGTTTCGGTTGCTGCGCGGCACAGGAAGCCAAAAAAGGTGTGACTCCATCCTGACTGGAATCAGCAGCCCTGCCTAGCGTTCCTTGATGCGTTCTGCAGTTGTGACAAATTCCGCCAACGCCACAAAGTCGTCCCCCACGATGCTTTTAGACGTGGATGGCATGAAGTGCGGTGGTTGCGTGCGTTCGGTCGAGCGCACGCTCCTGGATCAACCCGGGGTGTGCGAAGCCAGCGTGAATCTGGTCACTCGCAGTGCTTGGCTTCGCTTTGAAGAGGATGCCGTTGCTGATCTTGCTGGCGTCGTTGAGGCTTTAACGGCGCGAGGTTTCAGTGCCCATCCTCGAGAGACTGATGCATTTGGTTCATCGGTTGAGGCAGATCGCAGCTGGGGTTGGTGGCAGCAGTGGCGTCAGCTAATCGTCGCGCTGGTCCTGCTCGTGTTGTCCGTGGTGGGTCACCTGGCTGAAGCCGGAACTGTCCAGGTTCCACCACTTGGTTCGCTTCCTTTTCATGCCGGTTTGGCCACTGTTGCTTTGGTGGGACCGGGCCGACCCATCCTGATCGCAGGATGGCGATCCGCCCGCATGGGGGTGCCAACGATGGACACCTTGGTGAGCCTTGGTGTTGGAAGTGCCTACCTGGCCAGCTTGGTCGCTTTGGTTTGGCCTCAGGTGGGTTGGCCCTGCTTCTTTAACGAGCCGGTGATGCTCTTGGGTTTTGTGTTGCTGGGACGCTTTCTTGAAGAGCGGGCGCGCCGTCGCACGGGCCGGGCACTGCAGGACCTAGCGGCTCTCCAGCCAGATGGTGCTCGACTGTTGATGGACGATGGCACGATCCGTGAAGTATCGGTTTCGGCGCTGCGCCCAGGAGAGTGTGTGCAGCTCCTGGCTGGCGACCGCGTCCCGGTGGACGGAATCGTGCGTGAAGGGCATTCGGCTGTGGATCTTTCCAGCCTCACTGGGGAACCCTTGCCTTTGGATGCCTCTCCAGGCGCTGAGCTCAGTTCAGGCAGCCTCAATCTTGAGGCCACCTTGATCGTTGAGGTGCAGCGGATTGGTCGTGAAACCGCTCTTGCTCGGATCATTGATTTGGTGGAGCAGGCCCAAGCAAGGAAGGCACCGATTCAGGGTCTTGCCGATCGCGTGGCAGGCCAGTTTTGTTATGCGGTGGTGAGTTTTGCCATTCTCACGTTCCTGTTTTGGTGGCAGGTCGGTTGTCGACTTTGGCCTCATGTCCTTGATGTGCCTGTCGCGTTGATGGATCACGGCCATGCGCATGGTCTGCATGGCTCTCTTGGTGCGGGAGCTGAGACGTCGCTTGGTCTCGCTCTCCAACTCTCCATTGCGGTGCTTGTTGTGGCTTGCCCTTGTGCTCTGGGATTGGCCACTCCCACCGTGATCACCGTTTCCTCAGGTTTGGCAGCGAAGCAGGGCTGGTTGTTTCGAGGCGGAGATGTGATCGAGTTAGCAGCCTCTGTGCAGCGCATGGTGTTCGATAAAACAGGCACGCTCACGCTCGGGCGGCCCCTGGTTGATTCGGTGTTGGCCAGCGAGGATCCCCCTCAAGCGCTTCAGCTGGCGGCAAGCCTTGAACAGACGAGCCGGCATCCACTCGCCCATGCGTTGTTGCAGGAGGCACAAAGGCTTCAGTTGCCTCTTTTAGGGGTTGAATCCAGCCGCACCACTCCTGGTGCAGGGATGGAAGGTCGTTTGCAAGGCGTGGATGGCCTGGTGCGTGTTGGCTCGCCGGAATGGCTGCGTGATCAAGGTGTGTTCTGGACGGAGCAACAGCAACAAGCGCTTGATTCGGTTGTTCAGCGTGGGCAGTCGTTAGTGGCTGTTGCTTTGGCTGAGACTCCGCTTGGCCTCGTGACTGTTGACGATCGACTTCGCCCGGATGCATCGCTCGCCATCCAGCGCTTACGAGACCAGGGTCAGTCGGTTGCCATGTTGAGTGGCGATCGTCGCCAGACCGTTGAACGGGTGGGGCGTGAGCTTGGTTTCGCCGACGCCGATTTGGCATGGCAACTGTTGCCGCATCAAAAACTTGAACGCCTTGAGCTTTTGCGAGAGCAGGGTTCTGTGGCGATGGTGGGTGACGGAATCAACGATGCCCCCGCTTTGGCGGCAGCAGACCTCGGCATTGCAGTCGGCACAGGAACTCAGATCGCTCAGGACACGGCCGATCTGGTGCTGCTCGGAGATCGGCTTGAGGCTGTGCCTGAGGCGCTTTGCTTGGCCAGGCGAACGATGTCCAAGATTCGTCAGAATTTGATTTGGGCTTTTGGTTACAACCTCATTGCCTTGCCGATTGCGGCTGGTGTGCTTTTGCCCGGATTTGGTCTTTTGTTGTCACCTCCCCTGGCAGCACTGCTTATGGCGTTTAGCTCGGTGTCTGTTGTGCTGAATGCCCTCAGCTTGCGGCTTCGTTAACCATGGCCAGGAGCAAGGGACGACTGCTGGTGCTGGAGGGCATTGATGGTTGTGGAAAAACCACCCAGCTTCAGCAGCTGTCCAGTTGGCTCCCGACGAGCGGACTGATGCCCGCGGGGTCTCAGCTGATTGTCACTCGAGAACCGGGAGGAACGGCCTTGGGAAAAAGCCTGCGTGAGCTTCTGCTCCACCCCCCTCAAGATGCTGACCCGGGTCCAACAGCAGAGTTGTTGATGTATGCAGCGGATCGTGCCCAACACGTAGACCGAGTCATTCAGCCTGCCTTGGAGAGGGGTGATTGGGTGCTCAGTGATCGCTTCACGGGATCGACGATGGCTTATCAGGGATACGGAAGAGGTCTCGATCGGAAGCTCATCACTGATCTCGAGCGCATTGCCACGAGAGGGCTCAGCCCCGACGTGACGGTTTGGCTTGATATCCCTTTGGCATTGAGTGTTCAGCGACGCGGAAGTCGCGAGGAAGACCGCATCGAAGCGGAAGGTTTTGCTTTCTTAGAGCGTGTTTCCAATGGTTTTTCTAACTTGGCTAAGGCGCATGGCTGGGTGTCGGTTATGGCTGACCGTCCGCTTTTGGAGGTTGCTGAGGCGATTCAAACCGCGTTGCTTACCCGAGCGGCGTCTTGGCAGCGATGAGCGACGTGTTGCTCGAAGAGCAAGATCTGTTTGCTGATCTGGTGGGCCAGCCTCTGGCTGTGACCCTTTTAAAGGCAGCCCTGATGCAAGGGCGCCTCGCTCCTGCCTATGTTTTCGCTGGCCCAGAAGGCGTTGGCCGTCGCCTGGCTGTTCTGCGCTTCCTCGAAGGCGTGATCAGTGAGGGCCAGTGCAATCAACGCCAGCGGCGGCGCTTGGCAGAACGCAACCACCCTGATCTCCTCTGGGTCGAACCCAGCTACAGCCACCAGGGGCGTTTGATCTCCCGCTCTGAAGCTGAGGAGGCGGGCGTCAGTCGGCGAACCCCTCCCCTCGTGAGGTTGGATCAGATTCGAGACATCAGCCGTTTCTTGTCACGGCAACCGCTGGAGTCGTCGCGTGGCCTTGTGGTGCTTGAGGAGCCGGAAGCGATGGCGGAAGCCGCTGCCAATGCTTTGCTCAAAACTCTTGAGGAACCAGGCCATGGAGTGTTGATCCTGCTCTCAGCGGCTCCCGAACGGCTGCTCTCCACCATTCGTTCGCGCTGTCAGCTGATTCGATTGATCCAGCTCAGTGCTGAAGATATGCAGTCCGTTCTCCAACGTTTGCCTGCTGATGTCGATCAAGAGGCTGTCAGGCAAGGGCTCATGCAGCCTGAGTTGGTTGCAATGGCTGGTGGTTCTCCAGGTGCGCTATTGGGCCATGTCAGGCAGTGGTTACGTGTTTCACCCGAACTGATCGGACGTTTGCATTCCTTGCCAACCCAACCGATCGAAGCCCTTGCGCTCGCCCGCGATCTCACTGAGGCTCTCGATGGTGAGCAACAGCTGTGGCTCATCAATTGGCTGCAGCAGCACCTTTGGAGGCTGCAAAAAAGTGAGCGAGTTCTCCGAAAACTCGAGAGGCTACGCGTTCAATTGCTTTCGTTTGTGCAGCCCAGATTGGCTTGGGAAGTCACATTTCTGGATTTGATGGAACTTTGATCGTTATTAATCAGGCCGTAGCCCGATTCGCTGCCTCAGTTTTTTGCTCTCGATCTTGGCGCGCTTGAGCGAGGACATCCTGAAGTCCATCGAGTTGAGATCCAGTGGGCAGCTCAAGGCAATAGCCCGCTCCATAAACCGTTTTGATGAAACGAGGTTTGCGTGGATCTGGTTCTAATTTCGTACGTAGGTGACGAACGTGAACGCGAATCGTTTCAATGTCGTCGTCTGGTTCATAACCCCACACTTCTTTGAGGATGAGAGAGGGAGCAACCGTTTGGCCGTGGCGTTGGAGCAAACAATGCAGAAGCTCGAATTCCAAGTGGGTGAGTCGTACCGGATGATCGAACCAGATCGCTTCAAAGCGCTCGGGCACCAAGGTCAGCGGTCCATAACTAAGGATTTCGTGATGGTTACCCGATGTTCCGATAGGCGCTCTATCACTACGCCTCAGTAGCGCTTTGACTCGCGCTTGGAGCTCTTCGAGATCAAATGGTTTTGTGAGGTAATCATCAGCGCCTGAGTTGAATCCGCTCACTTTGTCTTTCGTGCCACCTAGGGCTGTCAGCATCAGGATCGGAATGGAGGCTGTCCTTTCGTCTCGGCGTAATCGTTGGCAGAGCGTGAGTCCATCCACATTGGGAAGCATTAAGTCCAGAAGGATTAAATCTGGGGTGTATTGCAGTGCGAGCGCCTGTCCCTTGATGCCATCGTCGGCTCGTTGGACATCAAAACCACTGTGCTCGAGGTGTCCACCTACCAATTCGCTCATGTCCCGGTCGTCTTCGATCAGCAGGATGGAAGGTTTCATCTAAATGCTGGCGAAAAAACAATTGGACGAGGTAGGGCCGCGTCATTAAGGAGTAATTCTCTCAAGACCAACAAGTTTGTGCAGAATTCAGGTCCTCCCCTTCATGGTTGGCATGTCCCTGAAAATTGTTTGCCTGACTGGGATTTGGCTCAGTAGCTTGGAGATCAGCTCGCGCGGCTCTACAGGAAATCTTTTGATTTGAATGGCCTCTATCGGCGATTTTCTTCCGATTAGAGAAAAAATAGTGCTGCTAAGGGCAAAAAAAAGTCACCACCTTGAGGGTGATGACATTCGCTTGAAACTCCCCGGGCGGGATTCGAACCTGCGACCAATCGATTAACAGTCGACCGCTCTACCGCTGAGCTACCGAGGATTGAGACCAGGAGACCTTAACTGTCTGGCCCTGACTTAGGCAAGTGCCTTGAGTGTGCGGCGCAAAGTGTGACCTTTCTCCCAAGGACCAATCGCGCCCTTTTTCATGAGTGCTGCGCCGTCAGCATGGTCCAGTTCATCCAGTCGATGGGTGATCCAAAGAGCTGTGAGTGGATTGAGCGAGCGGTGACAAAGCTGTTGAACCGTTGCCAAGACTGAGCTTTGGCTTGATGGGTCCAACAGTGCTGTCGGCTCATCAAGCAGCATCAGTTTTGCGTCACTGGCTAGAGCACCAGCAATAGCTAAACGCTGCTTTTGGCCCCCACTCAAGGTGTGGATTTGCCTCCCAGCCATGCCGGCGAGGCCCACCTGCTCCAGCAGGTGGGCGATTCGCTTGCGTTTCAGGGAAGGAGCAAGCGTGGGGGGAAGGTTGAGCAGAAGGTCGCTGCCGCAACTTGGGAGCAGCAATTGATGATCGGGATTTTGAAACACCAAGGCCGTTTGGACATTGCAATCCACTCGTCCTGATTGAGGTTGGAGCAACCCGCCGATCATTCGAAATAGGGTGCTTTTCCCACTGCCATTGCTACCTACCAGCATCCATAGGCCTGGCCCTGGAACGCTGAAGCTGCAGCGGTCCAGAGCGCGGGTCCCGCAGGGCCAGCAAAAACTTACCTTCTCAAATCGAAGAATCCGTTCGTTGGTGTCCGTGCCCACAGCGGTTAGCTGTCGAGTGAAAAGCCAGGGCGTTTGCTTCCCCCGGATGCCGCCGTCTTCTCATAGATCTGAACAGCTAAAACGTCGCTCGTAAGAACGCTGAGTCGTTTGCCTTCTACTTTTTCGCAGGTCATTTCAAGCAATCGAGGCTGTCCCTGTTCAAGGGCTTGGCGAACCTGTTGATAAACGGATTCGGCATCTCCCGATTCCTTGCGTTGAACAGAGATGGGCATCGGGCTCATGCGAAGAGCTAATTCGACGACGTACACAGCTAAAAAAAATGGTTGTGGCTCCATTCTCCTCATCAGAAGCGCGAAACGGAGTCCTGGGTATTTTCACTCATCTATGGGCTGTCCGGCTGTGTCGCCCCTGCAAAAACAGCGGAAGCCATTAGTCTCCGCATGTAAAGCTTCATGAAGCAACCTCATGACGATCGCTGCAGGTCGCATGCCGCAGCGGGGATGGTTCGACGTCCTCGA
>ERZ891134.371-NODE-371-length-38845-cov-8.537278_pt1 | contig 38845 bp, 38 predicted proteins | sample MGYA00520888_ERZ891134 | MGnify/ENA primary metagenome ERZ891134 (study PRJEB32303, sample SAMEA104408692) | aquatic metagenome | biome: Brackish water; feature: Coastal; material: water | place: Baltic Sea | collected 2014-10-23 | depth 10 m ... | reverse complement strand
CGTCAGAACGGGCAGCCATGCTCGCCCGACTCTACCCGCACGATCGCAGAGGCGAGGGCGAGGAGGCCGTCCTCGCAGATCGAGTTCGCGAAGTACTTTGCAACATGCGTGGCGAACTGATTGGTCGGCTCATGCCCGTAGAACCACGTCGGGACCGCCAGGCTCGCGGCGCCGTCCGGAAACGCGTGGAGGACAGAAAGCCCAGCGCACAGATATCGGTCAGCGTCACGGAAGTCCACTGCGGCGGCAAGCAGTTCGATCGATTCGTCGAGCGCAGTGTCTGCGTGCGGCGCAAGCCAGGCACCCAGGTTTGCCGCCTCCATGGCCCCCGGCCCTCCGCCAGTAGCGACGTGCCATCCCGTGCGGGCCATCGAGCGACCGAGTTCGGCGACCGTGCGGTATGCCGGATCGGTGCGCTGCATCGAATGCCCACCCATGACAGCAACGACATCGCGGTGCGCTTCAAGGTGTTCCGCGAGTGCATCTTCGATCGCGTGATCGTGCAGTCGGGTGGCGAGCGCGTCGAGCAGTGGCACGTTCTGGCCGCGCGCCCACTGCGTCGTCCACTCGTAGATCTTCGAGTCGAGTGCCGAAGCCTCGAACGAGCCTGCCTCGCCCGGAACCCACCCACCGAGCAGTTCACCTTGGGTATAGAGCTACGGCCGATAGGTGTCGAAGGGCAGGCAACGGCGGGAACACGACTGCCCCCGAGGCGAGCACGTGCTCCAGCGTGGATGTCGAGAGGCGCGCTCCCAAGAAGGTTCCGCCAGCACACGTCACCGACTCGATCACCTCAGAACGCAGCGAGAGGTCGACTCCCTGCACGACGAGCCCGTCGAGGGTCCCGCGGGCGTCGAGGACTCGGTCGAACTCCTCGAGTGAATGGATCTCGCGCATCAGGCCGAGCGTAGGACGAGTTGGTGCCTGGCACCATGTCGTCTTCAGCCGGCGTCGGTGAGCTCGCGGGACAGCTCGCGGATCTCGTCGCGGAGCTTGGCGGCGTACTCGAACTTCAGCTCGACTGATGCTTCCTGCATCTCCGCTTCGAGCGTCTGGATCAGCCGTTGCAGTTCTTGCTGCGGCAGGTTCTTGAGCTCCTGCTGCACCTTGTCGCGCTCACGCTGGCGACGTTTGTCCTTGCCAGGTACGGGCGTCTGCGAATCCGGTCGGAGCATTGACAAGATGTCACCGACCGCCTTGCGAATTGTCTTCGGATCAATCCCGTGTTCTTCGTTGTAGGCGAGCTGTACCTTGCGGCGCCGCTGCGTTTCGTCGATCGCCCGCGTCATCGAGTCGGTCACGCGGTCGGCATACATCACGACTTCGCCCGACACGTTGCGAGCAGCTCGACCCATCATCTGAATGAGTGACGTCTCGGACCGAAGGAACCCCTCCTTGTCCGCATCGAGAATGCAAATCAGCGACACCTCGGGCAGATCGAGACCCTCCCGCAAGAGGTTGATGCCGACCAGGACGTCAAACTCGCCAAGCCGCAGCGCCCGGATGATCTCAATGCGCTGAATTGTGTCGATGTTGCTGTGCAAGTACCGGACCTTCATGCCCTGTTCGAGCAAGTAGTCAGTGAGATCCTCGGCCATCTTCTTGGTCAGCGTGGTGACGAGCACACGTTCGTCGTTGGCGACGCGGCCCTCCACCATCTCCATCAGATCGTCGATCTGCCCCTTGGTCGGCTTGATGACAACTTCTGGGTCAACGAGGCCGGTCGGTCGAATGATCTGCTCGACGACCCTGCTCGACACGCGCAGCTCGTACTGGCTCGGTGTGGCAGACAAGAAGATGCACTGGTTGACGCGCCCGAGCACCTCTTCGAACGTGAGCGGCCGGTTGTCGCGCGCCGAGGGCAGGCGAAAGCCGTGCTCGACGAGCATGTCCTTGCGGCTGCGGTCGCCAGCGAATTGTCCGTGCAGTTGGGGCACGGCGACGTGACTCTCGTCGACCACGAGGAGGTAGTCGTCGGGGAAGTAGTCGAGCAGGGTGAACGGCGGTTCGCCGTATTCGCGACCATCGATGTGCATCGAGTAGTTCTCGATGCCGTTGCAGTATCCGAGCTCGCTCATCATCTCGAGGTCGTACGACGTTCGCATCCGGAGCCGCTGCGCTTCGAGCAGCTTGTCGGACTCCTCGAATTCCTTGAGGCGGACTTGCAGCTCGTGTTCAATCTTGCCCATCGCCCGCGTCATGCGCTCGTTGCCGGTGACGTAGTGGGTGGCAGGGAACACGTGGGCCCGTTCCAGCTCGCGCAGGTTCTCGCCCGTCAGCGGATCGATCATGGTGATGCGGTCGACGGTGTCGCCGAACATCTCGATCCGCAGCACGTTTTCCTCGTACGCGGGGTGGACTTCGATCGTGTCGCCACGCACTCGGAAGTTGCCACGGCCGAGCGTCATGTCGTTGCGGTCATACTGCATGTCGACAAGACGGCGCAGAATGTTGCGCATGTCGTAGTCAACACCGACGTTGAGGTCGAGCAGGTTGCCCTTGTACTCCTCGGGATTGCCCATGCCGTAGATGCACGAGACCGATGCAACGACGATGACGTCCTTGCGGGTGAGGAGCGCCGCTGTCGTCGAGTGCCGCAGCCGCTCGATGTCGTCGTTGACCGAGCTGTCTTTCTCGATGAACGTGTCGCTGCTCGGGATGTACGCCTCGGGCTGGTAGTAGTCGTAGTAGGAGACGAAGTATTCGACGCGGTTGTGCGGGAAGAACTCGCGCATCTCCTGCGCCAACTGAGCGGCAAGCGACTTGTTCGGCGCAAGGATCAGCGTGGGACGTTGCGTCTGCTCGATGGTCCAGGCAATGGTTGCCGACTTGCCCGACCCGGTGATCCCGAGCAACGTCTGGAACCGCTCGCCCGCATCGAGGCCTGCGGACAGCGCCGTGATCGCCTCCGGCTGCGCCCCTGCAGGATCCCAATCGGACACCACCTGGAAACGGTTCTCGTTGCCCGTGTCGTAGTTGGTAAACGAACTCGACGCTGCGATCAGTGCCTGCTCCGGCGACTGGTCGGGCACGCTGGCATTCGGCGTGATGACGGAGGCGTCCGTGTCGATCGTTTCAGTCACCGGCTCAGTCTAGCCGGCCTCTCACGAACACCCGTTCGCCACCGGTTTCCGTTGTTCAGTCGTTGAGCTTGATGCGCAGGGTGGCGATGGCGTAGCCGTCCATCTCGATGACGGCGAAGTCGCCGAGGGCGGTGCGAACGCTGTCGCCTGCCGCTGGGATCTCGTCGAGCGCATCAATGACATATCCGGCCACGGTCTGCCAATCGCCCTCGGGCAGCGCGACGCCAGTGCACTCCTCGAACTGATCGGGCCGCAGGGTGCCATTGACTCGCCAGCTACCGTCCGCGTGTTGTGCGCAGTCACTGAGACGGTCGTCGGACTCATCATCGAAGTCCCCGATCAGCTCTTCGAACACATCTTCCAATGTGACCAGCCCGACGACGACACCGTGCTCGTCAACCGCGACGGAGATGTGTTTGCGCTCGGTGCGCATCTCGACGAGCAGGTCCTCCAGTCGATGATGCTCTGGGGTCACCATGAGCGGACGGACCATCGAACGCGCCGAGGTAGTCGCCCAAGCGCCGTTCTCAAGCCGCAGCAGGTCCTTGGCGTGGATGAACCCGAGGCAGTGGTCGAGATCGTTCTCGTGAATGACGATGCGGGTCCTGCCCGTGCGATGTGCCTCAGCAGCAACCTCGGCAGCAGTTGCTTCGGCCGGCATCGACACGATGTCGCGCCGGACCGTCATTGCATCTGCAGCAGTCAGACCCGACAGTTCGAGCGACCGCGTCAACAGCTGATGATCTTCAGCTTTGATGTCGCCGTGACCTGCCGACTCGTCGAGGAGAAGGATGAGGTCCGTGGGCGAGTGCGCCATCGCTCGTTCGTCCTGCGGTTCAACGCCGACCAGTCGGACAACGACGTTCGCAAGAGAGTTCAGGAGCCAGATGATCGGCTGGAAGACACGGACGAAAGCACGGAACGGCCGAGCGAGGAGCAGAGACGAGCGTTCGGGGTCCGAGATCGCCCACGACTTCGGGGCCATCTCGCCGACGACCATATGGAGAAAGACGACCAACGACAGGCCGAGCGCGAACCCGATCACATGTAACGTGGTCTCCGACAGCTCGATCAACTCACCAAACGCTGCTTCGATGATGTGCGCGATGGCGGGTTCGGCCACAGCACCAAGACCAAGCGAGCACATCGTGATACCAAGTTGTGCACCGGCGAGCATCAGCGTCAGCTCGCGGATGCCAGCCAGCGCGGACACCGCCCGCTTGTTGCCGTCTGCAGCGAGCTGTTCGATGCGTGAGCGGCGAGCCGCCAACAGTGCGAACTCAGCAGCAACGAAGAAGCCGTTGAGCGCCAGCAGTAAGAACGCCAAGCCGAGAGCACCCCACTGCACGCTGAAGCCCGACTCGGCAACCTCTGCGGCAATCATCGATCGCCCTCCGGCGGGACGTCCTCGTCGTGATCGGAAATCCCATCACCATCGTCGTCGTTGTGCACGATGCCGGCATCAGGGTCAAGCCGAAGCAGCACCTGCGTAATGGCGAACTCCTCGACCTCAAGAACCTCGAGTCGAATCCCGTCGACAACGACGGCATCGCCGACCTCACCGATTCGTTCGAGCCGGTCGAGCATGAGGCCCGCCACGGTGTCGTATTCGCCGTCCGGCAGAATAAACCCGGTGTAGCGCTCGATCTCATCGGGTCGTGATGTGGCAGCGATCGACCACACCGCTGGTTCAACTTCGAGGTACTCCCCCGGCACGGCCGGGTCGTACTCGTCTTCGATTTCGCCGACGAGCTCTTCGACGAGATCTTCGAGCGTGACAACACCGGCGGGTGCTCCGTACTCGTCGATGACCACGGCCATCTCGGTCGAGTGCGACTGCAGTTCCCGCAGCACGACGTTCAACCCGGCAGCCTCGGGCACGACGAGGACGTCGTGCAACAGATCCCCGATGGGAGTTTCGCCATATGAATCTCGCGAGACCCCGAGGAGATCCTTGGCATGGACCAAGCCAGTGACCTTGCCGCTGTCATCAACCACTGGGAAACGGGAGTGATGCGATGCCATCCGATCGCGGAGATCAGCGGCGGTTGCATCTGCGTCGATCGTCACGACTCGGTTCCACGACACCATTGCATCCGAGGCTTCGAGATCTCCGAAATCGATGGCCCGCTCGAGCAACGATGCTTGCGACACGGTCAGCTGGCCGCTCTCAGCCGACGAGTCGACGATGAAGTCCAGCTCGTCGGTCGACACGGATCCGTGGAGCTCCTGGACCGGTTGGATACCGAGCATTCGGAGCAACCGGTTGGCCGAACCATCGAAGAGTTTGATCAGTGGACTGGCGACGCGCATGAAGACGAGCGTCGAACCAGCCAGGCTCCGGGCAACGGGCTCGGGCTTCGCAATGGCCAGGTTCTTAGGCGCCAGTTCGCCGAAGACCATCTGTGCGACCGTTGCGAAGACGAAGGCCAACATCAGGGCGATGCCGAAGCGTGCCGACTCGCCGATCCCGATCGCCTCGAGGATCGGGCGAAGGGCGCCCGCAATTGCCGGTTCGGCGATGAAACCCAACACCAACGACGTGACGGTAATGCCGAGCTGTGCACCCGAAAGCATAAAGCTCAGGCGCTTGTGCACCTGGAGTGCCCGCTTGGACTTGCGGTCGCCTTGCTCAGCTGCTTCGACGAACTTGGTCCGGCGAGAAGCGACGTACGCAAACTCAGCAGCAACGAAATATCCGTTGGCAGCAATCAACAAGACGGCGCCCACCAGCCCAAGAGCGATGGTCATCAGTGCAATGAACCCGGACTGGGAGGGTGCTGGGCAGCGGTCAAGCCTCTACCCAGGCAGGGTTGGTCTTCGTCGGACATGAGTAAATGAATGATATCTAATGTGAGGGCCCGGTCCGTCGTTCAATGTGCCGACCATTGATTTCAGACAACTTGGGCACAGCCTCCACGCCAGCGGGAATGACAGGCTATGTTGCCGACGTGACCAACTTTCATGACCTCGAAATGACGTCGATCACCGGTAAACAGGTGACCTTCGACCAGTACAAGGGCAACCTTGCACTGGTCGTCAACGTCGCAAGCGCTTGAGGCCTGACGCCTCAGTACGCAGGTCTGCGTGCGCTTCATAACGACAACGACGATGTCGTCGTGCTCGGCTTCCCGTGCAACCAGTTCGCGAACCAAGAGCCCGGCACTGACGCCGACATCCTCGAATTCGCAACGTCGAAGTTTGATGTGAACTTCCCCATGTTCTCCAAGATCGAAGTGAACGGCGACAGCGCTGCGCCGCTGTACCAGCTGTTGAAAGAGGCGCAGCCAGGTGATGGCGACAGCGCCGACATCACGTGGAACTTCGAGAAGTTCCTCGTCGACAAGGCCGGCAACGTGGTCAAGCGGTACGCACCGCCGACCACACCGGAAGAGGTCGCTGCCGACCTCGCCCAGTTCCGCTGACTCACAAGATCATCTGACCACCTGAAGGGGTGGCGATCGCCAACATGACGATCGCCACCCCTTCGTCGTTCACGGCAGCGGGATTCTGGCGCACTGAGTGCCAATCGGCCCGACTTGCCACACCACTGCCGACGATCCCGGGCCCAGATGAGCATTGCCTTCACCCACAACGCCCGCCCCCGATCGGTGTCGAGCTCGAACTCCACCTCGTCGATGCAGATACGGGTGATCTGGTGTCCGCATCGAACGAGCTCCTCGCCGAGATGTCGCAGGGTTTCCCCGGCAACGACCACCCGAAGGCAAAACACGAACTCTTCCAGAGCACCGTCGAGATCATCACCGGAGTATGCGACACCCCAACTCAGGCTCGCGCTGACCTGGCCGAGACGTTTCAGGAGCTCCATGCGACCGCCGCACGACGCGGTCTTAAGATCATCAGCGCTGGGACCCACCCATTCGGCGTGGCGCGCAATCAGGACGTCAGTCCTAATCCTCGCTATCACGAACTCGTCGAAGCGATGCAGTGGCCGGCTCGCCGGCTCCTGATCTGCGGTCAGCACATCCATGTCGGCGTGCGCGATGGCGAGCGAGCGATCTCGATCATCAACGAGATGATGCGGCACCTCCCCCTCTTCCTGGCGCTGTCGTCATCGAGCCCTTACTTCGAGGGAGAGGACTCGGGGTTGGTATCTGCGCGTTCGAAGGTCTTCGAGTCACTACCGACAGCCGGCCTGCCGCAGCAGATCGCTGGCTGGGGTGATTTCGAATCCTTCATGTCGACGCTGATCGACTCAGAGTGCATTTCGTCGATTCGCGAGGTGTGGTGGGACATTCGGCCGCATCCCGACTTCGGCACCATCGAGTTTCGGATGTGCGACTCACCCCACACCCTCACCGAGGCCACCGCTCTTGCGGGGCTGGCACAGACCCTGGTGGCGTGGGCCGATGCGCTGATCGATCGCGGCAAGCTCCCGCCCCCGCCGCGCGAGTGGACCGTGCGAGAGAACCGGTGGCTTGCCGCGCGCTACGGGATCGACGCCCGTCTCATCGTCGAAGCCAACGGCGACGGCAAGCCGCAGCGACGGCCCGTTCGGGAGTTGGTTGGCGAACTGTTGGCGGAGTTGTCCCTGACCGCCGATCTGCTCGGCACCCAGCCCGAGCTCGCAGCGATTGAACGCATCCTCGATCACGGCTCTGGCTCGATGCGGCAGCGTCGTCTGGTCGACGCCGGCGCTACGCTCGCCGACGTGGTGCATAACCTTGCCGACGAGTTGTACGACGACTGCTTTGACCAGGCATGACGTCGCCTGACACCCGATTGGCCGGCTGGCTCGCCGAACACGGCGAGGAACTCATCGCCGTGCGCCGCAACATGCATGCGCACCCCGAGGTGAGTGGGGCGGAACATGCCACCACGGAACTGGTGCGCGAACGCCTTGAATTGGCAGGGATGCAGCCGCGAGTCCTCGCCGTCGGAACCGGCCTCGTCTGCGAACTCCGACCTGACGACCCAATCGCGAGCAATCAGCCAACCATGGCCTTGCGCGCGGACCTCGATGCACTCGCCATGGATGACAACAAGGACCTGTCGTATCGCAGCCAGGTTCCGGGTGTGGCGCATGCCTGCGGCCATGACGTGCACACCACGGTCGTGCTCGGTACCGCGCTCTATTTTGCTCACCATCGCGATCAACTCCCAGGGCCCGCTGCGTTTCGTGTTTCAACCGGCCGAGGAACGTGTTCCCGGCGGTGCGCTCGACGTCATCCGCGACCATGGCATCGACGGCGTTGACGCAATTGTCGGCATCCACTGCGAACCAAAACTCGATGCCGGCATGATCGGATTGAAGTCGGGGTCGATTTCATCAGCCGCCGACATGGTCTGCATCACGTTGACCGGGCCCGGTGGACACACCGCACGTCCGGAACTCACCGTCGATCTCTTGACCATTGCTGCCCAGGTGATTACTGAGTTACCCCGGCGCGTCCAGGCTGCACTCCCTGCAGATGCTGAAATCAAGATCATCTTCGGAGCGATGCACGGGGGCGACGCCGCCAACGTCATTCCGACACGCTGCGAGCTTCGTGCCTCGATCCGCACGCCGACGCTTGAGGTCTGGAACGTACTCCCGGCGCTTGTCGAGGAGTGCGTTGCCGGACTCCTCGCCGAATCAGGCGCCGGGTTTGAGGTCGACTACACCCACGGGGTTCCACCTGTGGCCAACGATGCCGCAGTCACGGATTTGGTCGCCCGCGCTGTCGCCGAAGAATTCGGCGCCGATGCCATCGCTCCGGTGCAGCAAAGCTGGGGCGGCGATGACTTTGCCTGGTTCACGCGGGAGGTCCCTGGGTCCTACGTTCGCCTCGGCGTCCGCAACGCAGAGGCCGATGGCCCGAGGCTCGATCTTCACGCCGGTCGCTTCGACGTCGATGAGCGAGCGATCGATCTCGGCGTGCGTCTCCTCGTCGCCACCACCAAGGCATACTTCGAAGGCGGCAAGACGTCGTGAGCCGAACATGGCTGTTCGGATACGGCTCGCTCGTGTCGCCCGTTTCGCTGGCTTCCACAATCGGACGTGACCCGGGCGACGGTATGCACGTCGCCCACGTCGCAGGATTCGGACGACGTTGGAACTATGGATCAAAAGTGTTGCGCGGAGACTGGGTTCACGATGGTCGCAATATCGTCGGCGGCCTCGTCGTCTCGCTCGGCATTGCCGCAGCCGAGGACGAAGCGTGCAACGGCGTTGTCTTCGATGTCGACGACGACGAGCTCGCGGCGCTCGACTGGCGCGAACGGGATTACGAGCGCGTCGACATCACCGATGTGACCACCGTCGACGTCGATCGATTCGATGGTCAGGTCCAGGTCTACGTGCCTCGGCCAAGTTCGATCGAGCGGTACGAGCTGGCCCGTAACGAGGGCCGCGCCGCGATTCGTCAGTCCTACTGGACTCTCGTCGAAGATGCCTTCGCCTCGCTCGGTGGTCACCATGCCGAGTGGTACGCCCGAACACCGGCGCCAGACATCCCGGTCGCCGACATCAAGCTCCACCCCCTCAACTGAAATTGCTCAGCTGAATTGCTCAGTGTTCGCCGGACTCTCTCGACGCGACATGCGGGAGTTCGACAACTGACGACCAGAGCTCGTCCACCTGAGTCGCAAGGCTGTCGAAGCTGCCAGAGTTGTCGACGACATAGGTCGCCCGCGCAAGGCGTTCTTCGCGACTGATCTGACTGTTGATCCGATTCTGCGCATCGCCTTCATCCATCCCGCGGTATTCCACAACGCGTTCGACGGCCAACTCGTAGGGGGTGTCCACGACGATCGTGGCGGCGAGCCCCTTGCGCGGGTTTTCGCCCAGCAGTGGAAAGTCGAGCACGACCACTCGGTCGGTGCCAGCGTTGAGATCGATCTGCCGCTGAATCTCGGCCTGCATCGCCGGGTGCACAATGCCATTCAAGTCGTCGAGGGCCGCCTTGTCGCTGAACACGATCGCGGCAACCCCGGCACGATCCAACGAGCCATCCTCATTAACGATCTGCGCCCCGAACCGCTCGGCCATTTGGTTGAGCACGGGGCTCCCGGGTGATTGCAGATCGCGAGCGATCTGATCGGCGTCGACAATCGCCGCTCCTCGCTCCGCCAACAGTTTCGACACGGTCGACTTGCCTGCTCCAATGCCACCGGTGAGGCCCACAACGATCATGAAAACGAATACTGCCCGACTCCGAGGAGCCGGGCAGCATTCAGTTCATCAGAGCAGCGCCGAAGCGCCTGGTCTCACTCTGCTTCGGTTGCCTCTTCAGCAGCAGCGTCGGCCGGTGCCTCTTCGACTGCAGCTTCCGCTGGTGCCGCTTCAGCAGCAGCTTCGGCAGGTGCTTCTTCAGCGGCTGCTTCGGCAGGTGTTCCGTCGGTTGGCGCTTCGGTGCCTTCGCCTTCGCCGCCTTCGCCGTAGTACTCGGTCCATGCGGCTTCAGCCTCGGCCGAGGCTTCACCCTGGACGTAGTTGCCCTCGGTGTCGACCTCGAAGTGCTCGCGATACTCAGCAGCGAGCTCGCCACCTTCGGCGGCCTGCTTGATCGACAAGCTGATGCGACGACGTGCGAGGTCGAGATCGATGATCTTGACCCAGAGCTCTTCGCCTGGCGTGACGACCTGCTCGGGGCTGTCGACGTGGTGCGCCGACATCTCCGAGATGTGGACGAGGCCTTCGATGCCGTCGCCGACCTGAACGAACGCACCGAACTGCACGAGCTTGGTGACTCGACCGTAGACGAGCTGACCGACCTGGTGGCCTTCGGCGAATTCTTGCCATGGATCCTGCTGCGTTGCCTTCAGCGAGAGGCTGATGCGCTCGCGGCTGAAGTCGACGTCGAGCACCTGGACCTTGACCGGATCGCCAACGGTGACGACGGAACCGGGGTGGTCGACATGCTTCCAGGAGAGCTCGGACACGTGAATGAGTCCGTCCATGCCGCCGAGGTCGACAAATGCGCCGAACGACACGACTGAGGACACAGTGCCCTCGCGGACCTCGCCGACCTTGAGGTTCGTGAGGAACTGGTCACGGGTCTCCTTTTGGTTCTCTTCGAGGTAGGCCCGACGAGAGAGGACGACGTTGTTACGGTTCTTGTCGAGCTCGATGATCTTTGCGTGGACTTGCGTGCCGATATACGGCGCGAGGTCACGAACCCGACGGAGCTCGACGAGCGATGCGGGCAGGAAGCCACGCAAGCCGATGTCGACGATGAGGCCACCCTTGACAACTTCAATGACTGGGCCGGAGACGACTTCGTCGGCTTCCTTCTTGGCCTCGATGTCGCCCCAGGCACGCTCGTACTGAGCACGCTTCTTCGAAAGGAGGAGGCGACCCTCTTTGTCTTCCATCGTGAGCACGAGGGCTTCGACGATCTCGCCCATTGACACCACTTCGCCGGGATCGACGTCGTTGCGGATGCTGAGCTCACGGCTCGGGATGACACCCTCGCTCTTGTACCCGATGTCGAGCAGGACTTCGTCCTTGTCGATCTTGACGACGGTGCCGTTGACCATCATGCCGTCTTTAATCTCGACCATGGTGCCGTCGATCGCGTCGGCGAATGACATGCCGAGGTCGTCGGAGGTGATTTCGCGAGGTGTGTAATTGCCCTCGTCGTCGAAGGTGCCGAAGCTGGTATCGGCTGCGGCGGCCGGTGTGGCTTCAGGATTCTCTTCGATTGCCGGTTCGTCGGCAGGGGTGACGGGGGTGGTAGCTGTGTCGGACAAGGATTGCTCGTTTCGGATACGGATCTTGAGGTGAATGGATGAGTTGCGATCACGCGGGCAGATCCCCGAAATCGCAACTGACAACGATACCAGCCCAGATTCCGTTCGCTCCTCGAACAGCCACCCATCTCCATGGGTCGCCAGACGACGTCGCGTTGCTCAGGAGGCCAGCGAGTGCTTGGGAGCCGATGGACGCGCGACCCGAGCAATGACCAGGTATTCGGGGGACTCGACCGTGGCCGGGTCGCGGCCGTAGGAACCAGGTTCGACGCTGCTGATCGAATCGATCGCCAAGCCATGAGCGGTGAGCAGCATGCGGAGCTCGCGGGGCGTGTAGCACCCGGTCCAGAGGTCGACGCTTTTTGGCTCGCCCGACTCGGATCGGATCTCGGTGCGCTCGTGGCTGACGCCAGTCGCGGCATCGAAGTCAGCGTCTTCGTGGTACTTCACAGCGAAGTACGCGTTGAACGCACTCAGTGCGAGACGTCCATCCGGGCGGAGTGCCGCCGCCATCCCAGCGACCACAGCGGCATCCTCGCCGTCGGCGGTCATCATCCCGAACGCTCCCTGGCACAGGCAGATCACTGCGTCGAACTCTTCGTGAAATCCCAGCATGCGGGCATCCCCACGCTCGAACGTCGCGCCGTCCGGGGCGTTCGACTGCGCGATCTCGACGAACCGCTGGCTGATGTCGATGCCGTGTACGCCAATCCCGCGCCGCGCCAATTCGTGGGCATGCCGGCCGGTGCCGCACCCCACGTCGAGCACGTGATCGCCCGACTGGAGCCCAAGCACTTCGATGACGTGATCGACCTCTTGCACCGTTCCCTTCGTGTGCGCGTACCGGTCGTATGCCGCCCCCATGTGCTCAGCCAGGGGCTCGAACCAGTGCTCGGTCACCTCGGTATCCGGCCGCGTGAGTGACGGCTCGCCCCGACCCCGACGGCACTCAGCCTTTCGCTGCGGCCCACGTGTCGCCCCAACTGACGTTGACTTCGAGTGGGACGTCGAGTTCGGCGGCATCGCGCATGATGTCGATGAGCAACGGGCCAACGGTGTCCTTTTCTTCGGGAGGGACCTCGACGAGAACTTCATCGTGCACCTGCAGGATCAGCAGGCTGTTGTGCCCCTTCGACACCAACTCCTCGTCGATCCGCACGATGGCGACTTTGAAGATGTCGGCGGCGAGACCCTGGATGCCGGCGTTCATCGCCTGACGCTCCCCCGCCTGGCGCACGCGGAAGTTCGAGTTCATCAATTCAGGGATCGGACGCCGACGACCGAACAAGGTCTCGGTGTACCCGCGCTCGCGTGCTTCGACGACGGTGCTGTCCATGTACGCCTTCACGTTCGGGAAGGCCACGAAATAGGCGTCGAGAATCGGCGCTGCCTCATCGACGGGAATGTTGAGGCGTTGTCCGAGGCCGTACGCCTCCATGCCGTAGGCGAGGCCGTAGGACACCATCTTCGCCTTCGACCGCTGATCCACCGTCACATCGACTGGGTCGACGTCGAAGACTCGCGATGCCGTGGCGTTGTGGATGTCCTGCCCCGTCGTGAACGCCTCGATCAAACCCGGGTCAGCAGCAAGGTGGGCGATGCAGCGCAGCTCGATCTGGTTGTAGTCCGCGACGAGGAGCTCGGTGCCGGGCGATGGCACGAAGACCTTGCGGAACTGGCGCCCTTCCTCGCTTCGGACCGGAATGTTGTGCAGATTCGGCTGGTCAGACGAGAGGCGGCCGGTACGTGCGACGGTCTGGTTGAACGTGGCGTGGATGCGGCCGTCGTCGGCCACCTCGTGCAGCAATCCCTCGCCGTACGTGCCTCGCAGCTTGTCCACCTCGCGATGACGCATCAGCGGACCGAGGAACTCTGGCCACTCCGGCATCAACTTCTCAAGTGTTGACGCATCCGTCGATGGACCTGTCTTGTTCTTCTTGATCGGTGTCAGGCCCCTCTCGTCGTAGAGCAGTTCGCGCAGCTGCTTCGGCGAGTTGAGGTTGAGATCATCCTTGCCGGACACCTTGCGCAGCTCGACAACCAGCGACTCGACCTCTGCTTTCAGCTTGTCATTCAACGCACGGAGTTCGTCGATGTCGACGCCGACACCGACATGCTCCATCTTCGCGAGCACGAGCACCAGCGGGTTCTCGATCGTGTCGTACAGCTCGGCCATGCCCTGCGCTTCAAGGCTGTCGTGGACCGGTCCCGCAAGGTGGTGGATGGCGAGCGCGTCTCGCCCGGCAACCTCAGCATCGCTCATTGACGTCCCATCGAGGTCGAGTTGGCCGAAGTTCGCGGCATCGGACGGGCGAGCGAACTGGGTGTACTTCTCGATGAGGTCAGGCAGGGCGTAGCGAGCCTCAGCCGGGTCGATCAAATATGCAGCGATTGCGGTGTCAAGCGTTAAACCCCGCATTTCGATGTCCAGCCCAAGCAACGAACGCATCAACTCCTTGACATTGTGGCCGCGCACGCTCTGATGGGCGCCAAGCGCTTCACCGAGCGTTTCGTCGCCGAGCAGATCAGCCGGAATCCACGCGACCTCGGATGCTGACCCATCGGAGACGACCGCGATACCGGACAGGAATGAGCGTCCCGGTTCGCCGGTCCATGCAGCGTGGATATCAAGATGTTCCGCTGCGGCAACGAGACTCGCGGCATCGGCAGGAGACTCCAGCACGGTGATTTCCGCGACGATTTCCTGTCGCTCCTCTCCCGGCCCGAGATCGACGTCGCCACCGAGCGATGCGAGCGCGTCGGTGATGCGACCGCCGAGTGCCCGGAACTCCAAGAACTCGAACAGCCGCTTCATCTCGTCGGGGTTGGGTGATACACCAAGGCCAGTCGGCGTTGTCCGATCTTCGAAGTCGACATCGACCTGCTCGCCAGCGATTTCAGCTCGGAGCGGTGCATCGAAATGCAACAACATCAGGTCGAGGTTCTTGCGAGCTCGCTCTTCGTTCTCGATCAGATTCGACTTGAGTTTGGGCGTCTGTTCATCAACGTTGGCAAAGATGCCGTCGAGCCCGCCGTACTTGTTGATCAGTTTGGCTGCGGTCTTCTCCCCCACTCCGGGTACCCCGGGGAGGTTGTCGGAGTTGTCGCCGCGTAACGCGGCGTACTGAACGTACATGGCGGGGGTGACGCCGGTCCGTTCCTCGATGCCCGCCTCGTCGTACAACGCGTAGTCACTGACGCCTCGCTTGTTGTACATCACCTTGACGTGCGGGTCGCTGACGAGTTGGTAGCTGTCGCGGTCGCCAGTGACGATGATCACGTTCTCGCCACGATCGACCAGCGCCTTCGTCGCGGTGGCGATCAAGTCGTCGGCTTCCCAACCCACCTCATCGACGGTGGTGATGCCGAGTGCGTCGAGCACTTCTCGGACCAGACCCATCTGCTGACGCAAGATGTCAGGTGCGGCCTCACGTTGCGCCTTGTACGCAGGCTCAGCTTTGTGCCGGAACGTCGGTTCAGGGCGGTCGAAGGCGACAAGAATCCCGTCAGGCTGCTGTTCCTTCAGGACGTACGCCAACATCGAGGTGAAACCGAAAACGGCGTTGGTGACCTGCCCGCTCGCCGTGGCCATGTCGGTGGGGAGCGCAAAGAACGCTCGGTATGTGAGTGAGTTCCCGTCGACGAGGAGTGTGGTTCCCATGGCGATTCTCCGTGTCGTTTCGTTGGCGTCGGATGCGGCGCTCGACGCGCCGTCAGTCGTCACTCGGACGGAGTGATCCGTCGAGAATGCGATCAGCGACATCGCGCATTCTGATTCGCTCGCTCATCGCTGTCTTTTGGATGAACTGGAACGCGTCGTTCTCGGTCATGCCGACCTCGTCGATCAGCACACCCTTGGCCCGCTCGATGAACTTGCGCGACTCGAGCTGTTCTCCGAGCGCATCAATCTCACCCGTGAGCGAGCGCAACTCGCGAAATCGTCCCATCGCCACTTCGATAGCCGGAACGAGGTCACTGCGTTGAAACGGCTTGACCAGGAACGCCAGGGCCCCGGCGTCGCGCGCTTGCTCAACGACTTCCTTCTGGCTGAATGCCGTCAGCATCAACACGCCACAAATCTTCTCGCCATTGATGACCGCTGCAGCTTCAAGGCCGGTCATGCCCGGCATCTTGATATCGAGAATCGCCAGGTCAGGTTGCAGGTCACGAACCATGTCAATTGCTTGGTCGCCGCGACCGGTCTCGCCCACGACGTCGTACCCCTCTTCTTCGAGGGTTTCTCGGAGATCCATTCTGATGATGGCCTCGTCTTCGGCGATCACGACGCGCAACGGCATGAGATCAGTATGGACCACGCCGCGGCCAGAACCGAACTCAACCAATCATCTGGTCGAGGAGCTGGTCCTGGCGCTGTTCGAGGTCGACGATCTCCTCGACGACCTTCAGACGGTGCTTCGTCATGTTCGCAAAGTTGCCCTGCGCAGATCGGGCCTCGAACGACGATGACGCTGTCTCGGCGACCATAGCGCGGATCGCTTGGTCGTCAGCGTCCTCGCCGAGGTAGAGCAACTGTTCATCGATCACCGCGAGCTCACTGCGCAACGTCTTGAGTCTTGATCCCACCTTCGAGAGTCGACGCTCGATCAGCCAGCTACCCATGCGAGGCCTGATCGTATGCCGCCGGTCGACCTCCCGCAGGGACACCGTCGCTGGCTCCGAACCGAGCAATCAGTCGACACCGCGTCGCGGAAAACCGATCGCAGCCGCCATCGCCACGCTGGTCGGCCGGCACGCCGCACGCAGCTGAGCGCATGCATCCTCGCCGATTGCCGCGTAGGGCAGCACCGCCAGTTCGTCGGTGCGCTCCTCAATCCATTGACGACCGTCGCGACCCGCATCGGTGAAAGCGCCTTCCGCATCAAGCCAGCCACGCGACCGAAGCGAGTCGTGCGCTGCTGCCCAATCGTCGTCGGTCCGCTGTCGCGAGCTCTTCAGCACATCGCCTGAGATCTCGCCTGCCGCAGCATGTGTGACCAGCGCCTCGCACCCGCTGAGTCCCTGTGCGGTGAGTGCGGCAATGTGGCCGTCACCCCGGAACTCGCGCAACAAGGTTTGCGCGTGCCAGAGCACGAGATGCGGTTCCTCCGGCCAGCCGAGCTGTGCGTGCCCCGCGAAGAGCGCCCGCCCCTCGGGACGTTCGCAAGCGGCCAACGCCGCAGTGCGTGCGATCTCCGCGGCAGGTGCGAGCGAGTCGATCATGTCGCCGGCCAAGCGGCGCATCATGCGATCGGCTGCGATCAATCGTGCTGCTGACAGCTGTTCCGGTGCGGCGGTCTCCCACGCTCCATCCATGCTTCGCTCGACGAATCCAGGATCGAAGTTGTAGAAGGTTGCCTTGACCACCTCGGCTCCGACGGCGCCCAACGCAGCGGCTCGCGACGCGAAGTATCCCGAACCCCAGTCGTCGAAACCCAGCCGGGCGTACTCCTCGGCCGCTTCCGGAACGAAGTAAATCGCGCCATGAATCGGTTCCAGCGTACGCCACGTCCTGCGGCCAATCTGTGGGTCCATCACCCACTCTCGCGAATCATCCGCAGGATCACGCGCTCGAAGTCGTTGAGCCGTGCAGACAAGTTGGGCGATGAACGGTTCAGTCCTTGCGGGTGTTCTCCTCGATTCGGAACAAGATGAGGTACACCTCCGAAAGCACACGGGCGAACAACACGTACACAAAGAACACCAACGGAGCAACCACGAGTCCCGCGACGACTGACCCGCCGCCCTGGCTTGCGAATGCCGCGAAGACGGCAAGCGACATGAGCGCGGCGATCACGATCCCAACAATGAAGATCAGCTTGATGATGCTCGGCGTGATGAACTCACTGAAGCTCAGGTCGAACAGGCGACCAAGAAATCCCTTTGACGATGACTGCGGCGAAGACGCCGGGGGTGGTGTCGGGGCTGTGGGCGGAAGTGGTGGTGGCTGGTTCATCCCCCAACCTTGTCACCTTGCGGGATGAGGGCCGTGGATCTGAAGGCGAGCCCGACGTTGCGTCTCGTCGCCCGACGACAGGCTGGTCGGCCGCCCCATCTAGGTTTGGCTGATGCCCCTCGACGCGCTTCCCGCCGAATACATCGGCACCCTCTCCGCTCGCACGAATGACGTGGATCGGCCAATTGTCGCTGGCGGCCCGTTCGGCACGAAGGTCGTGGCGACAGTCTCCGGCGCCACGTTTGTCGGACCAAGGATCAACGCCGCCGCTCCCGCTGGCGTCGCCGCCGGCGATTGGCTCACCGTTCTTCCTGGCGGCGACTTCGCGCTCGATGTTCGCGCGTCCTTCCGCACAGACGACGGTGCCGACGTCTATGTCACCTACACCGGGTTCGGCACCCGCAATCCGGACGGCACGGCAAGCATCCGCACCGCCCCGCGTTTCGAGACCGGCGATGAGCGCTACGCCTGGCTCAACAATCTGTTCTGCGTTGCTGTCGGTTCGACGACGCCCGAGGGCGTCGAGTACGAGATCTACGCGGTCTGAGCTGTCGCTGTTTTGAGACCGAATCCGTCAGCTGCTGATCTTGAGTGCAGACGCAGCGAGCTCACGTAACTTCGCCTTCTGCACCTTCGTTCCATTCGGACCGGGAGTCGTGGGGAATTCGTCGACGACAAGTACCCGAACCGGCACCTTGTATCGGGCGAGTTGATCCCGACAGCGTTCGATAGCAGCGGCTTCGTCGAAGTGTTCGGCACCGGTCGAGACAGGGTCGTTATTCAGCACGACGAACGCAACGGGGCGTGCCCCACTCGGAATATCGACGGCAACCACTTGTGCAGCGACGACCTGACTGTCGTCCACCAGAACCGCCTCGATTTCGGTCGGGCTCACGAGAAACCCACCCAAGCGGAGTGCGTCAGCCATGCGCGCGATGAATTCAAAGCCCCGATCGCCGTTCGGCTCGGCGAGGTCGCCGGTTCGGAACCACCCGCTGTCTTGATGCTCGGCCGTGAGGTCAACATCGACCCGCTCGCCGCCTTCGGCCAGATAGCCAGCGAACACGCTCGGCCCGCGGAGTTGCAGTTCCCCGCCCACAATGCGGTACGAGGCGTCTGGCGATGCCATCGTTCCGCCCGCTCGTGTGCGATCGGTGGCATCGCCGTTCGGGTCGCGCAATGTGAACAGGGCTTGCACTTCACTCATGCCGTACAGGCCAGTGAGCGTCGCGCCGACCGCCGCAGCCCGTTCGACGATGCCGTCGAGACTGGTGTTAAAGCGGGCGTACCCACCGAGGCGGATCGACGACAGGTCAGCGCCATGTTCGAGGAGACGGTGGAACATGTCGTCGCTGCCATTCACGCAGGTGGCGTGTTCGGACCGAATCAGCCCAGCGGTTCGGCCCAGTTCGAAATCAGTCACGATCACACGACTTCCTGCGGCCACTGCGGCCATCAACGAACCGAGGCCGAACGTGCCGCACAACGGCATGACCGCCATCACCGTGTCGTCGGACCGATAACCCAACAGCGCTGCAGCATCAACCGCGTGATCGGCAATTGAGTGCTGCCGATGGAGCACCATCTTCGGGCGGCTTGTCGTACCCGACGTCGTGAAGACGACAAACGCATCGTCACGCCGACGTCTCCGTTGCGTCGGCGCCGATTTGAGCCAGAGGGAGTCGACGAGACCGTTCAGACCGAAGCCGTCGATCGACTGAGCGCCAGAACGCTGCACGAGGTCGGCAACCTCGTCGTCGCTGTAGCGAGTGTTGACCGACACGCCGACGAAGCCACCCGCTGCACAGGCAAGCAACAGCCGGATGTAGTCCGCGCTATTCGGCAATCGGAGCGCAACCCTGCTCCCAGGAGCCATACCTTGTTCGCCGAGCCAAGTTGCCAACCGGAGACCGTCGGCAGCAAGGTCCGGCGCCGAGACGCTGGTGCCGTCGTCGAAGTCCAGTCGAGAAGCTGAGCCTTCGAAGAGGGCGAGGACATCGCGTTCGAGGTCTGTCACATCGACCAGTGTCGCGCTGGCAAGAGGTGAGCGAGGAGGCGGGCAAGAACGACGACGCCGATGTCTCGGTTCACTGGTGCCCCAGGTCGGACTCGAACCGATACTTGACGGTGTTTGAGGGCGGGCCGAGGGTGGGCGTTGACCAGGGGAAACTCACGACCCGCTCAGAAATCATCATGTGGGACCGAGACACCAACGACGTTCTCGTCATCGCCCTCAAACCCGTATCCAAAAAAAGTGACCGCCCGCACAGGCGTCGATCAAGTCATCGAGAAGATCTTCAACCGAAGGAACGCCTGCGGGGCAATAGACGCCCACGCAGCGCCGGACGGGAAACCCTGACGGCCTATTCCAAGAACGCAAGGAACAAGTTCACGGTGTCCTCATAATCCTGCGCCACTTCCGGGCACGCAGCCCAACGAGCGGTCTGCGTCGCCTCGATGCGTTCGGCGTCTTCATCTGGGTCAAAGTCCTCGATCTGCTTCGCTACGAAGACCTCCCACTGGGCTTTGTCAGAGTCGAACTCGCAGCCGTGGCGCACAATGTCCTCGACGGCTTCTCGTTGATCGTCGTTGAGGTCTTCGCCAACGGAAAGTTCAGCTCGATACGCAGCGATGCCAGCATCGAGATCAGGTCCCGTCTCTGATCCGCAGGCTGCAAGAGTGGCAACGGCGAAAGTCCCTGACACGAGGCCAGCGAGCCGGATCTTAGTCATGAGCATGATCCTGACGGCGGGTAGTACGTCACGATGCCGGGAACCATCCCGGTGCTGCTGACGGCGTTGCGTCCGAGGGCCTGTCTGTCACACTGCCATTCTCCCACGAACCGAACCGGGCCACTTGTCAACCATCAGTCAGTACCTTTCCAGGCCAAGTAACAGAAGCCAAGCGTGATGACGACGAGCGTGAACCCCACCTGCTCCGCCGTCATGGATAATCCATCACTCCTGAGTCCGTCCAGACTCAAGAACCGGCAGGCGACCCACACATACCCTCGCCCCGACCAGTGCCAACGGGCCGACGGCGAGAACGGACAGAGTTCTTTCACGCCTCGTCGGCGGCGACGTTGGTGTCATGGTGCCGAGCCTGCGCCGCCAAGCTGGCGCTGGCTTCAACGTTCCCTGCAGGTTTGCTGAAAGTACTCGAGGGAGTCCGGGGCCAGCGTTGTCAGTTGATAGATGTTTCGGACCCCGAAGTGTTCGCAGTCTGCACCGTCTAACGGCCCTTGCCGCCAAATCACTTCTTCGGATCGAAAAGGGCGCAGTCGGTTTTCGTGTTCCGAGGGCTCTTCTCAGAACCCGTGATCTACCTGGTTTTTTTGGTGCCCCAGGTGGGACTCGAACCCACACTTGACGGTGTTTGAGACCGTTGCCTCTGCCAATTGGGCTACTAGGGCGTACTTCTGAGACGAGGATATCCGCGCCGTCCGGCGAACCGTACGGTCGATCGACAGGTCGCGCCGCGCCGAGCCAGAGGGAGTTACTCCGCGGTAGCCGCACGAATCGTCGTCGCGCGTCTAGCCTCGCCACAATGCTCGCTTTCACGTTCCCCGGTCAGGGGTCTCAACGCCCGGGGATGGGCCGCCCGTGGCAAGACCATGAGAGTTGGGAACTCGTCGACGAGGCTTCCGAAGTTGCCGGCCGCGACGTTGGTGCCTTGCTCTGCGACGCTGACGCCGACGAGCTCCGCGACACGCGCAATGCTCAGCTGACAACGTTCGTTTCGAGCTTGATGGTGCTCGATGCCACCGAGCGCCTGGGCTTGGAACCGAGCTTCTGTGCTGGCCACTCGCTCGGCGAGTACACCGCGCTCACTGCCACCGGCGCCCTCGGGTTCGACGATGGCGTTCGCCTTGTGACTGCTCGTGCCGCCGCGATGCACGACGCGGGGCTGGAACAGCCGGGCACGATGGCCGCCGTCCTCGGGCTTGATGACGACCATGTCGACGTGGCCTGCCGTCGCGCGGACTCCGACGTCTGGGTTGCCAACTACAACGCGCCCGGTCAGGTCGTCATCGCAGGGTCGCCTGCCGGCGTCGAGTCGGCGGGCGAGCATGCGAAAGAACTCGGTGCCAAACGTGTCATGGGGCTGCAGGTCTCGGGTGCGTTCCACACGCCGTTCATGACCGCAGCGCGTGATCGCTTGCGTGAAGCCCTCGCTGCAGCCCGCCCACGAGACACCGACGTGCCAGTCGTTGCCAACGTCGATGCCCTTGCCCACAACGAGGGATCCGTGTGGGCAAGCCTGCTGTCGGCGCAACTGTCGAGCCCCGTCCGCTGGAAGCAGAGTCTGCTCACTCTTTCCGGAGCTGGCGTCACCGACTTCGCTGAACTTGGCCCGGGCGGGGTCCTCACGGGGATGGCGAAACGCACCGTGAAAGATTCGCGGACCATCTCGGTCTCGACACCCGAGGATCTCGACAAACTGATCGAGTGGGTGGATGCTGGCTCCCCCACCGGTGCAGCGCAGCTCGACGGCGAGCACCTTTTTGCAACAGAACGCCTCGTGGTCAGTCCCGCGACCGGCGTCTTTCAGCCACTCGGAACCCTCGGTGAGGGATCACCGATCAACGTCGGCACCGTGATTGGGCACGTCGGCGAGCACGAAGTCCGATCAGCCTTCGCCGGCCTCCTCCAGAGCTACATTGCGGTCGACACCGAACGAGTGACCACTCGCCAGCCCATTGCCTGGCTCCGTACCAACTGAAGTCGCAGACACACTGAAAATTGGCCGGACACCCCGGTCACCCCGGAGGGACGAGATGCCACGAGTCAACCAAGGAGTACGAGGAGCGGTGATCACCGGCTGGGGTTCGGCGCTCCCTCCAAAGGTGCTCACCAACCACGACCTTGAGGACATGTTCGAGACTGATCACGACTGGATCGTGGAACGGACCGGCATTCACGAGCGACGTGTCGGCGGGATGACGTCGGACCTGTCGATCGAGTCCGGCCGTGCCGCCCTGGAGATGTCCGGCGTCGACCTTGATGCCATCGACGCGTTGATCCTCGCGACGACGACCCCAGATCGCTCCGTGCCCGCCACTGCCTCAACGGTGCAGGCCGCGCTGGGCCTCAACTGTGGCGCATTTGATGTGAACGCAGCGTGCTCCGGTTGGGTCTACGGGCTCGTGACCGCCCACGGCCTCATTGCGATGGGCGCCGAAAAGGTCTTGCTGATTGGCACCGACACGTTGGCCCGCATTACCGATTGGACCGATCGCAACACCGCCATCCTCTTCGCAGACGGATCGGCCGCCACTGTGCTTGAGGCCGTCGACGGCCCCGGACAGATGCTCGGATGGGACCTCGACTCTGACGGCACGGCTGAACGACATCTGTACGCCGAAACGGGTGGAACCCTGCAGATGGAAGGCAAGGAAGTCTTCCGCAAAGCGGTGCGCATCATGGTCGACTCAGCCACGAAGTCGATGGCCCACGCGGGTGTGTCAGCCGACGAGATCGCGCTCGTTGTTCCGCACCAAGCCAACATCCGCATCATCTCGGCATCCATTGATCGTCTAGGGATCCCGATGGAACGCACCTCAGTCGTGCTCGACAAGACCGGCAACACGTCGTCTGCCTCGATCCCGCTTGCGCTCAATCGAGCACTCGAAGATGGTCGGGTCCGTGACGGCGATCTCGTTCTGTTCGTCGGATTTGGCGCCGGAATGTCGGCGGCGAGCGCCGTTGTTCGCTGGAACACGACCGATCCTGAACTGGTGCCCGAGATCGGGGAGGCTTCAGCGTGACCGACTCGGCCACCACAACTTCCGGATCGGGCGAGCCGACCGGTCGGATCATCCTCATCACCGGCGGCTCGAGGGGCATCGGTCTCGCCTGCGCTCGGCGGTTCGCCGCCGATGGCGACCGGGTCGCCGTCACCTACAACTCTTCGCCGCCACCGGACGGATTATTCGGCGTCAAGTGTGACGTCACCTCGACCGACGACGTCGACGCCGCTTTCTCAGCGGTCGAGGAGCACTTTGGTGGGACCGTCGAGGTGCTCGTCTCGAATGCAGGCGTCACCAAGGATGGCCTCCTACTGCGCATGACCGAGGACGACTTCGCTTCGGTGCTTGATGCCAACCTGACCGCGTCGTACCGAGTCGCCAAGCGAGCCGCCAAAGGGATGCTCAAGGCACGCTCCGGGCGCATCGTGCTCATGTCGTCAGTGGTCGGCATGCTCGGATCAGCCGGGCAATCGAACTACTCGGCATCCAAGGCGGGGCTTGTCGGGTTTGCCCGTTCGCTTGCGCGCGAGCTCGGGTCACGGTCGATCACCGTCAACGTTGTCGCTCCCGGCCCGGTCGCAACCGACATGACCGCCGCGCTCACCGAGGATCAACTCGCCAACATCACCAATGCGGTTCCACTCGGCCGCATGGCTGAACCCGAAGAAATTGCTGGCGCCGTTGCGTTCCTCACCGGTCCCGATGGCGCCTACATCACGGGCGCCGTGATCCCAGTCGACGGCGGCCTCGGCATGGGCCACTAACGGCGAAGCCGCTGGTGGCCGACCTGTTCCCGTACAATCTCAATCAACACCCCAACAAACTGGAGACACTCCTGTGAATGAAGAACTGTTCGCCCGCTTCCGCAAGTGCGCCGTCGAGGTGCTCTCGGTCGAAGAATCCGCCGTCACCCTGGACGCCAAGTTCGGCGACGACCTCGACGCCGACAGTCTCGACCTCGTTGAGCTCGTGATGGCACTCGAAGAAGAATTCGACATCGCTGTGCCCGAGGAAGAACTCGAAGGCGTCGAGACCGTGCAGAACGCCTACGACCTCGTGGCTGGCAAGCTCTGATGTCGGGCGGCCGCAGGGTCGCCGTCACTGGCCTGGGTGTCGTCGCTCCGGCCGGCATCGGGGCCAGCAATTACTGGGACGGTCTGATCGGCCCGCCCGCTCCGGTTGGCCGGACCATCGTGTTCGACGATTGGGACGGCTCTCCCTACTTCGAAGGGCCCAAGCAAGCTCGGCGAGCTGATCGCGTCGAGCAGTTCGCGCTCGCCGCAGCAGGCGAAGCTTTCGATCAGGTTGGCGGCGTTGATGCCGTCGCCGTCGACCCTGGGCGTTTCGGCACCATCTTCGCCACCGGCATCGGAGGGCTGCACACGCTCGAAGAGCAGATCGGCATTCACAACGAGAAGGGCCCGCGGCGAGTGTCGCCGTTCCTGGTGCCGATGATGATGGCCAACGCTCCGGGCGCGTCCATTTCGATGCGCTACGGGTTGCAGGGTCAAAGCGAAACCATTGTCACGGCCTGTGCTGCTGGCAGCCATGCGATCAACTACGCGGCGCGCCTCATCAAATGGGGCATTCTCGATGCTGCTGTCACGGGTGGCTGCGAATCGGCCGGAACCCCGACCGGGATCGCCGGCTTCGCGAACATGACGGCCCTGTCGTCCGCTGGTGTCAGCCGGCCGTTTGACGTCGACCGCGATGGCTTTGTCATGGGCGAGGGTGGCGCAGTGCTCATTCTCGAAGAATGGTCGGTGGCCGAAGCTCGCGGTGCAAAAATTCTCGGCGAGATCCTCGGTGGCGCGAGCAATGCCGACGCGCATCACATCACCGCTCCGGCGCCCGGCGGCGTCGGTGCCATCAAATGTATTGAGCTGGCGCTTGCCGAATCAGGACTTGCCGCCGCCGACGTCAAGCAGGTCAATGCACACGGCACGTCCACTCCGCTGAACGACGCAGCCGAGGCTGCCGCAATCACCCAGGTCTTCGGTGCCCAGGCCGTTCCGGTCACATCGACCAAGGGCATCACCGGCCATGCGCTCGGCGCGGCGGGAGCGCTGGAGGCAGTCGCCGCGCTGCTATCGATTCAGAACGAGGCGATTCCCCCGACGGCGAACACCGCCAACGTCGACCCCGAGATGGACATCGATCTGGTGTTCGGCGCACCCCGCGCATGGGAACCAGGTCCGGTGGTCAGCACCAACTTCGGTTTTGGTGGCCACAATGGAGTCGTCGTCGTCGCACCGGCCTAGGCCCTTGACTGACGTGCGGCCTCCACAGGCGCTCAGCGGTCGGCAAAGACAAACATCAGGTCACAGCTGGTGGCCAGTTCGCCGTTGACCTTGACCGTGCCGGTGCCCTTGCCCGCACGGGCTGACATTCGACCAAGCTCAACCTCGATCAGCAACTCGTCACCTGGCACGACCTGACGACGGAATCGCGCCTTGTCGAGACCGCCGAATAGCGGCAGCTTGGTAGTGAAGTCGGGGTGGGCCAGTACGGCGCACGCGCCGACCTGTGCGATCGACTCACACATCAGCACGCCCGGCAGCGTCGGCCTGCCCGGAAAGTGTCCCGGGAAGAAGTACTCGTCTCCGGTTAATCGCCAGACCCCGGTCGCCGACACGCCCGGCTCCAAAGCAGTCAGCTCATCGACGAGCAGGAACGGCGGACGGTGCGGAAGCAGGTCGATCGGTGCAGGCAACGAACTCATCTGCGTATCTTGGCCCAGACGCGCAGCGCCGCCGGTGATCGAGCGGTAGCTCGACGACCGGCGGCCATGTCGGATGTGCTGTTCTTCCCGAACCTCAGCTCAGGAGTGTGCTCGGATCAATGCTCGGCGGGACGAGCACAGCGTCGATGACGTGGATGACGCCGTTGCTGGCCTCGACGTCGACGGCAATTACGTTGGCGCTGTTGACGGTCACACCGTCATCGCCAGCGACGAGTTCGATCTCCTCGCCCTGCAAGGTTTCCACAGAGCCGGTAGCGACGTCGGACGAAGGCACCTCAGCACCGAGGACGTGGTACGTCAGGACCGCGACCAGCGCAGCTTCGTTCTCGGGCAGGAGCAGTGCGTCGACCAGGCCGGCAGGCAGTGCAGCGAATGCGTCGTCCGTCGGAGCGAAGACGGTGAAGGGGCCTTCGCCCGACAGCGTCTCGGCGAGCCCGGCGGCGGAGACGGCGGCGACGAGGGTGTCGAACGTGCCAGCAGCGACAGCGACGTCGACGATCGTGCCGACTTCGGCTGCTTCGGCGGCTTCAGCTTCGGTTGTGGCGACGTCAGCGTCGTTGCCGTCGCTGCCGCAAGCCGTGAGTGCCAGAACACCGGCGACGAGGCTGGCTGCAAGGCGAGTAGTGGTGGTGTGCTTCATTGGGGGGACTCCTTGAGAGAGATGAATACTGTTGTTCACGCCGCGTGTGCGACATTGATCTCTCTACGACGCCCGGCGAGTCCCGGATGAAGATTCCTCATGAAACTTTGGATTCAGTCGCCGCCCGGGCGGCGGTCGACCTCGTTCGCCGGGTCCCCCGTCCAGCCCGGTGGGTAGGTCAGCGCCAACTCTGTTGGTGTCGGCGTGCGCTTCACTCGGGCCGCGTCGGGCAGTTCAGCCATGATCGCCTTCATGATGCGTTTGGTGTCGGCATCGACCGACTTGCCCTTCAATGCAACCGGCGCGCCGACGCTGACACGCACGATGGGCGGATCGGTGAGGTTCAGCATCTTCGGGCCGCGACTCGACCGCGGCCACACTTTCTCTGTACCCCACAGTCCGACAGGGATCACGGTGGCTCCTGACATCTGGGCGAGGTGGGCAGCGCCCCAACGCCCGGTGAGCCTCGTCGTGAAGAATGCGGGGCCACGCGGAATGGTTCCCTCGGGCATCATCGCCACCATCTCGCCGCCTTCGAGCGCGTCGGCAGCTGCCTGAAGCGGCTCGTCCGAGCCCGTTCCCCGGTCGACTCTGATGCCGCCCATTGCGGTCGCGATCTGTCCGACGATGGGAGCGTCAAAGACTTCCTTCTTGCCCAGGAATCGTGCGGTGCGGCCACTCTTGCCGATGACGATCGACATCGCCGAGACGTCGAAGTAACTCCGGTGGTTGGCGCACAGGATGACGGGCCCGTCTGCGGGGATGTTCTCGACGCCACTGATTTCGAACCGGGCGTATGGGTACGCGGCCGGACGAGCCATTTGTAGCGCGAGCCGCTGCACCTCGGGGCCCACCACAGGGATCTTGGCGACACCGGGCGACACGTCAAGGTTCATCGTGGGCCATCGGCGAGCTGCAGCCATGAGCATCATGCGCGGATCAGGGTTGACGACCACCGGGTTGCCAACGGCGTCGAGCATCGGTGTGTCGTACACGCTGTCGGAGTATGCGTAGCTGTGGGCGAGATCGATGCCATGTTCTTCGGCCCACGCCGTGATGGCCTCAAGCTTGCCTGCGGACCAAACGAAGGGCCCTTCCAGGGTCCCGTCGTAGGTTCCGTCTTCTCGCACGCGGTAACGCGTGGCGACCACATCGTCGAGTCCGAGTAGGTCGGCGAATGGTTTGACCAGGTCATAGGGCGTCGTGGTGGCGAGCACGATGGGCCGGCCAGCTGTGCGGTGCATTTCGAAGGCCGCATCGGCAAACGGCTGCACCATGGCGACCAGACGGTCAGCTACTTGATCAGCGGCCGCACTGACTGCCGCCTGGGAGTGGCCTTTGGCAAGCGTGACCGCCTGACGTGCGAGCGCCATCGACGGCAACGTCTCGCCAACCGTGTTGAAGAGTCCGAACAGCAACTTTTCTCCGGGAAACGGCTTCGACGACAGTCCTGCCAAACGCATGGCGTCGGCGAAGACCTCCCCGGATGCCCCAGCGAGCAACGTGCGGTCGAGATCAAAGAACGCGGCGCCGTTGTGGCGGTCGACCGCACCGTCCGCTGGCTCGTGAAATGCAGTGCTGTTCGAGGATGCTGACACGCCGTCACTCTATGCTGGCGTGCAGATCAGGACCCGAAAAATGGGAAAGACCCGGATGGGGGTCCGGGTCTCTCAACCTGGGAATGTCCGCTGTTGGGGGAACAGATATGGACTTCCCGACGAGTGGAACAATGGGGGGTGTTCTCACTTCGACTGTGTTACTTGTGAAAGTATGCACATGCGGAACGAGATCTGCCAAGAAGATAACTGAGATATCTGATATCTTTTTTTGCGATGGATGTCCGGCAGTTGTCTACTTTGGTCGCTGTTGCGGACCACGGCACGTTCTCGGCGGCAGCGCGAGCGCTCTTCACCGTGCAATCCAACGTCTCCGCGCACATCGCTCGCCTCGAGAAGGAACTCGGGGTCTCGCTGGTCGATCGACAACACGGCAAACTCACCGACGAGGGTGCTCGCGTTGTCGAACGCGCTCGACGCGTCCTCAACGAAGTTGATGACATTGTGGCCGACGTCGCGAGTCGCGACGCCGACATCTCCGGCCAGACGCGCCTCGGCGTCATCGGTACGACTGCGCGCTGGCTCGCGCCCCAGATGCTCGGTCGGCTCGGCACCGAGCACCCTGGCGTCCGCACCGTCATTCAAGAGGGCGCGACCTCGACGCTCATTCCCAACGTGCTGTCCGGTCACCTCAACGCCGCGCTCGTCCACCTCCCGATCGACGACCCCGAATTGGTCATCGAGCCACTCTTCGCTGAGGACCTTTTCCTGCTCGCCAGTTCAAGCCACCCCCTCGCCGCGCACGAGACCATTCCGCTTCGCGACCTCGATCAGGTCCCGCTGCTGCTCCCCCCGATGGGTTCAGCGCTCCGCAAGGTGCTCGAACGCGCTGCGGCGGCGGCGGACATCACCTTGCGCGCCCAAGCAGAAATCGACGGCGTGCGTCTTCTGGCTTCGCTTGCCTTCGACGGCTTCGGTGCTGCCGTCGTCCCCGCGACGGCGGTGCCCAATTGGCTCACCGGATCGTTTCGAATGATCAGCGTGCCCGAACTCCCGCGGCGTGTCGTCGCTTTTGTCCGGCGCCGCCGGCCGGGGCCCAACGCGCCGACGCAGGCCACCCTCGAGGTGCTTCAGGCACTCATTGCAGAACGCGGGCATCTGCAAGCCGGCGTCCATCCCGGCACCAGCGCAATCAATCCCCTCCGGACCGATTGAACACCTCCGACACTTCACCGCCGAAAGTCTTCGAGTACAGCAGGTGAACCACTGCAGCTCTGAGCTGTACTGTCGAGGACAATGACGACGGCACCTCTGCAGGACTCGACGTTCGCGCTCTCACGACTCCTGCCATCGAAGGCACACGCCGACGTCCGCGAGTTCGGCGAACGCACCGTGGTGTGGGTCGAGTTCGAGGACTCCGACGAACTCATCCGTCTCACCTCGGGAACCTCGTCGCTCCTCGCGGTATCAATCGACACTGCGCTCGATGAACGCATTCCCCTGGTGATCATGATGTCGTGCGCCGGCGCCGACATTGTCGAGGGCATCGCAGCGCTGCACGGCTGGGGTCTCGTGGCTGCTGCACTCACGCGTTGCTCAGGCGTCATCCCGACCGCCATCATCGTCGACGGACCAGCCGTGTCAGGACCCGCACTCCTCTTGGGAATTGCTGACATTGCCGTCATGACCGCCGACAGCTACGCGTTCGTGCAGGGTCCCACCATGGTCGAGCAGTTCACCGGTGTCGGAATCGACATCGACCAACTCGGCGGTGCGGCCAACCACGCGCGCTACACCGGCGTGCCATCTGCCGTCGTCTCAGACCGGGCCGCTGCAATTGACACGGTGGAAACGATCTTGTCGTACCTGCCGAACCATGTCGACGAGGAACCCCCTCGCTGGCCGAACGACGACCCACCGGATCGACTCTGCCCCGAGGCTGGCGAGCAGATTCCAGAGTCGTCGACGGGTAGCTACGACGTCCGTCAGGTCGCCGCTGCAATCGTTGACGAAGACTCGCTGTTTGAGCTGCGCGATCGGTGGGCGGCCAACGTCGCCACCGCCTTCGCCACCATCGACGGCCGACCTGTTGGCATCGTGGCCAACCAGCCCATCTCGCTGGCTGGCACGCTCGACATTCCGGCGTCACAGAAGTCGGCACGATTCGTCGCGTTCTGTGATGCGTTCAACGTGCCGATCATCACGCTGGTCGACACCCCCGGTTTTTACCCCGGCAAGGACCTCGAGTGGCGGGGCATGATCCGTCATGGCGCCCAGCTCGTTTACGCGTACGCCAGAGCCACGGTTCCTCGCATCTGCGTCATCTTGCGCAAGAGCTACGGCGGCGCCTACATCGTGATGGATTCCAAGACGATGGGTAACGACCTCTGCCTGGCATGGCCGTGGGCAGAGATCGCCGTGATGGGTGCCGGACAGGCTGCAGCGATTCTCGCCCGCCGATCGACACCCGAAGAGAAGGCGGAGTTCGAACGGGACTACGCCGATCGCCTCCTCAACCCCTACGTCGCAGCTGAACGCGGCTTCATCGACGCCGTCATTGATCCCGCCGACACGCGCGCCGAGATCTCGGCAGCACTCGCAGTGTTGGAAGACAAACGCGAGATGATCGTCGAACGCAAGCACGGCAACACGCCGCTCTAACGCGCCGAGCGGGATTGGCCGCGTGCCAAGATCAGACGATGCCCGCATATCTGATCGCCGATACCGATGTTCACGACCCTGCCGGCTACGAGCAGTACAAGGCGTTGGCCCGCCCAATCGCCGAGCAGTTCGGTGGTGAGTACCTCGCGCGCGGCGGTGAGCTGCGCGTCGATGACGACGATCTCTGGTCGCCGACTCGGATCGTGATCATCTCATTTCCCGACTTGGCATCAGCACACGCTTTCGTCGACAGCGACGAGTACGCGCCCGCCAAACAGATGCGCCGAAAGTATTCGAAGTCGACCATTGTCATCGTCGACGACACGATGCCCGTCCCGTCGCGTCAGTCGGACTACTCAAGCACGTAGCCCGCAGCGCAGGTGGTTTCTCTCGACTGCAACCATCCGACAATCTTGAGCATCACCAGACCCCCCAGATGCGTCTGATTTGGTCCGGCCCATCGGGCTGATTCCGATCTCTGCGGTGCGAGCTCCGCCGACAAGTGGGCGACGTTCTCACACGGGTTGAAGCACTCGCCCCGACCGCGGGTATGTTCATGCGTTCGGGCGGGGCGAACCTCTGACCGACATTTCATCATCATTCGAGCCCGGAGGAAGCCACAGTGCCCGAAACCATCACCATTACCGACGACCGCACCGGCAAGACCGTCACGGTCCCCATCGAGGGTGGTGTCTTCCCGTCATCGGCTTTGCGTGAGTTGGACCCGACCTTGTACTGCTACGACCCGGCGTACTTGTCCACGGCATCGACCAAGTCCTCGATCACCTACCTGGACGGCGCCAACGGAATCCTCCGGTATGGCGGCTATCCGATCGAGCAGCTGGCCGAGAAGTCCACGTACCTCGAAGTGGCGTACCTGCTCCTCAACGGTGATTTGCCGAACAAGACACAGCTCACCGAATGGACGCACGACGTCACACACCACACTTTCATCCACGAGAACATGCGCAAGAAATTCGCTGAGGGCTTCCACTACGACGCTCACCCCATGGGCATGTTCGTGTCAGCCATCGCTGCGCTCGGTACGTTTTATACCGGCTCTAAGGAAATCGACGACCCTGTCCAACGATACATTCAGATTAACCGGCTCATCTCCAAGAGCCCGACTATCGCGGCGATGTGTTACAAGTTTTCCGTTGGTTTGCCCTTCAACCAGCCGAGCAACGATTTGTCCTACGCCGCCAACTTCTTGAACATGATGTGGAAGATCGGCGACTACGAGGTCGATCCGGTTCTCGAGCGGGCGATGGATGTGTTATTTATCCTTCACGCCGACCACGAGCAGAACTGCGGCACCACCGCAATGCGCGTCATCGGCTCCAGCCACGCTGATCCGTACTCGTCAGCTGCAGGCGCAGCCTCGGCGCTCTACGGACCGCTGCACGGTGGCGCCAACGAGGCCGTCGTTCGGATGCTCACCGAAATCGGCTCCATCGACAACGTTCCCGCATTCCTTGAGTCGGTCAAGAGCGGCGAAGGCCGGCTCATGGGCTTCGGTCACCGGGTCTACAAGAACTTCGACCCCAGGGCAACGATCATCAAGGAGACCGCCTACAAGGTCTTCGAGGTCACGGGCAAGAACCCGCTGCTCGACGTTGCGTTGAAGCTCGAAGAGGCGGCTCTTGCTGACCCGTACTTCGTCGACCGCAAGCTCTACCCAAACGTCGACTTCTACTCCGGTCTGATCTACCAGGCGATGGGCTTCCCCACGTCGATGTTCACCGTGCTGTTCGCGATCCCCCGCATGGTCGGCTGGCTCGCTCATTGGCAGGAGCTGCTCAACGATCCGGCCCAGAAGATCAGCCGTCCCCGTCAGTGGTACGACGGCCCCGGCGAGCGCAACTACATAGACCTCGCCAACCGCTGACCTCAGCGCCGACGAACAGTACGCAAGCAACACGTTGCGCCGACGAATGCCCTCACAATCGGGGGTGTACGTCGGCGCAACGCTTTTCAGGGTGTGGTGATCAGAGGGTCGCGAGGACCGTGTTGAAAGTCTGGCTGGGGCGCATGATGGCGCTGGCCTTGACTGCGTCAGGGTAGTAGTAGCCGCCGATGTCTGCCGGGCTGCCCTGGACTGCGCCGAGCTCGTCAACGATCTGCTGTTCGTTGGCGGCAAGCTCCGCCGCGATCGGAGCGAACTTCGCGGCAAGTGCTGGGTCATCGGTTTGCCCTGCCAGCGCTTGGGCCCAGTAGAGCGCGATGTAGAAGTGGCTGCCGCGATTGTCCAGGCTGCCGAGACGACGTGCCGGTGACTTACCGTTCTGCAGCAGCTGTCCCGTGGCCGCATCGAGTGTCTTACCCAGGACCTTCGCGGTCTGGTTCCCGGTGACCTCTGCGAGATGCTCGAACGACACCGCGATCGCCAAGAACTCACCGAGGGAGTCCCAGCGGATGTAGTTCTCCTTGACCAGCTGTTGAACGTGCTTGGGGGCCGAGCCGCCTGCGCCGGTCTCGAAGAGTCCTCCACCGTTGAGAAGCGGGACCACCGACAGCATTTTGGCGCTCGTGCCGAGTTCGAGAATCGGAAACAGGTCGGTGTTGTAGTCACGCAACACGTTGCCCGTGACCGAGATCGTGTCCTCGCCAGCGCGCATGCGGTCAATCGAGTACTTCGTGGCATCGACCGGCGACATGATCTCGATGGTCAAACCACTGGTGTCCCCCACCAGGTCACGGTCCTGCAGATACTCGTTGACCTTGGTGATCAACTGGGCGTCATGCGCACGGTTCGCGTCGAGCCAGAACACAGCTGGAACACCGGTGGCGCGGGCACGACTCACCGCAAGGCGGACCCAGTCACGGATCGGCTCGTCCTTGACCTGGCAGGCACGAAAGATGTCACCCTCAGCCACTACGTGTTCCATCACGGTGCTGCCGGACAACACATCAACAACGCAGATCGTGCCGGCCGAGGGCGCTTCGAAGGTCTTGTCGTGACTGCCGTACTCTTCTGCCTTCTGCGCCATCAGCCCCACATTGGGAACGGTGCCCATCGTGGTCGGGTCGTAGGCGCCATTTGCGATGCAATCATCGATAACGACCTGGTAGATCCCTGCATAGCTGCTGTCGGGGATCGTTGCCTTGACGTCTTGCTGGTCGCCGGCGGCGTTCCACATCTGACCCGATGTGCGGATCATGGCAGGCATCGAGGCATCGACGATGACGTCGCTCGGCACGTGCAGGTTGGTGATGCCGTTGTCTGAGTCGACCATGGCGAGGTCAGGACCGTTCTCGATCGCCGCAGCGATTTCGGCCTCGATCTGGGCCTGCTTGTCGGCGGGCAGGTTCGACAGTGAAGAGATGACATTGCCAAGACCGTTGTTCGGGTTGGCGCCTGCTGCCGCGAGCGCGTCGCCGTGCTCGGCAAACACATCAGAGAAGTACGCACGGACTGCGTGGCCGAAGATGATCGGGTCCGAGACCTTCATCATCGTCGCCTTCAGGTGGAGCGAGAACAACACGTCTTTTGCTTTCGCATCTGCGATTTGCTCAGCGAGAAACGCACGCAGTTCATCGACACTCATCACCGTGGAGTCAATGACTTCGTCGGCCAGCACCGGAATCGATTCCTTCAGGATCGACACCGAGCCGTCCGCAGCCACGTGCTCAATACGCAGCGTTCCGGCTTCGGACATCGTGACGGACTGTTCGTTGTGGGCGAAGTCGCCGCTCGACATTGCGGACACGTGGCTCTTGGAGTCACTTGACCAGGCGCCCATGGAGTGCGGGTTGGCCTGCGCGTAGTCCTTGACCGCCTTTGGTGCGCGACGGTCGGAGTTGCCCTGGCGAAGGACCGGATTGACCGCCGAGCCCATCGCCGTGCCGTAGGTGGCCTTGGTCGCCTGCTCGTCGTCGGTCTGGGCATCATCAGGATACTCCGGCAGGTCGTATCCCTGCGCCTGAAGTTCAGCGATAGCGGCTTTGAGCTGGGGCACAGAAGCAGAAATGTTCGGCAGCTTGATGATATTTGCCTCAGGCGTCAGTGCCATCTCACCGAGTTCGGCCAACGCATCGGGAACGCGTTGCGCATCGGTCATCCGTTCCGGAAAGGCAGCCAGGATTCGCGCGGCGAGGGAAATGTCACGCGTCTCGACGCCAACATTTGCGGCACCCGCAAACGCCTCAATCACCGGCAGCAGCGAGTACGTCGCAAGCGCCGGGGCTTCGTCCGTGAACGTGTAGATGATCTTCGAATTGCTCAATGTGGGATCCTTCTTCGGGCAGCGGCTGCAAGCAGCAGACGACTGGACACTTGTCTTTCACTTGTCTACCACGATTTTCACGCGCTTTCCCAGCCCATCGTGAACGATTCGTCATCTCCGCCGCCTCGTCCATGCCCAACCGGGCACAAGCGCCACGCTCGCTGAAGCGCCATGCCCGACGGGCATCTACGCTGCCCCCCAATGGACTTCGACTGGACCTCGGAACAACTCGAACTGCGTGCACGCGCCCGCGAAGTGGCAGCCGGCGGCGTTGCCAAGTACGGGCGGCACAACGATTCGTGGATGAACGGCTATTCCAAGGACTTCGCCAAGGAAATGGCCGAGAACGGCTGGATCGGCATGACCTGGCCCACCGCATTCGGCGGCGGCGGTCAGCCCGCAATCAACCGACTGATTGTCGGCGAAGAGATGATTGCCGCCGGCGCGCCGATCGCTTCTATGTGGTTCGCCGATCGACAGATGGGCCCGTCGCTGATCACGTACGGAACGGCTGACCAGCAGGCCGAGTTCCTCCCGCCGATGCTTTCCGGTGAAGTCACCTGGTGCATCGGTATGTCTGAGCCCGATTCAGGGTCAGACCTTGCCTCGCTCACCACAACAGCCGTGCGCGATGGCGACCACTTCGTCGTCAACGGTCAGAAGATCTGGACCAGCTTCGCCGCTGACGCTGACTACTGCTACCTCATCTGCCGGACCACCTCCGACGGCCCGCCGCACCGCGGCATCTCCGAGGTCATTGTCCCGATGGACACCCCCGGCATCGAGATCCGCCGCATCAAAGACATGACCACCAACGAGCACTTCTGTGAGGTGTTCTTCACCGACGCCCGCGTGCCCGTCGAGAGTCTCGTCGGCGTCGAGGGCGCTGCTTTCAAACAGACGATGACCCAGCTCGAGCATGAGCGCGGCGGCATCGATCGACTGGTGTCGAACAAGGCGCTCTTCGACATGGCAGTCGAGCGGGCCGACACGACCGAGGCCAAGGTTCGCCAAGAGATCGCACAGCTGGAGATCGGGTACCGCCTCGGACGCATCTTGGTGACACGCGAGACGCTGCGCCAAGCGCCCAAGGGATTCTCCGCTGCAACCAAGTGCTTTTGCACCGAACACGAGCAGCGCGTCGCCGACTTCGTTGCACGCACATTCGGCGCCGACGCGCTGTTGTGGGACGACGTGACGCAAGGCCTCGCCTACGGTCCCGGCTACACGATCATGGGCGGCACCTCGAACATCATGCGCAACATCTTGGGCGAGCGCGTGCTCGGCTTGCCTCGCGAACCGCGCAACTGACCTGCCCTGTCGCTGCGCACTCTGACGTCGGCGACACCGAACGAAACGGCGACTGCGATCAGGGCCGAATAGCGGTCCTCAACACGATCTCGCCCGAGTAACCCTGTCCGGGACCTTTCCCACCGGCCGCTTCTTCGAGGGTGATCGTGAAAAGTTCGATCCGATCGAGTTCGACCCCCGCCCACAGTGTGACGTTGCTGCCCTCGTGGAACGTGCCCACCGAAAGCAGATCGCCATCGGCAGTGCGCACCCAGCCCTCATAGAACTTTCCATCATCGCGCCGCGGGAGTCCAGGTGCTTCAAGGTCAATTCGCAGCCCGGAGTCGAATGACGTGACGTCGATGCTGCCTCCGACGTCCGGCACCAGCCCGGTCGAGGTGAGCTCAGCAGAGAACGCGTCGGTACCAACCTCGGCACCGCTGAGTGCACTGAGGACGATGATGCCGCCGAACAGGAACGTGATCGCGGCCGCTGCGCCAACCAGCGCTGGGCGGAACCACGTACGACGAGGAGCAGCCCCGAGCAACACAGGGCTCGACACCGGGTCGGGGTCGGCTCCGAGGGTGGCTTCGCTGCGAACTGCAGCGACGACTCGATCACTGAGTCCGGATGGCGGCTCGACCCACGTCGATGCCTCAGCGAGTAACGCCACAATGTCGGCGTCGAGCATTCCGTCCAGATTGTCTGAGTTGTCGGATTTATTGCTGTCGTTCATCGCCCTGCCCGATTCCGGAGCGTGATGTCCTGATCATCGGTACGTCGCGAATCGCCAAACGGTTCGGGGTGTCGATCTGCTGCATGCTGCATCACTGGTCGACGTCCTGTCGGAGGTAGCCGAGCCGCGTTGCCAGACGTCGGTGAGCGCGATGCGAACGAGACTTCACCGTGCCGACCGCAACGCCGAGCTGCTCGGCGATTTCACTGTGCATGTGCCCCTGAAGGTGCTGCAGCCGGATGACCTCGCGCTCGTTTGGATCAAGGCTGTCGATCGCGGTTCGCACGCTCCATACGGTCTCGATCTGTTCGGCACTTGGCGGCAACGTGACGAGCCCACTGTCTGACGGGTCGGCATGATCAAGCGCTTCGGCCGGGCGCCGCTGCTCTTTGCGGAGCGCATCGATGGCAGCGCGGCGAGCGATCGTGGCCAACCACGGCGCAAAATCCTGACCTGCATCGAAGTGATCGGCATGACGCCACGCCTGGAGAAACACGTGCTGCGTGACGTCTTCGGCACGTCGCCCGTCACCCAAAACCCGGTGGGCGACGGAGAACACCAGCCCACCGAATCGCTCGTACAACGTGCGCACCGCATCTTCGTCGCCGTCACGGAAGGCAAGCGCGAGTTCGGTGTCACGTTGTACCTCGTGCGGCGGACGGAACTGCTCCATGACCGACGCCAGCGTATTCGTTCCAAGCGACCAAACTGCGGACACGCTCGGCTGGAAGGTCCACGTCGCGAGCCCAGCCGAAAACAACAACGACCCGCAACACCACTGGGTGTTCCGGGCCGAACTGGCCGTTCTGGTTTGGCGGTTCAAATCGTATTGTTGAAGGCATTGATCGAATACCGATTGGCATTCATTCGCCTTTGATTCACTGCATTGGTTGACACTGCCGCCTACTCGACAATTTGCTGCGCGAGCGTCAGTCCGGGACGTCTCTCGCATACTCGAGGCCGATGATCCTGTCTTTGCCTTTCACGCTGTCCCAACCAGTCACGCCGGCCAGGTACGCGCCGGCCAGGTACGCGCCGGCCAGGTTCGCGCCAGACAGGTTCGCCTGGTACAGGTTCGCCTGGTACAGGTTCGCGTAGGTCAGGTTCGCCTGGTTAAAGTCTGCGCCGGTCAGGTTCGCGAAGGACAGGCGCGCGTTGGGCAGGTTGCATCTCGACAGGTCGGCGTCCTGCAAGTTCGGGGCCTGGGTTCTTGCCTTCACGCATGTCGTGTCGAAGCTGTCGATGAAGAGGTGTGCGTTGCCGTCACAATCGAAGTCCCCGGCCGGGGTGTCACCAACCTGCACGACGTCATAGGCGAGAGTTCGACCGTTCACGACTGGCGACAACAACTCGACCACCACGTTCACAGTGTCCCCACCAACCTGGCACGCAAAATCTGCGTTCGGTGGCACATCAGCAAACGTGGCGCCCTCATCCCACAACGACACAAAATCAGCGGTCGCCATCTGCCCGGCTTCCCGAACCGGGCGATCCGTGAACCAACCAGTGTTCGG
>ERZ891134.369-NODE-369-length-38878-cov-15.959406_pt1 | contig 38878 bp, 25 predicted proteins | sample MGYA00520888_ERZ891134 | MGnify/ENA primary metagenome ERZ891134 (study PRJEB32303, sample SAMEA104408692) | aquatic metagenome | biome: Brackish water; feature: Coastal; material: water | place: Baltic Sea | collected 2014-10-23 | depth 10 m ... | reverse complement strand
ATAACACATTATCTATGTTAAAAATAAGCCTAAAAAAACACTACAGGATAAGAGAACGTAAACCAAAAAAATCCCATTCAAAAAAACAAGTGAATGAACTTGTAATAAGAACCCAGTAAAAAAAGCGCTGCAGAATTATCTACAGCGCTTTTTTTATGTATGATTATTTAAATTTATCGTACCATTCTAATCTCAGATGTTTCAAAATAATCTACTCCATCTTCTGTGTACGCATCACTAAATGAAAGTCTAAGCTCATTTGTATTAAAAAGTGTTACATCAAAAAGAGTTTCGTCGAGAAGAAGCTGCATAGTATTGTTGTTGGGACTGTAGGTGCCTTCCTCGTTGTCAATGTCTACAATAAAAGTTGATTGCTCTACAGTCTCACCCGCAACTGTAACAAGGGTGTTGATGACGTATTGACCATCTAAAACATAAGTTCCATTTCCAAAAAAATCAACAGTGAGTTGAAATGTTTCACCTATGGATGAGGCTTCTGTAATTATATCAAGACCGTTTATGTTTATGGTTTCTGTATTGTTTGATGCTAGGTAGGTAACCTCATAAGTGCCAGCACTTAAATTTTCGGTGTTAAGTTGATAGGCAGGTGGATCATCGCTAGTACAACTGGCTAATGATACAACAACAATAAATGCAAATATGTGTCTAAATAATTTCATAATCAGTGTGTTTTAGTTTTCTATCTGAAATCTAATTGGAAGGGAATACAATACCCCTACCGCTTGACCACGTTGCTTTCCTGGTGTCATCTTTGGCAAAGCTTTGATGGTTTTAATTGCTTCTTGTTTTAATTTTGGGTGCGGCGCTCGTGCCTGAACATTGGTAATGTTACCCGTTCTGTCAATTTTAAATTGCACATATATTTGCTGAATTCCTTCCAAACCTAAATCACTTGCCAGATCTGTGTTGAATTTCTTTTGTACAAATTTCTGAATTTTACTAGACATGCACTTCTTCTTAGCAGCATTGTTACCTGCACTTTCACAACCAGGGTATATTGGCACATTCTCAATTACAGCGAAGGGAACATCATCAATGATTTCTCCAGCTTCATCGATCTCTTCAATCTCTACAATTTCTTCTTCTTGACTAATCTCTGTAGATTCGATAATTGTTTCTTCCACGTCTGCCTCATCTTCGATTACCTCAATAACCTCTGGAGCTGGTGGCGGCGGTGGCGGTGGTGGCGGTGGCGTTAACAGTTCTGTGATCGGAATATCTTCATCAAGATCATCACCCACATTTAAAGTATCTAGTGAGAGATCTCTATCATAAGATTTCCACTCTACTGCTTGCCAAGACAAAAACAACATAAAAGCAAGGCCTGCTAAAAAGTAGACTCCACTCCATTGTTTTAAATCTGCTTTTGGATTTTTTTTAGGTTCCATAATTGAATATAAATTATCGTTGATAAAAATATAGAAAATCTATTGTAATGTAAAACAATAGCACTGTAATATTAGTAAATAAATTTCTTAGTCAGTTTAACTGCAAAAAACCCGAGAATCAAGCCACATACATTTGCTACTACATCAAAAAAGTCTGCCCCTCTTGTGGGTATGAAACTCCCTTGTATCACTTCAATAAGTATGCCGTAAAGCAAGGTGCAAACAAATAACAGGGGTAATGTGTAGGTCTTTGTAGTCTTGGTATTGGTCTTGCCAGAGAAAACATAACTTGCCCAAACCATAAAAAGTCCTGCATTAATAATAAGATGCACCATCTTATCTGCAAAAGGAATTTCTATTTTTGGGGCGCCTGTTATAGGAGTCAATAAAGCCGCAGTAACAAGCAGCGTATAGGCAATGGCAATCCCTAGAAGGGGTCTAGGCCCCAACCAGCTCTTTATACCCTGTCTCATCTAATAAGTTTTCTATTTCTTCTGGATTGGAGATTTTAATCTTTATCATCCAGCCTTCTCCATAAGGGTCGTTGTTTACTTTTTCAGGATCAGACTCTAGGGTATCATTAAATGCTATAATTTCTCCAGAGAGTGGTAAAAATAAATCTGATACTGTTTTAACAGCCTCTACAGATCCAAATACCTCATCAGCATTCATAGTTTCATCAAGTGTCTCAACTTCTACATATACAATATCTCCAAGCTCGCCTTGTGCAAAATCTGTAATACCTACTGTAGCAGTATCGCCATCAATAAGAATCCATTCGTGGTCTTTAGTGTACTTTAAATTTGATGGAATGTTCATAGTTACCTACTTTTTTTATGTGTTTATATTTTAATTACCGAAGTTATATCTCAAAGTTAAACCACTACGAATAGTTGTTTGAGGAAAAGCCGTAGAAATTGCATACTCAGAAAATGTGTGGTCATAATAAAATGCTGCAGTTAAGTTTTTACTTAAGGCATAGTCTACCAATAACTGAGCCCCGTAAATGGTTTGCCCTGCCGTGGTTTGATTATTCTCGATATCCAAATAGCGTATGATGGTCCTGTTGTCTCTTCTTGAAAGGTCTAACTTAAAGTTTAGGTCACTTTTTAATATTTGTTTTTTACCTCCAAAATTAGTTCCAATACGAAGGTCTTTTATTCTATATCCAAGACCAATAATAATTTCATCTCCTTTTATTTCAGTTAAAAGATTATTTGCAAAACTAAGACCTAGTGCTCTGTCTTTTCTATACTCTGCACTAACCTTAATAGAGTTTTTCATTTCAAGATCAATTTTTAACAAAGGTGAAAATTGCTCGGTAAGGTTAACATTGGTTAAAAACTGCTCGCTTTTAAAATCTCCAGCTTGATTTGTTGAAGCCGTTACAGGATTGCCATCTCTAGAGCGGTTGTAGTCTAAATTGGTTTGAAATTGGTTCACGGTATACCCGGCAGTGTATCCATGCTGGAGTGAGAACCTTTTAAAGTGTTTTTTAAACCACCCCAGGCGCATAAAACCAGTATATTTAATATCCCAATTTGGTAGAGGGATATCTCTTAAAATACCTTTCTTCTCGCTCTGCACATCAGCACCTTTATAGGCTGCAATAAAGGATGGCAACAATACATCTTGGCTAGTAGGGCCAAATCCAACAGGATAACCTGTTTCTGGATCAACAGGGAAGGTGTCTGTACCATAAAATTCTGAGGCCAAGCTATTGGCAACAATAAGTCTATTGCTTCTAAAGGCATCAAAAGGCTCAGATAGCGCATCTGTAGTGCTTTGAAAAGCCGTTGCAATAAGCAGAGTTGAAATATTAAAGTTTCCAGAGGTAACTGGTGTTAAAGAATTATACAAGCCATCTTCAATGATATAATTCTCTGAGTAATTCTCTGAGTAGATTCTACTGGCGTTAATGTCAATCTTAAGATCTCTAATTGGCTCAAGGTTAACTTGAACATCTAACTGGTTGGTTTCATTCTCTGTGTACTGCTCATTGTATTCTGGATACAGGGTTAACCAACCGTTTCTTGCCGCCTGGTCTCTAACCTCAGCTTGGCTTCCAAAGGTAAAGCCTGCCGTTGGTTTTAAAGTACCTACAAAACCAATTGAGCGTTTATATCCAGGCAAGAAAATTCCGTTGGTTTCTTGGTAATTAAATTGCACTTTTTTAATCATGGTAGCCAAGCCAACGAGTGTATTTACTGCTTTATCCCCGCCACTTAAACCATTACCTAAGCCACCTCCAGAATTAGCTGCGCTACCTGAAGAATTCTTACCACCTTTGGCTGCAAAGCCTTGGGCATCGTTCTTGGAACTTGCTTTAGAGTCCTTACCGCCTTTACCTGATCCGCCTTTTGGGCTAAAACCGCCTCCATTTCTGGACATGCTATTTCTAGTATTGCCTGCGTTTCTGTTGGCTTTCTTTTTAGAAAGGCCAATATACCTATAAAAAGCACTGAAATCGAAGGTTGAATTAATACGATGTGTACTTGCGTTTTGAATAGAATTTCCTAAATCATAGGTTTCTACAGATCCGTCAGATAATTCAATATCAATATTATTAAATAAATCACTACCGTCTTGCCATTGGAAATCTCCGGTGTAAGAATACGTTGCTCGTATCCACTTCAAGAAAGGGAATTTTGCAGTAGGCAGATCATAATTTAATTGCAATGACTGGAAGTGCTGGTTTGGATCTCCAATATCAAACAGACCGTCAAAAACTCCAATTTGATTATCAGCAACACCATTGTCATCTATATAATTGGTGACAATTCTATTATTAGAGGTTGTGAAATTAAAACGAAATGATTTTGTTAGGTTATAATTAATTGCATAATCCCAGTCAAACAAATAGTTTCTTTGATAGAGCACCGGCAAGCCTATATTGCCATCTTCTAGGTTTAATTCTCTAAACTTTTGCTCATTATGCTGGCGCAGAATATTAGAGTTTACTGCAATACTAGTGGGTAAATAATTTAGGTTAAGGTCTTTTAAAAACTGCCAATATTTTCCTGTAAATATAGAATCATTCTTTTTAAATGGTTCAAATGTTTTGGGCGTAAAGTTATAGGCATAGGTTCCGCCCAAACGCACGTTTTGATCCAGGGCGTCTTGAATCTCAAAATCGTTGTGATCTATTTGATTGTAAGAGGCAGAAAGTGTAACATTTTCTATGTCATACACTTTTGGTTTACCCTCTGAGGTGCGTTCTTTACGAACCCCAATAAAATTAATGCTCTGTCTTTTTGTATAGTCTATAGATTGTCCTAAAATCTCTTCTCTTCTTTCAGAGTTTCCTTCATTATCTAATCTAGTTTGTAACTCTACATCTTGATACTCTGGATCAAATTGCGGCGTGATTAGTTTTTCTGACCTACCATAATTAAAAGGCAATTGAATACCCCATTTCTTTGGCAGCATCTGTCCTAAGTTAAAATTGGTTACCAAATCATACTCTTCTACATCTTCTCTGCTACGATCATTTGGACCTTGCTCTAAAGAACCAAAACCTATGGTACTTACTCTACCTGTTGCACTTAGATTTGCAAAATCTGCAAAGTTTGCATCCATAGCAGCAACAGCTGCCCAACCACCCTGGTTTTGCAACTCGGATAGGCGCAATTCATTAAACCAAACCTCTCCACATAATTCTGTATTGGTCTCGTTACGAACACCAATCATTGCAACACGCACATCACCAAAACTAGGATTTCCTTTCATACCTACTCTCAGTATGTTAGATGGTAAGCCATCAATTTGGCCCTCTTCAAAGAAATGCAATTGGTTAGGGGCATAGGTGGCAGGATCTCCAAGTATTGTAGACTTTAAATCTTGTAATAAAGCAAGAGGCAGGTCCAACCTGTTCTCTACCGGCCATATTTCTTCAGCGCTAGTTGTATTGAAAGCCGTTGGCTTTAAAGACACCTGTATCTCGTAGAAACTTTCTGTTAAATCATTACCCATTCTAATAAATGCAACCAAATCACCATCTGCCAGAGCTGTTTGATTTACGATAGACTCTGCATGAATAAACATTTCAAGATTTTTGTACTGGCGCATATCCACGCTAAAGTTTTTATACACACCACGAGCATCATTTTGCTCTAGGCCACAAACACGCAGGGCAAGAGATTGTTCATCTTGTCTAATAATGTTATTGTTATTATTGAGCTGCTCTCTTATTACTCCTGGAGGTAATGTGTAAGGTATGGGTTGCCTGTTCTCATTATCAATAATATTAACAGCTTCCACTTCAAAAACAGTATCGTCCAACTCAGGATCTTCCTGGGTAACGTTATCTAAAGTCTGCAAGTATCTTCTGTAATCTCCTCTAACTAGTTCTAGAGTTCCTAAACGAAGTGTGGTTTGCTGCTCAAATCCAGACATATACATACGCATAAAACGTATAGATCTAAAGTCTGAAATTCCATTCACTGCCCTGTCATAATCTGCAACAGGAACTTTAAACTGAACCCACCTAACATCCAAAGAACTATTGTCTTGAAGAGTGATTGTACTCTCCCGTACATCAGTCACAAAATCATTGGTAGCTGGGGTAAGAGCATCACGAGAGATAGGAATGTTATACTCATAATAACTATCTACGGTGTTCATAGAGTTATCACGGTTAATATCTTCTACATCTGGCTGGGTGGTAGAACCACGATTTGTATTTGTTACCTCAACGGGAGAATTCCCTTCTGTACCATTGTATAATTTGTAACGATTTCTTATATCTCCAGAGGCCTGCAAAAAGTATTCGTAGTTATCATTTGCAGGATCTGCAAGCCCACTAAAGGTGGGGAACATCTCACTTTCTTGGGCATTGTTTAAACCATCATACCCTACATCTTGGTTAATGCGCTGCTGCCCTTCAGTATCGAAGGTGTATACTAAAGATTGATTGGTAGGCACCTTACCCCAAACCGTTGGTGTTGTATTTGTTGAATCACCATCTTGAGGCAAACCATTCTCGTATTGCTTTCTCCCATCTTTTAAAACATCTTCAGAAATATTTCCTAAGTTAAAACTTAGGGTTCCTCCATTGTTGGTGTTGTTTTCTTCGTATATAAATGGATCCATTACCCAAAACTGGATAAATTCTACATTGCTTCTTTCAAAATCTGTAGTGGTTAACTGTCTAGAAATTCCTCCAAAATTACCTGCTGGATTTGGCAAATCATTTGTCCCTGCAGCAGCTGGATTAAAGTTATACTCTCCACGCTCGCTTGGGTAGAAAGAGAGGTCTAAAGAGAATAGCGCCTGTGTTTGCCCTTGAATTATGTCTTGTGCCGGGAATATTTCGTCTCTAAAAATACGTCTTGTAAATGGTGAGGATAAGTCCTGATCTGTTATGCCATCTGGCCGTTGACTGCTATAAAAAATAGGATCAATGGTGTACCAGTTTAAACGGGCACGTTTGTAATTATAATCTAAAACACTGTTAGGCACTTCTCCCCCAAAACCATCTGGAGATGAAGATAAACGCCATGAGATGGGAGAACTAATATCAAACTCTGTTTGTGAAGACTCAAAATCATCAATATATACGGTAGTTCTTCCTCCAAAGTCTGAAACCTCTGGAGCACTTGGCAATAAATAGGCAAATTCACCACGTATAGAAAAGTTTGACTCCACATCTGTATCAATGTTAGGGAGCTTGTTTACTAGACGAGTAAAGAAAGGAACCTGCGTAGCATAATTTAAGTTAACTCCAAATATTTGATTGTTAATTGGTTCTACATCATAGGTAGATTTTTGAGTAAGCGGGCGTTCGTTTAACTTCAAATAAGTACCACCTATGATAAAGTTATCGTTAAATTTATGCTCAATATTTAATCCCGTAAATCGCTTTGTTTGTTGTCCAAACAGGGTATTGTTTTCTACTGTAATATTTACAGGAGTATTTGAGGCCAACAAAGATGGGTCTAAAATCTGAACTGTTCCTGCTTGATAATTAACCGTGTAATCCACACCTTCAGACAAGGTTCTTCCCCCGGCAGTAACCACCACAGACCCTTGAGGTATGTTAAAGGCTCCGATAGGTATTCCGTTTCCGCCACTGGATTTGTACCTTCCTGTTAACTGAAATTTATTCTTATCACTATCCTCTTGTTCTGCTTGTGTTTTGGTGGATCTATACAAAGATCTAAAAACATATTTGTCCTGATTGGCATTATAGGTAGCGGGCATGTTATAGGCTGCAGCGCCAGCAGAGGGGTCATCTAGTTTATTGAACAGGTATTCTCCAAAAGGCTCTACACTGGTAAATATAATGCGTCCATTTTGCTGATCTACGGTGAGCCCTGGTATAAAGTCAAAGAAGCCATCACCCCCTTGTTGAGGGTCATTATTGAAATTTAATCTGTCTAGATTAAAAACCTTTAATAGCGTTTTGTTATCAACATCTTCAGGTAATGCTATGGCTGGGTTTGTAATTGTTCCTTCAGCAGCTATTATGTAGTTTAAAGGTGCTGGGTCTCTGTATTGGATGTCTAACCTAAAGTCTTCTTGTTCTAACTGAAAAGCTCCTATACTGTATATGTTTTTCATCATCAAATCCCAGATAGGTTCTGTTACATTGGTGATGTTACTTTTTAATAATTTAACAATCAGGTTTTGAGGAATACCCTCTATATCATCCGTTCCTGGATTGCCAGGTTCACCTGGTCTTACAAGACCTCCGGTGGCATCTACACCGTCTGTAGAAAACTCACCAACTTGGTATACTTTTCCGTTTACGGTATATTGAAATGAAACGGCAATGACCTCGTCATTATTTAAGCGTTGGTTCAAAGAAATATATCCTAATTGAGAGTTAATAGTAAATTCATTAACTCTTAATTTTCTTGCGTTCTCTAGAGTTAAAAAATCTGAACCATCTTGTACTTGCACACCACCAAATCCTTGTTGTACGGTAGCTATATCTCTTATTTGTTCATTTAAGATTCCTTGGGCACTAGCATCATCAATACCAAATGGATTGAAATCATTGTTGCCATTATCTGGAAAAGAATTAGGTGGTTTGTTTAAAAATCCACCTGGAATATTATTTAAGCCAATATTTGATATGTCAGACTCACCAACATCTTGCAGGGCTACAATGTTTCGCACATCTTGAGTTTGGTTACCTCTATTGGTTATCCAGGCCTCTACTCTAGTAATCTGAACGTTGGAACGAATAAAAGGATATTGCTTTAATGCTCTATCATAGGTGTCTCTAAAATAATGCGCTAAGAAAAAGTGACGATTTTCATCATAGTCTAAGGCATATATGTCAAAATCTGTGATGGTACCACCACCTTCTGTGGTTACGTTTCTAGTTTCAGATTGCTGCTCAGAGAACACGCCAGTAATGGTAGTTTTCCCAAATTGCAATTCTGTTTTTACACCAAATAAGCTTTGTGCACCAGGTATTAAAGTACTGTTAAGGGGCATACTTACATTACCTACTTCTATAGATCTAATGATATCATCTTCGGTAGGGGTGAATTCTAATTTTACTTGATTTTGAAAATCAAAGGTTGATTGGGTGTCATAATTTGCGGTTACTTGCAAACGCTCTCCAACCTTTCCAAGTAAACTTAAACTTATGCGCTGGTCAAAATCAAAAGAGAAGTTACTTCTGTTTCTTGGAGAAAATGCCGGATTGTCTTGTTTGGTGTACAAAAGTCCAAGATCCATCTCTACAGTACCTTGAGGTATTACCTCAATGGTATTGCCTCCAAATACAGATTCAAAAAAGCTAGAATTGACATAAAATTTGGGCAGTAAGTTTTTTTGCGCATCATCAGAGCCTTCTTTTCTTCCATCTGCGGCATCAATTTTTTCTTTGAAATAATCGCGCATTTGCTCTTTTAAGATTAAATCACGATACTCCTTTGGGCTTAACACTAGTGGAAGACCAACATTAAAATTACCCAGCATTTCACTGTAATAATAGCTGTCAGTTACAGGGTCATAGGTGTATAAATTCTCTATGCTAGAGGATGGAGGCAGCTCAATACGCCCCATAGAAGATCCTGTTGCGGTAGAATCCTGCGCATTTGCACTAGAGAGACTCCCCAAAATGATACTTAAAAATACGAATTGTTTAAAAAAGCTATTTTTAAACTTGGTGAAATTTGTACCCAATACTTATAATTTTTTTAAAGCCTGTTTTATAATTTCCTCAATGGTTGCCTGCGGATATTCTTTAATAACAGCGTCACAAACTTTTTCAGCTTGTTTGCGTGTAAAACCTAAAGTATCCAGAGCAGATAACGCTTCATTTTTGTTGGTATTGCTTGAAACCATAGAAACATCGTCTAAGCCATACACCTTTAGTATTTTATCTTTCAAATCCAACAACACGCGTTGGGCTGTTTTGGCTCCAATCCCTTTCACGGATTGAATGGTTGCCACGTCACTTGACGCAATGGCCTCGGTCACTTGGGTTGGAGATAAAGAAGACAGCATGGTTCTGGCTGTACTTGCTCCAACTCCTGAAACCGAAATTAATAACCTAAAAATCTCTCGCTCTACTATACTAGAAAAACCATACAAAATATGTGCGTCTTCACGAACTTGTAAATGCGTGAATAATTTGACATTTTCTGATGTGGGCAATTGTGCAAAAGTATGCAATGAAATGTTCACAAAATACCCTACACCATGACAGTCTATAACTACATCTGTAGGTGATTTTTCAACAAGTCTTCCCTGTAATTGGGTTATCATACGTTTTTCTTATGTTATTGCTGCCAAATATAGTATATTTTATTGGCTTATCTGAAGGGTTAAAACCTAAATTTATTGCTGAAACATTACTACCTCTGGGCTGTTTCTTCTCGTTTTTCTTTTTGCTGAGCATCCACCACAGCCACCGCTGCCATGTTTACAATTTCTTCTACACTAGCACCCAGTTGAAGAATATGAACAGGCTTTCGCATTCCAAGCATAATAGGCCCTACAGAATCAACATCATTGATTTCTTTTAATAATTTATAATTACTGTTGGCAGCATCTAAATTTGGAAATATGAGTGCATTCACTTTTTTCCCTGCAAGCTTAGAGAACGGAAATTTACTTTGTAACATTTCTGGGTTTAAAGCAAAGTCTGTTTGCAACTCCCCATCTATATGCATATCTGGATTGGTTCTATGCAAATAAGCTACAGCATCTCTCACCTTTGTGGCGTGCGGGTCTTTTGAAGAACCAAAATTAGCATAGCTTATCATTGCAATTACTGGCGTGAGGCCAAATAGCTTCATGGTATAATTTGTCATCTGGGCAATTTTGGCCAGTTCTTTGGCAGTAGGATCAATATTTATGGAAGTGTCACTAATAAAAATAGGTCCTCTTTTAGTGAGCATCATATTGGTTGTTGCTACTTTACTTACACCATCAAAACGTCCAATAACTTCCAAAACAGGACGCAATACAGAAGGATAGGCTCTTGAGTAGCCAGAGATCATAGCATCTGCATCACCCTGATTAAGCATCATAGCTGCAAAATAGTTACGCTCTCGCATTAATTTTTCTGCATCAAAAAGTGTTACTCCATTTCTATGTCTATTTTCAAATAATTTCTGAGCATATTTTGCCAAGTTCTCGGCTTGATCATCAGCCTTAGGATCCATTATTTGTATGTCTGCATCAAATTCAAGTTGCTCCATAAGCTCCTCAATCACAGCTTTTCGACCTAACAATATTGGGGTTCCTATTCCTTCTTCGTAGACAATCTGAGCCGCTTTCAATACATTTAAATGATCTGCCTCTGCAAAAACAATACGCTTTGGGTTTTGTTTTGCACGACTATACAGCAAGCGTATAATCTTGTTGTCACTCCCCATGCGTTGGTTTAGTTCATCTCTATATTTCTTCCAATTTTTAATAGGTGCAGTTGCCACACCACTTTCCATAGCTGCTTTTGCAACAGCTGGAGGGATTTTATCAATTAACCTTGGGTCAAAAGGTTTGGGGATGATATAGTCTTTCCCGAAAATAAGTTTGGTTTCTCCATAGGCAACATTTACTTGTTCTGGCACCGGCTCTTTGGCTAGTTCAGCCAAGGCTTTTACAGCAGCCATCTTCATAGCCTCATTAATCTTGGTGGCACGAACATCTAGCGCTCCTCTAAAAATAAATGGAAACCCTAACACATTATTGACCTGATTGGGATGATCACTCCTACCGGTTGCCATAATAATATCATCTCGCGTTTTACAGGCTAGCTGATATTCAATCTCAGGATTTGGATTTGCCATAGCAAAAACAATAGGATCTGCGGCCATTGACTTAAGCATACTAGGAGTTACAATATCTGCAACAGAAAGCCCAACAAAGACATCTGCATCAACCATAGCCTCATCTAAGGTATCTATCTTTCTATGGGTTGCAAATTCTGACTTCTCAGGTGATAGCTCAGAACGATCACCCCTAATCACTCCTTTACTATCCAACATCACAATATTTGTCCCCACTGCGCCAAAGGCCTTGTAGAGCCTTGTACAAGACACCGCAGCAGCACCTGCTCCGCTTATTACAATTCTTACTTGCTCAATTTTTTTATGTGTTAACTCAAGTGCATTTAAAAGTGCGGCAGCAGAAATAATTGCCGTACCATGCTGGTCATCATGCATAACAGGTATGTCCAACTCTTCCTTCAACCTTCTCTCAATCTCAAAAGCTTCTGGAGCTTTAATATCTTCTAGATTAATTCCACCAAAAGTGGGTGCAATATTTTTTACCGTTTCAACAAAAGCATCAACATCTTGGGTGCCAATCTCAATATCAAAAACATCAATATCTGCAAATATTTTAAACAACAACCCTTTTCCTTCCATAACAGGTTTAGATGCCTCAGGACCTATATTTCCAAGCCCTAAAACTGCCGTACCATTTGTTATAACCGCCACCAAATTACCTTTAGCAGTATACTTGTATACATTTTCAACATCTTTGGCTATCTCAAGGCAAGGCTCTGCCACACCAGGAGAGTATGCCAGTGATAAATCTCTTTGAGTTGCATATTTTGTAGTAGGCACAACTTGTATCTTTCCTGGCCTTGGCTGGGAGTGATATAAAAGGGCTTCTTTACGTTTACTTTGTTTACTCATAACAACAGATTGTTTTTTTATGGTACACTACAAATGTAACAGAGTGAAGTTAAAACAGTGTCTAAATCAAAGATTAATTGTTTGCTTTAATCACCAGATAATAGCTTGATAGTTAATTATAGTATCACGGCTTTAAGAATTCTATGTTTCTGCGCAATCCTTCAAACTTAGTACGCTTTAAAGGACTCTTTTTAAAAATTTCTGAAAATACTTCTTTGGTAATTTCTTCCCAATCTTTCTTTGAATTGGACAATACATCTGGATGTGGATCAAACAAAGGCTCTTTATGGGCTTTGCTAAACCTGTTCCAAGGACACACATCTTGGCAAACATCACATCCAAACATCCAATCATCAAACTGCCCACTCACACTAGAGGGTATTTCATTTTTAAGCTCTATGGTGAAATAGCTAATGCACTTACTACCATCTACCTTATAAGGCTCTACTATGGCCTGAGTTGGGCAAGCATCTATACAGGCTGTGCAACTACCACAATGATCTGTAACGGGGGTGTCATAGTCAAGATCTAGATCTACAATGAGTTCTGCTATAAAATAAAAAGAACCTGCTTGTTTGGATAGTAAATTACTATGCTTACCAATCCAGCCTAGACCACTTTTTGCGGCCCAAGCTTTATCTAACACTGGAGCGCTATCAACAAAAGCGCGTCCATGAACATCACCCACCTGCTCTTGTATGCAGTGCAGCAACTCTTTTAACTTGTCTTTAATCACAAAGTGATAATCTGTACCGTAGGCATATTTAGATATTTTATAACTATCATCTCGCTGAAGCTGTTGTGGATAATAGTTTAACAGTAAAGAAATAACACTTTTAGAGCCCTCTACAAGCTTTGTTGGATCAAGGCGCTTGTCAAAATGGTTTTCCATGTACTGCATCTGGCCATGCCTATTTTGGTTGAGCCAAGCCTCAAGTCTTGGAGCTTCTTGCTCCAAAAAACCTGCTTTACTTATACCACAAGACATAAACCCAAGGCGTTTGGCCTGGTCTTTAATAAAAGCAGTATGTTGGTGTTTTGAGTGTATAGCTGTGGTGTTTTACATCTTAGGCTTTCGAACTTAAAAAAACGCAAGATAGGTATAGAAATTCTTGTTGCTAGACAGCGCTTTTAAAACAACCCTCCTTGGGTGGGCTCCTTAACTTTTCCTAGATGTTTATAGGCTGCCTCAGTAACCTCACGCCCTCTTGGAGTACGCATAATAAATCCTTGCTGAATCAAAAATGGCTCATATACCTCTTCTATGGTTTCTGGACTTTCTGAAACCGCAGTTGCAATGGTGGTAATCCCAACAGGACCTCCTTTGAATTTATCGATAATAGTGTTTAGTATTTTATTATCCATTTCATCCAGACCATGGGCATCAACACTAAGAGCTTCTAATGAAAATTTAGCGATAGATATGTCTATGGATCCATTCCCTTTAATTTGAGCAAAATCTCGCACTCTACGCAAAAGAGCATTTGCGATACGAGGGGTACCCCTACTTCTACCTGCAATTTCTATAGCAGCTTCCATAGAAATAGGAACATCCAAAATACTTGCACTTCGCTGCACGATGGTTGTTAAAAGTTCTGTGGTATAATATTGCAATCTAGATGTGATCCCAAAACGAGCTCTCATAGGAGCTGTTAAAAGTCCAGAACGTGTTGTAGCACCCACTAGTGTAAATGGGGCTAAGTGTATTTGAACAGAACGAGCATTAGGCCCAGATTCTATCATGATGTCAATCTTGTAATCTTCCATAGCAGAGTATAAATACTCCTCAACTATGGGGCTTAATCTATGAATCTCATCAATAAACAACACATCACGCTCCTCAAGATTTGTGAGCAGTCCTGCTAAATCCCCAGGCTTGTCTAAAACAGGACCAGAGGTAACTTTAATACCCACTTCTAGCTCATTGGCTAAAATGTGTGCTAAGGTGGTTTTACCCAATCCTGGTGGCCCATGAAAAAGTGTATGATCTAGGGCTTCGTCTCTTTGATTGGCAGCTTGAACAAATACCTGCAAGTTTTCTAAGGCTTTGTCTTGCCCTGTAAAGTCATCAAAACTTAGGGGTCTTAACCTCTTTTCGATTTCTGTATCTTTTGGTGTTAAGTGCTCTTGAGATGGATCCAGATGTTCGTTCATATAACAAATATACAAAGGGATTCATTACAAAGAGAAGCCTATAAAACTAAGATATAAACAAAATGATTTAAAGAAACTACAACAAGTAATTAAAGGCTATCAGTATTCGTTTTATAATGCATATTTTTACAAATCATTCTTTTAAGATTTTCAATAAAACCATAATGCCTACACAACCAAAACTTACCCGATTTAATCAAAATGTATTGTCAAAATATCAAATATACAACAGTATATTTATGACCCTGCCCTTTGACACCATTACCAAAACCGGAGCGCTTTTGCCACTTTTTCATGAAACCTGCCAGAAAGGTTTTGAAAAAGAGCAAGACCCGACTACCATTGTTGAGACATTTTTTAAAAAATATCAAGATAGACGCTCCAAGGAGAGCCAAATCAATTTACTGTTCAGATTTATACAATACATAGAACGGCAAGTGGTTTTGTTTGACGCCATTGAAGATGCTAGTTTTCCTATTGTAAATAATATGGATGGAATTGGCACATTGCGTTCTTTAAAGGAGAGTGCAACTGCTGAAAAGAAACTAGAAACCCTAAAAAAATATCTTGAAGAATTTAAAGTGCGTATTGTACTTACAGCACACCCAACTCAGTTTTACCCAGGTGCAGTATTAGGAATTATCACAGATTTAACTCAGGCCATCCGTGAAAATGATTTGCTTCGCATTAATGAGCTATTAGCACAATTAGGTAAAACACCTTTTTTTAAACATAAAAAACCTACTCCCTACGATGAAGCTGTAAGTTTAATTTGGTATTTAGAGAATGTATTTTATAAATCCTTCGGAACAATCTATGACTACATACAGCAAAACATCTTTGATGGAAAACACATAGAAAATGACATCATTAATATAGGGTTTTGGCCCGGCGGAGACAGAGATGGAAATCCATTTGTTACTCCAGAAATTACCTTAAAAGTTGCCGCTAGATTGCGTGAAACAATCATTAAAAACTACCACAGAGATATTAGAGAATTAAGAAGAAAATTAACCTTTAGTGGTGTAGAGCAGCGTATCATTAAACTAGAAACAGAACTTTATAACAGTATCACACATCAAAAATCTTCTCTTACCCTAGATTCTTTTACCCAAGAATTAAAAGAAATAAAACAGCTTATTATTGACCAGCATCAATCGCTGTATGTCTCTCAAATAAACAGTTTGTTAAATAAAGTTCATCTTTTTGGTTTTCATTTTGCAAATCTTGATATTAGGCAAGATAGCCGTAAACATGCTCAGTTTTTCAATACCTTAGTTACCGCCTTAATAGAAAGTGGTAGCACTATATTTCCAGAGAACTACTTTGATTTACAAGAAGACCAACAAATACAAGTACTCTCTAAGGTGCAGGGAAAGGTTGACTTATCTTTAATTAAAGATGAAGAAACGCTAAAGGCCTTACATACAATGAAGGCAATAAAAACCATTCAATCAACAAATGGCCAGGCCGCTGCAAACAGATATATCATAAGCAATAATCAAAGTACCCTACATGTCATGCAACTCTTTGCAATGTTAAAAATCGTTGCATTTGATGACGCTCTAACTGTTGATATTGGGCCCTTATTTGAAACCATTACAGATTTAGAAAATGCGCCAAAGGTCATGGAGGAGTTGTACACAAACCCTTACTATGCTGCACATTTAAAAACTAGAGCAAACAAACAAACCATCATGTTAGGGTTTAGCGATGGCACAAAAGATGGAGGGTATTTAATGGCAAATTGGGCCATCTATAAAGCAAAAGAAAACCTAACTAGAATATCAAGACAATACGGTATTACCGTTATTTTCTTTGATGGTCGTGGAGGACCCCCAGCGCGTGGTGGTGGAAAAACCCATAATTTTTACGCCTCTTTAGGACCAACAATTGAAGATAAGGAAGTGCAATTAACCATTCAAGGGCAAACCATTTCTTCAAATTTCGGAACCTTAGAATCATCACAATACAACTTAGAACAATTAATCACCTCTGGTATTAGCAATAGCTTGCTTGATAAAGAGTTGAACATGACCAAAGCAAATACGGAGGTCATGACAGATTTGGCCCAACGAAGCTATAAAGCATATTCAAGTTTTAAATCGCATCCTAAATTTATACCCTATTTAGAGCACATGAGTACCTTAAAGTATTATGCTAAAACAAATATAGGAAGCCGCCCTTCTAAACGCGGAAAAGCACAGGGGCTAGTCTTTGAAGATTTAAGGGCTATTCCATTTGTAGGTTCGTGGAGTCAATTAAAGCAAAATGTTCCTGGATTTTTTGGTGTTGGAACTGCTTTGAAACATTATGAAGATAGTAATGAATTTGAAAAAGTACAACATTTGTTTAACACCTCTGAGTTCTTTAAAACACTTATAGAAAACAGTATGATGTCTTTGACTAAATCATTTTTAGGGCTCACAAAATACATGAGCGAAGATGATCAGTACGGAGCGTTTTGGAATGTTATTTACTCAGAATACAAGACCTCAAAACGCCTTCTTTTAAAACTCACTGGATACTCGCAACTTATGGAAGAAGAGCCTGCAGGAAAAGCCTCTATTGCCGTTAGGGAGTCTATTGTGTTGCCGCTGTTAACCATACAGCAATTTGCATTAAAGAAAATTCAGGAGCTAGAGAAAGAACCTGTTAAAGATGTCGCTAAAATTGCTATTTACCAGAAGTTGGTAATGCGCTCTTTATTCGGAAATATTAATGCAAGTAGAAATTCTGCATAAGGCCCGTAAAGATTTTAACCTCTTTATAGTCCAAAAAAAAACCCTTTCTAAACAGAAAGGGCTTTTTTTATAGTCTAATATTTAATGATGTAACTCTTCTTCGTTTTCCATCATTGGTACATCTTGTGGTATAAAATCTTGACCAGGAATCATGTAATCTGTATCATCGCTATTTGGCTTACTATAATCATAAGGCCAACGATGTACCTCTGGAAGAGGACCATCCCAGTTACCATGAATGTGTTTTACCTCAGCGGTCCATTCTAGTGTAGTAGAATTCCATGGGTTTTTAGGCCCTTTCTTTCCATAATACATAGAGTGAATGAAGTTGTATAAAAACACTATTTGTGCTCCTGCAGTTATAATAGCAAAAATGGTTATCACAACATTTACATCTGCTAGATCATCAAAATAAGGAAAAGCAGTGTTTGTATAGTAACGTCTAGGTAGTCCTGCCATACCTATAAAGTGCATTGGGAAGAATACTCCATATGCGCCAATAACGGTAATCCAGAAATGAACAAAGCCTAAGTTTTTATTGAGCATGCGTCCCTCAAACATTTTTGGGAACCAGTGGTATACCCCAGCAAATAAGCCATACAATGCAGATATACCCATCACTAAATGAAAGTGAGCCACTACAAAATACGTATCATGAACATTAATATCTAGTGCACTATCTCCCAAGATAATACCTGTTAATCCTCCAGTGATAAATGTTGATACAAAACCAATAGAAAATAACATGGCAGGATTCATCTGCAAGTTCCCCCTCCAAAGAGTTGTAATCCAGTTAAAAGATTTTACCGCAGATGGAATGGCAATTAATAGAGTTGTAAAAGTAAATACAGATCCTAAAAATGGATTCATACCAGAGATAAACATATGGTGCCCCCATACGATGGTTGACAGAAATGCAATGGCTAGAATTGATGCAACCATGGCTCTGTAACCAAACACTGGCTTACGAGAATTTGTAGCTAATATTTCTGAAACCATACCCATGGCAGGTAGTATAACAATATACACCTCAGGGTGACCTAAGAACCAAAATAAGTGTTCAAATAATACTGGTGAACCTCCTTGGTTATGCAATACTTCTCCGGCAATAAAAATGTCTGACAAGAAGAAAGAAGTACCAAAACTTCTATCCATAATAAGCATAAGCGCTGCAGATAAAAGTACAGGGAAAGATACAATACCAATAATAGCTGTTACAAAGAAAGCCCATATAGTAAGAGGAAGACGCGTCATACGCATTCCTTTTGTTCTTAAGTTTATAACCGTTACCACATAATTTAAAGACCCCAACAAAGAAGATGCAATGAATATTGCCATAGAAACAAGCCACAGCGTCATACCCGCACCAGAACCTGGAATTGCCTGAGGCAACGCACTAAGTGGTGGGTATATAGTCCAACCTGCCGAAGCAGGTCCTGCTTCAACAAATAATGACATAACCATGATTAAACTTGATAAGAAAAACAACCAATAAGAAACCATGTTTAGGAATCCTGATGCCATATCTCTTGCCCCAATTTGCAATGGAATAAGTAGGTTACTAAAAGTACCACTAAGACCGGCGGTTAATACAAAGAAAACCATGATAGTTCCGTGAATGGTAACCAGTGCAAGATATACACTAGGGTCCATAACGCCACCTTCTGCCCATTTACCCAGTAACATTTCGAATATTACAAATGGCTCTTCTGGCCAAGCAAGCTGCATTCTCATCAAAATTGACATCGCAATACCAATAATACCCATAAACAAACCTGTTATAAGGTATTGCTTAGAAATCATTTTATGGTCTGTACTAAAAATATATTTAGTTACAAATGTCTCTTTGTGGTGATGCCCGTGATCATCTACTGCGTGTTCTTCTGCGTGTGCTGACATATCTTAGCTCGTTTTTTTATTTATTTAGGGATGTAGCTATGGTTGCTTGTTGTGCAATCCAAGCGTCATACTCTTCTTGAGTTTCAACAATAATTTTCATTTGCATGTTGTAGTGATTGGTACCACAAATCTTGTTGCAAAGCAATAGGTAATCAAACTCGTAAGGCTCCAATGCTTCTTCGCCTTTAGCCATTAGTTCTAAAGAATTCTTTCTTCTAATAGTATTAATTCTACTTACTTTACCCATAACCTCTTCATCCAATCTCATTTGCTCTGTGGTTACAGAGGGCGTAAAGGCAAATTGTGTAATCATACCAGGAACACAATTCATTTGCGCTCTAAAGTGCGGCATATACGCTGAGTGAAGTACATCCTGAGAACGCATTTTAAATAATATTTTTCTACCCAGGGGTAAGTGAAGTTCATTAACAACAACATCATCCTGTGCGTTAGGATCTGAGGTGTCTACACCCAATTGGTTTGCTCCTTCAATTAAACGTACATTGGCTTCTCCAAGTGTGTTATCTTCACCACTGTAACGAGCTCTCCAATCAAACTGATAGGCATACAACTCAACAATCATTGGATCATCATCTTCACTAACATTCATGATGTCTGTCCAGGTAAATAGACCATAGATAATAAGTCCTGCTAAAACAATTACAGGAATTACGGTCCAGATAAACTCTAACTTATCATTATCTGCAAAATATAAAGCACGCCTGTTTTTATTTCCTCTGTATTTGAAAGCAAAATAGCTTAACAACCAAAGTGTAATAAACCCTACAAAGAAAATAAGTACCATAGAAATTAACCATAAATCGTCAATTCCTTGTCCATGCTCTGAAGCGGCTTTAGGCAATAAAACCTCTCCCCATTTCCAGAATGAAACAATTAATATAGCATAGGTAACAAACACAAACATTAGCATCAACCATCCGTTGATATTGTTGTCTTTGTCTGAAGCAATCTCTGAAGATTCACCTAACTGTTCCGGGGTTTTTGACATTCCAAAAATCTTACCCATCTGTAATACAGTGATTCCGAAGAGAATAATTACTAATACAATTAAAAATGCGGTCATCGTTATTGGTCTTCTAAATAATTAATAATGATAATTTTTACTTTCTTTCATGAAAGGGTTGTTTTTCAACACTAAAGGCGCTTTTGTTAATGCTGTAAAAACAACAAGAATAAAAAGACCTAAGAAAAATAACATAGACCCTATTTCTGGTATTCCTATAAACCAGCTTTTTCCAACTGTTCCAGGCATAACCATCACAAAAATATCTATATAATGTCCTACAAGTATTACAATACCTGTTAGTACTACAAACCAATTAACACGTTTGTAATCACTGTTCATTAACAGCAGTAGCGGGAATAAAAAGTTCATTGCCAACATACCAAAGAATGGCAGGTTAAAATCTTCTATACGCGTCATGAAATAGGTAACCTCTTCAGGTATGTTTGCGTACCAAATCAACATAAATTGAGAGAACCATAAGTAGGTCCAGAAAATACTAAAGCCAAACATAAACTTTGCCAAATCATGGATGTGACTGTCATTTACTATTTCAAGATATCCTTGAGATTTTAAAAATATTGTAATTAATGCAATTGTTGTTATAGCACACACCATCATTCCAGCAAGAACATACCAACCAAATAAAGTTGAGAACCAGTGTGGGTCAAAGCTCATAATCCAATCCCAAGACATCATAGACTCTGTGTATAAAAAGAATACTAAGAACCCAGCTGAAATTCTGAAGGTCTTTTTAAAGTTACTGTAGTCATTCTCTTTTGCTAGATCACCTGCACGAGAAAACTTAACTGCAAAATGACGGTAAGTAATCCAACCACCTAAAAATATAGCAGCTCTTATAAGCATCCATGTTCCGTTGAGCCAACCAGCTTTACCTTGAAGAAGTACATCATGTGCAACAACCTCTGGATCTGCCCATACAAATAGATGGTTGATATGGAACCCTGATAATGCCAATAAAACAAACATGATAATTCCTCCAGGCACTAAATATGCCGTAATGGCTTCCATTACTCTAAAAAGTACTGGAGACCAACCGGCCTGAGCAGCAAAATTTACTGCATAAAAAGCCAATGCTCCAAGTGCAATCATAAAGAAAAAGAAACAAGCAACATACAAGGCAGACCAAGGTCTGTTTTGTAGTTGATGTAAGGTATGCTCTAAGTGTTTCTGCTCGTCTGCAGCGTCATGAGAGACTCCATGAGCAGCATCATCATGGCTGTCTTTGATTGTGTCGTGACTCTCGTTAGAGGCCTCACCGTGATCATCACCATGTGCCGCCATCATTTGTTTTACCTCTGCAGTAGATCCTGGAGCAGACAAAAATCCTGCACCAATACCAACAGCACCAAGCACCATCAATATGATAGCAAATAATTTAAGTTTATTAGGTAGCGTATAATTCATATCTAAGCTATTCTATTGTTCTTTTGTTAGTGTGTTTGTTCGTTGTGGTTTTGTGCAGCCTCAGACTCATCTACAACCTCAGGTACTAAAAGCGCAGTTCCTTCTAATGTTGCTTTTAAGTTCATCACATGCTGGGTAATTTGCCAACGTTCTAACTCATTGGTCTGAGATGCATAAGATCCCATAGAGTTTAAGCCATACATCTGTACATGATACACACCACCTGGGGTAATTAATCTTCCAGGTGCAGCATAACTAGGAATTCCTAATATCTTTTCACGCTGCATTAAAATCCCATTTCCATCTCCTTTATCTCCGTGACAAACAGCACAGAAAATCGTGTACAAATTCTTACCAGCGTCTAAGTTTTTTTGAGTAACCTCTAATGGGTTTTTCAAATCTTTCTTGGCAGCATCTGAGCCTTTTGTTGTGTCTGGATAATCATAGGGAGCGTATCCTCTTGGTACGGTTCCCAAAACTGGTAACATTGCTTCTTGCCCCCCAGGAAAAACTTCGTACTCACCATAGGTTTCATATCCTACAGGCTCATACATGTTTGGCATATATTGGTAGCTAGGCTTGGTGTCGCCTCCACAAGAAACCAATACTATCAATGCTATTAAAGCAATACTTATATGGAGTATCTTTTTCATATTAATGATCATCATCAGATTCTACTATACTAATTTCAACAGCTCCTGTGTCTTGCAAGAACTTAGACATTTTGTTTATATCATGGTGCGAAGCATCAACAGCCATTAAAAAATGGTCATCGGTTGTTCTTACATCAGGATTTTCTGCTTTTTTGAATGGCCATAGTTTACTTCTCATATAAAAAGTAATTACCATTAAATGGGCTGCAAAAAAGACAGTCAACTCAAACATAATTGGTACAAAAGCAGGCATATTTTCGATGTAGCTAAAACTTGGCTTACCACCAATATCTTGAGGCCAATCTTCAATCATAATGAAATTCATCATTGTAATTGCAACTGCAAGTCCTACAATACCGTACATAAAAGCCGTAATGGCAATACGTGTAGGCTCAAGACCCATTACTTTATCTAGCCCATGCACCGGAAAAGGTGTGTAGACTTCTTCGATATGATAGTGAGCTGCGCGCGTTTGTTTAACCGCATGCATTAAAATATCATCATCGTTATAAATTGCATGTATCACTTTGGAAGCCATACTAGTTGTTTTTAAGTTTAGAAGCTTGTCCTGCCCAGTCATCGCGCTTTGCTCTTCCTGGTAACTCGCCTAAAATTTCATCGAATAAATCATACTCTTGATTGGTCATTTTACTTATCTGCTGAAAAGTAAATAATCCCATAGCATTTAATTTCTTTTGCAATACTGGTCCAACACCTGTAATTTTCTTAAGATCATCAGGGCTTTGAGTAGCTGCATCAAAACTTCCTAGTGAAGCTAGCAAGGTCTTTAACTTACCTTGATCATAGCCGCTTTTTGATGATTTTACTGGGGTTGCAGCAGGTGTTACAACATCATAATGTTTTACATCATCTCCATGCTTTTCACGTAAGGATTTGAATTTTGACCCAGAACTCTTTAAGATAGATTTCACCTCTGCCTGAGCAATTACAGGGAAGGTTCTAGCGTACAGTAAGAACAACACAAAGAAAAATCCTATGGTTCCTATAAAAATACCTATATCAACAAAAGTTGGTGAGAACATTGTCCAAGAAGATGGCAAGTAATCACGATGTAATGAGGTAACGATAATTACAAAACGCTCAAACCACATTCCTATGTTTACTACAATAGAGATAAAAAAGGAGAACATGATACTTGTACGTAATTTTTTAAACCACATAAACTGCGGAGAAAACACATTACAAGACATCATTGCCCAATAGGCCCACCAGTAGGGTCCAGTAGCTCTATTTAAAAACGCATACTGTTCGTACTCTACTCCAGAGTACCATGCAATAAACAGTTCTGTGATGTATGCAACACCAACAATAGAACCTGTGAGCATAATAACAATATTCATAAGTTCAATGTGCTGAATGGTAATGTAATCTTCTAGTTTAGACACCTTTCTCATGATAATCAAAAGTGTGTTTACCATTGCAAAACCAGAGAAAATTGCTCCCGCTACAAAATATGGAGGGAAAATAGTAGTATGCCATCCAGGTATAACAGAAGTAGCAAAATCAAAAGATACAATGGTGTGTACAGAAAGTACAAGTGGTGTAGCCAAACCTGCCAATACCAGAGATACCTCTTCAAACCGTTGCCAGTCTTTTGCACGTCCACTCCATCCAAAAGAAAGAATACCGTAAATCTTTTTTGTAAAAGGAGTTACTGCTCTATCACGAATCATTGCGAAATCTGGTAAAAGTCCTGTCCACCAAAAAACCAGTGATACAGAAAGATATGTAGAAATTGCAAATACATCCCACAACAAAGGAGAGTTAAAGTTTACCCACAAAGACCCAAATTGATTTGGAATTGGCAGTACCCAGTATGCTAGCCAAGGACGTCCCATGTGTATAATTGGGAACAAACCTGCTTGTATTACAGAGAAGATAGTCATCGCCTCTGCTGAGCGGTTAATTGCCATTCTCCACTTCTGACGGAAAAGTAACAGTACTGCAGAAATCAAAGTTCCTGCGTGACCAATACCTACCCACCATACAAAATTGGTAATATCCCAAGCCCAACCTACGGTCTTGTTTAATCCCCAAACTCCAATACCGGTAGATACGGTGTAAATAATACAACCTAATCCCCATCCAAATGCAACAAGAGCAATAGTGAATACAATCCACCATGATTTGTTGGCTTTACCTTCAACAGGAGCGGCTACATCGATGGTAACATCGTGGTAGTTCTTATCTCCTATAACTAAGGGTCTTCTAATAGGTGCTTCGTAATGCGACGCCATATTTTATATACTATTTCTTAGTTAGTTACGCTTTTTTTGAATTTCTCACCTTTGTCTGATAGAATACGTTAGGTTGTGTTCCAACGGCTTCTAACAAGTGATACATTCGCTTATCTTTTTTCTCTTTATATACTTCACTATCATGATCATTGATATCTCCAAAGACCATTGCTCCTTTATCACATGCTGAAGAACAAGCTGTCTGAAATTCTGCATCTTTTACTGGACGCCCATCTCGTTTTGCCTCAAGGATTGATAATTGTGTTTTTTGAATACACATAGAACATTTTTCCATAACCCCTCTAGAACGAACATTCACATCTGGGTTAAGGACCATTCTACCTAAATCATTATTCATGTGGTAGTCAAACTCATCATTCTCATTGTATAAGAACCAGTTAAAACGACGTACTTTATAAGGACAGTTGTTTGCACAGTATCTTGTACCTACACAACGGTTATACGCCATGTGGTTTTGACCTTGTCTACTATGAGTGGTTGCCGCTACTGGACAAACAGTCTCACATGGAGCATGATTACAGTGTTGACACATAACCGGCTGAAATGCTACCTGTGGGTTTGCAGATGGATCTTCCAATTCTGCAAATTGAGATAGTGACTCACCCAGGCCAGACATGTTTATTTTCTTAGACTCATCTCCATCAAAACTTTCTTCTGATGAGTAATATCTATCGATACGCAACCAGTGCATATCACGACTCTTACGCATTTCTTGCTTTCCAACAACTGGAACATTGTTTTCTGCATGACATGCAATTACACAAGCTCCACAACCCGTACAGGCGTTTAAGTCTATGGATAAATTAAAATGATGCCCAACAGAGCGATCAAAAGATGTCCATAAATCTGCCTCTGGAGAGGTTACTGGAATTTCTTCGTGATCTCTAGAAACCTTTAATACAGGATTCCAAGCATACTCACCATCTATATTTGCTTTGGTGGTATTAAATATCTCTAATGTTGTTTCACGAATAATATCTCTACCCATCATCGTGTTGTGCAACTGTACACATGCAAATTCATGCATTCCAGATGCTTTCTCTAAAGAAACACGTTGTACAGATGAGAAATCGTTATATAATGCATAGGCATTTACACCTGTTTGCATTTCTTGTTGAACAGCGGCTGTTTTTCCATACCCAAGTGCTAAACCAACAGAACCTTTTGCTTGCCCTGGCTGAATTAAAACGGGTACGTTTTGAATCACAACACCATTCATAGTAACATTTACATAGCTACCATTTAAACCACCATTGGCTACATTTTCGTTAACTAGACCCATGCTAGCTGCATCTGCCTTTGAAACAGTTATATAGTTATCCCAAGTGGCTCTTGTAATAGGATCTGGCATTTCTTGTAACCAAGGGTTGTTAGCCTGTTGCCCATCACCTAAACTTGTTTTTGTATACAATGTAAGTTCTAAATCACCTTGATTTAAACCGCCGTCTAAACTTGCATTTGAGCTACTAGTATCAACAGATGTCTTTTCTGTAGAAAGCGATTCGTTTGATACATTTGTAGCAGAGGTAACAATACCTGCTTCTAATGCCTTATTCCAGGAAGTTCCTGCCAACACCCCAGACCAAGTCTGTTTGATGTAATCGTTATATGCTGCATCGTTTGCTGTCCATACAAGCAGACAGTCTTGAAACTGTCTTGTATTAAACAAAGGACGAATGGTAGGTTGTGTTAAACTAAAAGAACCTTTTTTGATTTGTGCATCTCCCCAAGATTCTAGATAATGAGGGGTTGCAGCAACCATTTGTGCTAAAGATGCCGTAGCGTCTTTCTTCATTGAAAATGCCAAAGACATTTCTAATTTCTGATATCCTGCAGCAAATTGTTCATTGTTTGGCAAAGAATACACAGGATCAACTCCCACTGTAATCAATCCTTTCACACTTCCGCTAATAACACCCTGCATAACACCGGCAACTTGAGAAGCGCTACCTTGTCGTGTCATTTTTGGAGAAACAGCATCCATTACAACGCTATTTGCATTTGCTACAAGTGCCATTTTTTGTGCCGCAACACTTGGTAATCCTGTAACGATAACACCTTTATTCCCTGCTGCTGCTAACTCAGCTTTTGCGCTGGAAACTGCAGTTGCAATATTCTCTGGCAAACCAGAAGTGCTACCACCAGTTAATGCCTTTAAAATCTGTAATTGTTGTGATGGAGTTGCAGGCACACGAGTATCTGCATTTGCTCCTGTTAATGACATGTTAGCTTCAAACTGAACATGGCGAGACATTTTACCATTGCTTGGCACATGTCCTTTTGTGTAACTAGCGTCATAGCCACCACCTTGCCAATCTCCAAGGAAGTCTGCTCCTACAGATACAATCACCTCAGCCTTGCTAAAGTCATAATCTGCCATTGCTCTTGTTCCGTAAACAGCCTGAAATGCATCTAAAGCTTCAGAGCAAGAAACTGTATCATACACTACATGACGTACGTTTGGAAATTTGCTAGTAAATTCTTTAATTAATTTTGAAGTAGATGGACTCGCAAATGTCTGCGTTAATAAAACAACATCTTTGCCCTGCATCTGGGTTAGTTTTCCTGCAACAGCTGCATCAAAATCTGTCCAAGAAACATCTTTACCAGCAAGTTGTGGTGCTTTTAATCTATTGTTATCATACAATGACAACACAGAAGCATGTACTCTTGCGTTTACACTACCACTGTTGTTTGCTAAGTCGTTTCGTTCTATTTTGATAGGACGGCCTTCACGAGTTTTAACCAGCACGTTTGCAAAATCAAAACCATCTGCTATGGTACTTGCATAATAATTTGCTACACCTGGAACGATCTCATCTGGTGCAACAACGTAAGGAATTGATTTAATTACGGGTCCTTCACAAGCTGCCAATGATGCTGCAGCAGTTGTAAAACCAACGTACTTTAAGAAATCACGACGCGTAGTTGATGAAGCCTCTAGGGTTTCTTTATCACCCAAAAACTCATCTGTTGGTATATCTGTAACAAATTCGTTTTGCTGTAATGCCTCAACAATAGTGCTGTTTTCATCTAGCTCCTCAACACTTTTCCAGTATTTCTTGTTTGATGCCATATTATATAATTTCGATGTGCGAACTCCGCTCCTTATTGAGAAATACTAAACTTCAATCTAGAATCGTTTTTCGTTTTTAAAATTTTTAATTTATTATTATTGAATTAGTAGTGACACTTACCACATTCCAATCCACCCATTTGCGCAGCTGTTAACTGCTCTACTCCATATTTCTTGGATAACTCTTCATGTATTTTATTGTAGTAATCATTGCCCTGAACCTTGACATTTGTTTCACGGTGACAATCAATACACCAACCCATTGTTAAGGGCGAGTATTGGTACATAATCTCCATCTCTTCAACAGGACCGTGACATTTCTGACAATCTACACCAGCAACAGTAACGTGTTGTGAGTGATTGAAATAAGCAAAGTCTGGCAGGTTGTGAATACGAACCCATTTCACTGGCTCTGTCTCACCTGTGTACTTTTGGTTCTCTTCATCCCAACCAACAGCTTTGTATAGTTTTTGAATTTCTTTGTTGTAATCAACTCCGTATTCTGCCAAACCTTCTGCCTGAACACCTTCTGCAACTTCACCAATACTCTTGTGACAGTTCATACAAACGTTTAATGAAGGAATACCAGAATGCTTACTCTTTCTTGCAGATGAGTGACAGTAGTTACAATCAATCTCGTTAGATCCAGCGTGAATTCTGTGAGAATAATGTATTGGCTGAACAGGAGCATATCCTTGGTCTATTCCAACACTCATAAGGCCGCCGTATATAAAATATGCAGAGCCTAATAAAAATATAACAGCTGTTACTAAAAGTAAAAACTGGTTTTCTATAAATGATTTCCAGATAGGCTTACTGTGCTCTCTAACTGGAAGAGCAACACCGTTGGCAACTGCAAATTTATTTAGTGTTTTTGTTACCAAAAATAGTATGGTAACCAACAGCAAAAATACCAAGGTAAGTATCCCTAGTATGATGTTGTTTGAAACGCCGTTTCCAGAACCTGCATCTTTAGCACCTGGCAAAGGAGCTGGAGCAACTGATACTTTTTTCTCTGTGTAGGTGTAGGCTACAATATCATCAATGTCTTTGTCGCTAAGACCCGGAAAAACATTCATTGCAGATTTGTTGTACTCTTCAAAAATGGCATTGGCACGAGAATCGCCAGAGGCAATTAGCGCAGCACTGTTTTTGATCCAACTGTACAACCACTCTTTCTCATACTTATCTCCAACACCATACAAAGCAGGGCCAGTAGCCTTTTTGTAAAGTTTGTGACAAGCGGCACAATTTGCCTTAAATAATTTTTCACCCAGGGCGGCATCACCACCATTGGCAGAAACTGCAGCAGCATCATCTGCGGGAGTAGCTTGAGCCAATACATTTGTAGATAACGATAACGCGAGGGCTAAGGTTACTACTGACAAAATTGAGGAAAGTCTTCTTAAATTCACCTTTTGCATACTAATGTTAATTTTCGTCAATAGTTTGGCACGTAATTGGTTAGTGATTTATCTTAAATATCAGGCCATTTACCACACCATAAATAACTGTGCAAAAGTACTACATAAAGACGAAATTTGAAATCTAATTATTTTGTATAATCTTAATTTATAATTGTTCTAAATAATAAATTTAGTCTTCAACAAGAGAAACTCTTGTACATTTGCAGTAACAACTATATACTATGAAAAATCGCAACACATTTAACCTATTTATTCTCAGTATTTTACTCGTTTTTTTAACACAATCTTCTGTAGCCCAACCGGGCACTGTTACCATAAATGCTGATGCTCAAATTAATGAACTACTCACTATAAAAAAGAGTTTAGAAAGCGAAAACAAAATGGATGAAGGCTATACCATCCAGTTATTTTATGGGAACCTTGAGATGGCAAATACTACCTTAAAAAAATACAGAAGAACCTATGGAACATGGCCTGCTTCTATAGAGTATGAAACGCCAAACTACAAAGTATGGGCAGGAAATTTTGCCACAAGAATTCAGGCAGATAGAGCATTAATTGAAATTAAGAGAGGGTTTTCTGGCGCATTTATACTAGAAAAAAAATAAAACACTCCTCAACAAAAAAGCGCTAGATTCATGCATGAATCTAGCGCTTTTTTATTACTCAAATTATAGTAGTGCTCTGTGTTATTTTAGTTTTTTCTTCACGGCTACTTCGTGGAAACTTTCTATAACATCACCTTCTTTAATATCATTGTAGTTTTTAACCTGCATACCACAATCATATCCTTTTGCAACTTCTTTAGCATCGTCTTTAAATCGTTTAAGACTGTCTAATTCTCCAGTGTATATAACAACACCTTCACGAATTAAACGTATACCTGCGTTGCGAATAATTTTTCCAGTCAATACCATACAACCTGCAATAGTACCTACCTTAGAAATCTTAAAGGTTTCGCGTATTTCTGCAGTACCTGTTATCTCCTCTTTCATCTCTGGAGACAACATTCCTTCCATTGCATCTTTAAGGTCATTAATTGCTGCGTATATGATACTGTAAGTACGGATATCAATCTCTTCTTTATCAGCAATTTGTCTAGCATTACCCATTGGCCTTACATTAAATCCAATAATAATAGCGTCTGATGCAGAGGCCAGCAATACATCACTCTCTGTGATAGGCCCAACAGCTTTATGTATAATATTTACCTGTATCTCTTCGGTAGATAATTTCTGTAAACTATCCGTCAATGCCTCTACAGATCCATCAACATCACCTTTCAAGATAATGTTTAATTCTTTAAAGTCTCCAAGTGCGATACGACGTCCAATTTCATCAAGGGTAATATGACGCTGTGTACGAACAGATTGCTCACGTTGTAATTGAGTACGACGACCTGCAATATCTTTTGCTTCACGCTCGTCTTCAAATACATTGAATTTATCTCCTGCTTGAGGGGCTCCTGTTAAACCTAAAATAGAAACTGGCGTTGAAGGCCCTGCCTGATTTACTTTCTTGCCTCTCTCATCATGCATGGCTTTAACTTTACCACTGTGCTGACCTGCCAATACGTAATCTCCAATTTTAAGGGTACCTCCTTGTACTAAAATTGTTGAAACATATCCTCGACCTTTGTCTAGGAATGCTTCTACAATGGTACCATTTGCGATTTTGTCTGGATTGGCTTTTAGCTCCAAAAGTTCTGCCTCAAGTAATACTTTTTCAAGTAATTCTGGCACACCTTCTCCTGTTTTTGCTGAGATATCGTGGGATTGTATCTTACCACCCCAATCTTCAACAAGAAGATTCATTTGCGCTAATTGTTCTTTAATTTTTTCTGGATTAGCATCTGGCTTATCTATTTTATTAATTGCAAAAACAATTGGCACTCCTGCCGCTTGGGCATGACTAATTGCTTCTTTTGTTTGTGGCATAATGGCATCATCTGCTGCCACTACAATAATAGCTAAATCTGTTACTTGAGCACCCCTTGCACGCATGGCTGTAAAGGCCTCGTGACCTGGTGTATCAAGAAAAGCCATTTTTTGACCATCCTGCAATTCTACACCGTAAGCACCAATATGTTGGGTGATACCCCCAGACTCTCCTGCAATTACATTCTCTTCACGAATGTAATCAAGTAACGATGTTTTACCATGATCAACATGACCCATTACCGTTACAATAGGAGCTCTTACTTGCAAATCTTCTGGAGCATCTTCAACTTCCTGGATAGACTCTTCAATATCTGCAGTGATAAACTCTACTTCATATCCAAACTCTTCTGCAACAATAGAAATTGTTTCTGCATCTAAGCGTTGGTTCATTGTTACCATCATACCCAAAGACATACATGCAGAAATAATTCCTGTAACAGGTGTATCCATCATGGTAGCTACTTCACTAGCGGTAACAAATTCGGTCACTTTTAAGACCTTGTTATCTATTGCTTGTTGTGCTAATTCATCTTCTGTTTTTTGACGATGAATATCACGTTTCTCTCTTCTATACTTAACACCTTTTCCTTTAGAAGATTTTCCTTTAAGTTTTTCTAAGGTTTCCCTTACTTGCTTTTGGATATCTTCCTCGGTAGGCTCTGCTTTTGGAACATTGGCTCGTTGAACCACTCTTCTTACTGGGCCTCTTTTCTCTCGTGCATTTGCCGGTGAACCCCCTTTTGGAGCTTCTTTAGTGATACGACGTCTACGCCCTTTTTTATCACCTGGTGCTCCTGGAGCAGGTTTTTTCTTTTCTGGTTTTTTAAATTGAGTTAAATCAATTTTTTGTCCTGTAAAGTTAGGACCATTTAATTTTTTATACTGAGTTGTCACCGATTCATCTAAAACAGGAGCTTCTGGCTCAATGTCTTTAGTAACTGGAGCCTCTTTTTTTGTTTTTACAGCCTTTGCAGCTTCTTTATCTAGTGGAGTTGCAATCTTTTTGGCTGTTTCTTTTTTGGTGGTAGTCTCTGGCTGAACATCTGGGGTGTCTTTTTTGTCCTCAGAAACCTCTACCTCAGGAGCTTGTTTTTCTTTTGGCTTTACATTACCCTTGGCATCAAGGTCAACTTTTCCAACTTTCTTTGGGCCTTTTAGCGTTGCTTTTGCTTCTACCAATTTTTGAGCAGCGGCAGCGGCGGCTTTTTCTGCAGCAGCATTTTCTGCAGCAAGTTTTGCAGCAGCATCGGCTTCGGCCTTTCGCTTCTCTTGCTCTTCGCGTTCACGCTCGCGATCATTAAAGAGCTCTTCTTTCTCTTTACGTTTCTCTTCGCCTACTTCCTTGGACTCTACTTTTTTCTCTTTGTCCTTTGCAAATCCTTCTGATAAGAGTTTGTATTCTGTGTCAGAAATTTTTGCAGTCGGGCGCGCCTCTATCTCTATGCTTTTAGATTTTAAAAAATCTACCGCGCGATCTAGAGAGATGTTAAACTCCTTAAGTACCTTATTGAGTCGTATCGATTTTACTTCAGCCATAAAAATGCTTGTCTGTTCTTTTTAACTACTTTAAATCTTGATGATAAAAATACTAATATGTATCCTACTCGTCAAATTCTTCTTTCAATATATTGATAACCTCTTGAATCGTTTCCTCCTCAAGGTCGGTACGTTTCACTAAGTCATTAAAATCATAATCTAATACACTCTTGGCTGTATCAAGGCCTATTTTGTGAAATTCTGCGATGATCCACTCCTCTATTTCATCACTAAATTCTCTTAATTCTACATCTTCTTCTGCTCCTTCACGCAATACATCAATTTCATACCCTGTTAACTGGCCTGCAAGTCTAATGTTGTGTCCTCCACGACCAATAGCCTTACTTACCTCCTCAGGACGCAGAATAACCTCAGCACGCTTGGTCTCTTCATTTATCTTAATAGAAGTTACCTTTGCAGGGCTCAGGGCGCGTGTTATAAATAAGTTTAAATTGGTTGTGTAATTAATTACATCAATGTTTTCATTCCCTAATTCACGAACAATACCGTGTATTCTCGAACCTTTCATACCCACACAGGCACCAACAGGATCTATACGATCATCATAGCTCTCTACGGCTACTTTCGCCTTTTCTCCAGGGATACGCACCACTTTTTTTACGGTAATTAAGCCGTCAAAAACTTCTGGAATCTCTTGTTCAAACAATTTCTCCAAAAATACAGGATTCGCACGTGACATAACAATGGCCGGCTTGTTTCCTTTTAACTCAACACTCTCAATAATTCCGCGAACGTTATCTCCTTTTCTAAAGAAGTCTGAAGGGATCTGTTTGTCTTTTGGCAAGATAATCTCATTTCCTTCATCATCCAACAATATAATTGCTCTGTGACGAATGTGATGTACCTCTGCCGTATAGATTTCACCTTCTAAGTCTTTAAATTGCTTATAGATAATGGTGTTATCATGCTCATGTATTTTTGAAATCAAGTTCTGCCTTAATGCTAAAATAGAACGACGTCCTAGTTGCATTAGCTTTACTTCCTCAGAAACATCCTCGCCAACTTCAAAATCATCTTCGATTTTTCTAGCCTCCGTCAATGATATTTCCTCGTTGGGATCCATCACGTCTTGGTCTGCAACAACTACTCTGTTTCTCCAAATCTCTAAATCTCCTTTGTCGGGATTTACAATAATATCAAAATTATCATCACTCCCGTATTTTTTCTTTAGAGCATTTCTAAAAACATCTTCAAGTATCGCCATCAGGGTTACTCTATCAATCTGTTTATCGTCTTTAAATTCTGAAAACGAATCAATTAACGCTAAATTTTCCATATCATTTTAATTAAATGTTACCATAACTTTTGCTTCTACAATATCTGTGTAAGGAAGTACCGCTTGTTTTTGAACCGTTACTTTTCCTTTTCCAACAGGCTTTGGCTCACGAGCTTTCCACTCTAGGGTTACCTCGGTATCTGTTGTTTGTGTAATCTTACCTTCTATGGTTTGGCCCTGTGTTGTTTTTACTTGCAGGTTTCTACCTAAATTTTTCTTGTACTGCCTTGGCAAGCTAAGTGGGCGTGAAACACCCGCAGAAAGAACATCTAAAGAGAAATCTTCTTCTTCTCTATCTAAATTATGCTCTATAGCCCTACTTATTGCAATACAATCTTCTACTCTTACTCCCTGATCACCGTCTATAATAACAGCAATTTTATTATCTGAAGCAATTTCCATATCAATCAAGAACAAATGGGTATGTTCTTTTAATGCTTCATTTAATAATTGGGTGACTTTTTCTCTCATTAAATTTTGCTTATAAAAAGAGGGGACTAGCTGTCCCCTCCTTTTCTCATCATAAATTCTGTGCAAATATAGTACTTTATTTGATATTAAAAAACCTTAGCGCAGCACATTATTTTTTTGTATCTTCATGTAAGAAATTTTTATTAATCCTAATATACAGCCTATGAAACGCATCCTTGTTCCAACAGATTTTTCATCACAAGCAGAAAATGCATTAAAAGTAGCTGTAGAGATTGCAACCAAGCACAATAGTGAAATTTACCTCTTACACTCCCTGGACATGCCATCTCAAATTCGCGGGGTGCAAAACAACGCAAGCATGCCAGAGTCTTTATACTTTATAAAACTGGCAGAAAAAAGCTTTGAAGCGCTTTTAAAAAAAGACTATCTAGGCCCTATTGAGATACATGAGGCGATTGGGCATGACCAAATATATAGTGATATTAATAGAACCGTTGAAGAAAAAGACATTGACCTTATTGTCATGGGCTCTCATGGGGTTAACGGGTTTAAAGAACTGTTTATTGGTAGCAATACAGAAAAGGTAGTGCGCACTGCCAACATACCTGTTTTGGTGATTAAAAACGAGCATACAGATTTTAATATTAAAGATTTTGTATTTGCCACAGATTTTGGAGAAGAGAGTCGTTGGAGTTTTACCCAGGCTCAAAAGTTTGCTAAAGCCATGGATGCAAAAATGCATTTACTATACGTAAATACTCCTGCAGGATTTAAAACTACAGAGCAGGCAAATAAACTCATGCAAGATTTTATTAAAGATTCAAAAGAAGAAAACCACACCATCAACATACACAACGCCTACTCTGTTGAGGATGGTATTTTGCAATTTGCTAAAATGAAAGGCGCAAAACTAATAGGAACTAGCACCCATGGACGCAGGGGGCTTTCACACTTTTTTAACGGTAGTATAAGCGAGGATTTAGTAAATCATGCCAACATGCCTGTAATTACCTTTAGGATACAATAACTACAGAAGTACAGCAGGCATAAAAAAAAGAACATCCTTACAGCATATAAAGGCATAAAAAAAACCCCAGATAGAATTTCTATCTGGGGTTTTTTAAATTGTACTTAATGCTACTTAATTGTTGTGCAAAGTAACTGTACCATAGGTGCCAATATCCACTTTTGGGACAGAAGCATTATAGGTTGTGTTAATTACATCAATAATCATGTTTGCGCAAAATGCATATCCTCTTGGGGTTAAGTGTACTCCGTCTAAAGAAAAACCACCACCTGTAACATAAGCATTAGTCATAACACCTCCATTAAAAACATGGCCCGTTGAAGCAACTTGAGCTAAAGCAGCTTTTGAATCAACATATCCAAGATCATTAGCAGCTGCTAATCCTTCAATAATTGCATTGAAAGACTGAGTAGCTGTATCTACACGTGCTTTTTCTGTAGATGTTAAAACAAAAACGTCTTGTAATGGTATAGAAACACCTACCACACCCAGAGGGTTTGAAGGATCTGGTGTAGTACCTAAAACACTAGATGCAGGTAAGATAATAATATCATCACTGGTAGCTTGACGTAATTGGCCTAATAAATTTGCTAAATCTTCAGGTAAATTTCCCGGAGGTCCTTGAAGAACTTGGCTTACATCTGTTAAGTCATCATCTGTAATGATAGGGTAGTTAATTCCTTCAACAAAATTAACAACTCGGCTATCTGCCTCTTCTTGCGTGATTACCCCAAACTGGACTAACAGAGGTAAAATTTGATCGTTATACTGAGCAAACAGATCATTAACAGCACCTGCTGTTGCAGCATCTAAAGGTATAGATTGTGCTGGCACTGTAGTAAAGTAAGGAAGAGATGTTACATCTGGAATATTTACTAACACTCCTTTAGCGCCATTAGCAGTAAGCGCATCTACTTGAGCGCCATAGGCTGCAGCAAATGCATTTGGATCTGTAATGTCTCTATATCCATAAGTGCTAATATCTGAATTCCCTAATTGGTCTACACCAATACCTCCTTGAGAAGCGTATGAATAAACATCATTATTACCGGTCCACAAACTAAAAAATGTTGGATTCAAAGAAACTGCATCATCTATTACTGTTGAAGATGCACTAGTTGCAAATCTTGCATACCAAGGGTTTGCAGTACCACCAGCAATACCAGCAATATCGCCATATCCTGGCGTAACTAAATTAAAACTTTTTGAGCCATCAACAGCCATATTGTTAAAAGGTCCTGCTTCGCTTGTTGCAACGTCTGTAGTAGGTGTGCCAGCAAGAGGTGCAGGAAAAGGATTTCCATTCTCATCTGCAGACAAAACCAACCTAGTTCCGTATCCAGGAAGGGGTTCTCCGTTTAATAGCAAACCACCTACATTATCTGAGGTAAGTGGTTGGGTGAAATCTCCACCACCAACAAAACCAAATTGCTGGGCCATAATGTTTGGATACGAGTTTTCTTGTGCAGACCTGTAAATTGTTCCATCTGCAGTTCCAGCACTTATTGATGCACCAAGAGATACATAGGTCGAGAAATCTGCATCTCCTGCATCGTAGAAACCTTCATCGGTTACTGCATTTTCAAATTCTGGCTCACAACTCACCAAACCAATGGCAAGCAAACCAATCATAAATTTTATAGTATTTTTCATCTTAATTAGATTTTTTTAGATTAAAGTTTGTACGTGATACCCAAACCTGGTACAAATACACTTGATTTATAAGTTCCTCTAAAACTTGAGTACTGATTAATTAAACCAGCAGGTCCTCCAGATCCTTCAACGAAGTAATCATAAGAAGCATCTACTTCATTAAATTGTAAGTACAAGAAAGAAGCATCAATTTCTAGGCGGTCACCTACCTTAAATGTTAAACCAGCAGTATATCCGTTACTATCGTTACGAGGAGTCTCTGGCGCAAAATATCCAGGTTGTACTGGAGATTCATCAAAGTAGTATCCACCCCTAAGCGTGAAAGATTCTGAGGCTTCATACTGTACCCCAAATCTATAGGTAGATGCATCTTTGTAATTTCTAAGTAGATTTGTGTCTGTAATTAATTCATCAGCAAAATCAACAGATAAAGACTCATAGGCACTCCAATAGGTCATGTTGTAATCAAAAGCAAACAAGAAATCGTTATGCTTGTAAGATAGTCCCATTGTAAGTTCTGCAGGAAGTGGCAGATCTGCATTAAAAGTAGTATCTGCAAATGGAGTTAGTGGAGAGTTTGGAACATTCTCGAAAGTAGCGTCTCCATCTTCTGCGCTTAGAATTATTTCTGAGCGGTAATTAGCCCCAACAGTTAAATTCTCAGAAGCTTTTAACATGGCACTTGCGGTCCAACCCCAGTTACTAATTCCAGTTTGCTCTAGCGTTACCTCAGATCTGTTTCCGTCAAGATCTACAAGAGTTCTGTTTAGGTTTTTGTTAAAGTTAACACCACCTGTTGCGTAGATGGGTCCACCACCAACACTAAATTTGTCAGAAAGTTTAATAGATACACTTGGTTGTACAAAAATAGCCTGAAGCGCTATATTGTTAACAAGGTGAGATCCAGCCCAGTCATCTTCATATTCAACAGTACTTCCGTAAGGGGTGTAAATCCCTAAACCAAATGCAAGCCAATCGTTAGCCTGGTAAGATATATATGCATAAAATGGTGTACCAACACCAGCCTCTGTCATTGCAGTTTCTCCTGTTGCAGAGTTTTGGTAAGAAACATCTGCAAGAACACCATGGGCGCCAACAGATACACTTAATTTGTTTTCTAGGTACACTAACCCTGCTGGGTTAAAAAATACAAGTTCACTACTGTTAATTACAGCAACACCTGTATGACCCATTGCCAAGGCTTTGTTTCCTTGAAGACTCACCCTATACCCACCGGCATAAGTAACAGCCGTTGCAAGAAATAACACCGTGAGGAGTAATACTTTTTTCATAATTGTTTACGTTTAGTTAAAGATTAATTTTTATAAATATAGCTTATATAACACTCAAATTTTATTAATTATGTAATTATTGGGTGTGTACAATACATTTTACTTTGCAATGTTATAAAAAATCCACAACAATTTGATGAAATTGCTGAGGATTTTCTGCGTGTAACCAATGGCCAGCTCCCAAAATGGTCTTTATTTGGCTTTTAGGGAAGTGTTTTTGTATGGAAATTTCATCTAAAGAGGTTATGTATCCAGAATTTTCTCCACGAACAAACAAAGTCTCTTTGTTAAAAAATGCAGTAGTAGCAAGCGCTTTACCCACTTGAGCAATTTCTTTGGTAACCACAGGTAAATTAACTCTAAGAGCTAGTTGCTTTTTTTCAATCCAGTATACATTTTTAAGTAAAAAAAGTCGCACACCTGGCTCCTTAATATAACTTGCCAAAACCTCGTCGGCCTTAGCCCTAGAATTAATAATAGAAAAATCTAATAAACCAAGG
>ERZ891134.366-NODE-366-length-39033-cov-7.796578_pt1 | contig 39033 bp, 54 predicted proteins | sample MGYA00520888_ERZ891134 | MGnify/ENA primary metagenome ERZ891134 (study PRJEB32303, sample SAMEA104408692) | aquatic metagenome | biome: Brackish water; feature: Coastal; material: water | place: Baltic Sea | collected 2014-10-23 | depth 10 m ... | reverse complement strand
GGCGACTGAAAATCGCCGTGTCCCCAGTTCAAATCTGGGTCCTGGCATTTCCCGAGACGCCAAAAAAAAGGAAGGTCTCCCCAGACCTCCCCAAGCTCGACGCATCCCCGTTCCCAAGGACAATCTAATTGTTGTGTATCACGAAGAACCTTTTTGTAGGGACGGGCACTAAATCCTGGGAACGATGTGAGACACCAGATCGGCATTGATCCATCTGACCGTTCCGTCATCCACATCTGCCACCTGAAAAAGGGTTGGGACTTTGGGGTTTCGTGCTCCTCCATCCACATGGATGACATCTGCCATCCACCAGGACTCCTCGTCTTGCTCTCGTCCCACCTCGGGCAGATGTCGAACAATCACAGTCATTCCTGCCGTTACCAACAAAAAAATGGGGTCTCCTGCTTTGACAGAGATTGGTTTTGAGCGATCAATACTCATGAGGCAAACTCGGGGCACCAGCCGAGCTCGACCTCTCTTCGGACCATCCAGTTCCGACACTTTTTTGTGAGGTGCTCGCCATGAGGCACCAGGCACTTCTGAAAACCACAAGTCAGCAGGGTTCGATAGTCCTGATCGGTCACATAGGTGAAGTGCTGACAAGTCATACAGACCCGTGATGTCCTTGTTCGCTTCAGTCCCTCCACGAAGCCCCATTCCTCTTCCGCCATCAGACCCTCCCCATGCCAGTACTAATGTACTGGCATGGATGCCTTCGGTAATCAAAGCAGAAATGGTGAAGAGGACGGCATTCGATTCCTTGTGAGCAGTGGAGAGGGATGTGGGCACTGTTCTTGCTCCTACTAGTCCTTGCGTCACCTGCATCCGCAGTCCCCCTACCGCTGGTTTGCGACCTAACCAGCGGTAGGGGGATCCCGCCTTTGTCATCCAGCAAACCCAATCAACTCCGGCAAAGCATTTGGTCCTTTCAATCAGGCGATATCACGCATTCGGGCACTGCCGTTTTGTTTGCAGACGACAAGGTTTGGAACCCCTTCAAACGTCTTCCCAAACCTCAGGAGACGAACCGCATCCTGTTCGTTGGGCTAGACAGCGCTCTCCGTTCGTGGAGACCCCAAGAGTTTTCATTCAACAGGGAACTGCTTAAGGCAGCAGCAGGTTTTTGGGAGATTTCCAGCAACTGCCTAGGTGGGCGCATCATGCGGACGTAGGCAAAGCAAAAAAGACCCCTGAGGCACCTACTCCCCAGAGGTTTTACCCGCCCGTTGATGACGTGAATGCACTCTCTTCCTGACTCTTGGAAATGGGTATCAGGGGAACCGTCTGATCTAGTCGTCAATACCCATCACGAATTCATGAGTGGCTATTGGCAAACAAACAGGAGGAGACCATTCGCAATTCGATGAGGTTTGAAAAACATCGAAACTTTTGACGAGTTTTATAGCTTCCGTCCAAAAAACAGCACGAAGTGAGGGGAGGCTTTCCAATAGATATTCATTCTTAGGCTCCTGAAGAAAGACACTCTGTGCTCAATCAAGACCCGCAAGATCGGGTCGGGACAGCAAGCAATCGCTTTTCTGGCATCCCCACTTACAACCCACTCAAACCCTGAGAAGCAATGAAGTTAGTTTTATAGAGTGGTCAATTCCGGCTCTCTCTTGTGCCCAAGGCAGACGCCCCACAACTAGAAACCGTATGGACTATGATGATTTGAATCACTTTTAACGACAACATGAACGATTTAAATGATGGGAAAGACAGACTTATTCTTATGGGAACTTTGTTTATTGTTCTTTTTCTTTTTCTCTTGTAAGGCACTACTAACAATTAAAATCAATCCAATAATCGATAAATTAGAATAGTGAGCTAACAGTTCAGAATCGGATATCAAGGGTGCCAAAAAATATAATTGGTTAACTCTTTCGCATGCTGAGGACAGCAGAATCTCCCATGCGACTGAGACTCGGAATACGAAGCATTGCGGAACCATTAATCAACTTGCTTGCACCGCAGTCGTCATCAATGCGCTCACCGTCGCAATACAGATAATCATTCCTCTCCTGAAGATTTTTTACATTAAAGTCCCAACCTTCAGAAACTTTTAGGCAATAGGCACCACTCTTTTAACTAGTCATTTGCATAAATTTATTTAAATACAACAGTTTTTCAGGCCTGGAATTTAATGGTGATTCAACTTCGCATGCTGTCTGCCACCATTCATCGCAAATACCTTCTAATTCATCGTCAACTTCGACCTCTCCTTCTGAATAAAACGAAACAAAATCGTCGATTTTTGCACCATCGCCTTTTATTTTTTTCATTTACAAGTTGCACCATCTTCGCTTTGCGATACTCGATCGCCTCATGCAGTCTTTTAATCTCCTCAACAAGAGAGTCCGCTTCCTAAAAGAATGGATCATCCTTATTTTCAGGCGCAAAATAATAGTAATTAATGGACGAGCAATCGCTTTTATATGTAATCTCAAAGGACATCTGCAGACTTATTGCTTAGTTAATATTAGCGCCCATCAACAAGCGTTTCAGGAAAAGATGCGCTGCGGCATCACGAGCGCCCGCACAGGCCTTGCTCTCTCCACCATCCGACGCATCATTTGTAATGCGGGGGTGATGGCGTAATGCTGAAAATCCTGATTGGAGTTGGTCTTGGGTTTTTGCTCTTCACCAACCCAGAGGCACAACAAATAACGGGAGACTTACTTCGTGCTGCTGGTGATGCCATTGCCCCCCAAAAGGATGGAAGAACCTTTGAGGACAGAGTGAAAGAAGCTTTGGTGGAGAAGGTCTTGGAGGAAAAATGAAAGGGACCACTGATCCTGCGGTTCCACCCAGCAAAGAGGTGTGAAAGAGGCAGTAGGCGTGACCCCACCCACCAAAACAAGCAACCACGCCTGCTTGGTCTCCCTCTCACACCCAAATCATAGGCATGAAGCACCGTCTACCCCAATACAAAAAATCAAATTCGCACTCAGTTTGATGGTTGGCAGTCATATCAAACCATCCATCACCTTCCCTCTACCTCAAGAGCAGCACAAACCAAAGCAACTCAAGCTGGCAAGCAATACAGCGTTATTGATGAGAAGAGAAACCTCATGGAGCTAGCTCTTCCATCCATAAAATCAATACTGAGCTGTTGTACAGTCATTTTATCTTTTCTTTTAAAGCTGAATCAAACCCAATCAAGAACCTGATTCAATAAAGAATCAGACACCTAGCAAGAATTTACCCGTACCCTTAATCCACAGAGAATTGATGATCAGTGTCACCAGAACAACCAGGTGCCTTCAATATCAACTTTGCTCCAGACACCCTTGAGGCGTTCAAGAACCTGTCTCGCTTACAGGGAAAGCAATACACGACAGTGCTGGAGCAGTTAGCAGAGGCTTACCTCAAGACCAACGGGTCATTGCTTGAGGACTTTTCTGCTCCAGCTCCCGCGGCAACATCAAAACCGGTTCCTGCCAGCAGCAGCATCAACACCAGAGGCGACACGGTTGCAGAGCTCCTGGAACGAATGGAAAGAGTTGAAGCCGATGAGCGTGAATTTGCTAGCGCTTTTGAGATGCTGCTTCATCGGGTCGAAGCACTGGAAGGTCAAGTCACCAATAAGGACATCGAGAAGAGATTGGAGCATCTAGAGAACACAGTCCAAGACAAAAACGGAAAGTCAAAAAATTAGCCGCTTGAACCGTTCCGCTACAGCAGAGGGAAGCACTCCCATGTTTAAAGATCTCGACTCGAAAAGGATGGATTCACCTGCTGCATAACCCTGCCATCTTCATCCAACACCCTGGTCTTCCGACCGATCATCTGAGAGATTTTTTGAGCCATACGGCAGGCATCCTCAAGCGTTGAAGACGAACCATGATGATGCCACTCCTGGAAAGGATTCAGTTCTTCGATTCGGAACGTCCCTTCCCTCATCATCCGTGGTTAGCCAATCAATCCATCTCTACCCGTTTGAGCAAAGGCCATTGGCTTGGCCTGATCCACATCAATCAATTTCAGGACGCCGCCGACCAGCATGAATCGTTGCCACCTCAGTAATCGCTTCGATCACAAGGTGCTCTCGCCAATCTTGAGAAGCATTGAGCAACTCATCAAAATCCTCTGCGGTCAATTTCTCCTGGAGACCGCCAATGGTTCCTTTGATGGCGCATTTGAAAATCACTTCTTGCTCATACTTCATTGAACGAAAACCATTTCTTCCATTGTGTCGAGGAAGCTGTGAGTGAACACCTCTAAACAAAAAAAAGAGGACCCCTCCCACAGGCTCCTCTTGATGTGTCTTTTATCTGGCGATCCCGTCCAAGGAAACGCTTCACATACCTTAACCGGAATGTTACGAATCATTGAAGGGCGGCTGTCCAGTCGCGCATCTGGCTGGACGCAAGGCAAAAACCAGACGCCGTATCGGCTTTAAATCGTCAAGGGCAAGTCTGACGAAAGGATGGCATCCCATTGGGCAGAGACCAACAAGGAATAGAGTCAGCATCCCGAGCCACCCTCCAGGAGTGATCGGTCCTATCGCCCTGCACACCTCAAGGTTTGGCAATCCGGTAGGGAGCAACAAGCAAATACGCCGCAGGGCGTTGTTCGCATCGGAGCTCCACCACTTTGAATGCTTAGGGGAAACGATGTCGTATCGCCCTAACTCAGATCTGGTTCCTGGCGTTCAACGATGCCGGATTAATTGTGTCCTTTGTGGCGGCTAACGCAGACAGCGACCGCGTTTTCAACAATGCGGACAGCTTCGCGATGGTGTTCGATCGCACCTGGAAAAGATTGAGTGGCTCCAGTGACGCATCCAGCTCCACGGAAGAGCGGATTAAAGCTGTGCTCGAAGCCATGGCTGAGCATCCTTTTTTGATCAGTTCACCTGAGATGGCGCATCAAGTCGCCATCTTCAGGATTCGTTTACTCGACTTGTCTTAAATCAAGCAGACAACAAATCAATCTGAGGATCATCCACATATTCCATCTCGCTATCAGAAGCAGCTTCGATTACGTCCTCAGCGGACTGCAAGACTTGTTCAGCAGGCTGATCAGCGATGGTGTGATCTTCGGAAGAGTGGACGGCAGTGATCTGATCTTCAATCCTCTCCTCAATAACGGCTTCAGGCTTCAAAGGCACAACTGTCGAAGGAGTCAAGCGATTTCGAAGCGAACGTACTTTCAACTCACTAGCGGAGAGCAATTCACCAGCCTGCTCAGCCCTTTCAAAACCTGTAGAAGCCTCGAGTTGCTGCCCTTCCACCAACTGCAAACGCTCTTCCAAGTCGAGGACTCGATCCACTAAAACTTCCACCACTTCGCTGAGACTGAGGAGTTGTACACACAGCTGTTGTTCGAACTCGGAGCGCAGGGAGGGAGTGGCCACTAGAGACAACCTCGTTATGAGCATTTCGCTGATGGTATCGATACAGAACGCACTGTCCACGCCTACTGGAAGAACTTGACCTCTCGCAGGCAAATCATGCGCGCATTGCAGCGCCGTCTGCAGAGATTTTGTATCACTTGAACGCAGCCGTTTACTGCATAAAGCGTTACCGATAGGCGGAAGGACTAGCCAATTGGCCTACAGTAGTAGTCAAAAGATTAAGCCTCACCGATGCTAAGAATTAAGAACGGACTAAAAATAGCATTAATTACCATATCTTTAATATTAATTGTTTATTATCTGCAGAAATATGGGATTGAACCTTTAAAAGAGACTGTCAAGAGCATGGGCGTTTGGGCACCATTGGGCATAGCACTTCTTCGTGGAGTCAGCATCGTTTTACCGGCATTACCAAGCTCAGTTTATTCCTTACTGGCTGGGTCATTGCTGGGATTTGAGACTGGCTATCTCACAATCATTTTCGCCGATCTTGTATTCTGCAATGCCGCATTTTTCATTGCAAGAATTTGGGGTCGCTCACCCGTAAGCCGCCTCGTTGGAACAAAAGCCATGGAGCGAATCGATGGATTCAGCCAAAATCAACTAGAGGGCAATTTCTTTCTAATGACAGGGCTATTGATGACTGGTTTATTTGACTTTTTAAGCTACGCCATTGGGATCAGTCAAACCCGTTGGCGCATTTTTGCGCCTGCTCTTGTAATCAGTGTACTGATCAGTGACTCAATTTTGGTAGCCGTAGGCGCTGGCGTTACTCAAGGAGCAAGCGTGATGCTGGGAGTTGCCTTACTCGCCATGTTTGCCTTGGCAACCCTCACGGGATTAATGAAGAAAAAGTCGGTTGAGCCCAGCGAATAACTAAATAGTTACCAAAAAAGGGAACCAAAGACAACTTATCCCACTAATCAGTTGCCTATTAAGTCCAACAAAGCCTACCAATAAATCAGGCAAGGACAAAACTAAGGCCAGCAAATTAAGATCAAGGCCATAAATTATTAGCATAAAAGCGTTGGCCTGGATCCACTAAAAGAATACTAAAGAAACTAATTGATGAAAATTCTAAGCATGACTTATTCCCATGAATAAGAGACATGCCAGGGGATAGAGACAACGCTCCAGCGACACTCGAGACAAAACCAAGCACAAGCAATGCAGAGACTACTCCGCAATACACGAAGTCTAGGGTTGCAGCAGCTTGGGCTTGTTTGAAGCTCGATCTATATGATCAATTAGACCTTCTATACCAGTTATCAAGTTCCGCGTACTGGAAGCCACTGCGATGGTCTTGCCAACAAGTGTTCGCACGACTGATTAATAAACAACAATTATCAAACAAATAATTAATCCTGCGGCAGTAGATGCGCCAAGCGAGTTCAAACTTTGCTCAATCAATCCGAAAGCTTGTTGAAAATGTTGTTGCTTTTTAATACTTATTGCGCTATTAACGGTCTCCCTTAATTTCTAAAAATTGTTTTTCAAGCACTTACATCAATTGAGCACTCCGTGAGGTAGCAACGTTCAATGGCAGCAGGGGGGCTGACCCGCAGAGTTTCGATTTCAAAAAGAGACCCGCAACACTGGTTAAATTGACCACCTCTGACCATGGCGGATGAATTGTCTCGCAGATTCAAGAATCGAGGCACTTCAACAGCATGCCAATGCCAGCGGAGAGTTGAGTTTCCCGATAGGTACTGACTGCTTTCGCATCAATTTGCGGGACGAAAACATTCAGCTCTGGCAGGAAACATTCGAACAAATCGCCAGTCCTGCCAACCTTTTACTGGCCTGTGCAGACAATGCGGGCGATCTCATCGACACAACGCTCACCTGGGTCGTGGGCTCCGCAATCCGCGGCACCACCATCGACTCTGCAACGGAAGCGCAGCATTTATTGGAATCCATGGGATCGCCCCGTGAAGTGGCTCAAATCGCGATCGAGACCTGTCCAGGATTAGGTGAAAACCTTGTATGGGCTTTTTATCTGGAACGGCAAGGTGGCCTCATTGCCACTCCAGTCGCATCCTTTCAGTCCTAACCAAAGACCATGCAGGACGATCTGGTGCTGAAGCAGTTGATCGCATCAGCGCAAGTGTTGGGTCTACAGAACGATTCTTCTCTTCCAGCTTTTGATCGCCAAATTCTGCGAATCGCGGATGAAGAGAAACGCGCCCTATCACCCACAGAAATCCAACACATTTGTAAAACCTCGAAGGTTGATGCTCAGCTCATCAAGCAGCTCCAGAGCAAAGCCAATCACCTGGTGCAGCAAGCACGTGAGTTCCTTATGAAAGAGCAGCCGCATCTCGTTCAGGCGGGCGGTGCGCTTTTCCCATCAGAACGGGCTGAGGCCTGCTGGAGAGACTGCTGGCAGTTCTTTCGCGTGATCGTTTATGCCATTGCGTGCAAACGCCCCCTGTTCACAGACCCAGAAGGAATGGGAGCTTTGCGTGCCCTATACGCCCACGTCGGGGTGCCGATCGAAGGCCTCAATATTGCCCTCAAACAGCTGAAAATCCTGACTCGACAGGAGGTTATGAGCCCAACCGAAGATCAACTACTTAGCGACTCATTTGGGCACTTGCTCGAGGAACTCAACAAAACTGCCGTTAAGTCCTGATACGAAATTCGTTCAAATCCCGGAGAAAGGAACGAAGATCACCAGCGAGTATTTTTACCCATCGTCATTTCAATGGCAGTGCCCCTGCAGGCGTATCCCCTCACAACGCAAAACGCACGGGTGAGCAATCTGGCGGGGGATAGCAGCACGGTTCGCAGAGAGCTAACGGGTTCTTCTGCGGGCGGCGCTGATGCATATCGCTCCGACGTCGACGGCTTGATCGAACAGGCCTATCAGCAGATTTTTTTCCATGCAATGCAAAGCGATCGTGATCCATTTTTGGAATCACAGCTGAGAAGCGGCAACATCACACTTCGAGATTTCATCCGAGGCCTGCTGCTTTCTGAACGTTTTCAGCAGGGCTATTACCAGTGCAGCTCGAACTACCGCATGGTGGATCAAGTGGTGGGACGTGTGCTCGGCCGTCCTGTCCACGGCGACGCTGAGCGATTGGCCTGGTCGATCGTGATCGGGGAGAAAGGATTCACTGCCTTTGTGGACACCCTCTTGGATAGCGACGAATACATGAGCAGCTTTGGTTACGACCTTGTGCCACAGCAACGCTCCCGCGTCCTGCCAGGACGGTCTCTTGGAGAGATACCGATCTATCAAAGCTTCCCCCGCTACGGAGCGGACTGGCGCGACTCTCTGCAAGACAGAGCTCCCAGTGCTCAGTTTGACGATATGCAAGGCCAAACATTGCAAGCCTCTGCGCTGTGGGTTAACGGACAACCACCTGCATGGCTGCTCAAGGTCTGGTTGGGCCTCTTCGTGGTTGGAGGTTTGGAGATCACCAGGGTGCTGCTTACGATCGCGATCTCAATGGTTCGCAGCTGACTCTCTGATGGTTGGAACGGTGGCTCTCAATCTGCGCACCTGGGTTGCACCAGAAACAGTTCGACCACAACAATTCAAGGGCGAGTGCATCGATGCACGGGGGGCTAACTGGAGCGAACAAGATCTTGGCGAGCAAGACCTTCGCAACGCCAATTTATGCAGGTGCGACCTGCGTGGTAGCAACTTAAGTCGCTGCCAACTGGAAGGAGCAGACCTGCGGCTTGCTCGTTTTGACAGTGCCACGACAGTGCCGAACGGTTTTGACCTATCCACCAGTGGGGCAGTCGGCCCGGGAGCCAAGCTCAACGGAGCCTTTCTGAATAATGCCGATCTGCGCGGAATTGATCTGCGTGGAGCTGTATTAATGGGGGCCTACCTCAGCGGTGCCGATCTCAGTGGTGCACTGCTCGATGGTGTATCTCTAGCTGGATCCGATCTTCGTTTCGCCATTCTTAGGGGTGCGATGTGCCGTGCAACCCGATTTGGCACGAGTCAACTTGATCTGGCCGATTTCCGTGGTGCAGATCTCCAAGACGCTGCTCTAGACAACGTTGAATCCATCAAAGGTGCTGATTTCAGCCATTGCTCGGGCTTGAACGAACAAATCACGCACTTGCTGAATCGTTCAGCGATGGAACTGGATCACTGGAATCCACTAACACGCGGCACAACACGAACCAGCTTGGAATCACTCCGCAGCCCGCAGAGCTAAACGGCCTGAAAAGCACACCCCGAGAAGGCAGCCAAAGCCCTTGCGAGGGCAAGACATTGATGCGTCACGCAACACTTGGCAACACTTGATTGAGGTTTATAAAGAAGCTGGTCCACATCAGCACTTTTGACTGAGTATTGCCTGGTGCTAATGCGAGAAAATTCATGCCTTTCGGTCCTGCCTCGCTTCTGGGGGTAGAACGCTTCTCCGAAGAGAGTGAAGCGCCACTAGAGCTGCTCCCGGGCGATGAAGACGCCAAAAAAGAGCAGATTATTCGCACTGTTTATAAGCAGGTGCTTGGCAACGCCTATGTCATGGAAAGCGAGCGTCAGGTTGTCGCCGAATCGCAGTTCAAGCTTGGCGAAATCAGCGTGCGTGAACTTGTTCGTCGCATCGCCAAGAGTGATCTCTACCGAAGCCGTTTCTTCGAAACGTGCGCTCGATACCGCTATATCGAGTTGACTTTCCGTCACTTGATGGGACGTGCTCCTGTCGACTTCCAGGAAATGCGCGACCACTCCGAACGGCTAGACGCCAAGGGCTACGACGCTGATATCGACAGCTTCTGTGATTCCGCCGATTACCAAAACACATTCGGCGAGTGGATCGTTCCCTACCAACGCGGCTGGAAAACGGAAAGCTGCACCACACTCCAGGAATTCACCTGGAGTTTCCAGTTACTGCGCGGTAACAGCAGCAGCAGTCTCAAAGGCGACCTCGCTGGCATCAAGAGCAAGCTTGGTGGTGCCGCTTACCAAAACCGCCCTCTTGCGGTGATTCCACCGTCCTCCAGCGAAACCTCTGGCTGGAGTTTCCGCCCTGCCACAAATCTGCAGGACGCACCAACCCGCCTCGGCGTGGGTGCAGGCGAAGAAGGTATGACCTACCGCGTCGAAGTGACGGGATACAGCGCAAACAATGTGCGGCGTATCTCCCGCTATGTACGCAGCAACCGCGTTTTTTACGTGCCGTTTAACAAGCTCTCAGAGCAATTCATTCGAATCCACCGCGAAGGAGGAAAAATCGCAAGCATCACGCCTGTGACCTAAGCGATTCAGGACATTCCTCGACGTCATCCTCTTTTTCCCTCCCACACAACTAACCCATGGACACAAATCAAGCCTCAACCGGATTCGGCGCAGAAACCAAATGGAACAGCCCCGTCAGCTTTGAGCGCAAAGGCGTTAGCAAAAAACCTGCTCTCACGATTGGCGAGTTCCTCAAGCAATCATGCGATCAAATGGCTATCGGGGTGGGTCCTCGTAGTCATGCAGATTGCCCTCACCGTGTCACCGCAGAGTGCTACAGCCCAGATGACTCGGCATCGCTGAGTGACGTCATCTCTGCCGCGTACCGACAAGTCTTTGGTAATGCCCATGTGATGGACTTCGAGCGTTCCACTGAGCTTGAAGCTCAACTATGTAATGGAGACCTTGATGTTCGAAATTTCATTCGCGGGCTAGCGAAATCAAGCTTTTACAAAAGCCGCTTCTTCTTATCCGTTGCCCCTCAGCGCGGCATTGAGCTGAACTTCAAACATCTGCTCGGGCGCGCACCGCACTCCCAAGCAGAGATGTCAGCCAAAATCTCCCTGCAAGCGGAGCACGGGCAAGCAGCCGTGATCGACAGCATCGTCGATTCAGCCGAATACCTCGAAGTGTTTGGGGACAACGTGGTTCCTTATGCACGTTCATGGAGCTCCCCAGCAGATCTCGCAACCTCTGCATTCCCCATGCTGGCGGCTCTTCAGAAGAGCTTTGCTGGAAGCGACAGTGCGCGCGGTGCAAGCAGCGCACTGACAACAAGCCTTGGCCGCGGAATGGCCCCTCGGATTAGCGTTCCAACAGAAACGATTGGCGTCCGCCCATCTGCAAGCTTCAGCGGTCGGATCCCAAGCAAATCTCCTGGGGTCACGAGCGGACTAGACACAGCACCAATGCGCGGTGACTCGTATGTGTTCTTCGGTTTAGGCCAACGTGAACAGGAAACATTCCAACGCTGCCCTGGCGATAGCCCAGATCAACTCGCGGCATTGATTCGCGCTTCTTACAAGCAGGTGATGGGAAACCCCCATCTGATGGAGTTCGAGCGCGCCATCTCAGCGGAAAGCAGGTTCATCGACGGCTATTTGAGCACCCGTGAATTTGTCCGTGCCATTGGACTGTCGGCTGAATACAAGCGCCGTTTCTTCGAAACGAACGCTCCATATCGTTTCATCGAGTTGAACTTCAAACACTTCCTCGGACGCGCTCCAAAGTCTCAGGCTGAAATCAGTCTGCACACCAAAATCCTCGCCGAAAGTGGCTACGACGCAGAAATCGCAAGCTACGTCGATTGCGAGGAATACCAGAGCACCTTCGGGGAAGACACCGTTCCATTCGCCCGGATCCTGTCTGAAAACGGACGCTCTCAAGTGGCCTTCAACCGTCATCTGAAACTGGCTGAAGGCTTCGCTGCTAGCGACACCGTTCAAACCAGTTCATCCCTCGTCACGTCCGTGGCAACTGGAACAGTTCCTGGAGGCTGGAGCTCCACCACCACACGGATCAACCGAACAGGCACCCAGTCTGGAGCGGCTGATCCCACCAAAAAGCGTTTCCGAATTGTGGTGGGTGCTCAAGCAGCCCGTGGACGCCAACGCACTGCAGGAAATACTTATCTGGTATCCGGCAAAGACATGTCGAGCCAGATGAAATACATCCATGCTCGTGGCGGCAAAATTGTCTCCATCACTGAAGTGATGTAACTCAAACGTTGATATTGAATCTCATTCGATAGCCCCCAACTGGATGGGGGAAAAAAGCAAACACACTTTCCCCCATCACACAACAATGACAAAAACCACAACACTGGTTGCCCAGGCCAATACTGACCTTGGCCATGCCAAAGAGGTGATTCAGTCGGTCTATAAACAGGTATTTGGCAACCGTCATCTGATGGAGCTTGATATCAATCAATCTCTAGAAGCCTTGTTCATGAACGGTGACCTTACCGTTCAAGGTTTTGTCACTGCATTGGCTCAATCAGAAACCTACAGAAAGCTGTTTCTCGAACCAAACAGTCCTTACCGCTTTGTTGAGCTCAATTTCAAGCACCTACTTGGACGTAGTCCCCATGACCAAGCGGAATTGATGTCCCACGTTCGATTAATGAACGAACATGGCTACGAAGCAGAAATTGCCAGCTACACCTACAGCGAGGAATACCTAAGGGTCTTCGGCGTAGATCAAGTGCCTTCTAATCGCTCAACCCAGACCCTTACCGGTGGCCGAGCGGTCAATTTTCCGCGTGCCGCAGCTGTTGACGCAGGCTATGCAGGTTTTGATGGTGCCGAAAAAGGATCAAAACTGCTTAGCAGCCTTACAACAGGGAGTGCACCGAGCATCATTGATCGCAAGAGCGTGGGCAATGCCAATGCGCTCAGAATCACGTGGACTTCAGGTCGACAAATTGGCGCCAACCGCCGCTCTGTTCAGAGATCAGTCATCACACAAACTTCAATGTCGGCCACCATCCAAAGCATCCTCAAGCAAGGCGGCCGCATCGTTTCTATTTCGAAGACTTAATCTTTCACCGCAAGGCACCCAAAGACTTCGGCGAATAGGTCATGATTGGTCTACGACAACGGATAGGCCAATCGTCTGGGCTTAGCCAATTTCGCAAACACTTCAATTACCTCTCCCTTAACTATGCCAATTCTTCGCCATACTTCAAGTGAGCAACCGAATCAAAGCGAGGAATTTAATAAATCTGTTTCTTCAGTCCCCATGGCGATGTCCATGATGGTGGACTCAATGGTCAACATGATGCAAAGTAACTTACCCACTGGCAGAAGCCATGGGATGGAATCGGGCCTCAATAAAAATGGATATTGAGCAATTTGTTGCTCTTAGCCTGGGTGAATGGCGCTCAATGAGATCAGGTCACTCATTGGCATTTCAGCAGTTCGAAGATGTTTTAAGTGAAATAAAAATTAAAAGCTTTGAAGGCGATAATAAAGAGGTCAAACATCTTATCCAACTCTCATCAGTGCCTAATGAGAGCGATTTCAAAGCACCATTTCAAATGGAATGGAATGCTGAAAGTGATTGGGAACCGGATGATCCTTCTGAAGTTTCAGCTGGATCGTGCATAATCGTCCCAATTCCAACCAATGCAAAATCAGGCCGACTCCTAAGAAGCGTGGGATATGCAGAATCAATTCCAGCAGAGTCAAACTATACGTTCTTAGATGATGGAACTTTTATTCTGACGACTAACTACGATCAATCTATAGCTGAGGAAAGAATTTGGTTTGTCTCCGACAATGTACGCTGCCGATCATCGGTACTAAAAACATCTGAAGGATCAGGCATTTTGCAGTCTTCGTTTGCATCAGAAGTTCGCAGAGTTAAGGCATAGAAATAAGTTCAATATGAGCCAAGAACGTGAGCTAAACTTCGCGAAAATACTCGCAGGAATTTACGACAACCACGCGCAAGCACAAGAGAATCCAAAAGACTTTGCTCGGATTAATATAGTTTTTCGCCCATTACCCTGGGCAATCTTTGATGGACCTGGATTTTATTCTGAGCAATTCTATGACTACGCTAGATGGAATCCTTATCGCCAAGGAATTCATCGCCTCAAAACACAAGGCGATACCTTTGTCGTTGAAAATTATGATTTCACCAACAAGGAAAGATTAGCTGGAGCAGGTTACAACCCTGAACTCCTTCAATCTCTCAACAAAGAGAGTCTGAATAGCCGCTGTGGATGTGCCATGCATTTCACTGAAAAACGAGATGGTCAATATACCGGCATGGTTGAACCTGGGAAAAAATGCCTAGTGCCCAGAAATGGACGCATTACATATCTAGTGAGCGAAGTTGAGGTAGATCAAGAAAATTGGATCAGTCGAGATCGTGGTTTTGACCCTGAAACTGATCAACCACAATGGGGATCTGAGCATGGACCTCTTCGGTTCAAACGGATCGAAAGCTTTTCAGAGTTCATCACATCAAACTGGATGAAAAGAAAGGGTTAATAAATGCTTGATTATGGCAAACAAATTAAAACGTGGATTCGCTCCCAGCATTTAATTTGCGACGGGACTGATTTTCTTTTTGAAACTGTTGATCAAACACAGCTAGAAAAATTTGAATTATGTATTGAATTAATGGGAGGGAAAGTCCGCGCAGTCAGAGCTGTAGGCAATTGGCCAATGGGTCCAAATCGATCCTTTAAAATATTACGAGCAATTGCAAGTGTACCAAGGCCAGGAGGAGAGGAATTTGTAACTTACTGGGCAAAAAAGGGATCTCAACAAACACGCTACTCCGAGATCCATAGTTAATTTCAATCTTCAAACCAACCCATCCATGTAGGTCTAGAAAAATCAGTATGCTGACTCCATTTTCTTAAAATTGCCAAGGAATCCACTGCAAAACCATGCCGTTCTGCGATTGAAATCACCTCATCTTGATTTAAGGCGCTTTTGATTTCATCACGAAGGGCATCATCTGTACGAGCCAAGGCAATGAAACGTTCAAGGAGTTGATCTTGTTCTAAATCAGTCATAAGAACAAATAACTAGTTTGAAAGATCGCTGGCTTTAGGCAATTCCATCGCCAGCTCCGTCCATCAGCATACCCCTCCAAACCGAAAGCTGCCGGAAAGCCCAAGACCAATGAGCAGGATTTGCAGCCAAAATTGACTGCTGAACAGCTTCTGACTGGAGTGCAAAATCACTCTCATAAAAGGCAATCCACTCGGATTCAGTGAATTTAAATCCCTGGTTATTACCATAGGAAATAATTTGAGGATGGCTCACCAAAGGCTTAAGACCGGAAGCTAACTCGTGATAGCGAACCACATCACGAATAAAATGATTGATATTTTGGATAGCCATCAGCAACTTTCAATCCAAATGGCAAAATTGGCCTTTTTGCAAATTAACTGAAGAACCAAGGGACCACCTGTGCAACGCAATAAACGCCAAGGAATACCTTGCACAGTAATATCGGAGCCAACAAGAATCTTTGGGCTACGAGTGGCTTGCTCCAGAGGAATCAAAGCTGAACCTGTTAACGAAGGCTCAATGGATCGCACTGCTGCACGAAGACTGACAAGATCATCAATAGTGTTCAATTGATCTTGAATATTGGGATCAGCTGCCATCACCTCGATATATCGAGATAGTGCCAACTCGGCTTCAGTCGTGACAGGCATCAATCATCTAAAACCAAAAAAATATTACCAGATACAGCCCTCAAACTTCATCAAACTTTGAAAAGCGTTTTAGCTCTCAAAAGTCTGAAAAAGTCAAGCCCCAAGTCATGGTCTCCATCCGTGAAGTGCTAATTTCATCGAGTGCATCCGACCACGGTTATGGCTGAAAGATTTGATATTTTGTTTGAAGGAATGCCTGAAGACAAGGCACTATTATTTTTACAAACGGATCCCGACGATCTAGCCAATCCAGTCGATAAATATATGGCGGCAACCAGGCTCGCAGCTTGTCAAAGCGATCGCTCACTACAAGGATTAATAGATGCTGTCGAACTTGATCCCGAGAATCTGATCAACAGAATCACACGTCGAAAAGTCCTGGAAGCACTTGGACGTCGAAAAAATGAACAAGCTCTCCCGAGTTTGTTCAGCGCGCTCCTCTTTGATGACGAGCCCTCGGTGGTCAATGCGCTTGATTCCATTGCGCAAATTGGCTCACCACTGACAGACCGTCAAAGCGACCAATTACTCGACGCCTTAGAGAGCAGCGACACCCAAAAACGCTCGGCGATTCAAGCGCACACTCGCTTGAAACTTCCGACAGGGCAGAGGGCAATCGCAGCCTTTGAACAGGACGAGAATCCTTTGGTGGCTGGAGCAGCCCGGGCCTATGCAGCCAACGTATTTGGACAGGTTGAAAAGCTAGCTCCACTCATTTCACAACTCACTGATCCCATCGCGGGACGCCGACGATCAGCAGTGATCGACCTTGGCGATGCTGGGGATGCCAGTTTGCTGCGTCATTTGGTCACTTGCCCAGTCTCGATGCCGTTAAGGGCAAAAAGCGCTTTTCAACTGGTCGATCCCGAGAAGAGTGGTCAAATACCCGACACCTATATAGACCTGCTGGAGCAACTACTTCGAGACGACCCTTCAACCCTCGCATTACAGCAAGATTGGATCTGTGTGGGGGAAACTATTGAGATCGAAAAGAATCTGCAACATCGCGACGAAGGTAAGCAATACGGCGGCGCACTGAGCCTGATCAGGATGCAGAAGCATCAACAAATTGATGCGATTGAACAGATCCAAGCCAAACATTGGAGCGATTACGGCGCGAACTACCTCTTAACGTCAATTATTGGACTCCAAAAAGTCCAAGAACACAGCAATCTCGTTCGGACAGCACTGGCAGAAACACTGCCGCAGTACACGAAGTCGAGGGTTGCAGCAGCCTGGGCTTGCCTCAGCCTGAACCTTTCAGACCAAGTCGATTTGCTGAGGGAGATACAAGCAGAGAGCAAATGGACACCCCTTCGATGGAGCTGCGAACGGGTGCTTCAACAGTTGTCATAACCAGCAAAGTTCCTGTAAGCACAGGGCTTCTGCAGCAAAAGCGAAATCATTCCGGTTTTATTCATATTTAATTTTGATTTTGCGATTGCAAACTTTCTTGTCCGCACATCTGCATCGAGCTAACAGGCGAGGAACCAGGGTTAATGTCAACCCGATGCGGATTCGCATTCCCCCAACAACACTCCCACAACCATGCTCGACGCATTCTCCAGGAAGGCCGTATCGGCCGATTCCAGCGGTGCTTTCATCGGCGGAGGCGAGCTGGCCTCTTTGAAGTCCTTCATCGCCGACGGCAACAAGCGCCTTGACGCTGTGAATGCCATCACATCTAACGCTTCATGTGTCGTTTCTGACGCTGTTGCTGGCATTTGCTGCGAAAACACTGGCCTGACAGCCCCTAACGGTGGTGTGTACACCAACCGCAAGATGGCTGCATGCCTGCGTGATGGTGAAATCGTTCTTCGTTATGTCAGCTACGCCGTTCTTGCAGGCGACGCTTCTGTCCTCCAGGACCGCTGCCTGAATGGTCTTCGCGAGACCTACGCCGCTTTGGGCGTTCCTACTGGATCAGCTGCACGCGCAGTCGCGATCATGAAGGCCTCCGCCTGTGCCCACATCACCAACACCAACGACACCACTGGCCCTAAGCGCAAGATGGCTGTCACCCAAGGTGATTGCTCCAGCCTGTCCGCTGAAGCTGGCAGCTACTTCGACATGGTGATCAGCGCCATCAGCTGAGCCATAACTGACTAACTGTTCAACCCAACACTACCTTCATCATGAAGTCCGTTATCACCACTGTTGTCGGTTCTGCCGATAGCGCATCCCGCTTCCCCTCGGCCTCCGATCTGGAGTCTGTTCAGGGCTCTATCCAACGCGCTGCTGCACGTTTGGAAGCTGCTGAAAAGCTCTCCCAGAACTACGACGCCATCGCTCAGCGCGCTGTCGACGCTATTTACACTCAGTACCCCAACGGCGCCACCGGCCGTCAGCCACGCCAGTGCGCTACTGAAGGTAAAGAGAAGTGCAAGCGTGACTTGGTTCACTACCTGCGCCTGATCAACTACAGCTTGGTCACCGGCGGCACTGGCCCCCTCGACGAACTGGCCATTAATGGTCAGAAAGAGGTATACAAGGCTCTCAGCATCGACGCTGGCACCTACGTTGCTGGTTTCACACAAATGCGTAACGACGGTTGTGCACCTCGCGACATGAGCCCCCAGGCTCTAACCGCTTACAACAACCTTCTCGACTACGTGATCAACTCACTGGGCTGATTCATCAGCTTAGTTGTTGTTAAAACACAGCCAAGAAAGGGGTGGGCCATGCCCACCCTTTTTTTTACCAATTACAAATCACAAGTCGCCTAAAGGCCTTTTAAACATTTATTTAGCCAGCAAATAAAGCTTAAACATCAAAAAAACGTCACGTTGATCCAAAGATGCTTACACATCCCGTAATGCCTCCGGTGAAACATGACGAAATGTCCAAAACATCACCCCAGTCTTCATCATGCTCGGAACAGAAACCAGCCTTAAAGGTTTAAGTTCAGCCACAAGCACAGGCCCCGCTTCATTTTCCACAACGAATAAAGCAGGTCAAAACACAGCTCCTAGAACCACCGCCTCAGCCATCGCTGAATACAAGCGAAATCATTGTGCTGCGATGGGCATTGGGATTGGACCTCGCTTGCATTCAGAGTGTCCTTTCGGTGTAACAGCTGATCGCTTTAGCCCCAATGACAGCGAAGCGCTAAACCTCGTTATCGCTGCTGCATACCGTCAGGTTTTTGGAAACCTTTCGCCTAGAGATAGCCAACGCGAAACATCTCTGGAAGCCAGATTGGTGAACGGCGAAATCAACGTGCGTGATTTTATAAATGGACTTGCCAAATCAGAATTCTACAAATCCAACTTCTTCCATTCAGTTGGCGCTCAACGTGGAATCGAGCTGAACTTCAAACACTTACTTGGTCGTGCACCGCTGAACCAAAGCGAAGTGCAAAATGCAATCAAGCTCCAAGCCGAATTCGGCTTTAACGCCCTGATCGACAGCATGACCAATTCAGCTGAATATACCGAAGTCTTTGGTGCGGATATCGTTCCTTACGAACGCACGAAGGATTCATACGCTGGAATGTTCAATCGTTCCTTCAACTTAATGCGGGAACTGGGTGGCATGAAAGTGGCTATCAGTGACAATGCACAAGGTCAAAAGAGTAAGACTAATTATCCTCTGGCCATAGCAGCAGCAAAAGCATTGAAGCCAATGCCTTTCAGCTATCGGTCCATTGTGAAGACGCCGGTAAAACTGCAAGAGCAGAAATATTCGGGTCACAATACTCCGAGAATGACAGATTACGTTCCTTTCCGTCCTTTTGGCGTTTTCTTCTGATCGTCAGAAAAGAAGAAAATCAATTAAATTAAAGATTGGAATCTAGCACCCTTGAATATTCAAGGGTGCTTTATTATATTTTACTAAATCTCGCATTAAACCAAACTATGCATTCGAAGAATTCAAGTTAGCTCCCATTCTCTCCAAACAAGACTGGACTATTTCAAGAACAAGTGGATCAGTTGATTGATCTGAAGCTAGAGCAAGAAGACACTCCCTTGCCTTCGGAGAATCAACCTCGGCGAGTGCCATCGCGGCAGCCTGAACGTGAGCAATATTGTCACTAGAACAAGCTTCAATCAGAATCGGAACGGCTCTATCACCACCATGGGTAGCCTTAGCGATATAGCCCAAAGTCATCAAAGAAGACTGTGAAACCACTGGAGAGATATCATTTAAAGCTCTAGACAACACGCTTAGAGCATCTTCAGGGAAGGCTTCATCAGGAAAATTGACTGCAATTTGCACTAACGCCTTAACGCAACATGCCCTCACAGTTGGGTTAACTGAGTTATTGAAAAGTGTGATAAGAGGTGAAAACGTCTTGGGTCCAATCACACCAAGCGCCTTAACTGCCGATCGGTAGATTGCAGGATTCTCAGATTCAAGAAACAATAAAAGCCTGGGGATTGCAATATCTGAGTAACTATCTGCTATGGAGAATGATGCGCTTTGCTGAATATTGGGATTCGGGTGCAAAAGATCTTCAAAAAGCTGATCCAAAGAAGCAACATTTTCAGCACTCATTCTGCAACTCAAATCAACACCTTGATACTATAGCAAATCAATGAAGAGACTCAATTAACAATTGAGCGCGACTCATTACAAAACGATCCGGATCATTCCTCACATCTGTATCCAAATTGTCAATCCAACGAGAGTCAATAAGTTGATCTTTGCTTATCTCATCCAGCATCATCCAACCCGCATATCGACACTCCCAAACATTCATACTCATTGGATCAATGATATCAGTAACAATCTCAACAAAAGCAGAGGGGAAAAGTCTTGCCATTGCCAACACCGCAACAGCCTTAGACTTTCTAAATTGAGGTCGCTTATTATAAATTGAATCTTTCAATAAAGAATAAATTTTAGATTCAGCATGTTTCGGCCAAACCGAATGCGAACCAATCAAAAGCAGGAAAAAATAGTGGGCACCATAATCATTCCAACCATCTTTATGCCAAGCGGCATAGAGTGCAGGCCAAATATCTACAGGCTGAAGCTTTTTCAAAAACTGAAGCGACAAGTAGCAACGGCCGAAATCAGCATTAAAAAATTCATTAATCAGAAATATATTTGATGGATTCTCATCATATTCATGAACAAGGCTAAGCTTTGATGGATCATCATTAATAATTTGATCAATAGCTGAGATAGATTGAGTCGGGCTACCCGTTGATAAAGCTCGAATGGCACGTAATCTAAAGACGGGAGAGACAGGTGAAGAAAGAATGAAGGGAATGAACTCCGATGCACTTGCATCTATTAAGTCTTGAATGGCGCATTGTCGATCCATCTGATTTGTGGCCAATAGATGATCGGCAATTTCAGGAATTCTCTCTCTCGAGGAACCAAGCGAAGCAGTCGCTGCGATTGCAGCACCTTTTATAGAAACCCTCTCATCGTCCTGAAAAGGCGCAATCTCCCCAAGAGCATCCGTTACATGTAAACCAGCAAGAGCCTGAATTAAAACACGCGTGCTCTGCTCTGGCTGCCTGAGTAGTGCAATCATTTTTTGATTAAACAAGAGAGTTGTTTCAGAAAGCTCCTTCAAAGACCAAGCAGCATTTTCAACCAGATATGAATCATCACTGTTGAGACATTCACCAATTACCGGAACAGCGCGCTTAACACCTAACCGAGCAAGAACTTCAACAGCTTTTCTCCTTGCAATTTTGACAGCCTGCTCAGTCGAACTTTTAGCAATAAATTCAATCAAGGCATCCTCAGTTTCAACACATGGGCAATTAATTAAATGCGCAGCAGCCATATAAAAATCGCTTTGGGATTCCAAGCCTGCAACTGGAAGAGAGAGAATTCGGCGTGCTTCAGCACAGGTCAGACCCTGATGAATATTATTAAAGCGTCCATCCACCAAAAACACCTCGTATATCTGTCACTACATTACTCACATGACAAGATCTGAAGAAGCGACCTTCTCAGTAAAGAATCTGGTCGAACAACTAGAGAGAGGTTGACTTGATACAACCCCAGTCTTAACTTTCAAAAAGCTATACATTATTGTGCAATGGGTCCATTTTCAAACACAACATTTACAGTCAAGACGAGCATCGGTATCGGAGCTCGTCTGATGAGCCAAAGAGAATCGATCATTCCGTTTAATTTATTGAGCAAAAATATGCATCTGATGAACCAAGCAGGGCTCAAAATCGAAGAGGTACATAACAATAATCAGATGCAGTCATCAGGAGTGGGAGTGAAACATTCATCACGAAATGATTTAGCAAAAGATATTGAAGCTCCACCTAGCCCCAAAAAGGTTACACGTCGTCAAAGACGAAAAAAGCAGGGCTGATCAAAAGTCAAGCGATTAGACGCCTGAAAAAATTTCAAAGACAGCATCCGTCGGCCTGGAACTCTTCAGGCCTTCCCAATTGATCGCTTGTAAAAATGCTTCTGCATTTCTTGTTTCAACAACATCAACTCCCCAGAAACCTTTTTGCAAGGGAGAATTTCCCAATGAATCGGAGTCTTTCCTACCACCAAGTGCAATAACCTTGTGGTTCGATGCATGACCGCTTGCTTCTCTCATGACGCGCCATCCGTCCACCAGATTTTGAGCAAGCAGTTCAGCCTGTTTGTCGGACTCAATCCGAAGCATCCAATGAGAGTGATCAAGAACTTCGACAGCTTGTATTGACGTGCAGCTTTCCGTTAACAACTGAGCAAGCTGATCTGCCGAAACTTCAGGGACTGCAGGATCTTCGATTTGAAGATTATGGGAGATTATGAAGACAGTCAGTGGTCGGAGAGCAAGGGTAGGTTGGGACAGGGATTCCCCTCCCTGACACATAATAAGCGAACAAAGGCGTCTAGATGACTACACATGCAGGACAGTGAAATGCCTCAGGCCAGGGATCAAGATCAAATTCAACTAAGTGAGGAAGAAGCCACAGAGCTTGCACAAGAACTATCGGTTCAGCACAGCAGCGGGGAATTAAACCAAGCTGACTCTGAACAAATTCTAAAAATGGTGGCAGGCCTAGGCGATAAACGTGGCTTATTACGGTTGAAATTTGCTGAAAGTCTTGGTCAAGTTGGCAAAACTGCAGTTCCAGCATTGTGCCGAGCACTTCGGAAACATGAAAACGTCACGGTGAGACGTGCTGCTGCGAAAACACTCACATTGATTGCAGATCCAATCGCACTCGATGATCTTCTTTATGCCCTGCTCAATGATCCTGATCCTGTTGTTCAAGGCTCAGCGGTTGGAGCGATGGTTGTGATCGGAGCAGAGGCCGTTGATGGCTTACTCAACGTTCTCTCGAATCCAAAGAACACGCAAATGCAGCTTGGGATGGCGAGCTGGGGCTTGTCCTTTGTTGGTGCCCAAGCTCCAGAGCGACTCCGTGAAGCAGCTCAATCTCCAAATGCTGAAGTTAGAACTGCAGCAATTTCAGCACTAGCAGATCAGATCCAGTCACTTAACGACGATGGGGCACGCAACTTACTCATTGCAGCACTGAAAGATACTGCAGCTGAAGTACGTGCAGAAGCAAGCACGATGTTGGGAAAATTGGATGATCTGGAGTGGGCCGAACCACTACTACAACCTCTATTAACAGATCAAGACCCGCAGGTTCGCAAAAATTCAGCACTATCGCTCATGAAGCTCGAAGCAAGTTCGTCTATTCCACTGCTGAAAAAGTTAGCTGAATCAGAATCGAATGACAGCGTCAAAGCAGTACTTTGCTTAGCGACAACTCAACTGACATCCCTTGAGTAAAACCACAAAAAAAAAGGCGGCCTGAAGGCCACCTTTTTATCAATTAAATCTCTTGATGAAAATCAAGAGAGGGCATTGATCACGTAGTCCAAATAGCTCTTGAACTCGTTCAGAGCCTGTGGGCTCATGTCACGCGGAGCGCAAGCGCGGTCGCGGGTGTAGGTCAATGCTTCGACGTAAGGACCGGTGGGAAGTCCCAAGCTGCGGTAAACCTCACGTGCACCTGCAATGCCCCACTCGTCGAGAGGGCCGGTGCCACCAACAACCAAGCAGTAGTTGATCAGGCGCAGATAGTGGCCGAGGTCGCGATAGCACTTGTCCACCTTGACCTGGTTTTCACCAGCTTCACCAGGCTGCTTGAGGTAGGCGTACTTGTTGAAGCAAGCATCGCCCGCTTCACGAGTCACAGCGTCCAGACCAGCAGCAAGCTTTTCAGCAGCTTCCAAACGTGCAGCTGCACGCTGGATATTGCCCTGAACAGCCTCGAGATCGTTCTGAGAGGGGAAGCGACCTGCTGCATCAGCAGCAGTCACGACGGTGGTAACGACAGACTTCATTGTTGGATTCCTTTAAGAGGGAGAGTGTCTAAGAAGAAGGCGAGAAAGACCGTTCAGGAAATGGCGCCGATCACGCGATCGAAGTAGGCACCGGCTTCAGCAACCAAAGCGGAGCAGTCACCTTGCTGGGTCTCCATCTTGCGGAAACGCTTACCACCCAAGCCTGGGGTGTTGGTTTCGCCGATGTGAGCAGTGGCAGAAGCCTTCATGATGGCGACGGCACGACCTGCGGACTGGGTAGGAACGCCCAGAGCGATGTAGGTCTCCTTCAGACCATTCAGGCAACGATCATCGAGCACAGATGCATCGCCAGCCAGCAGGGCGTAGCTGATGTAACGCAGAACGATTTCTCCGTCGCGCAGGCAAGCTGCCATGCGGCGGTTGGGATAGCAATTACCACCAGCCTGAATCAGGCCAGTGTTCTCGCAAATCATGCCTGTGACGGCATCAGAAACGATGCAGGAGGCGTTGGATGTGATGGCGTTAACAGCGTCAAGACGCTTGTTGCCTTGACTGACGTAGGAGCGCAGACCAGCGAGGTCGCTACCACCGACAGGTGCAGTTTTGGCGTCAGCGCTGACGACCGAACGGGAAAATGCGTCGAGCATTGGGGGCCAGACAGTTATATGGGGAGGGGGCTTCTGGTGCCGCGAGTAGTCGAAGGAGAAGTATTCAACAAAGAAGCCTTAACCAGGGACTAATGAACTCAAAGGACTTGAAGCGCCTTCGAAAGGTAAGCCGGCTGAACCAAGCAGTGGCAGTGGATCTGCGGATCACGCAAAAGTTCGTCATCTTCTGAGCCTCAACGTCCACCATGTGATGCCGAGGTTTTCATCTCAAAAACGCAGCCCACAAACCCAGGGATCGTCCTTGAAAGCAGCTGCCATCGTCAGTCGGACACCAATCGCAACGCTGCGGGCTGATACCAGAGGGCTGGCGGGGTAATCTTCCAAAACTGATTTACTTAGTAGTAGTCCGAATGACGGATCAAGCTGATCAGGCGCCATCAGTAGAAGAACTGCAGGAGTCGATTGATGAACTTTCTGCTTATCGAGAGCGTCTTTATAACGACGTGATTGGCTTAGGCAAAAAACTTCGGTTATCCCAAAAGAAAATCGATGCAACGGTCAATGAGCATCCGGAATTAACCCGGATTGATGAGATCCTCAGCCAACTCAAGCATCAGCGCGACAACCAAGCCCTGAGCTCATGAAGCCTCTGGTTACTCCACCGATGACAATGGCGGACTTCTTTGAGGCGAGCCGTGGAACCTGGCTGAATCGACGCGTTGTTCATCATTTGGATAGCCAAGATGATGAGTTTGCCGATTCAAATTTGATCATTGAGCCATTTGATTCAACAGATCCTGTTGTTGAAAACGTTTGCCAAGCTTTGAATATCAGTGTGAAAGAAGCAAATGGTGGTGCGAGATTTTGGTGGGAGAGCAACCTCATGAAAGAAGCCCAAAACGACGATTACGCAGCGGTCGTTGTTGATGCACCCAACCCAGATGACCCAACAAAGGGCTTTTTGCTTCGAGACAAAGGGTATGTCGAAAAAAAATCGGTCGTCAGCACGTATTACTTCGCAGACGATGGCGTGCTCACCATCAAAACCCGCTACGACACCAACGTTGGAATCGAACGCTGCTGGTTCGTGAGTGACCAGATCAGGATGCGCGTGAGTTCGATCCAGTTCCTAGACGGTGTCGCCATGACGACGTATTGCACAGAATTTCGCTGCCCAAGCCAGTCCGACATTGTTGAGCTATCAGCCGCCGCGAAAGCACGAGCTGATGCTTCTCCTTCCGCCACCGCGAGGACTTAGCCGTGTTTGATCCTTTTCTCGACCAATTACACGCCGACATCACCGCACGGGGAGGAGTACCGGCCGAGGTGCCTGATGGCTTAGCCGAATGCCATTCAGCAAAACAAACCAGCGTGATTCGCAGTTGGCTATGGCAAGTCCCGGGCTTCCGCCGCTGGCGCGTCACCCGCCTGGATGCGGGCGAAAGCCTTCAGGTATTGAATTCTGTGGCCTATCCCGATTACGGCTTTGATCACCCACTCATGGGAGTTGACCTGCTGTGGTTTGGCGCCAGACAGAAACTGGTCGCAGTGCTGGATTTTCAACCGCTTGTTCAAAACGAGGCCTACTTCGATCGATACTTCGACGGGCTTAAAGCTTTAAATCGTCAATTTCCAGACCTCAATGGCGAAGAGACCATGCGGTCCTTCGATCCAAATCAATATTTCTCCTCTTGGCTGCTGTTTTGTCGTGGCGGAGCGGAACAAGCCCAAACGTCACTTCCACCGGCCTTTAGTGCTTTTCTGAAGGCCTACTGGGAGCTGCATGATGCAGCGATCAACACCCCAGCCACGATCGCCGCGGATGAAGTGAAGCGGTTGCAAGAGAACTACGACGTGTACAGCGCTGAACGCGATCCGGCCCATGGGCTATTCACCAGCCATTTCGGCAAGAACTGGTCTGACCAATTCCTGCATGAGTTTCTCTTTCCTGCATCAAGCCAGTCATGACAACCACACGACTCAGCAGCACTGATTCCGTCAACATTCCAGGCTGGGGGTGGCAACCATTTCTGGAGGATGCCGTTCAGGCTCTCAAACCTCTGAATCTTGAGCCATACCCAGTGGCTGAGGACTTTTTATACAAACAGGATCAAACGGGCTCAAAGGCAAAACCAGTCACCGTGACCACGGCGACCTGGGCATGCAAAACAGACAAATTTCGTCAGGTAAGAGCTGCCTGTGTTTATGGAGGAGCTGCAGCATCAGTTCTGAATTTCGTCATCAATCCCTCGGCAAGGTTTGACCTGCCATTTTTTGGCGGAGATCTCGTCACGCTGCCATCGGGGCATCTTCTCGCCCTCGATCTTCAGCCTGCCGATAAATCCGATCCAATCCATACCCAGCATGTATGGGACAAATTGATCCCGATTTTTGAACGTTGGCGATCCAAGCTTCCTGATGGAGGTCCGATCCCTGAAGAAGCTCAGCCTTTCTTCTCTCCAGGCTTTCTCTGGACCCGGTTGCCGTTAGGAGATGAAGGTGAGCATCTCATTAATACTGTCGTTCGCCCAGCCTTCAATGACTATCTCAGCCTTTATCTGGAGTTAACCGAGGCTGCTCAACCCGTCCCGGACCAACGCCGCGACCACTTGCTGGCGGGACAGCGGCGCTACACCGATTACCGAGCCGAAAAGGATCCAGCACGGGGCATGCTCACTCGGTTCCACGGACGTGACTGGACCGAGAAATACATCCATACGGTGCTGTTCGACCTCTGATCGTTTATTGATCCTGGAAAGCCTGCAAAATCCCTGTCTCAGAGAGGGGGTTAAGCATTATGAACAGCAGTCGAAAGGCCCCAGTCCACTTCGAGAGAATGTTTGAAGACCCAGCAGGGACCTTCTCAAGATGTCCTTCTGGTATCTCTGATAACCACTTAGACGCCGCCAAGAGGAGTTCAAAATGTTCGACGCCTTCACCAAGGTTGTCGCCCAGGCCGATGCCCGGGGACAGTTCATCAGCACCAGTGAAATTGATGCTCTTGCCGCCGTCGTCTCGGATAGCAACAAGCGTTTAGACGCTGTGAGTCGTATTTCCAGCAATGCATCGACCATCGTTGCCAATGCTGCTCGTCAGTTGTTTGCTCAACAGCCTGCACTGATCGCTCCAGGTGGCAACGCCTATACCTCCCGTCGGATGGCTGCTTGCCTTCGCGACATGGAAATCATCCTTCGCTACGTCACTTACTCAGTGTTCACCGGTGATGCTTCCGTGATGGAAGACCGCTGCCTGAATGGCCTGCGCGAGACCTACCTGGCTCTCGGAACTCCAGGTGCATCCGTCGCATCCGGTGTGAACCTGATGAAAGATGCCGCCCTTGGGATGGTGAACGACAAAAGTGGCATCACTGCTGGCGACTGCGCCTCACTCAGCAGCGAAATCGGGGTCTACTTCGACCGTGCTGCCGCTTCTGTTGCCTGATTCGGCCCAAGTTTTTCATCTAAATCTATTAACTCCCCATCATGAAAACTCCCCTCACCGAAGCCGTTGCAGCGGCTGATTCCCAGGGCCGTTTCCTGAGCAACACCGAAGTTCAGGCCGCATCTGGTCGTTTTAATCGTGCCAAAGCCAGCCTTGAAGCTGCAAAAGGGCTGACCAGCAAAGCCGAAGCTTTGGTTAACGGTGCAGCGCAAGCTGTTTACTCAAAGTTCCCCTACACCACGCAAATGGATGGGGCTAACTACGCCTCTACTCCAGAAGGCAAAGCCAAGTGCTCCCGTGACGTGGGCTATTACCTGCGCATGATCACTTACTGCCTGGTTGCTGGTGGTACCGGCCCGATGGACGACTACTTGATCGCTGGTCTGAGCGAAATCAATCGCACCTTCGAGCTCTCCCCCTCTTGGTATGTGGAAGCTCTGAAGCACATCAAGGCCAACCACGGTCTTAGCGGCGACGCTGCCACTGAGGCGAACAGCTACATCGACTACGCCGTCAATTCACTGACCTGATCAAATTCAGGTGAATCTGCACACTGCAAGAGCCTCCCAAGGGGGGCTCTTTTTTATTGTCAGAGCGTGGAGGTGCCGAGAGACATGAACGCAACAATCACGCCAACAGTGCAGCGTTTTCTCACCTTGCTATGCGGTGAATACAGCAACCAGCAACAAGCTTTTGATAACCCGCCTCTTTTTGCCCACATCTTTCTGAGATATCGACCACTCGAACATCTCCAACCGGGGTCGATCCTGCTCGAACAAACCTATGCCGTAGATCCAAAGAATCCCTATCGACTTCGCATGATTCGTGCAGAAGAACGAGGCCCTGGAGTTATCAAGCTTTGGAACCACACCTTCCGAGATCCCCAACGCTTCGCCTCAGCAACCCATGACGAAGCCTGTCGGAAGGAGATTCAGGACAACGATCTGGTCTGCCTCGACCAATGCCACTACCAAGTCACCGAAAAAGAAGGGGGGTACTACGGCGAGATCGAGCCAGGTTGCCGCTGCATCGTTCATCGCGATGGCAAGGACACCGTCTTGATGAGCAGCTTCACCCTCAAGGGAGAGTCCCTTGAGACACTGGACAGAGGACATGACCCTGAAACAAATGAACGCTGTTGGGGCTCCATCGCAGGCGAATTCCGCTTCCAACGCACAGCCAGTTGGTCGAACGACATTCCCGTGACATGGAGCTGATGCAGCCTCTGAACGAGCAGCAAGTAATCGCCAACCTGAGGCAGCGGGACGATGCATCAGACCGGTATTACGCCGCATGGTGGATAGGAAAAATGCGCAGCCAGCACCCCGAGGCGGTGCCCCTACTGCTGGACACTCTTTCAGCCTTAAGTGACGATCCAGTGGATGAGGACGATCGAGGCGTCGCACTCAACGCCATTCGAGCTCTTGGGCTTCTGCTCAATCCAGCAGCGCATGATCCACTCATGCAACTGCTTGGATCAAAGGATTACAGCGTGCGTGAAGAGGCAGCACGAAGCCTGGGCGCTATGAAAACCAAGGCGGCTATTCCTCAATTGTGCCAACTCTTAAGCGGTGGTCCAGCCGCGGCCGGTCGAGAACAAGTGGGCGCATCCACATTGAAAGAACCCTGTGAAGCGCTACTCGAAGCCTTGGGAAACATCGGCGTGAACAACCCAGACGTTGTCGCTGTGATTACACCGTTCTCCGCTCACCCTCGCCCTTTGGTTCGCGCCGCGGCCTGCCGTGCCCTACTTCAGCTCATGAAGGAGCAACGCTGGGCGAATGAGTTGGAACAACTGCTTCAACATCCTGAGCCACTGGTTCGGCGTGGAGTGTTGTTGGATCTTGGAGCCAGCGGATGGACAGCAGCCCTCCCAGCCATCGAAGACGCCAGCGTTGAAGCCAGTCTCAAGTTGGTGGCATTGCGCGGCTTAGCCGAACAAAGCGACGACATCAAGGTGCTCGATGTGATGGACCGACTGCTCTGATGACAGCGTCTGATCTTCAGAAGGCCGTGCTTGCGTTGGACCGCGCAACGATGACCTCAGAACTTGTCAAAGCCACGCAAACCCTTTGTGGCCTACGGAATCTTGAAGCAGCTCCAACGTTGATCAAGGTGCTTGGCTTCAACAATCCTGCGGTAGGAGCCGTCGCAACCCAAGGACTGATCGCCCTCGGCCGTGATGTTGTCCCGACCCTGTTGGTGAGTCTGGATGTTGGCAATTACGGCGCAAGAGCCTGGGTGATCCGGGCCATCGCCACGCTGCGAGATCCTCGCGGACTCGATCTGCTGGAGCATGCACTCAAAGCCGACATCGCACCCAGCGTTCGGCGCTCCGCCACCCGTGGGCTGGCCGAGATGGAGCTCGAAGGTCCAAGCTTCTTCAGGGATTTCTCAAGGTGTTGTGAGGCCCTGTTCAAAGCCGCCGCTGATGATGAATGGATCGTGCGTTATGCCGCGGCCTTCGGCCTTGAGCAACGGTTCTGCCAAAACTCAACAGACACTGGGCTGAGAATGCAAGCCATCGCCCATTTGGAACAACTCAGTTCAACTTCAGAGGCTGTCAAGGTGGTGCAACAGCGGGCAAAGCTCGCCTTGCAACGTCTTCAAGCCGAATGACCAAGACCATTCTCTTCGTCTGCCTCGGGAACATTTGCCGATCTCCCGCGGCCGAAGGGGTCTTTCTGCACTTGCTCGCCGAGCGCAACCTCACCGATCAATTTGTGGCGGATTCGGCCGGAACAGGCGGATGGCATGTGGGGAACCCAGCAGATCGCCGCATGCAGGCAGCAGCCAATCGCCGAGGGATTCAGTTACCTAGTCGAGCCCGACAGATCAGTCTTGACGACCTGGTGGATTTCGATCTCGTGCTCACCATGGACGATGCGAACTTGTCAGCGGTTCGAAGCCTGTCCGATGAGATGGGCGGCCGTGCCACAGCGGACGTGAAGCCAATGCTGAGTTTTGCTCGAAACTTCACTGAAACCGAAGTCCCAGACCCGTACTACGGCGGCGAAGCCGGTTTCGAGCACGTTCTCGACTTACTCGAAGACTCCTGTTCTGCGTTACTTGATGAACTCACCGCTGGGGAGTAGGCCAAGCCTCCTCGGCCACCCGTTCCCGAAACAGTCGCACCAAAGCCTCAATCACAGCATCAATGTCCATGCCATCCGTCACAAGCTCAATGGCATCATCAGCCTGCATCAGAGGTGCTTCCTCTCGAGTGCTATCAAGACGATCCCTCTCGGAGATCTGAGCTTCCAACTCCGCCCGCTCCGGCACCACAAACCCGCGTTGCTCTAGGTCCAAAGCACGACGTCGAGCCCGCTCAGCAACGGTGGCCGTCAAAAAAACTTTGAGGTCAGCGTCGGGGAAAACAGCAGTCCCGATATCCCGACCTTCTGCCACTAAGCCCCCCTTCGAGCCCATCGCTTTCTGCTGCACCGTCAAGGCTTGACGCACACAACGGTGAGCTGCGACAGCAGATACCGATGCTGTGACATCTGGAGAGCGAATGGCTGTGCTCACGTCTTCTCCGTTCACAAGAACCTGCTGAACCCCACCGGGTAAGGACTGCAGCTGCACATCCAACGCGTTAAGCAGAGGTTCGATCGCCACGCCATCCGATGGGTCAACTCCACGCTGCTGAACCAGCCAAGTCACCGAGCGATACATCGCCCCCGTATCGAGGTACACCAGCCCTAAGCGTTCAGCAAACGCCCGTGTGACCGTACTTTTTCCAGCTCCAGCCGGACCATCAATAGCAACGAGAGGCTGGCGAGTCATCAAAAACGCATGATCAATCAATCGCGTTGACCCACAACACACAGCTGCTGCAAGCAGTGAGATTGCTTTCCCATGCCCACAGGGTTGAAGCGTGCAGGGGTCAACGCGTTGAACGTATTCCACATCAAAGCCTGCGTCACAGAGTGTTCGCCGTATGAATGACACCGGATCAAATCCAGCTCCCAAAGCAGCACTTAATGCCCTTGGCAACGCCGCAGCCATCCTTCGTTGATCAGCAGAGAGATATTGATTCCTGGAACTCAAAGCCAGTCCATCAGCCTCCCGAACTGTGGCGACACCTTGAACAGTCACCGGTAATGCCAAATGTGCGACTAACCAGCGAAGAATGACGAGCTGCTGCCAATCCTTTTCGCCGAGCCAAAGCTGGCGGGGACGAACCAGGTCCAACAATCTGGCCACAACGGCAACAACCCCATCGAAGTGTCCCGGTCGCATGGCTCCACAGAGGTGCTCCTGCAGAGCCAATGGAACTTGAAGCCTTGGTGGATGGCTCTCAAGACCATGCGGATAGATCTGTTCAATCGAAGGTGCCCAAAGAGCTGCAGCACCCCATCGCTCTGCCAAAACCAAATCTGACTCGAGGCTGCGGGGATATTGGTCCAAGTCCTCATTAGGACCAAACTGCAAAGGATTAACGAACACACTCACCAACACTGGTCCCATCAAGGACGCGGAGCGGATCACAGTTCCATGCCCAGCATGGAGAGCACCCATCGTGGGCACAAATTGAAGATCACCCTGCTGAGCCGTGATCCAAGCGTTGAGTTGAGTCGTGTTGCGTAGGAGAGGAAAACTCAGCGCAGCACCTCGAGCCGAACTTGAGCAACACCAGAGGCGGTTAAACCAAGACTGCTTGCGGCTCCATGGCCCAGATCAATCACCCGGTGGTGCACAAAGGGGCCACGATCATTAATCCGAATCACCTCTGAGCGCCCATTCCACAAATTGGTGACTCGCACTTTGGTCCCAAACGGCAAAGTTCGATGGGCAGCCGTCATGGTGCCCGGCTGATACAACTCACCATTGGCCGTGCGGTTCCCAAAAAATCCTGGTCCGTACCAACTGGCTTCGCCCGTAATAACGCGGACGACCGATGGCACCGTCTTGATCTTTGGCGGCGGAACCACCGTCATGGCAGGAGCCGTGTCTTGAGCTTCGTCCACATCTGACGGACTCAAGGTGGCCTTCACAGGTGCCGAAGGAATGACGACAGGCGGTGCCACCAAATCGATGGGATCAATGGGGTCAGCAAGACCTTGATCCAAAAAATCAGCTGCATCGACAGGGAGAAGCGTTGCGCTGCCAGAGATCGCTCCACAAATCACAAGCAGCGTGAAAGGAACTCGCATGTCGGTCAAACCAACCAAATCCTGAGCCGAACGATTCGGCATCCGAATTCAGAAGGCTTTCAAAATCGAACGGTGACGAAACCTACTCAAAAACCTCGGGGTCTATCAGCTGGAACCATTCCCTGCCTCAGCGCAGCCACGACGAAGCCGCAGCACCTCCAATGGCCTCAAGCACTGAACAAACACCCGACAGGAGCCCCCAACGATGGATAAGCGGAAGACGTTGCTCACATAAGCAGGCATGATCAGCTTGCGGACGCCTACCCGCCCGGCACACGGCCTTAGCGCCGGGGCAGGATCATGAAACCGGATCTATTCCATGGATTACAAAAGCGCAGGTGTTGATGTAGAGGCTGGACGTGCTTTTGTTCAGCGCATCAAGGCGTCGGTCGAGGCCACCCACCGCCCAGAAGTTGTGGGAGGACTCGGCGGATTTGGCGGGTTAATGCGACTTCCAACAGGCCTGCGCAAGCCACTCCTTGTTTCCGGAACGGACGGCGTCGGTACCAAGCTGGAGCTCGCCCAAAATCATCACTGCCATCACGGGGTAGGCATTGATCTTGTGGCGATGTGCGTGAACGACGTCATCACCTCTGGAGCCGCTCCTTTATTTTTCCTCGACTACATGGCCACTGGCGCCCTGAGCCCAAGCGCCATGGCGGAAGTAGTCGAGGGAATTGCGGATGGATGCCGTCAGAGCGGTTGCGCACTCTTAGGAGGCGAAACCGCTGAAATGCCAGGGTTCTACCCCCAAGGGAGGTACGACCTCGCCGGCTTCTGCGTTGCCGTCGTCGAAGAAGACGACCTGATCGATGGTCGAGCCATTTCCCCCGGAGATCGAATCATCGGCATCGCCAGCAGTGGCGTGCACAGCAACGGATTCAGCCTCGTCAGGAAGGTCCTAGAAACAGCAAGCATCAACGAAACCACTCGATACGGCGCAGAAGAGCGACACCTCATCAACGATCTTCTGGCTCCGACAACCCTCTACGCCTCGCTGATTGAACAACTACTCAGCGACGCCATCGAGATTCACGGCATGGCCCACATCACTGGCGGGGGACTACCTGAAAATTTGCCTCGCTGTCTTCCAGAGAACACGATGGCCAAAGTCGAGGCTGAGGCATGGCCTCGACCTGCTTTATTTCAGTGGCTTCAATCCGCGGGTGCCATTCCAGAACGTGATCTATGGCATACGTTCAACATGGGGATCGGGTTCTGCATCGTGGTGCCAAGAGAAGCGGAACAATCCGCACTGGAGGCCTGCCGTCGGAACAACCACCAGGCATGGGTCATTGGTGAAGTCCTCAATCGCCCGTCGGGGGACAGTTCGGCCTTACAAGGACTCCCCAGCTGATTGCATCAGTTTCCAACCTGGTTGGATTTCGACTCTCGGCGCGTCAATCGTGTCAATAATATTGAGTGAGCACATCGGACAATGTTCCGATAGCAACGCCGATACATTGTTTTGGTTCTATGGCATTTGATAAACCACAACGCCTTACACGGCGTCGTTCATCGGCTGGGCCCGTACCTCCTAGACGCCCCCTTGAGTCCAGCCACGGTCATCGGCAGAGTGCTCGTCCAACATTTTTGACGCTTCGGGACCACGGAAAAGTTTTTGTGGCTGATATGCCGCATTTATCTGACGGCCAGTTATCCCATATCCATAAGGAAGCCGACGAAGTTTTCACCAGCCTTGAACGTCGAATTCAAGAGCTGGAACAAGAGCTGAGTCATAGTCCGCAAGACCGGGACACGTTGATTAAAGCGTCGACAAAACGCGATGTGACCCGACGTTTTTTACGCGCCATCCAGGAGGAGCAGGAGCAACGGCGTAATAACCCTGCCATCCGAAATGCAGCAGGTGAATCACTCCCCCGCACCTTTCTGGAAGTGGCCCGTCACCGCTTACCCGGTGCCACTTTCGATTCATTGCTACAAGAGGCGCTGACAGCATGCGAACAACAGCAAGCAGCAGCTTCAGCTGCTGCGGAAGCTGCGGTAGCTGAGATAGCAGCAACTGAAAAGGTGGTTCCCATTCGAAGCGACAGCGACAGCCTGCCAGTGGTTGTTAGTCCAGCGCCTGAATCAGTGTCTGAAGCCTGAACCAAAACCTCAACGGCTTTGAAATGGATTAGAGGGCATGCGTGCGATGCAGCGTTCTCTTGCTTGGTTAAGGACACTGCACTCAGACTCCGACAACTGCCAGGTCAGAGCGGCCGCCACATCCATGGCTTGGCTGGGTGTCCGAATTCCAGGAATTGGCGTTGTCCCAGTGGCTCGACACCAATTCAATGCCACCTGAACCATCGAGGCACCACGTTCCGTAGCGATAGCCTGCAGCAGCTGCCTGATCTCAAGGCTCTCAGGCAAGAGTCGGCGAAACAAGCGTTGTCGCACCCAGGTGGATGGCCGAGGCGCCTCAGCCGGAGCACAGCTCAGCACCCCAAAGGCCAAGGGGCTATAGGCCAAAACCTCAATATCCAACGACTGAGCGAGATCCAATACTTCCTGCGCTTGGGCTAACCCCGGAGACAACAACGACCATTGAATCTGCACACTCCGCAGCTTGACCCCTCGTTCCATTAGCCGGGCCTGCATCCAACGCAAACGGCGAGGCCCCACATTCGATACCCCCAACTCGTCCACTTGCTGAGCCTGAACCAGATCGGCCAAACCATCCAAAAGTGCCGCTTCCTGCCAGGGCGCATACCGCGCTGTACTCCAGTGCAATTGCACCCGCTTCAGATGACCACCTAATCGCTTTTGACTGGCATCAAAGGCGCGATGGAATCCCCTTCTGCCCAGGCGCCAAGGGAACGGCGCCAACTTGGTCGCCACGACTAATTGGGAGCGACGCGAGGCCGGCAGGGCATCAATAAAGCCGCCGAGCAGGCTCTCGCTGCGGCCATTCAAGCGACCCGTGCCATAGGAATCGGCTGTATCGATGAGGTTGAGCCCTGAGCTGAGAGCCTGGCGAAACGTTGCAGCTAGGCGCCCATCGTCCGTCTTTGAGTCATACCCCCACACAAATTGATTACCCCAGGCCCAAGTCCCAAAACCGATGCTGTTCAACCGGCACGGGCCTCTGCCAGCCATGATCAACTCCCTGAATCAGATTTTCGATGCCTGACCGCAAAGCGTCGGAATCATCTCCGTGCCTCTCAACCCAAACTTCGAGTGAACCTGAGCCTATTGAGGTCGAACCAATCCTTTGCAACCATTGTCGTCGAACAGCAACCAATGGAATTCGCTGTTTGGGTATGTGCGTCGCCGACAACGACTACTAATTAAGAGAATGCCGTCGAGGCCAACGACACGATCGAAGCGATCATGATCCGTATACCTCCCATAGAGATTTGGGAGACTGGAGCCAATGAAACGGTGCTCCGCCGTTAAACCGCTTGTGGCGTCGCACCAAAGATCACTAAAACAGCAGACCTTATGGCTGGGTCGGTCGATCTTGAAAAAGGCGGCACCCAGATTCGAACTGGGGATAAAGGATTTGCAATCCTCTGCCTTACCACTTGGCCATGCCGCCGCAGGGGAACGTCTACTCCCTCAAAGCGATCGTATCAGCCATGGTTCAACGACACTTCTCGTGGTCTGCAATGGCCATGGGGAAGATCTCATCGCCCTGCGCATTCTGGAGGCGGTCCATCGGCGCAATCCTCAACTTTCGTTGGAAGTCATGCCTCTGGTGGGGCAGGGGAGAGCCTTTGAAGCAGCAGTGAAAGCGGGTTGGCTACAGCAAATTGGCCCAACAGCAAATCTGCCAAGTGGAGGATTTAGCAACCAAAGTTTGCGGGGCATGCTCAGGGACATTGGAGCGGGATTACCTCTGCTGAGTTGGAGTCAATGGCGACTGGTTCAACGGCGGGCTCGCCAAGGACGCTTTTTTGTCGCCATTGGAGATCTTTTACCGCTGCTGATGGCCTGGGCCAGTGGCGCTGGCTTCGGATTCATTGGAACCCCAAAAAGCGATTACACGTGGCGCAGTGGTCCTGGCCGAGACCTGAGCGATCGATATCACCGACTGAAAGGCAGTGAATGGGATCCATGGGAATGGATGTTGATGCGCTCCAAGCGTTGCCAGTGGGTCGCCATGCGAGATCCACTCACCGCCCGAGGACTCCGTCGCCATCGGGTTGCCGCCAAAGCGCTCGGTAATCCAATGATGGATGGCATCCAACGGCGGACGATTCCTAAAGCACTCGAACGTTGCCGAAGAGTGCTTGTGTTGTGTGGAAGCCGAATGCCGGAAGCCCAGGCCAATTTCGATCGTCTGCTGAACGCCATCCGCCTTGTGCAATCCCCGGTACCGATGGGCGTTCTCGTTGCAGCTGGAGCAGAACCCACAACGGAAGGTTTTCAACGAAGTTTGGAACAGCAAGGCTTCAGGCGAAGTTTGCCTCCATCCGATCAACTCAGCGCAGAAAGCTGTTGGGTTAAGGGCCCTTGCATGCTGCTCATTGGACGTCGCTGTTTTGACACCTGGAGCGGCTGGGCTGAAGTGGGCCTTGCCACGGCTGGAACGGCAACAGAACAACTGGTTGGCATTGGTATTCCAGCCCTTTCATTGCCGGGCCCTGGCCCTCAATTCAAGGCAAGTTTTGCGCGTCGGCAAAGTCGATTGCTGGGGGGCTCAGTTCAGCCTTGTTCAACCCCGATTGCGCTGGCATCTGCCCTTGAACGTCTTCTGGCAGACGCAGATTTACGGCGGAAGCTGGGACGGATCGGCCAACAGCGCATGGGACCATCGGGGGGGAGTGATCGGCTCGCACAGCTGATCCTTAACCACCTGCACTGATACTGAGGAGCTCGAGACAAGAGCGATGGCTTCGATTCAAGATCCCTTGTACGTGAAACTCTGCGCCCAACTCGCCAGCAAACTGAGCATCAGCTTGGCCAGTGCCCGCCGCCAAGTGGATCAAGCTGCCGCCAAAGACGGTAAGCGTGATGTTGAAGCGAAAAAGTTGCTCGTGCAGTCGATGTTGGATGCCCTTGATCAAGGGGACAGCGACCATGCCGCGACCCTTAACGAGCTGCTGAAAGACAGCGAGGGCGACAGTAATTTCATCCTTGAGGATTAACCACCAGGAGGATTAACCACCCGACCGAGCTCAATGCTCAAAGGTTTGGTTAAAACGCATCCGGTCCAATTCAGCCATCACGGGAATACAGGCAAAACAACGTTGGGCCAACTCCCAACGTCCCTCCCGACGCAGCATCGTTTCCAGCTGGTTCCTCGCAGGAATGAGATAACGCACATCATTGGCGGCATAGGCGAGCTGCACATCCGTGAGCTCATCCACCCGTCCCCAGTCACTGCTTTGAGCCCCCTTATCGAGCTCGACTCCCACCAGTTCCATCACCAGATCCTTCAGGCCATGTCGGGGGGTGTATGTCCGCCCCAAGCGGCTGCCCACCTTGGTGCAAAACAAAGGTTGGACGGCAATATCGAGCCCAGCCGCAAGGGCTGCCACATCGAACCGGGCAAAGTGAAACACCTTCTCCACCGATGGGGCCTCAAACAAACGCTGAAGGTTTGGGGCACTGGATTGACCCAAACCGATGCGCACACAAGCAACACGATCTTGTGCATCAGCGATCTGAACCAAGCAGAGGCGGTCGCGACCATGAATCAATCCCATGGCTTCGGTATCCACCGCAAGGCAAGACATCTGGAGGTACTGCTCCGTCCAAGACGCGTCCAAGTCCCCATCGAATACGGCGAACTCAGCAGGAATGGAAGGAGAACCGGCCATGGACCCAGCAGATGAATCAGCCCAGTCTCGCCGGCCGAGACCCGAAAATCCAACGCAATCCCT
>ERZ891134.364-NODE-364-length-39045-cov-26.384047_pt1 | contig 39045 bp, 18 predicted proteins | sample MGYA00520888_ERZ891134 | MGnify/ENA primary metagenome ERZ891134 (study PRJEB32303, sample SAMEA104408692) | aquatic metagenome | biome: Brackish water; feature: Coastal; material: water | place: Baltic Sea | collected 2014-10-23 | depth 10 m ... | reverse complement strand
TTCAAACCAGTCTAAGAAACTTTTAATTCCTGTAGTTCCTGTTTCACCTTCTTTGGTAAACCAATCGTATATTTTTTTCAAACTTGGCAAAATATTGTCGTTAAACCATGTGTTAGCTTTTTCGTACATTGTGTTTGCTTCTTCAGCATTAGGAATAAACCCTGAAATTGTATCTGTAACTTTTGTAAATATTCCACTATCAATTAAACTTAGTTTGATCTTACTTCTAATGTTTGCGATTGTTTGTTCAAATTGAGTAAGTTTTTCAGTAATTTTATCTTTTTTAACTTTTTCTGCCGAAATCCTCTCCATTTCAGCTTTTGATACTTTTCTTAGGTTAGCTGATTCGTTAACAATTTCTGCCATAATTCCGCCGCTCCGCTTCAAACTTTCTAATTGTTCTACACTTAACGAATCAACATAAGCCGTAGTTTCTTGAGATACTTTTGCAAGGAATGCTTGTTTTTCTGAGGCTGACATAGATCCAAATTTATCTGCACCGTCTTGGAATGTTTTAGATACTTGCATAAATCCTTTTGTAACATCATCATGCGGAATACCATCAACCATATCAAGAACAGCTTTAGCTAGACTATCTGTTCCATCAGGTAATGCCGCAAGTGCTAATGCAAATTCTTCTCCGTGCATTTGTACAGCTCTTTGCATAGTTGCATCATTCATCATTGCTTTTACTTCTGCCGCAATTAGGTCTCTGTGTTTACCTGTTGTTCTTGATAGTGTGTCTAGTGTATCCGAATATTTTAGTGAGCCGGTTATCAACTGTTGTGTTGTTAAACTTTGTCTTGTACCAGCCATATTAGTTAATTCAGAAAAGTTAATCATATTTTCGTTTAGTTCACCAGCAGTAAAACCTAGGTTCATTAAACTTATACCCATTTGGCTCTGTCTCATTTGTTTAGACATATCAGCAAATAATCTGCCGCCACCTTGTACACTACCACCAAAACGTTTTAATTGCTGTGAGTTCTCAGCTACCATTCCTAAAAATTCTTTTTGAGGCATTCCGGCCTGCGCCGCTACTTTTGATATTTCAATTATACTATTTGAAAATCCTGCTCCAGCATTTGACAATGCTCTATACTGATCAATTTGACTATCAAGCAATCCTGCAAGAGCTGACAGTCCAGGTATTGGTAAATGCTTTGCAAAATCACTTATTCTATCTCCGCCGAATGCTAATTCTTTGCCTAATCCAATAAATGATCCTGTGACAGTTCCAATAGCAGAGCCTAATAGATTAAATGCTCCACCAAGTACTTTTCCAGCTATATTTGCTAGTACTCCTAAACCAGTATATGTTTTTTTAGACTGTTTACCTAATTTTTCTACTTCGTTAGAAGCTCCGCTACCACTATTTGAAGTATTACCTGTAGTTCGGCTAGTATTAAACGGGCTACTGCTTGCATTTAATGTTTTTAGTATTTCTTGTAAGGTACGCTCGCTAGCCGCATTTTCAGCAGTAACTAGCCCTACTCCAGGTATATCGATTTTTACAACGGCCATTATTAAGTACTCACATTATATATAGCTATAAATATGTATGCTACATTTACAATAGTATTTAGCAGGAGATATAAACATGGTAGATAATAATAACCCTACACAAGAGCAATTGAAACAAATGCAAGAGCAAATGTCTCAAATGCAAAACGTAGGACAACAACAGCAAGCTGGATTGTCGGGAGTGCCAACAGCACAACCACAAGGTAATCCACTTACTAAACATTTAAGACAACCAAAAATCTACATCAAATTGCCAAGTGAGGGAAATTATTGGTCTGGTAACAGTTTAGAAAAAACTGAAACAGGTGAATATCCAGTATACGCAATGACAGCCAAAGACGAAATTACATTTAAAACGCCAGATGCGTTGTTAAATGGACAAGCAACTGTTGATGTAATTCAAAGTTGTATGCCAAACATTAAAGATGCTTGGAAAATGCCGTCAATTGATTCAGATGCAATTTTAATTGCTATTAGAATGGCAAGTTTTGGAAATAGTATTGATATGACTACAACAGTACCTAACACTAAAATTACTAAAGATTTTAGCTTAGATTTACAAACTATATTTGATAGATATCAAAGTGCAGTTTACGAAGATACATTTCAAATTCCAGGATTTAAAATACAGATTAAACCTGTTGATTATAAAACAATGACCAGTCAAGCATTAAAGGCATTTGAGCAACAACGAATCTTTGCTATTGTAAACAATGATAGCATAGACGACAAAGAAAAATTAGAAAGATTTCAAGCAAGTTTTAAAAACCTAACTGAAATTAATCTCAATGTTGTTATTAATAGTGTAGTTGCAATACAGCCAGATGACTCTGATGAAGCTGTAGTTAATGCAAAATACATTAGAGAATTCTTAGAAAACTGTGAAGCTTCAGTTTATAACGGAATTGAAGATCATATCAAAAATCAAAAAGATAAGTTTACTCAAGCACCTTTAGATGTTACTGCAACTGATGAAGAACTTGCGGCTGGTGCTCCAAAAACATATCAAGTTCCAGTTCAGTTTGATCAGTCAAATTTTTTCGGCTAAGAATCTTAACATGGAGCCTCGAAAAAATCCTAGACGAGGTTAAGATTCTTGAAGGAGAGGTCAAAGAACTTAAATCATCTCTATACAAATTAGTATGGTGGATGAGAGGTGGATTATCAATCACCGAATGTTATGACCTATCCATTGAAGATAGAGAAATAATAAATCAATTAATTAAAGATAATTTAGATACTGCTAAAAAAATTCAGCAACCTTTTTGGTAGGATTAAGCAGTTGCTTTTTTAGTCTTTGTTACTTTATAACCGTTTGATTGTAGAAACTTAATTGCACTATCAATGTCCATAGTTGGTGTAGCCATTGTCTTTGCATCTGCTTTAGTATTACTTTGAGCAGGTGCTTTACTTGAACCTTGATCACCATATGAACTTTTATTAAGTCTTCCACCTAGTTGTTTTTGGAAACCTTGCTGTACAAAACGTTTGATAACTTTCTTAACTTCAGAACCTGATAGTTCTGCTTCTAATAAAAGTGATTCGTTATACATACTGTTTAAATCTAATTCGCCTTGACGAGGATCAGGCGCTAGTCCTGATTTAGCAGGAGCTCTAGCAAGTTTCTTAGCCGCACCTACTACTGCACTTGCTCCGGACTTAGCCGCGCCAGCTACGTCTTTTGCTGTATCAATTGTAGCTTTAGTGCCTTTAACAATACCTTTACCTAGTTTTTTCATTAGGCTCATATCTTGTTTGATATATGCTTTTACTTCTTTTGGACTATTTGCAAATCCTTTGGCCGCTAAAAAGTTTGATATACTATCTACAGTCATGCCTTTTTGCTTTGGATCTTGTTTAACTACTGCTACGAAATCTTTATAGATGTCTTTAACTTCTTTGTCAATTTCAATATCTAATTGAGCACTTTTATTGCCCATCTTAGCTTTTGCCCAACGAACTGGTGATAACTCATCAATTTGTTCTTCTTTTTTAGATTCTGTTAAAATGTCGTATACTTTCATAGTTTAGCTCCCGATTAATTATATTTATACTTTTGAACAGGAAAATACTTAGTAAATAACTCTATATGATTACAAGATATCGAATACTAGACAATCTCGATAATGAGATTGACGTTGTAAACAGTATTGACGAAGTACAGCAATACATAGAAACAATGCGTGATACCAACCCTCATCTACAACTCAGATACGAATCATTCGAAGTCAGTAGTGTTAAGTCAGGTTTTGGAAGAGATCCTGATCTTCACTAAATAACTCCTATGTGTTCGCCCATATTCTATTTTTTAGTTTTAACAGTAGTATTAATGTGGATGATCTATAAGAACAACTAAGATTTGTTACTTCGTAACAAATTGTTTTCGCTTACGCTCAAACTATATCACTTCGTTTGTTGATAGAAGTAATAGATATGAATTAAAGCAATATTACGAAGTAATATTGTAATTGCTTCATGTAGATTGTTTCAGTCAGACGGAACCTATTCGCTGGTTCCATCTAATCTTGACACTTCATGTGAGTTCGTCACAGCCGAGATTCGGAAGTAGGTAATTGTTTATACACTTAGTTCAATGGGCTCTGACCTTACCCAACCTACGTCGACATCAAAAGTGTTGCTTAAAATATACATTGTACATTATATGTAACACTTTCTACCTCTCGCTTCGTTCCTGTTGCTAAAGAGTTTTTATGAACTGTGTTGTGTTTTTGAACTGCCAACATGCAATCTATATCAACCAGTGAGCCCAATTTGTTTGGTGGCTTCCTCCCTCTGGGGAGTCAATCAATATGTACGTGTGCTTCTATACGAGAGCTTTTTCCACAGCGGTATTATAATCTGGCCCGCCAACCTTATGTGTTGGAATGTTTTGCCTGTAAATGTTCTTTAAGTATTTTTGATCCACCAACTCTAACATTAATGATTCCGTTGTAGTAATCATCTGTTTCGAGTACTCTGCGTTCAAACTGCTCTCGTGCCTCTAAGTAACTTGCTATGCCTCTGCTTGGACAGTAATGTAGTATTTCTCTTGTGAAATTGTCTTCGCCTAATGTTTCAACGTCTGCATTAAGTCTATCACTAGAACCCCAATAGGTTTTCCAGTCACTTTCTTTTGTTCCACGTCTTTTATTTTTTTTGCCTTTTAGCGGTGGCTTCGTTGTTTTGAATTTTGCTAGTTTCTTGCCTACGTACTTCATGCCATTGACTTTATTTGTTATCAAGTAGACAAATGCTTCTACACCGTCAGGTATTTCTTCTACATTTTCACCTTGATAAGTCCATTGCATATTGGTACTTACCGTTGCCTATGTATCTGGGGCCTCTTTCTTGGAATTATGCTTGTGATGTATTTCGTCCATACGCTGTTTAGCTAGGCTACGTATCTCTCGTAACCATTTTCTGCTTTCTCTATGTGTTCGTACAGAATTACGGGCCTCAAATTTCTCGTTTGCCTTAAAATATGCCATATATGCCTTGGTCAATTTATCGTGTGTATCGTCATTCATTGTGTATTTCTACATCGTTCTCATATGATGTAAAGCCATTTTCCTTTATTACTTTGAGAACGTGTGTTACTCTTCCTACTAGTTCATCTTTATGGGATATAAGATATACATTTTTCTGTCTTTCTCTACCCATTTTCTTTAGAATAGCCAAACTGTTTTCAACTCCGCTAGTATCCATACCTGAATCAATCAACTCATCAATAAACAATAGATTGATATTTTGATATAAACTTTCCCAAACATCACGGAATGCAAAGCTCATACCAAGTATAAGTCTGTTACGCTCACCTCTTGACAAATTATCAAAATCTAAATCTTGTCCTAATTGTGTAATTTCAACTGACAAGTCGTTTTGGAATACAACACTATGTGGTAATCCAAGTTTATCAAGATAGTTAGTAAGCCTATTGTTTAGATATGCTAAATTCTGATCAATAATCTTTTTACGAATAAAACTGTCTTTGTTTGTAAGCAGTTTTAACATAAAGTCTTGATGGTCTTTTAAACTTGTTAAGTTGTTTACTGTATCCCAGTTAATTTCTTGAATAGCAGTTGTGTTTAATTCATCAATCTGTTCTTGATAAGGATCAACTTCTGTCTTTGCACGACTTAATGCTTCTTGTAGTTGTGATACATTTTGTTTATGATCGTATACTTCTTTAAGAGTTTCATAGAACGTTGTAGGCTTGCCGTTGATATCTCCAATGTCACTAAGTGACGTTGTTACATCTAAAACTTTATCCCCTACTTCTTTTTGATATGCTATAGCATCCTCAAGTTCTTTTTTCTTTTTAACTGCAAGTTCTTGTTTTTTCTCGTCATGTAGCTCTTGTCCACAAGTATGACATGTTCCTTGATCTAAGTTTTCTGCGTCTTTTTTTGCTTTTTCTACAGAATTGTCTGCACGTACTAGTGCTGGCTCTAGTGTGCTTAATTCTTTTTTAAGAGCCGAAATAGCATTATTTTTTTCTTCCCAACTAGACAGTTGTTCGTGTTTATCTAATTCATTTTCTACATCTAAGTGTTCTAACTCGTCAATTGATCGTTCTAGTTTAGCAATGTCTTCTTTTTGTTTTGTATTCCATACACTTTGTTTTGTTTGCAAACTACGTACAGTTTCACCAATACGTGCATTACTAGATTCGATAGCATTTATACGAGCAGTTTCGTCTGTAATTGCTTCTCGTGTTTGCCTTACTTTATCTTTTAGTACTTCTGCTTTTTCAGAAAGTATTGTAATACCAAGTAACTGCTCAATAATATCCTTTTGATCGTTCACACGCATACTTAAGAACGGTTCTGTATATGTGTTTAGTGCAACAATATGCTTAAACATATTGTGTGACATACCTAATAGACTTATAATGTCTTCTTGTGTTTTACGTGAATCGCCTTGCGACTCATCTGTCATTTCTTGTTCTTGTCCATCTACATAAAACTTTAATACATTAGGACCACGTCCTCTTTCAATCTTATAATCTCGTCCATCTTTTTCAAAAGAGAGTGTAACTAACATACCTTTGTTGTTAGTTTTATTAATTAAGTTATTACGCTTAATATTTGTTAAAGCAAGCCCGTAAAGGGCATAACTTAGTGCATTTATAATAGTAGTCTTACCTGTACCATTACGTGATCCACTGTCGTCACCACCTTGGTCAAGGTTTTCTCCTAACACAAGTGTTAATTGTTGCTTATCAAAATCAACTGCTTGGGTTTGATTACCCACACTCATGAAGTTCTTAACGGTTAAACTTTTTATCTTAATCATAGTTCGTCATATATTCCTAATAGTAACTTCTTGTCGTAGTTTTGTGTATCCAATGCAGTAATTTCTTTAGTAACAATTTCATCCACACTTTCAAATGTACTAATATCGATGTCTGTGTGTATTTCTTCGTCTTGCTGACTAGGAATTAGTGTAATTTCTCTGCAATCATAATCATTGATAAATGTTTCTTTAATAAAACTTGCTTCTTCATAACTAATTGGAAGATCAAGAGTTACTCTAAGATACATTTTGTTTTTAAGTAGTTTGTCTTTTTCGTCTAGTAATTGACTCAGTTTAACTGTCCGATACTTAGGACAGTCTAACCAATCAATATATTGTGGTTCTTTGTTATTTTCTTTATCAAGTATCATCATTCCACGTTTATCATCCCATGCATCTGCATAGTTGTGTGGAAAAGCATTACCCATATAGTGTACTGCACCTTGTACTTGACGTTTGTGGAAATGTCCACTAAACACATAATCTTGATGTTTGAAATGTTCAGCTTTTAGTTCACCGTGATCAGGCATTTGCACCATTGCGTTCATATAGAAACTAGGCAGTTCAAAGTGACCAAACATATATTTTGTTTTTATGCTACTAATCTTCTTCCATTCTTCACCGACAAGCCAAGGAACTAATGCAACATCATCTTCAACTAATATTTCGTCTACATATGTAATACCTGGAATGTGTTTACCAAACTCTACACTGTAAACATCGCGTTTGTCTTTGTAGTACAAATCGTGGTTACCTGCAAAGAAGTAAAACTTATCAAATGCCGCACCTAACTTTTCTAGACAACGTGTAGTTGCATCTAGTGTTTGTACATTAATTGTATTTCTATTGTGATGCCAGTCACCACAAAAGATACCGGTTTCACAACCGTTAGCTTTTGCTTGTTCAATAAACCAATCTACAAAGTCTTCACAATCTTGTAGGTGTAGTCTACTGTTAGACTTCAGTCCTAGGTGAATATCTGTAAACACCGCCGCTTTTTTAAACATTCATACTCCTGTTTTGTATATTATACTTTATATTTTGATGTAAGTCAAGTGTTTTTGGACGGATTTGGTACAGGTGCTTTAGCGTCTTGTGTTTTAACACGATCCCATTCGCCTTGTGCTTGTCTAGTATAACTAGGATTCATATTATTCATTTCTAAAATATCATCTCTAATATTTTGATTGCGTTTTTCAATATTAATAACTCTTACAAATGAATTTGTTACTGCCGCAGTATAATAAGCAAACGGATTGTTTGATTTTGATTCATCAAACTGTAGTCCAATTTGTGCTAACTGTAATATTGCTTGTCCACGCATTTCGTCATTGTATGTGTATCCACGAACATTACCTCTTGTTGCATATCTATCACATAACTTCATCCACATCAAAGCAAGTTTGTTAGTTGCTTTACCATGTGCTTTATTAAAGCAACCATTTTCCATTCCACCTTCCCAGTGACTTTTGCCTACACAAAGTAATGCATCTTTTTCATCAAATTTGTAATGTTGAAACGGAGGAAAGTTTAACTTAACTTTATAGTCTGCAGGTGTTTTAGGATTCTTTTTTCGACCAGGTTCTTCTGGAATATGATCAAATGTCATAATTCTAAATACTAATTCATCTTTTTGTATCTTTCGATAGTCAATTTCGAATTCAGCAAGTTTTACTCTTTTGCCTGCTAATTTTGCGGCTTCAAAGGCTTGTTGCTGTAAGCGTTTTGCTTTATTGCGTTTTGCTTCAGCTATTGTTCTAATATTAATTTTACCAATTTCTGGTAGGATTATATCATATTGGCCATACTCAGAATCAACATAACTACAGAATGTAGTCTTTGATTTGTGTATTTCCTTTAAAATATCCTTGTTGTTTAGATAATTTACACGTTTATTCATATTTTCTCCGATTGTTTGTTATATTATAAACTACTCTGTTAATAAAGTCAACTAAATAATGCATATAGGAGACAATTAATTATGACCACATATTTTAAAGACGGAATCATATCTAAAGGTGGTGTTAACATGGGAACTAAGGTTCCTCCAAAAGGATTTAACGCACCAGGACAAAATGTTAGTAGTGGTAATGCTCCGGGTTTTATATCCGACGCTGTTGAAGGCGCCAAAAAAATTGGCCAAGACATTTTTAATGGAATTTCTGAAGACGCCGGCAATCTTATGTCTGATTTACGCAGTAAGAATTTGCCAGGAAAAGGCAAGCCTGATTTCCAAGCAAAACAGTCTGCTTCATTTACTACCCAATTAGAAGAAAAAGATTGGCGTGTCAAATTATCTGTTCCAAAAGCGTTAAAAGGGCAGTCTGGTTCAGGACTATTAACCCCTCTTCGTTTAGAAGGTGACGGACATATGGTATTTCCATATACACCTACAATTATTGTAAGTCACTCTGCAAATTACAATAATATTTCACCTATACATAATAATTATCCGTTCTATGCGTATCAGAACTCAAGTGTGGATCAAATGACAATAGTAGGACAATTTTATTGCCAGAACAGTTTAGAGGCAAAGTACTGGACAGCTTGTTTACATTATTTAAGAGCAATGACTAAAATGGACTTTGGTACTTTTAGTAGTGGGGCTCCGCCACCAATTTGCAAATTAAACGGTTATGGAGATTATGTTTTTAATAATGTTCCAGTAATTATTACAAACTTTACAGTTGATATGCCAAATGAAGTAGATTATGTTTCTTGTAATTTTCAACCAGGCGAGATTAGTCCTGTTGATACCGGTGGCAATACTACTAGATTTGGTTGGGCACCGGCAGAATCACAATTTTCTATTACTGTACAACCTATTTACAGTAGAGATAAACAAAATAAATTTAATTATAGAAATTTTGTTACAGGCAATGATTTAGGAAAAGGATACATTTAATGAGCAATAGTAGTCCATATTTAATTACCGGAGTAACACCAAGAGGTACGTTAGATATTTTAGATATCAGACCTGTGCCAGCATACGTTGATGATCCGTTATATACTATTGAGCCTCAATATGCAAATCGACCAGATCTATTAGCTTATGATATGTACGGAGACAATAGACTTTGGTGGATATTTGCACAACGTAATTTAGATGTAATTGAGGATCCAGTATACGACATGATACCAGGAGTACAAATTTATCTACCTGATCCTGAGCGTGTTAAAGAAACATTAGGAGTTTAAATGACAACCTTCCGAACAGATCCTTTAACAGGCAAAACCCTCATAGCGAGCAACAATATAGTTAGGAAAGATGGGTTCACTGATAAAGAACGTGCAGGAGAATACGGCTCAAGAACTCCTAAACAGCCTCAAAAAACTACTCAAGCAGAAGGTGATCCTGAAGAAGCTCTAAAGTTTATGCGTAAAGCAGGACTACATGGTCTTGCTGACATGTATGAAACTAACGGCAACGCCGCCAAAGATGGAAAAATGCCTCCTATCTTTGCAAACAATAAATTCTTTTCAGGAATAAAAATTGTTCCTGAAGGTCAAAGTGCTGATTCTAAAAGCTCTGCAACAGTTGGTGATACAGGAGGACCTACTGCACAAGATTTTATTAATGCCGCACCTGAAGCAATGTTGTATAAAGCACCGCAGGAAAATTATGTTGCCGAAGCAATGGAAAAAGCACGTGATAATCCAGAACAATTACCAATGCCCAACATACTACATGATTTTGCATCATATAATAATCTTTTTAGTTTTGGATGCCTTAGTCCTCAAGAATTAAATTTTCCTGATAGAACTTATAGAACAAATGGTATTGCAGATGGTCAATATGTTTTTAAATCATCAGGTGGGTTAACCGCTAAACAAAAACCAAGAACCTCTGCAGAACAACAATATAACATAGATACAGAATATTATATTGATAGTGTTAATATTGAAGAATCAATAGCACCAAATAGAAAATCTCGCCATACTAATTTTCATAATCTTGATTTTACTGTACGGGAACCGTACAGCATGGGACAATTTTTAGAAACTTTATATCGAGCGGCAAAAAATGCAGGATACAATAATTATCTTGAAGCACCTTGGTTATTACAAATAGACTTTGTTGGACATCAAGATGTTGAACGTACAAGACCTGCAATCGCCGCATCAAAAAAACAGCTATGTGTACAACTTGTTAACATAGTATTTGATGTTGATACCGAAGGGTCATTTTATACAGTAACAACAGCTCCGTATAATGAGAGTGTTTTTTCAGATCAAATTCAATCTCTTCCAGTTGACATAACAGTATTGGGAGATGACTTAGAAGAAATTTGCCAAACAGGTGTCAACAGTGTCGCAACACATATTAACACTCATTTGTTAAAAGGGCAAAAGAATAAAGATCCAAAAGTTGAGCAAGACGAATATATTATTTGTTTTCCTAATGATAATTCTAGCAAAGCACTAGCCCGAAGACTTGGCCAAGATAAAAAATCCGGAAAAGCACTAACAGGTGATTATGACGTTAGAGAAGGAATTAACTATCAAGCTGTATTTGATCGAGGAGGCTTTGGAGCTTCCAAAAATTGGAAAAGTTTTTATGAACAATCACTTATTGGTGACGACCCAACCCAAACAGGTGACGACATCATGAAAGGATATATTGATGGAATCTTAGGATATAGTGTAAAACGAGGCAATTTAAGCGAATCTATAAAGCAAGCAATTTCTTCAAAACAAAACGGTGTAAACGCAATAGGAAAACAAAAAATAGATCCAGGAGAAGCATTAAGAGGCGGAGACTCTCCTTTTGCTGGAGGTAGATTTGTATTAAACGAAGAGACAACAAATTTTGATAGAGGCCCAACTACTATTGTACCAGGAAATCGTACAATACAATTTAGAAAAGGAACCAAGATTCAAAGAGTAATTGAAGAATTAGTTTTATTAAGTAGCTTTGGCCAACAACTTACATCAGCCGCATTAGAAGATAAGTCAGGACAGATTAACTGGTTTAGAATTGAATCTTCATGTTACATAATAGAAGATCCAGAAGCAGAAGCAGTTAATGGTAGGATGCCTAAAATATTTGTTTACAAAGTAGTGCCTTACAAAGTAAACTCATCTTTCTTCCAAATGCCTAATGACCCGCCTCCAGGATATAAAAAATTAGTAGAAGAAGCACCTAAAGCATACAACTATATGTATACCGGAAGAAATACCGATATTATGGAATTCTCGATTAAATTTGATAATGCATTTTACAAAGCAGTTGCAATGGATATGGGTAATAGATCAGCTAGTAACGACCCTTCATTTAAATCTAATACTAAGCCATCATCTGTTGCTACTTTAGGAGGAAGTGCAAAAGCACAAGTTGATGATTTTGGAGAAATATCTTCAGTGGGAAAAAACATTAATTCGGGAGATTCAATAACAGCAGGAGCGGTTACAGAATCACCTGAACTTAAAATAGCTAGACAGTTTAACGAAGCACTTGTAAAAAGTGATGTTGACTTAGTTACATTAAATTTAAAAATTCTAGGAGATCCTTTTTATATTTCAGATAGTGGAGTAGGCAACTATAGATCAGAAGATAGTACTTTTGTAAATGTTAAAGAGGACGGAACCATTAATCACCAAAGCGGGCAAGTTGATATACTTTTAAATTTCAACACACCTATTGATATCAACGATGAAACCGGCGGATATCTAATGAACGGTCCATCAGTTGGTGTATCTAATTTTAATGGATTATATTTTATCAATATTGTTAGAAGTAGATTTGAAGGAAATATATTTACACAAGAATTAGAATTAGTCAAACGACAAAATTGGAAAAAGAAAGATGCAGGAGGAACTCCTCAACTTACATCAACAGAAATACAAAATAACAGATCAAAGTATTTGAAACAAATCGAAGTTGATTATGGTAAAGAATCAGATGTATATCGATTTGCGTTAGCTAACCAATCAAAAGATGGTAAAACATATGATGATGTTCTTTCTGCTGATGAAATTACTAAGGCAGGATTAACTGATCTAGATGCGGCTCAATTACAAAAAGCATGGAAAAACAGAAAACCACCAACTGAAAAAACTCCTGTACAGAAAAAAGCAACTGGAGCATCAACTGCCGGTATTGATGGTGGAGCAACAAGATCTCCACATTCTTCATACGACGATGCAATATTAAGACAAAACAGAGCAAACAGTACATATTCTAGTGATACAGTAAACAATGCAAAAACAGCGGCGATTGCTAAAGGTGCAGATCAATCAGTAACTACTACAACAGACCCAACAGCAGATTTAAGCAGTAATTGGGTACCACCAAGTCAAAGAGGTATACAATAATGAGTATGGACGAAGAAATAAAGTCTTATAATCAAGTAAAAAGATCATCAGGCGCAGGTGGTGCGGCAATACCACCTGGACCTCATTTAGCTAGAGTTGTTAATCATCTTGACACAAAACGACAAGGGTCATTAAGAGTAGAATTATTATCAGATGTATTATCTGGTAATGATAGAGATACAGCAGGACAACTATTTACTGTTAGATATTGTATGCCATTTTATGGTGTTACTAATTTATCTAGCAACGGAAAGAATAACGATTATTATTCAACACAACAAAGCTACGGTTTTTGGGCAGTACCACCTGATCCAGGGACTAAAGTTCTTGTTATGTTTGCAGAAGGTAGAAGTAATCAAGGGTATTGGATAGGATGTGTACAAGACGAATATATGAACAATATGGTTCCTGGAGGATATCCTGCAGATAAACCAAGTAATATTGTTCAAGATAACATTATAGCAGATTTCAAAAACAAGAGTTTACCTACAGGAGAGTTTAATAAAACAATACCTTCTAATGCGTCAGGACCTTTAGATCAACGAAGAGGGAATAATCCGGATAAATTTCCGAGACCTCTTAATCCTATGATGTCTTTAACATTGGCAAAACAAGGGTTAGAACAAGATATTATAAGAGGTTTAACAACTACAAGTTCAAGAAGAGATATCCCAAATACAGTATATGGATGGAATACACCTGGACCTTTAGATAAACGTGACGGAGCACCTAAAGGAAAATACGGAGAGCAAGAAAGTCAGGTAGATTATTTTAGAAGTAGACTAGGTGGATCTGCATTTACAATGGACGACGGTGATCCTAGTATTCTTAGAATGGGTATTGCTAAAGAAAACCCAGCAACATATTATGACGTAGAAAACACTCCGAAAAATGTTAGCAAAGCTGATAGGACATTACCTTTTAACGAACATATTAGATTACGCTCAAGAACAGGCCATCAAATTCTATTGCATAATACAGAAGATTTAATTTATATTGGTAATGCAAATGGTACAGCATGGATCGAACTAACGTCAAATGGTAAAATTGATGTGTATGCACAAGATAGTATTAACCTAAGAACAGAAACAGATCTTAATATTAAAGCTGACAGAGATATAAACATTGAGTCTGGTAAAGATATTAACTTTACAGCAGGACGTAATTATAAGTTAATGGTTAATAATGATAGAGATGTAAAAACAAATAAAAACGAAACAACATTTGTTGGTAAAGATAAAAATGAATGGACAGGTGATAATCACACAGTTGCAGTAGGTAGTGATCAAGACATTCAAATTAAAGGAACACAGCGTTCAACAATAAACGGTGATTATAATCTGCAAGTAAGCAAAGACGGACACATTGCTATTAATGCAAACATGCACAGCAAAGTAGTTGGCGATTATAGACAAACTGTGAACGGTGCATTTAATTTGAACACTGCTGGAGACAACAAATTTACCAGTGGAGCAAACACACAAATCAAAAGCACACTTGCTAATAAATTAGATGCAGGAACTTTGACTTCTATTTTAAGTGTAGGAACTCATTCAGAAACTGCATCACAGGTACATATGAATAGTACTGTGCCTGCAACACCAGCAGATGGCGCTGATTCCATTGGTGATACATTTACAAAACCTGCTACTAATGCTGTAATTGATGATAGCGATCAAATATTAGATCCAACTGACACAGTTTTAAATGATGCAGACGGTAACCCATTAAGAGTAACAGCAGATGCACTTAGGGCAAGTGTTGCGGCCACAGCTACTAGACCAAGACGTATTCCAAGACACGAACCTTGGGACGGTCACGAAAATATTAATCCACAAGGACATACTCCTAGTGCGACTGCAAGTATCGAAGCACCGTCACCAGAGGTTAGATCACAAGCACCACAAATTGACAAAGATAGTGATATACCAGACTATTCAGAAACATCAGGTATCTACAATGCACAAGATACATACATCCAGGATCCAGTAACAGGCGAGCGTGTAAAAGAACCTTTTAACGCCGATGTAGTTCCTACTAAGAATACAGATAACCTAGCAGGCAAACAACCAGCAGATCCAGTACCTGTTGACGATATGCAACGTTTCTTTTTAAGCGAACTTATTAAAGGTTTAGGACTTGATCCTGTTTTATGGAAAACGCAAAATGCTCATGCAGTTGCAATGGCATGTGCTCAAATACAAAAAGAATGTAACTTCGAACCAAGATCAGAAAACATGAACTATAGAGTATCAAGCCTACAGCGGACTTGGCCAAATAGATTTGGCGGAGATGTAGGCAGACGTAGAGCTGAAGCACTTGTTGCAGGTGGTCCACCTGCTATAGCAAATTCAGTATACGGAAACAGAATGGGTAACGGTCCTCCAGAAACCGGCGATGGATTTAGATACAGAGGTAGAGGACTCATCCAAATCACAGGAACTAAAAATTACAAAACATACGGCAGACTAGCAGGAGTTGATATTTACAATAATGCAGACATGGCAAATGATCCTGAAGTAGCAACAAAAGTTGCAGTAGCATATTTAAAGAGCAAAAGTGTTACTTGGACAAGTACAGATTTCAACGCATTAGGATCCCAATTTAAAAAAGCAGTAGGATATGCGGACTCGGATGGATCAAACACAGCAAGTAGAATTGGATTAGGAAAAGGATTCTATCAAAAAATTATTAACAATGAACTTACACCATTAGCAAGTCTTACAACAACCACACCTATAGATAAAGGTGCAGGAACATCGCAGGTACAATAATGCATAGATTTGTAATAATGAAAAACAATGAACTTTTTACATACACAAACTTTGAGGATATTCCTCTAGACTTTGATCATGTAATTGAATTTAATCCGTCGGTACCACCAGAGCCGCATACTGAGGAACAACATGAGGAAATTGAACAATGGCCAGTAAGGTTAGAAAGATTAATGGAGATAGAACGTGCCCGCAGTAACTAGAATCGGAGATGCAGACGTAGCTCACTGTTCAGGTATGACTAGAGCAGAGGGATCAGGTGATGTGTTCGCAAATGGAATATCTGTAAGTAGACAGGGTGATAATAATACGTCACACAAACTACCTCCTATACCATGTCCAAGTCATGCGGCACCAATAGCAGTTGGATCAACCACAGTTTTTACAAATGGCAAAGGAACGGGCAGAATAGGTGATGCTATATCAGGTTGTACAAGCGTAGCGGCAGGCAGTCCTAACGTTTTTGCCGGTGGATAAAATAAGGTAAATACTATTATGGCAAACGATTTATATAAAACAATTAAAGTAGCATCACAAAAACAATCAAAACCTCCTGTTAAGCAAAAAGCATATAGAGGGTTTAGTACTGTTAATGCTGAAAACACTTCGTTTCAGCAATTTGATGTTGCACTTATTAAACAAAATTTATTAAATCATTTTAATATCAGACAAGGCGAAAAAGTGTCCGATCCTACATTTGGTTGCATTATTTGGGACGCGATATTTGAACCATTGACAACAGAACTTAAAGATGCAATTACAACAAATGTTACAAATATTGTAAACTATGATCCTAGAACAAGAGCATCATCAGTACAAGTATCTGAATTTGAAAGTGGACTACAGATTGAATGTACAATAACATACTTAGACTACAATATTAGTGAACAATTAAGGTTACAGTTTGATAAAAATGTTGGTCTGACGTGATAGAATTAACTACTAGTATTATCATTTATAATAAATACAACGTAGAGCATTAAGAAGGATAATCAATGTCATCAACCGACAGACAAAACAGACTGCTACTTGCAGAAGATTGGACAAAAGTATATCAAAGCTACCGCAATGCGGAGTTTCGTAGCTACGATTTTGATTCATTAAGACGCTCAATGATCACATATCTGCGTCAAAATTACCCAGAAGATTTTAACGATTACATTGATACATCGGAATATCTTGCCTTAATTGATATGATTGCGTTCTTAGGACAAAATATTAGTTATAGAGTCGATTTAAACGCAAGAGAAAACTTTTTAGAATTAGCAGAACGTAGAGAATCAGTTCTTCGTTTAGCTCGCATGCTATCATATAATCCTAGACGTAATCAAGCGGCAAACGGACTACTTAAATTTGAGACAGTAAGTACTACAGAATCTCTTGTTGATAGTAACGGTAGCAATCTATCTGAGCAAACAATAATTTGGAACGATCCTAGTAACAGTAACTGGGCAGAACAATTTAGACGTGTACTTAATGCATCACTTCCGCAAAATGGAACTATAGGTAAACCATCAGTAAGTAAAGTAATTAATGGAGTGCTTACACAGCAATATAGAATAAATGGTGGACAAGATGATGTTCCGATATTTGGATTTACTAAAGGCGTAAACGGACTTCCTACACAATTTGAAGTTGTATCAACCGGTATAGATACTGACTTGAATAATATTATTGAAGAAAATCCAGTTCCTGGAACAAGTTTAGCATTTTTATATAGAGAAGACGGTCGAGGATCTAACAGTTCTAATTCAGGATATTTTTTACACTTCAGACAAGGTAAAATGCAATCTAACGAATTTACTATTAATTCTCCTTCAGCAAATCAAAAAATTGCAATTGAAGCACAAGATATTAATGATACTGATGTTTGGCTATATCAATTAGATACATCAGGTATAGCAAATAAAATTTGGACAAAGGTTAATTCAACTGAAGGTAATAATGCAATTTATAATAGTCTAGTTAAAAATATTAAAGATTATTATGTTGTACAAACTAGAAATAATGATGAAATTAGTTTAGTATTTGCAGACGGTACATTTGGAAATTTACCTAATGGTTCATTTAGAGTCTATTATAGAACTAGTAATAATAGAGTAATTAATATAGCCCCAGAAGATTTATCAGGTATTACAGTTAGTTTACCATACACAAGTAAAGCAGGAACATCAGAAACATTAACAATAGGACTTGAACTTAAACAAGCTGTAAATAATGCAACTACTAGTGAATCTACAGCTAGTATTAAATCAAATGCTCCGCAAACTTATTACACACAAAATAGAATGGTTACAGGTGAAGACTATAATATTGTTCCTTTAACAACTAACCAAGAAATTATTAAAGTAAAATCAACAAACAGAACAACTAGCGGAATTAGCAGATATTTTGATCTTAAAGATGTAACTGGAAAATACTCTAGTACAAATCTTTACGGATCAGATGGTATACTTTACAGAGAATCTTACGAACGTAAAACATCGTTTACCTTTTCAACCCAAACAGATATTGAAGGCACTATTGAAAATACAATATTACCAATTATTAAAAATAGAGCAATAAGTAATTTTTACTTTGGCAACTATGCTAAAATTATTGTTAGTGATCTTAATGCAAAATGGAAACAGGCAACAAAAACTACAAATAGTTCAACAGGTTTGCTTCAGAATATTAGTGATGTTGCTTATCAAGTAGGTACATTTACTGGAGGTTCTTTAAAATATGTAGAAGCTGGTGCTTTACTTAAATTTAAACCTCCGGCAGGGTTCTACTTTATTGGTGATGGCGAACTTACAAGTAGCTCAAGTGCAAAAGGCGCAAGCTCATACAAGTGGGTAAAAGTTATTAGTGTTAATGGTGCAGGAACAAGTATTGATAGTGTAACAGGTGCAGGATCAATTGTGTTTAATGAAATTTTACCTTCTAACAGTGTACTAGAAGAAGTTAAACCTAAGATAGTAAAAGACATTTCAGCAGATGTTAGATCACAGATTATTGATCAGGTATTTGCATACAAAACATTTGGACTACGTTACGACCAAGTTAATCGAAATTGGCGAGTAATAATTAATGAAAACTTGAATACAGTAGATGTGTTTAGTAACGGTAAAACAGGTGATGTTACAAATAACCAGTTAGACTCTAGTTGGCTAATACTATTTGAAACTAACGGCGAAAAGTATACCATTACAAATAGAGGATTACGTTACATATTTGAAAGTGATAAAGAATTAAGTTTTTACTTTGACGGACAAAGCAAAATATACGATTCGCAAACAGGGCAATTAGTTAAAGACAAAATTGCTATTATGAATTTTAATACTCAACCAGATTCTCTCAACGCATTTAATAATGATATTAATTGGGAAATAGTAAAAGAATTTACAAATGCAGACGGATATATCAATAGTAAAAAAGTTGAAGTTAGCTTCTTTGACTTAAACGATGACGGAAGTGTAGACGATCCAGATATATTTGATAATGTAGTAGCACCACAAACAAATTCTGCAACAAAATATATTTTCTTAAAGAAAGAATCGTCAGATCAAGGATTTAGCAAATACAATTATTATAGCAAAGGAAGTTCTATTAATGTTGTTGCAACAGAAACTGAAATAGGTGCATACAGCCAATACACTGATGGACAAATTTTTTATATAATAGATAATGATAATTTTAAAATTTTAAATAATAATCTTCTTAGTATTACATCAGATTATAAAGCATATGTTGGAAGATCAGATCTTAAATTCCAATATGTACATAGTGCAGATCAAAGTAATAGAATTGATCCTAGTGCAAGTAATATAATCGATGTATATATGTTAACTAGAGCATATGATATAAACTTTAGAAAGTATCTTAGAGGAGCAATAGAAACTATGCCGTTACCTCCTAGTTCAGATGAACTATTTCAAAACTATGGCGGACAAATTAACGAGTACAAATCAATTAGTGACGAAGTAATATATCATTCGGTGCAATATAAACCTTTATTTGGTGTACATGCACAAGATACTTTACAAGCAACTTTTAAAATTGTACCAAACGCAGGTGAAGTTGTAAACGGTAATGAATTAAAAACAGACGTTATCAGTGCAATTAATAAATTCTTTGGTTTACAAAACTGGAACTTTGGTGATTCTTTTCACTTTACTGAATTAGTAACATATATAATGAATAGTATAGCACCTAATGCTGTTAATATTTTACTTGTTCCAAAACAAGCCTCACAAGGCTTTGGTAGTTTATACGAAGTAAAAGCAGAAAACAATGAACTTTTTATTAATGATGCAACAGTTGATGACGTTGAGATTATTGACAGTGTTACAGCTTCAAGAATTCAAGCATCAGGTAATGTAATAACATCAACAGGTACAACTAATACAGGTATTAGAAGTCAAGCATTAACAACTACAAGCACAACAACTACTAGTTCAAACAGTACAAGCAGTAGCAGTAGTAGCAGTTCAAGCGGAAGTAGCGGAAGCGGCGGAGGATATGGTTACTAATGGCACAGGATGAAAGCCCAATCCCAACAGGGAATAACGCAAAAAGAAAATCAGCTGATTTATTACCAAGATATTTTCGAACTACAGCGAATAAGAAATTTTTAAGTAGTACACTAGACCAGATGATGCAACCTGGTGTTATTGAAAAGGTTGATGGATTTATTGGTCGTAAAGATGCAAAGGCATTTAAAGCTTCGGACAATTACATAAGTGATGTATCTACTAGTAGAGAAAATTATCAATTAGAACCTGTTGCGACAGTAACAGACAATTTAGACAACATTACATTTTATAGAGATTATAGAGATTATATAAACGCAAGTTCAATTAGAAATGCAGATAATATCGATCATAGCAAGTATAGCTCACAAGAATACTATGCATGGCAACCACATATTAATTGGGATAAGTTTGTAAATTTTAGAGAATACTATTGGCTACCAGCTGGACCGGACGAAGTTCCTGTTTATGGAAGTGCAAGGAATATTACTAGTACCTTTGCAGTTAATCGACAAGATAATGTTGATAACAACAGTTATATTTTTAGCGACGAAAATAAAGTAAGCAATCCTACATTAACTTTATATAGAGGACAAACGTATAATTTTGATATTAATGCTGTTGACATGCCTTTTAGTATTAGAACTAGTACTGAAATAAGTGACGACACAAATTTATATAATATAGGAGTAAGTCAACAAAAGGTTGAACAAGGCACAATAACGTGGACAATTGATTTAGAATCACCTGATACTTTATATTATACGAATGGAAATGATATTGAAACATCAGGACTTATTATTATAAAAGATATTAGAGATAATACACAACTTAATGTAGGTGACGAAGTTATTGGTAAAAAAACTTATACTATGCAAAATGGTTATGAATTAACAAATGGCATGACGGTAAAGTTTTATGGACAAATTACACCAGCCAAATATGGTGAAGGTAATTGGTATGTCGAAGGTGTTGGAGAATCAATTAAATTAATTTCAGAAGACGATCTTGTTATTACTGCTGACTACTTGTCAGATGTTGCTTCTGCGTTTGACGCACAAGGATTTAGTTCATTACCTTTTGGTGATGCAACATCATATGCTACATTAAAAGATTATATTGTTATTAATAGAGCATCCAAAGACGGAAATCAATGGTCACGTTATAACAAATGGACACATAAAAGTGTAATTGAAAATATTGCAAAAATTAATAATGTTCCTGTAGTTTTAGATCAGAATTATAGAGCTACAAGACCAATTATTGAATTTGATGCAGGATTAAAACTTTATAATTTTGGAACACAATCAAAAACTTCAGTCGACTTAGTTGATACAGTTACTAAAGATGTGTTTTCGGATATCGAAGGCCAAGTTGGTTATTTTGTTGACGGAGTAGAATTAGTAAAAGGTATGCGTGTGTTGTTCACAGCAGATCCTGATAGCTTTGTTGCAGGTAAAATTTACGAAGTTAATTTTATTAGTCAAAACGGAAATCTACAACTTGCTCTTAAAGAAAGTACAGATGCAGTTCCGCAAACAAACGAAACAGTACTAGTAAAAGCAGGTACAAATTATAAAGGTAAAATCTTTTATTACAATGGTACTACTTGGAAACAAACACAAGACAAGACTAAAGTTAATCAGCAACCTTTATTTGATTTATATAACGATGCAGGTGCACAGCTATCTACATTAGATTCTAGTACATTTGCTGGAAATAAAATTTTTAGTTATAAAGTTGGTACAGGTGCAAACGATACAGAACTAGGATTTCCATTAAGCTATAGAACGATAGAAAACAGTGGTGATATTGTTTTTGATTTTAATCTATTGTTAGACACTTATCAATATGATGTACTAACTGATGTACTTACTGTTAGTACAGACACTGCATTATTAAGAAAGTATACTGATAGAACAACATTTACAAATGTTTCAGGTTGGACAAAAGCACCAACAAAGTCTACACAGCCTGTTGTTAAACAAGAAACAGTTGGTGCTAGAACAAACAATTTTATTATCGATGTTTATAATAATAGCGGAAACTTAAATGATTTAGACGTTAAAGTTTATGTAAACAGTGTTCGAAAGCGTGACGGTGTTGATTATACTATTAATAGAGTTAACAATTACGCATATGTTACATTTAATACAAACTTAGTAGTTGATGATAAATTAGTTTTAAAAACTACATCAAGTTCGCCAAAAAGACCAAATGTAGGATTTTATGAATTTCCAATTAACTTTGAGAAAAATCCACAGAACGAAAATGTTACAACTTTTACACTAGGAGAAGTATTAGATCATGTTGATAGTATAGTTGATAATGTTGCTGGATTTAAAGGCACATTTCCAGGAGTTAGTAATCTAAGAGATCTTGGTAATTCAGCAAAGTATGGATTAAAATTTGTACAACATAGTGGACCAGTCAATCTTGCTTTAGTTAATATTACTGACAAAGATTATGATGCTATTGAAGCTATGAAATACTCTGCTATTGAATATATTAAGTTCAAAAGAGAATTTTTAAGAATAGCTAACGAACTTGGGTTTGAAGGGAATGATAAAGTACATGTAGATAAGGTTCTAACAGAACTTAACTCAAGCAAAACTAACAAAGATGCATTTTATTTTAGTGATATGATAGCCCACGGGGGAGACACTAAAGTAACACATAACATTGAAGATTCGTCACAAACAATTTTTAGCCTAACACGTGGTATTGACTTTACATCATTATCTGATAAAGCAGTACTAGTATACCTAAATGAAAAACAGCTAACGATCAACAAAGATTATACAGTTAGTACAGACGGATTTTTAAGATTATTAAATGCACCAACAGGTGGTGACGTACTAGATGTATATGAGTTTATTACAACAGATGGTTGTTGGATACCACCAACACCTACTAAGTTAGGATTATATCCTAAGTTCACCCCAGAAATATTTTTAGACGACACCTATGTTAAAACACCAACAGACTCGACAGGTCCTTATAAGATATATGGCAGAGACGAAGCAACAACAGCTTCATATAAAGGCAAAGTTGGTTGGTTCTATCCTTTGTTTACTGATGAAGTTTCAGCACAGCAAGAAGATATAAGAAATGGTGGATCAGGATTAGCTCACGTACATATTTTTGCAGGATCTAATACTTTGTTTTATATGCCTAGTGGAACTATGAATCATGCCACTAATGATACACAATTAATAGATGAATATCCAAATGCAAGAGCAATGCTACAAGGACATGACGGAAGTTTATGGAGATGTTTTGGAGACTTTAGAGATAATCTTTTATTAGATATTGAAAAAAGAATTTATAATAATTTAAAACAACCTTACGATGAAAACATTTTAGACATTGTTGATTACATTCCTAGCAAAAAAAGAGTTACAGGATTTACAAGAAAGCAAATTTCGAAAACAATGATTTCAGAATTTAACAGTTGGTTAGAAACTGTTGGAACACCTGATTATGTATCTAATACATATTATACTCCAGGCAATGGCTTTACATATTATTACGGCGCGGCAAGCGATCCTTATGCTCAACCGCTAACAGGCTTTTGGAGATCGGTATATAAAGATTTTTATAATACAGATAGACCGCATAGTCATCCATGGGAAATACTTGGATTTAAAGAAAAACCTAATTGGTTTGACACCGAATATGGACCAGCTCCTTATACAAGTAATAATTTATTACTTTGGGAAGATTTATCAAAAGGCATTGTTAGAGGAAAATCTGGATCTAAAGTAACTTATAGAAACAAATATAAAAATGAAGATATTTACAAATATATTCCAGTTGATGCTAATGGTAATCTTTTAGCACCAAACGAAACAGGATATTCTCAAGGTAATATTACTACAACTTATAATTACGAATTTACATTTGGTGACGAAGCTCCTGTAGAAACTGCTTGGCGTCGAAGCTCACATTATCCATTCAGTTTAATGATATCATGGGCATTAAATCAGCCAGCACAGTTTTTTGGACTAGCTTTTGATAGAAGTAGAATTGTACGTAACGGAGCAGGACAATTGGTTTACAAAGATACGAGTAAACGTATTGAATTAAACCAACTTAAATTTCCTAATAGTACTACTGATAGTGAAAGAGTATTCACAGCAGGTATTGTAAATTATATGCAAGGCTATCTTGTAGAAAATGATACTCTTAGATTTATTAATTACAAAACTAATCTTACATCAGTTCAAAATAAGCTAGGATCTAAAATAGGTGGATTTACACAAAAGTCTAAATTTAGATTGATACTAGATGCAAGAACTCCTACAAATCAGGGTAATGTTTTTGTTCCTGAAGAAAACTATAAAATTCAATTAACAAAAAGCATACCAACAGAAGTAATATCATATAGCGGAATGATTATTGAGATTACTGCTTCAGGATATATTATTAAAGGATACGACAAAGATAATCCTGTATTTAAATATTATCCTGTTATAAGAAAAAACAACGATCGTGTGATAAATGTAGGTGGAATTAGTGAAAACTTTTTAACATGGACAGAAGATAAATTATACGAAGTAGGACAAATTGTTGAATTGTCTGATAATTATTATAGAGTAAAAATATCACACACATCAAGTGACAATTTTAATCAAGATAATTTTCAGAAACTAGCAGAGCTTCCTGAAGAAGGCGGCGCATCAGCATATCTTTCTACTAACTTTGACACAACCTTACAAGAGATGCCATACGGTACATTATTCAGAGATAAACAAGACGTTGTTGATCTTATGATGGGATATCAAAGATATCTTATAGCAACAGGGTTTAAATTTGATTCCTTCAATCAAGATATTGAAGAAATTGAAAATTGGAGTCTTAGTGCAAAAGAATTTTTATTCTGGACTACACAAAATTGGGAAGCTGGAACTATACTAACTTTAAGTCCTAGTGCAAGACAAATTACCTTTACAAGACCATATTCGGTAGTTGATGACATATATGACAACTTTTATGATTATAGTTTATTAAAAGCGGATGGAAAAAGATTGTTAGCAGACTTTGCAACAACAGAACGTGACAACACAAACGATTTTGGAATTTTTGTAAAGAACACTGATGACGGTATCTATCATCTTAAAATTCCATTAGTTCAACACGAGCATGCTATTGTTATTGATAACAAAACTGTATTTGGAGATGTGATTTATAACAGAGCTCAAGGTTATAGACAAGAAAGAATCAAAGTAAAAGGATATCGCTCAGATGATTGGAACGGTTCTTATAATATTCCAGGTTTTATATTTGATGATGCAGTCGCTACCGAATGGGCCGCTTGGCAAGATTATAAAATAGGATCATTAGTTAAGAACAAACAATATTATTATGTAGCATCTAGAAATATTTCAGGAACAGAAATATTCCAAGAAGCAGGATGGGTATTGTTGAACGAAAAACCAGAGCAACAATTATTACCAAACTTTGATTATAAAGCAAAACAGTTTTCAGATTTTTATGATTTAGATTCTGATAACTTTGATGTTGAACAACAAAAACTTGCACAGCATTTAACTGGATATCAAAAACGTAAGTATCTTGAAAATATTATTAATGATGATGTTAGTCAGTATAAGTTTTATCAAGGAGCAATCCAGGATAAAGGTACAAAAAACGTTTTAACTAAATTATTTGATAAATTAGGAAGTGCAAATAAAGATAGTTTAGAGTTTTACGAAGAATGGGCAGTGCGTGTAGGACGTTATGGTGCATCTACAGGCGAAGACCACTTTGATATTGTTTTAGATGAAATTAAGTATAGACAAGAACCACAACAGGTTGAACTTGTGGATACTATTAATCCGCAAGACACTACTTTAATTTATAGATTAGATAGAAATAATATATATGTAAAGAGTAAAGACTATGATCATAAACCTTTAGTTACAAAATATTTTAATGAAGCTAACAGCTATACTAAGACAGCAGGATATGTTAATCCTTCCGATGTTAGTTTAAGTTTAGTATCTTATGACTCTCTGTTAACCCAAACAAATGTTGCTACAAACACTTATATTTGGACAGCAACAGATAAATCCCAGCAGACTTGGGGTGTTTATAAATTAGTAGCAACAGATTTTAGAATTACTAAGGTAACTGAAAGCCAATCTAATAAATTTACAATTACAGTTGACAAATCAGCAGATTTTACTAAAGGCGAAATAATTGGGATTAATGATATTTCTAGTAACACTGACGGATATTATAAAGTAGATAGTGTTTCTCTAGATGTTATTACTTTAGAATCAACTGTTGGCGAAGACATAGAAGCAACCCAAGACGATGCAGATGTTAATGGTTACATAACACAATTTAAAACAGCAAGGCTTCCAACATTAGCACAAGCAAACGATAGCCTTACTATTTCAAATTTAAATAATACACTTTGGGTTGACGATGATGATACCGGAAAATGGACTGTATTAAGTAATAACAAGATATTCGAATTAAAACCTAATATTGTTAATACTGCGGCCGGATTGCTCGACTCTACTGAAAAAGACTTTGGTACAGCATTTAGTGTAACAAGTGATAACAACCGTATTGCAATTACTGCTCCTAAAGATTTAAATGGTAGTGTTTATGTTTATCAAAGACCAAGTGATAATACTGAATACGGATTCTTACAACAAATTGACGAACAAGCATTTTTGTTTGATTCAAATGGAGGCTTTGGACAAAGTGTTGCAATAAGTCCAGATGGCAAATATCTTGCAATTGGTTCGCCACATGCTTCAAATGTTAAGAGTAAATTAAAAGGCGACTATAATAATAGTGTTTCATATACGCAAGGAGATATTGTTTTATATTCTGAGCAGTTATGGAAAGCTGATAGAAATGTTGAAGCAGATGCTTTACAAATTTATAGTAACCATTCATCTAATGCACAAGCAAAAGAAGATGATTATGATGCAACTACACAAACTTATCCAACTATAGAATATATTGTACGTGGTGACTATACATTAGGTGCTGATTCAGATACAGATCATATTTTAGTTAGAGCAGAAAAAGAACAATTTGAAGGAACTAAGTCAGGCGACATTTTAACTCTTAAATGGAACAAATATACTACTTCTAATCAAACAGGTATTCAACCATTTAACGGAGATAGTACACTAACTGAATCTCTTATAAATGGTAACCATACTATTGTTGACAAAGTACAACATATTGTTCATATTCAAAGTGCATTAAGTGTTCCTAATGCTGGCGCAGAAATTACTACTGATACTTGCAGAGCTACAATAGCATATAGAAGAACCAATAATGAAAATGAAATGACTGTTTACATTAAAGACGTAAATGGCTCATTCCAAGGTACAGGAAAAATTTATGCAGACGGCATTCTAGTTGGTGACTATGTAGAATCATTACAAATTACTGATAACTACCATACAGGTTGGTGGTTAGTTAATGTAGGAAGTACATTTACAAGCAGTAACCTTACTGAAACAAATGCTAATCTTGTAATCCAAGATATTACATTAGAAGATAATATTATTAATAATCCTTACTTTAGTAATATATTGGATACAAAACAATTACAAAATCTATCTAATCCAACTAAAGTATCAGAAATAGGTATATTATCTCACATACAAGGTCAAAGTAATATACAAGTTCTTGATAGCAAGTGGTGGGTTAGAACACCATTAGCTCATGGAAACAGCATTACAGTAGGTGATAAAACAAGACTTTGGCTAAACACAATTAGAGTTAATGGATTAGTTCAAAACCCAACAGCAATAGGTCTTGAATCAACGTACATTAACAATACACAACATACTGTTGCAGATATATGGAATGGTTATGTAGAAGTTAGATTGACAAATTTTGATCTTAATGGAGATCCTTTTATTCCAACCGTTGGAGATATATTAACAGATACTGCAACAAGTTCAACAGCTGAAATTGCATATATTGAAAGATCCTTTGCTACTGCAAAAATTTATGTCAAAAATAGAAACGGAAATTGGGCAGTAGGATCAGACTTTGGTGTTAATTCAAATGCAACATTTATTGAAAATGATTCGACTGTACGAACTATTGGACCTATTAATTCAGCAAAAATGGAAAACAGTATATCAGGTCCAATTTTAGTTTTTGATTCGGGAAGCAATATTCCGGTAGTAGTAGGTGGAACAAATTATCTAAACGATTTAGAATACTGGATTTATTCGTCAAATACTATTCAAGGTATTACTGACACAGCAAACCCTCCGTCTAGTATTAACTTAGATTGGAAAAGGCAGTATAATATTCCTGTTGTTGCTGAAGGATATAGTACAGGACTTGACGAGCAAGGTACATTTGCAATTTATCAACTTCAAGGTGTAACATACCAATTAATTAGTTATTATACTGTTCCTAATAGTGCTAACAATAGAAAGTTAGGAACAAAACTAAGATTTGCACAACTAGGTACAGATAGTTACAAATTGTATATTCATGCTGAAGGTGATGGCACAGAACATAACCAAGGTAGAGTATATTTTGTAAATAAAAATTCTACAGAGGACTGGGCATTATCTGTACAAAAAAATTATAGAGGTAATTTTAAAATCTCAGCTACATATTTTGAAAACGAATATGTAAGATTTGGTGAAACAATCTATAAAGCTAATACTAACTTAATACCCGGCGTGTTCAATGTTAACCAATGGACGGCACAAACTAGCGGATTAGATCTATTAGGTTATGTTCCTAACGATACAAATTATTCACTGGTAGAAAGTACACTAGAACAAGCAAACTTAGAAGCATTTGCATCTGATTTTGATGTAAGTTCAAAAGGAGAAGTATTAATTGCTAATTCAGCATATACAAGTGTATATGAAATTGAATCAGGCGGAGTGTCTTTAGGATTAGACAGTAGTATTGCAAATAGAAAAGTTGTAGTATACAGACTTAACGGTTCAAGTTATGAGTATTCGCAAATATTAGAACCTTTTAATTTAACTGAAGACTATGGATCAACAATAGCAGTATCAGAAGATGGTAGAAAGATAGCAATTGGTGCACCATTAAATAGTGATTTAGTTGATAACGGCGGAGCAGTTTATCTTTACATACAGAGTGGTAATACATTTGTATATTCACAGACATTACGTCCAATTAGTAAAGAATCAAATATACAGTTTGGTTCAAAAATTGACTTTGATGGAAACACATTAGCAGTTGCATCACGCGGCGGCAGTATGATAAGTTCTACTTCTTTTGATACCTTTAAAGATTTGAAAACAGGTGAACAATATATACTAGATAAGCAGTCTTCTGTAAATCCTCTACCAACATCTTTCGATAATAATTCAACAGTATTCCAAACAATTGATCAAGGAAGTGGTGTTGTAAGTTTATATGAAACTATTAACAATACATTATTGTACAGTCAAAACTTTACATATGATTTAGATACACAAGATTTTGGTAATAGAATGCTAGTTAATAAAAATCATGTGTATATCGGCTTGCCTAAACAACAAGTACCAAATAGTAGTGTGCTTGATAAAGGATTAGTTGCAGAATTCCGCAAACCAGCTAATACAACATCTTGGAAAGTCAAAAGAGAACCAGTTTTACCAGTAGACACAAGTAAGTTAAAAGGGTTATATTTGTACAACAAAGAAACAAACGGCTTACTTACATATTTAGATTATATAGATCCTATCCAAGGAAAAATTGCAGGTCCTGCAGAACAAGAAATATCTTTTAAAACAAGTTATGACCCTGCAAGATATTCAGTATCTACAGATGCAACAATTACAGCAGATACCTTAAACTATACTAGTACAGAATGGATTGGTAAACTATGGTGGGATATAGATAGTGCTAAGTTTATAAATTATCATCAAGGATCTATAAGCGAATCTACAGCAAACTTTAATGCAATATTTCCAGGAACAAGAGTAGAAGTGTATGAATGGGTAGAATCTAAGTTACTACCAAGTGAATGGGATGACTTAGTTGGAACTGAATCCGGAATAAAACAAGGAGTTAGTGGCACTACTAAATATGGAGATTCTGCTTACAGTGTTAGACGTAGATATAGTGAAACTTCTGAAACATTCACTAATTACTATTATTATTGGGTGTTTAACAAATCAACATTACCGCAGGTTGAAAACAGAGTAGTAACATGTTCTGATGTAATTAATTATATTACTATTCCGATGGACATGGGTTATAGATTTGTTGCACCTTTGGGTTCTAATAGATTTGCAATTTATAACTGTAAGTCGTTTATTGAAAACAAAAGCACAGCAATTAGTTTTAATTGGTGGACTATAGAAAATCAACAACAACCTGTACATTTAGAATATCAATTAATTAGTGACGGTCTTGAAACAAGTATTCCTAATAGACAAATAGAACAGAAATGGTTTGATAGTTTAGTAGGATTTGACAGAAATGACAGACCTGTTCCTGATTTAAATTTACCTATCAAAGAAAAATATGGATCATTAAACGAACCGAGACAAAGTTGGTTTATTAATAGAACAGAAGCACGTAAGCAATTTATTGAAAGAGCAAATAATACATTAAGTAAGAACTTAATTGTTGATGATTTTGATTTAACTAAATTAACCGGATTTGATCCTCAACCCACACTGGCAACAGGATTATATGATACAACTTCAGACACATATGCTGAAATGTCATTTGTTAGTGTTGCTAGAGTTAAACCTGCTAGTTTAACACTAGAAGTTGAAAACGGCGTAATTATTAATGTGTTAATTAATGACGCAGGCCAGGGATACATTTCAGTTCCAACTTACACTATTTCAGATACAGCAGGTTCAGGAGCAGAACTTAAACTTGAACTTGATGCTAATGGTGCGATTTCAAACGTAACTATCGTTAATGGTGGTAGAGATTATACAAGTAATGTATCAATAGCAGTAAGAAAATTTGCAGTCCTTGTTAAAAGTGACGAAACTATTGGTAGCAAATGGAGTGTTTATCAATGGGATGGTACAGAATATTTAAGAACACTTACACAAAGTTATGATATCAATCTATATTGGAAGTACAAAGACTGGTATGCAACAAATTACAACCAATTTACTTTTATTAACCATACTATTGATTCTAGCTATGAAATTTATGCACTTGATGATCAAATCGGAGACATTATTAAGATTAATAGTGTAGGAACAGGTGGTTGGTTATTACTAAGAAAGATTACCAACCTGGATACACAGGATTACACATTAAGCTATGAGACTATAGGTAGACAAAACGGAACTATAGAATTTTTAAACAGCCTTTATGATGTTAATTCTAGTAATACTGCATTTGATGGCGCTAGTTTTGATAAAATATTCTATGACACAGAACCAAATACTGAATTTAGAAAAATACTTGAAATATTAAAATCAGATATCTTTATTGATAATCTTGCAGTTCATTGGAACGAATTATTCTTTGCAAGTGTACGTTATGTATTTACAGAGCAACCTAATGTTGATTGGGCGTTTAAAACTAGTTTTGTAAAAGCAAAACATAATATTGGTGAATTAGAACAAAAAGTTACATTCCAAAATGATAGCTTGCCAAGTTATCAAGAATATGTTGAAGAAATGAAACCTTACAAGACTAAAATTAGAGAATATCTAAGTTCTTACGAAAAGGTTGATCCAGCAAGTAACGTAATTACTGATTTTGATCTTGCACCGTATTATGATGAGCAGGCAGGAAAAATTATTCCACAAAGTGTAAAAGTTATAAATGGACAAATAGTACCTGGAGTTTCGGATATACAAAATTATCCAAGCAAGCATTGGATAGACAATGTAGGTTTTGAAGTTACATCTTTTAGTATTGCTAATCCAGGTAGTGGATATCAAACACCTCCAAAGATTATTATTAGTGGCGGCGGCGGAACAGGTGCAACAGCACAAGCATTTATTGGTACAGGCGGCAAAGTAACAAGTGTTAAAGTTACAAATACAGGTAGTGGATATTTAACAAGACCAACTATACAAGTTGTTGGTTCTATTGGCGATACCGGAACAGTTGCTAGACTAAGTCCAATACTCGGAGGCGGCAAAGCAAAATCAACTCACATTAGGTGTAAGTTTGATAGAGTTACAGGAACATATTTGTTCCAAACATTAAATGAAACACAAACATTTACATCAACGATTGATCAACAGATCTTTAATTTAAAATGGCCTATGCAGTTAAAGTCAACACAAATTACAGTTACAGTTGATGGGCTAGAATCATTACGTAGTGAGTATGCATTTAGTAATATTGAAGATACTACTAAAGGCTATACAAGAACATACGGTCGTATTACATTTACTAATGCACTTGCAGTAGGAAAAACAGTTGTAATTAAATATAACAAAGCACCTGAGTTATTGCAAGCACAGGATAGAATTAATTTATACTACAATCCGACTACAGGAATGTACGGAAATGATCTTTCACAATTATTAGATGGTATTGACTATGGCGGAGTTGAAGTTAGTAGCTTTGATTTTGGTACTGGAACTGGATGGGATTCAGATGAATGGTTTACAACAACCTATGACACATTTGATACAACGTTTGAAGATGAAGTTTTCCAAATTGGCGATGATAGTACACGAGTACTAAATTTTGCTAGTCCGTTAGTAGCGAACACAGTTTATAATGTTTATAAAAACGGTGTTAGATTAGACGATCCAAATTTTGGTACAGCAAATCCTGTTACTAATACAAATGCAGTTATGCAAAGTATTACAGGTGCAGGACAAACAGGAGTTGCATTGTATGACGATGCCGGAGATCTAGCAAGTGATATTATTATATTAGACGAAGAATCCATTCCAACCGGATCAGGAGATATATTAGTATTTAGAAAAACAACGTCAGACGGTTCTTTCTTACCAGATCCAAGATCATACGATACTGTACTAACAGGCGGCGATTTTGCATTTAGTACAGCAAGAGGTATTAATCCGGAAGAAATTATTGTAGATGGTGACGATTTTATAAGTCCAACAACATCAAAAGGACCTGAAGAACAAGTACCTGGACAAGTATTAGATACTGTTGATATCAAAGTATTCCATAGACCTAAAGATGGAGGTAGTATATTATCAAGTAATTCTTATAGAACAAATGGTATTGATGGAACATTTGAGTTTGGTATTCACCCACAAAACAAAGAAGGTTTAATTGTTAAACTTAATGACACAATATTAGCACAGTCTTTATATACTGTAGACTATAGATTAAAAACAGTTACATTAAATACAACACCTACTGCAAATCAAGATGTTAATATTGTTTGTATTAGTGGTAATGGTAAGAATGCAATTGAACAAAGTGAATTCAGAGGTGACGGAAGTACAACTGCTTATGTAACAAAAATACATTACACTAAAGATTTAGATTATTATGCTACAGTTAATGGCGAAGCAGTTGAGTCAGTAATTACTTCTACTGGTGATAGTACAGACGAAGACCCGAAAGCAATGATTGTGTTTGGTGTTGCTCCACCAGATAACAGTGTAATTAATTTTGCAATATACACGTCAGTAGATTCATTTAGTAAAATAGAAACATCAGAATTTACAGGTGACGGAAGTACAAAAGTATTCACATTAAATAAAACACCATACAGTGCAAAACCAAACAGTCATAACGTAATTGTTAAACAAGGAAACAAAATTCTAAATCCTGGATACAATCAATCATTTAATTGTACACCTGCACAAAGAGAATATTTCTTAGAAATATGGCAAACACCAATTGGTAGTTTTGATAACTCAGACTTATTAGTATTGCTTAATGGTGTAGAACTTACTATTGCAGTTGAATATAATATTCGTCCTGCAAACAGTAGTGTTATACTTGAACCAGGGACTGGTGTTGCCGGCGATGTATTAGAAGTATATCTAAAAACAGACGGCGAATATGCATTTGGTAATATACAAATTATCAATAACCAGGATACTTGGGTTGACAGTGGTGCAAATTTACAGCTTAACACAGCACCAGCCGATGGTGAAAAACTTACTGTTTATACATTTAATAAACATGATAGTATGGACTTTGAAAGACAAAATTTTGATATTATTACTAGAACTGCTGTTACAGTCGGCACACAAGATCATATACAGTTTAATCACATCAAAGCAGGCCTAGTAAAATTAAGATATCCAGCTATTGATGCACAGTACGTGTGGCTAACAATAAATGGTATACTTCAAACACCGAGTGTTGATTATAAATTAACAGATGATAAAAACTTCTTAAAGTATAGCGGGTCATTTGCAGACAATGATGTAATTGAAGTTATACAGTTTAGTTCACAAGGTGAAATTACACCTAAGTTTGGATTTAGCCAATTCAAAGATATTTTAAATAGAAATATTTACAAGAGATTAGGTGATGTTGCGCCATTAAAACTTGCAAAAGATCTGCATACGTTTGATAAAGAAATTTTATTAGACGATGCTACTACTATTAGCACTCCTGATAAAAACAGTAGTATACCTGGTATTTTGTTTATAAATGGTGAGCGTATTGAATTCCTAATAAAACAAGGTAATGTATTACGTCAAATACAAAGAGGAACACTAGGAACAGGAGTTGCAAGTGTGCATGAAGCAGGTAGCGATGTATACAATCAAGGATCGACACAAACAGCACCATATGCGGATCAAACTATTATAGATGAGCAAATAGGTGACGGATCTACTACAGTATTTCCTCTAGCATTTACGCCTACAAGCGTAAATGAGTTTGAAGTATTCGTTGCAGGCAAGAGATTACGCAAAAACGCAATACAAATGTTTGATCCAACACTTGATCAAGACTCTCCTGAAGCTGATAAAACAGCGCCAGCAGAGTTTTCAGTGGACGGAACAACAGCAAGTGTAACTTTGTTAAATACACCAGCAGTTGGTGTAAAAGTAAAAATTGTTAGAAGACAAGGAAAACGCTGGTCAGACCCAGGAATTTCACTTAATGATGCGGAAAGTTTGGTAGCACGTTTCTTTAAGGCGGAAAAGGTGGAGCTACCCAAATAAATACAGTATAGGACAAAGGTATGATTGACAACATAAAAGAAGAAAACGGAGTAATGCTCCAAGGACATATTAAAATTTCTAACCCTGAAACGGGCGAAATTATAGTCGATAAACGTAATGCTATCCACTATGAAAACATGAGTATTTCGCTTGCAGAAAGTTTAGCTAATGCAGGACAAGGTACTATCTATCAAATGGCGTTTGGCAACGGAGGAACTAGTATTGACCCTACTGGAATTATTACATACCTAACACCTAACAGTACAGGTACTAATGCTAGTCTTTATAACCAAACATTTATTAAAGTTGTTGATGATAGAAGCGTTAATAATACAGATCCTGCAAGAAATAAGATTGAATCAAGACACGTAAGTGGTACTAACTATACAGATATTGTTGTTAGTTGTTTGCTTGACTATGGTGAACCTTCAGGACAAGATGCTGTTGATAACGCAACAGACGCTAATAGTTCATATGTGTTTGACGAATTAGGCTTAGTAAGTTATAGCCCATCAGCACAAGGTAAACTGTTAACACATGTAATTTTCCACCCAGTACAAAAGAGTTTGAATAGACTTATTCAAATTGATTATACTGTGCGTGTACAAAGTTTATCGGGGTTTAACGAATAATGGCATACACAATTAACTACTCAGACACTAACAAGGGAACTATCTCAATTGAAGATAGTACAATTAATCAGCAAACAAGTCTAGATATTCCTGGACGTAACACTACTAGTTATGGGTCAGTTATTGCCGAAAACTTTTTAAAGCAATTAGAAAATTTTGCAAATACTACAGCACCAAGAAGTCCAATTCAAGGACAGTTGTGGTATGATAGTTCAACAGGAGTTGACACACTTAAACTGTACGATGGTACAGGTTGGGTTAACGCTAGTGGACTTAAAAAAGGAAATAATGCACCAGACGTTGCAAACGCATTACAAGGTGACCTTTGGTCAGATACAGACAACAATCAGTTGTATATTTTTACAGGTAGTGGTTGGACACTAGTTGGTCCAGAATATAGTGATGGATTATTAACAGGTGCAAAGCCAGTTGTTGTTACAGGTAAAGACGAAGTACTTTATACTATTCTACAACTAGAAGTAGGTGGTGCGCCGATAGCAATCTATTCAACAAGAACATTCCAACCTAAGACAACAATATCAGGATTTACAATTATTCAACCAGGACTTAATTTGTCTACAGCAAACATAGGTGGAGATGGTGTAGCAAAATATCTTGGTACAAGCGAAAAAGCAGAAAACTTAGTTGTTGCAGGTGCAAGCGTTGCGGCAAGTAACTTTTTAAGATCAGATGTTGCAAGTACATCATCACAAAAATTAACAATTAGTAATAACTCAGGTATACAAGTAGGACAAGATGCTGTTGTTACATTTGATGTACAAGGTACATCAGGCGTCATTACTAACTTAACATCAGGAGCACCGATTGATTTTAAGGTTAATAACTTAGGTGTACAGAAAAATGTTATTAGAATCGACTCAACTGAAAAAGTTGGTATTAATACATTATCACCAGCAGAAGCATTAGATGTAGCAGGTTCAATACAAACAAGTGCAAATTTAATTGTACAAGGTACAACAGACAGTGCAAGTATTGGAACTGGAGCGGTTAAAATTAGCGGCGGCGTTGGTATTGCTAAAAAATTATTTGTTGGTACAGATTTAAATGTTGCAGGATCAAGTACAGTTGGATCAGTAACACCTATATCAACACAAACATATTCATTAGGTACAAGCACCAACCGTTGGTCGGCAGTACATGCAGTTGAATTTAGAGGTAATTTAATTGGTAACATTACAGGTACAGTTACAGGTGGTTCAACAAATGCTAATAAATTAACAAGTGCATCAACATTCCAACTCACAGGAGATGTAAGTTCAAATCAAATTACATTTGATGGACAAGTTGGTGGAACAACAAAAACATTTAACACTGCAATTAGTAATACATTTATTGCTAACAAAACACTTGCTACAACACCTAACACAGATGACGAAATTATTATCAACAGAATTTCAGGTAATGACACAGGTGTGTTTAAGATTTCACAGTCCGCACTAGTTAGTAGCGTACCAGTAATACCAATTGGAACTATTGTACCGTTTGGCGGAGTTAACACTCCAGCAGGTTGGGCATTATGTGATGGTACAGAAGTTAGAATTGCTGACTACTTGAGCTTATACAATGCTATACAATATCAATTTAAAGACCAAAGTCAAGTTGCATCAGGATTTTTTGGACTACCAGACTTTAGAGGTAGATTTGCACTAGGTGCTGATAACATGGGTGGTACAAGTGCTAACAGAGTATCAGACGTTAACGCTGACACAGTTGGACTAGCATCAGGTGTTGAAGCAAGAGCAATTGATGTTAAAAACTTACCAGAACACGAACACGATTTAAGATCACCAAAAGGTGCTCAGTTCTATGTTATACTAGATGATAGTGGTACACAACAAGATGCTGATACTATTCCATACGATGCACCAACAGGATCAGGCGCAGGTCAAGCAAGAACTTCAAGTGGTGGATTACTTAATAGAAGAAACATTGTTTATAATAGTAATACAGGACTAGAAGACTTTGAAACGTTTGATATTACAGAACTTGGAACTCCGTATAATGTTATGAATCCTTTCTTAACAGTCAAATATATTATCTATACAGGAGTAGGGGGCTAATATGGCATATCAAATTAATAAAACTAGTGGTGCATTACTTGTAAACCTAGCAGACGGACAAATTGACGTAGCAACTACTGATATTACATTAATTGGTAAAAACTATACAGGGTTTGGTGAAAGCATAAACGAAAATTTTGTTAAAATGTTAGAAAATTTTGCTAACGTTTCTTCTCCGGCTAATCCGCTTGCAGGACAAATTTGGTGGGATACTTCGAATAGCAGATTAAAAGTATACACAGGTACTGATTGGACCACAGGCGGCGGACCAATTGTACAACCTACACAACCTACAATGGTTGCAGGTGACATGTGGATTAATAATGATGCAAATCAACTTTACTTCTTTGATGGTACAGACTTAGAATTAGCAGGACCAATTTATAATGCATTCCAAGGAAAGTCAGGACCTGAAGTAATTACAGTACTTGACCAAACAGGTACAAGTAGAACTATTGTAAAATATTGGATTGGCGGAACATTTGTTGGACTATGGAGTAAGGTTGCATTTACACCACAAAACGTAGATACTATTGCAGGCTTTACAGGAAATGTTGTTAAAGGCTTTAATACAGTTGACGCAGACTTTATTTTTGCTGGTACAGCATCAAAAACATCTGCACTTGTAGATAGTAATAATGTATCTAGAACAGCGGCACAGTTTTTAGCAAGTGACTCAGACGATGCAACATCAGGTGCATTAACAGTTAGAAACAATAACGGACTCACAGTAGGACTTACAGATAACAACGTTGTTAAAGTAACATCAGAAGGTGTTGTAAACGAAAACAATGTTAGTAATCAAAACTATACATTTAGAATGACTACTAGTACTGGTAAAA
>ERZ891134.363-NODE-363-length-39056-cov-8.236122_pt1 | contig 39056 bp, 35 predicted proteins | sample MGYA00520888_ERZ891134 | MGnify/ENA primary metagenome ERZ891134 (study PRJEB32303, sample SAMEA104408692) | aquatic metagenome | biome: Brackish water; feature: Coastal; material: water | place: Baltic Sea | collected 2014-10-23 | depth 10 m ... | reverse complement strand
GCATAATTGGAAACGGCGCGGGTCTGGTCATGAGCACACTCGACGTCGTTGCTTATGCGGGTGAAGAGTTCGGGGACATTAAGCCTGCAAACTTCCTGGATATTGGCGGGGGCGCATCTGCTGAAGTTATGGCCAATGGTCTGGACATCGTGTTAAACGACCCCGATGTCCAAGCGGTGTTTGTCAACATTTTCGGCGGGATCACTTCCTGTGACGCGGTTGCCAACGGAATTCTGCAGGCGGTTGATCAGCTCGGGGACAGTGTTACCAAGCCGATAGTGTGCCGAATTGACGGCAATAACGCGGTTGTTGGCCGGGAAATCCTGACGAACTCGAATCACCCACTCATTGAACTGGTAGAAACCATGGACGCTGCGGCGCGCCGGGTAGCCGAACTCGCAGCAGCAAAAAAGGGAGCGTAATCCGATGGCAATTTGGCTCAATGAAGATAGCAAAATTCTTGTTCAAGGAATGACCGGTTCCGAAGGGACAAAACACACCCGACTCATGGTTGCTAGTGGTGCGAATGTCGTTGCCGGAGTTACCCCCGGCAAGGCTGGCGCAGACGTTGACGGAATCCCGGTATTCAACGACGTGGCGGCGGCAATGGCGGCGACGGATGCGAATGTCTCCGTAGTGTTTGTCCCACCGAAGTTTGCCAAAGCCGCGGTCGAAGAAGCCGTCGACGCCAAAATTCCTTTGTGTGTTGTTATCACTGAAGGTATTCCCGTGCATGACAGTGCGCAGTTTTACCAATACGCCGTCAACGCGGGAATTACGAGAATCATCGGTCCTAACTGCCCGGGAATTATTAGTCCAGGCAAGTCGAATGCCGGGATCATTCCCTCCGACATTACGAAACCGGGTCGAATTGGTTTGGTGTCAAAGTCAGGCACACTGACCTACCAAATGATGTACGAGTTGCGAGACTTTGGTTTCACAACCTGCGTGGGAATCGGTGGCGACCCCATTATTGGCACAACCCACATTGACGCCCTTGAAGCGTTCCAAAACGACCCGGAAACTGACGCGATTGTCATGATCGGTGAAATTGGTGGTGACGCGGAAGAGCGCGCTGCCGCGTATATCAAGGATCACGTGACCAAGCCGGTTGTCGGTTATGTTGCCGGATTCACAGCTCCAGAGGGCAAGACCATGGGTCACGCAGGTGCGATCGTTTCAGGTTCCTCGGGAACTGCAGTTGCAAAACAAGAGGCACTCGAAGCGGCCGGTGTTCAGGTCGGTCGTACGCCAAGTGCAACGGCAGACCTGATGCGCAAGATTCTCTCGTAGGTGAAGACGCAAGCGTTACACAGGTGACAACAGACTGGACTGTTCTCACTTTTACGGCGGTTGCCTTTGGAATCTTCTTCTACGGAATTTCAAAAACCTCGATGCCGGTTGCGGGGGTAATCGCAGGGCCACTGTTGGCCGCTGCGCTCACACCAACCGTTGCAAGTGGCTTTGCGCTTCCGCTGCTGATTGTGGGTGATTTGGTCGCACTTACTCGGTATCGGTCCTATGCCAACTGGCCACTCATTTTTAGGTTGTTGCCTGGTGTATTAGTGGGAATTTTAATCACGGCTTTCCTCTTCACTGTGATGCCAATCTGGTTACTTACACGAATGCTTGGTCTGCTGATTTTGATTTCGGTCATATTGGAAATATGGCGTCGATCAAATAAGGAGAAGAAAAAGACTGAACGAGTCAATTCAGGTCGGCGTCGGGCTCTAGCAGGTTTTTTCGGCGTCTTAGCCGGCATGACCTCAATGGCGGCCAACGCGGGTGGAACCGCAATGAGTCTGTATCTGGCGCACATGCGGGTCACGACTCTCACCTTTATGGGAACGTCTGCCTGGTTTTTCTTTGGTGTAAACCTGATAAAAGTTCCAATCGTGATACAGCTTGATCTGCTGAGTTGGGAAACTCTAAAGGTCAACCTTCTTTTTCTACCTGCATTGGTCCTTGGCACGGTTGTTGGGATCTATGTCTTTAAACGACTTGATGAGAAAAAGTTCTATGCCATTGCCTTGGGCTTGAGTTCATTGGCTGCAGTCTGGCTCCTGATTCACGGGTAACTCGTTGCGCCTAGATCGAAATTTCTGATCAGAAAGGTAGATTGAGCACGTGAGTCAACAGGCGCCCCCGGAGAATCCGGAAATTTCGCGTCAAGTGGTTCCCCCTTCTGGATTTGCTCGGATTCGAATTGGCGAGGCCAAAAAGGCCATTACAGGCGTCGGAACTTTCTTACCGGTCAATTCACTTGTATGGGCGGTCATGTATGCAGTCTTCACTGTATTGATAACAATCCTTGTTGCTGCTCTAGTTCTCCTGCCGATTCTTTTCTTTGGTGAAGACCGACCTGCCAGCGCGAAGGGCTACCTCGATGCCATCACATGGGGATGGCTCGCGTTGAACGGCGTTCCGCCCAAGTTGGGTTCGGCAACCATCACTCTGATTCCTTGGGGGCTTGCGGCAATTCCCTGGGCGTTGATGTTTCGAGCTAGCAAATCTTACGCAGCCCGAAATCCCCTTACGGTTCGCTGGCATGTAATCGGTGGCAGTGTGATGCTGATTATTTATGTATCCTCTGTCGTTGCTGCGGCACATTTCACCACGTCGCTCAGTGTTAGTTTTGCTGAATTATGGGCACTGGTTGTTTCCATTGTCATAGGAGCCACGGCTATTACGATTGGAATTTTGAGTGGCGCGCACGCCCATTTGAGTCAACGAATTCCGCTCCTAGTGCTTTTTGTTGCCCGTCGGGGTGCCGGTGCCGCGTTGGCTTTTCTTGGCGTTGCCTCAATTGCCCTTGCGATTCGAATGTTGGTTAATTTTGGTTCCGCGAAGGACCTCTTTATGGGTCTGGATCCTGGCTGGAGCGGAATCTTGGGGCTGGGCGCGTTAACCCTTGGTTACTTACCCGTCATGATCGTATGGAGTGCGTCCTACATGCTTGGTGCGGGTTTCAGCATTGGTCCCGATGTAAACGTTTCTCCTTTTATCTCGGTGACCGCCCCCACTCAACTCCCGCCATTCCCGCCGTTGATCGCAATTCCGGAAACGGCGGGTGCGCTTGTCTGGTTACTTCCCGTAGTGGTCGTCGCGATTGGTTTGCTGTGGGGAGTGGGTATTTCCCGGAGTCTAAAAAAGGAAAGTGTGCTGATTCGCATGGTGTTGGGGTTCGCCATTGCATTGGTTGGCGCGGTGATCATGTACTTCGTTTCGCTACTCTCGCTTGGGAATCTAGGTGATGTAAGACTTGTTGGCCTAGGGCCAGACCCACTGCTTGTTGCATCCCTCTTCTGGATCCTGCTGTCGGTAGGAATTACACCCGCAGCGGTACTGCCGGAAAAAGCTTTCACCCGCAATAGAGAATCGAAAATATCTAGTGTCCCGCAACCCGAAGAGGTTGGTTCGCAGTGAGTGAAGAACGCTATGAGGTGCGAATTGGTTCAGCGTTAATTTGGGCTCGCACGGCGTTCGCTAGGAACGTGTTTTCCTTTGTTGCGCTATCCGTCGTCGTCATGATTCTGCAGTTTGGGCAACAGTATGCGGCCACGCCTTTTGCCGAAACGTTCAACCGATGTATTGATGCGGGCGGAAGCGGAGAGAGCATTGACTCAACCGCAATCGCGAGTTGCTTTGAATCCGAGATGGGGTCGCTGCTACTCGTCATATTAATGGCGATCGTTTTCGTAGTTGCCTCTTTCTTGGCAACCGCTGGAGTTGTTCGAGGAGCACTGTACGTCACGCTAGGACGTAAAATCGGGTTCGCAGACACTTTCACCGGCCCACACTTCGCAGCATTTTCACTGACCGTCTTACTGATAATCGCTATCTTTATCGCAGGTCTATTCCTCTTTGTGATTCCTGCAATTTTCGCTGTACTGCTCTTTCAGTTTGCGCCTTTTTTCGCACTGGATCGTGGCCTGGCACCACTCACGGCTCTCAAGGCGAGTGTGGGTTTGGTTCGTCAAAGCTGGCCGTTGGCAATCTTGGTGTTGCTCTTTAGCGGTGCCGCGTATCTGATCTCAGTCTTATTCTGGGGAATTCCAACCTTGTTGTTTTTGCCTATGGCAGCGCTGGTCACCTCCTACGTGTTCAGGAGCCTTCAAGGTGAACTAGTGGACCCACAGGCGTGAATCCGCGCATAGTCGTTCTCGCATCTGGAACAGGAACTCTTTTTGAAGCACTCCTGGATTCGCAGGTTGGCGAACTCGTTGTGGCTCTGGTGAGTGATCAACCAACTGCGCGCGCTGTGGAGATTGCCGTCAATCGTGATCTTGAAGTGGGAGTGATCCCAATGGGTGACTTCTCCACTAGGGTGAAATGGGAGAGCGCTCTACTTGGGTGCGTTATGGCTATGAAACCGGATTTGATCGTGACTGCGGGATTCATGCGAGTTCTCAGCCCTACTTTCGTGGATGCGTTTCCCGACCAAATCGTGAACTCGCACCCCTCATTGCTGCCGGCTTTCCCTGGTGCGTATGCGGTGCGAGACGCTCTTGCGGCCGGAGTTTCACAAACCGGTTGCACAGTTCACAAGGTAGATCACGGCGTTGATACCGGAGAGGTGATTGCGCAGTGTGAGGTTGCGGTAGAGCCGGGTGAGAGTCAAGCCGCGTTGCACGAAAGAATAAAGGCAGTTGAACGGGCATTGCTTCCCCAGTGCGTCGAACACATCCTGGTGAATCGATTTGGGAGGAGTTTTAAGTGACAATACGGCCGATCAAACGGGCGCTCATCTCAGTCTATGACAAGAAAGGTGTCGTCGAATTAGCACGGGCACTAGCCAATAGCGGCGTTGAGATCGTTTCTACGGGAAGTACAGCGGCCACAATCGAAGCAGCGGGTTTGGCTGTCACTTCGGTGCCTAATGTCACAGGTTTTCCAGAATGCCTGGACGGTCGAGTGAAAACTTTACACCCGGGAATCCACGCTGGATTGCTCGCAGACTTGCGTAATCCTGATCATGTATCCCAGTTAGAGGAACTCGGCATCAAAGGCTTTGACTTGGTCGTCGTCAACCTTTACCCATTTAATGAGACGGTAGCTGGCGGAGCCAACATTGATGACTGCGTTGAACAGATCGATATCGGTGGCCCAGCCATGATCCGAGCATCAGCAAAAAACTATGCAAACGTTGCCGTGGTTGTTTCCCCAGAGGCTTATCCGGAGGTAATAACAGCAATTGCAGCAGGGGGCACCACCCTTGAACAACGAGGGTTATTTAGTGCACATGCTTTTTCCCACACGGCCACCTACGACATCGCAGTCGCCACCTGGATGACCTCGGTGGTTTCACCCGATGAGAGTGAGTTCCCTCGGTGGCGAGGCACGTCGTGGACTCGCAGTGAGGTGCTGCGTTACGGAGAAAACCCGCACCAAAGCGCGGCTTCATACATCGGGGTTGGGCACGAGGTCGGGGTTGCCAATTCCACCCAGTTGCATGGAAAGCCGATGTCCTACAACAACTTTATCGACGCTGATGCAGCGCGACGGGCCGCATTTGATTTCTTAGAACCTGCTGTTGCGATTATCAAGCATGCTAATCCCTGCGGAATTGCGTCGGGTTTGGACATAGAGGAGGCCTATATCAAGGCCCACGCAACCGACCCCGTTTCGGCATTCGGGGGAGTCGTTGCCGCGAACAGGGCTGTCACAAAGGGAATGGCCGAGTCTCTGTCGGGAGTGTTCACTGAAGTTGTGATCGCACCCGAGTTTGAACCCGAAGCTCTCAACGTTCTCAGAGAAAAGGCCAACCTGAGGATTCTGGTGGCTCCAGGCCCCCACCCTGGTCGTCGACTTGAAGCCCGCACGATCTCTGGTGGTGTACTCGTTCAAAGTGTAGATACCGTGGCCGACAGCGGCGACAACCCCGCAAACTGGAAACTGGTCTGTGGTTCGGCGGTATCAGATTCCGTATTGCGAGACTTGGAGTTTGCGTGGCGGGCATGTAGGTCGGTTAAATCCAATGCGATTCTGCTAGCAAAGAATCTGGGTGCAGTGGGCATCGGCATGGGACAAGTTAATCGGGTCGACTCTGCTCAACTCGCAGTTAAAAGGGCAGGCGATCGAGCGTACGGATCAGTTGCAGCCTCGGACGCTTTCTTCCCATTCGCAGATGGTTTAAAGGTCCTACTCGACGCGGGTATTACTGCCGTTGTCCAGCCAGGGGGATCTGTTCGGGACCCAGAAGTAATCGCAGCTGCAGAGACCGCAGGGGTCAGCATGTATTTCACCGGGACACGCCATTTCTTCCACTAGTGCAAGTGCAAGTTCGTGGAAGATTGTCGTTGTACCAACACTTGCCGCATTTTTTGTGGGCACTCTTACGGCTGTGCAGTCACGAGCCAACGGCTCCCTGGCTGAGATCGTCGGTTCGGGCCTCCAAGCGGCCGTAGTCTCTTTCAGCATCGGACTAATAATCACCACTGTAGTTGTCCTGTCGCGACAAAGATTTCGTGCGGGAGTAATAAAACTTATAGGTGCTGTGCGCCAGGGGCGGCTAAAACCTTGGGAAATATTCGGAGGAATATTTGGAGCACTCTTTGTTCTTGCTCAAAGCGTGTCAGTCCCGGTAATCGGTGTCGCACTCTTCTCCGTAGCTTTGGTGTCAGGTCAAAGCGCTTCCGCATTGATCGTAGACAGATTGGGGCTTGGCCCACACGGAAGGCAACCCGTCACACGTTGGCGCTTGCTTTCCGCCGTAATCGGTGTGAGCGCCGTGATCGTGGCAGTTTCGGGGAGATTGGGGAATGCACACATCCCGCTTTGGATGGTTGTGCTGTGCTTCATGGCGGGAATTGGCGTCTCTGTTCAACAAGCAATCAATGGACGTGTGAGTGCAGCATCGGGAGAGCCCATAGTCGCTGCATGGATGAATTTTGTCATGGGAGTCGCAGTATTGTCTCTTGCTTTCTCGGTTCTCATCTTTTTGGGCGAAATCAGTCCTTCCGCACTGCCCACAGGCCCGCTCTGGTTGTATTTGGGCGGTGTCGTTGGGGTCACCTTTATTGCAACCGCTTCGTGGGTCGTTGGAAAAATCGGGGTCTTGCGATTAAGTTTGCTCGCAATTGCGGGTCAGCTTGTTGGGTCGCTGATACTTGATTTAGTCACCAATGGCTTCTTGGATTCCACCCTCATTCTGGGAGTGCTGTTGGCATTCACGGCGGTGAGTGTCAACACAATTCAGACAAGAAAACCTAACCAATCCGTTACTGCTGAATAGACTTCATCTGCAAATCGGGGTAGCGCTGACCGATTGTTCCTCCAATGGGGGCAGCCACATCAAGTTCACGCATGTCCACGTCGCTGAGTTGAACATCTAGTGATCCAATATTGTCTTCCAGATTGGCCACCTTTCGTGAGCCAGGAATCGGGACAACGTCTTCACCCTGTGCGAGTAACCAAGCCAGCGCGATCTGAGCAGGTGACGAATTCATTTTTCTGGCTAGGCTGGTGACCGACTCGAGAATTTGGGCATTTGCTGTCAGCGCTTCGTCTTGAAAACGAGGCCAGGACTTGCGACCGTCATCTGCGGGAATGGATTCATTTGTGGGAAATTTTCCAGTGAGAAAACCTCGTCCTAGCGGAGAATAGGGAACGAATCCAATGCCAAGTTCACGGGTAGTTTCCAAGATTCCGTTTACCTCGACATCGCGGGACCATAAAGACCACTCTGTTTGTAGTGCCGTGACGGGATGGACTGCATGTGCGTTGCGAATTGAGTCAGAGGAGGCCTCACTCAGCCCCAGATAACGAACTTTGCCTTCACCGACCAGCTCTGAGAGCGCCCCCCAAGTTTCTTCAATTGGGGTATTGGGATCAATTCTGTGTTGGTAATAGAGATCTATGTGATCAACTCCAAGGCGGTTGAGGCTTTCATCACAGGCCGAGCGGACGTATTCAGGGCGACCGTTTATCCCTCGAGATCCATCGGGGCGAAATTCCTGACCAAATTTGCTTGCAATGATCAGGTCATCTCGATGTTGATTCACAAATGGGGCAAGGAGAAGCTCATTTGAATACGGTCCATATGAGTCTGAGGTATCGAGAAAATTGACTCCAAGTTCAAAGGATCGTGCCAGCGTATGTTGAATCTGTTTCGGATCACTAGAACCATAAGCGAAAGTCATGCCCATACAACCAAGTCCCAGGGCACTGACTTCAAGTGCATTGGACTCTGAACCGAGGGTTCGTTTTTGCATGTTGACCACTTCTCTTCTCAACTAACTCATTTGACTTTGTGGGCGGAAGTCGAATGTCGCACGATTAATTCAGGCGTCAGACGAACCTGTTTTACAGAAGTAGATCCCTCTTCAACGAGCATGCTGAGGAGTAAACGTGCAGCCTCGGAGCCAATGTCATTTTGTGGCACGCGCACGGTGGTGAGTGGGGGATCGACAATATCCATGAACGGCATGTCGTTATAGCCCACGACGCTGATGTCGCGCGGGCATCGAAGTTTCATTCCTTTGATGGCCGCAATGCTTCCCAGGGCGAGTTGGTCATTGGCCGCAACAATCGCCGTGATTGCTGGGTCCGCCTTTATTAGTCGGCTGGCGCATTCATTTGCGGCCTCGATGCTCCATGAGCTCACGGCCGAGATCCGCTTCGCTGTCGCTAGCCCGTGATCTTTCATGCTGCGGGTGAAGGACTGCGAACGTTCGTGTCCCGTTGAAGACCAGGTGGGACCTGCAACGTGCGCGATTTCTCGATGTCCAAGCCCGTAGAGGTGTTCAATTGCGAGTCGGATGCCGTGCTGTTCGTCAGCGGCCACTGAGGGAAGCTGCACACTCTCTGACACGCGGTTAATGAGCACGATTGGGAACTTTTCACTCAACTGTGCGAGGAGTGGGTGATCGCGCCGGGCAGTTGCGAGAATGAAGCCGTCCACTCTACGTGCGCTCAGTGAGGCAATGAGATGGCTTTCAATGTCTGGGTCGTTGTCGGTGTTGACCAATAGCGGTGTGTATCCGGCACGTCCCAGTGTGTCCTGTATACCGCGCACCATTCCGGGGAACAGCGGGTTGTTCAGGTCAGGTATGACGACGCCGATCGTGTGTGAGCGAGAGGTGCGAAGCCCGGCTGCCATGGGGTTGGGCAAGTAGTTCAATGCAGCAGCAGCTTTTTTAACTTTCACGACCGTTGCGGGATTAACCAGATGCGCCGTCCGTGGGTTGAGGGCCCGGGAAACCGTGGCAGGGTGGATGCCAACCTTCTTGGCGATATCTTTTAACGTTGCGGACACACGGTCAGCCTAGGCGATCACGATGCCGTGCGGTGTGAATAGTGCCTTTGTGCCGCGACAGAAACCACCGTCAAGGCAACCATGGTGAGCGAAGCAATACTGAAAAGTGTGACGGTTCCACTAAATTCGAGCAAGTGACTGGCGGCATAAGCACCGGCGCCATTTCCCAGGAACATTGAGCCGGCAAAAAGCGAAACTGCCATTGCCCGTGCCTTGTCTGACAGGGAGGTCGCCCATGTCTGCAGGGTTGTGTGCATCAGCACCCAAGCAATCCCTTGGAAACAGACACTGATGAAGACTGTCCATGCATTCACTGAGACAGCCAAGATTGCAAACCCGATGATTGATGCACTTCCACCATAGAACAGGAAGCGGTGGGGGTGTACGTGCTGAGCCCTCTTGCGAACCACCTGGGACGTGACAAGGACCGAAAGGCCATAGCCACCTGTCACTAAACCAGCAATGATTGCTGAACTTCCGGTTGTTTCGAGTGCGGCTGGGACTAGTGCAAAGACCCCGAGGAGTACGGCTGCCTCAAAGAACACCAGTCCAAAGAGCAGCCAAGACCAACCGTTTGAGAGTACGACCTGGAATGAACGCAGTACGGGGAGTCGATGAATTCCCGGCTTGGGATTGGGCATTCCCTTGACATAAATCGCCATGATGAAGCACACCAGTGAGGTTGCGATGAAAAATGCTTGCCACCCAATGGTTGCAATGCCTATGCCGCCTAGGACGGTTCCAAATGTGAGTCCCATTGCTACACCGATTTGCAGGTGGGCGATTGCTGGTTGTCGTTTTCGGGGTTCGCTGATGGTGTCACCGATGAAAATGACGGCGGTGGGAAACACTCCGGCCATCATGGCCCCGGCCAAAGCTCGGAATGCGATGAAGGGCCCGATGTCCATGGGAATAACACTCACAAGGTCCAGGACACCCGCAAGTACGAGGGAAAGTCGAAGTGTTGCGGTCCTGCCCAATCGATCAGAGATGATCCCCCACACAGGTTGCGCCAGACCATAAGCCAATAAGTATGCGCTCATGGAAAGTGTGATGGTGGCGAGATTGACGTCGAAGTCTTGCCCCATTCCCAGGAGCATGGGTGCAACTACTGAGCGCTGAAAAGTAGCAATAAATACTGCATAGGGCAGAAACCCTAAGGTGCGCTCAAGAGTCCAATTAGGCACGGGAAACCAGATTTTGCAGGTCTTGATCACTTGGGGTGTAGGCACCTGCAGCGCTGCGAATCTCCCTCAATGTTTCGAGATCGGACAATTGCACCGTGTCGCGTTCGATCAGACCGAAGACTGGCGATTGCAGAATTTCCACGTATTGAGGGGTGGCTAGCGCCGGGCTAGCATCGCTCATTACCGCGCTGACTTCCTCCGCGGACATGGCGAGAAGTGCCTTGGTGGTTTCCGTCCACATGGCAACGAGCCGTTCAACGGCAGGGGTGATGGCGTTGCTGCGAGTCGCGAGAACGGTTCCCAGGTAATCGGGATAGAGGTCCGCCGAGGTTGCCCAAGCATGGAGTCCTGATTGCTGCGCTAACACTGCTGACTCGGCATTAAGAATGCTCCCTGCCACCTGACCATCGAGGATCATTTGAGCTCGCTTGGGTGTTGCTCCGATTTCAATGAATGATATTTTCTCGACATCGGCACCGACATGGTCAATTAATCTGAATAGTAAAAATGCGAAACCCGATTTCAAAACATCCACGCCAAGTGTTGATTCTTGAATAATGGCAACACTATTTACCTCTGGGCGAGTGAAGAAAGTGAGCCCGAGACCGTGGTCGATCGGGCGTAGCATTGTGATGGGAATCTGCGTGGTCAAGGGGTTCTTGTCGGTTGTTGCGTAGAGCATGACGTTATCGGGACTGGTGATCGCGATATCAATGTCACCTGCATCAAGGGACTTGAATTGACCGGGGGAGGAGACAACTTTCTCGGTGCTCCAGGTGACGCCAAATTCCGCGTCAAGTCCTAATTTTTGGGCGGCTGCCAGCACGGGTGACTCGCTGAATTGACCTATTCGAAGGTGGTCTGTTACCTGAGACATGAGGATCCCTTCACTGCAATCGTGAGCCATGTGGTTTCCGATTTTGAGCGCACTGTGCGCCAACAGGATCGCACCTTACTCCCTCATAGGAATCATTTTGGAAACAAATTGACCAAAGTCATTGACAAAGTAATCAGAAAGGGACATTCTCGCGTTATGCAATCGATTGCGATACCAGGAGGTCACGCATGAAACACGGAAAATTAGGTGCACGAGGACGCATTGGCGCGCTCGTTGCATCACTCGCAGTAGTAAGTCTGGTTGCCAGCGCTTGCAGCTCAAGCGATGGTGGCACGGATGCAGCTACGGGAACTGAATCGGCTGCGGAGACATCCGCAGAAGAATCAGCAGCAACTGAAGATCCGATCCGTATCGGTATCTCACTGCCACTGACCGGTGATTTCTCGCAGCCCGGTGGAGAGGCTCAGAAGGGTTACAACGCCTGGGCAGCTGTCACCAATGCCAATGGAGGTCTTCTCGGCCGCCAAGTGGAGCTTGTTGTCCTCGATGACGCAAGCAGCCAGGAGCAGGTTGTGACCGACTACAACCGTCTCATCAACGAGGAGAAGGTTGATCTTCTTCTTGGAACATTCTCATCATTGTTGAACTACCCAGCATCTGCCGTGGCAGAGAACAATGAGATGGTCCTGATCGCCCCTGCGGGTGGATCGCCCAAGATTTTTGAGCAGAACTTCAAGTACTACTTCTTTGCTCAGCAGGCGACTGCACCCAATCAGGCGAACCCATTTGTAGCGACGATCGCGGCACTGCCCGACGATCAAAAGCCCAAGACGGCTGCATATGCAATTCAAGATGACCCCTTCGCCGCACCGGTGATCGAGTCAATGCAGGCACAGCTCGAAGCAATGGGTGTTGAGACCGTCTACTCGGAGATGTACCCACCAGAGACAACGAACTTCCAGCCTTTCGCCAGCGCAATCGCTGCCGCTAAGCCAGATCTCGTTGCTCAGGGTGCCGTATTCGAAGATGGCGTCAACTTGGTCAAGAGCATGATTCAGGTTGGTTTCTCACCTAACATCTTGTTCCAGACGTCTGCTCCAAGTAACGGTGCTCAGTTCACCGATGCAATTGGCACAGGCAACCAGGACGGCATCTTCTACGCAGTGTCATGGAGTGAAAAGGCTCCTACACCTGGTAACGCTGAATTCCTAGCAGAGTACGAGGCCCAAAATGGCCCTGGTGTCCCTGCAGAGGATGCAGCCAATGCATATGTAGCAGCTGAAGTTCTTGCAGCAGCGGTTGAAGCAACTGGTGGTTTGGACAACCCGACCATCATGGAGTGGTTGCATGCAAATTCAGTGTCAACGATCCTCGGTGAACTGTCATGGGATGAGATTGGCCGCCCACAGGGCGAGTTCCTTCTCGCTCAGTGGCAAGGTGACACGGTCAACATCGTTGCTCCTGCAGGCCTGACAACGAGTGACACACTCGTTATGCCAAAGCCAGCCTGGAAGTAGCTGAATCTGCAGTAACCAAAAAATAAGTCTGAATGGTGGGTGGCCCGTCCCCCCGTAAGGCCGCCCACCATTCTCTTATCAGGGTTCACCAAGTTCCCACACTTTTTCTTGACTAGAAGTAAGCCAGTTTTCAGTAGAGATAACCCAGCGAAATTTATCGCGCAGACACTTTCCCCGAGGAGGACACGCCGTGCAAATAGTGCAGGTACTTGCCTACGGAATCTTGTTAGGGGGAATTTATGCACTCCTGGCATCTGGTGTGACTCTCATTTTCGGTGTCCTCGACGTTGTCAACGTTGCGCAGGGAGCATTTCTTGTTTTTAGTGCGCTATTCACTTGGCAGATCTGGGATATGTTCGGAATGGAACCTCTCCTGTTGATCCCAGTGATGGGTGCGATGATGGGACTCATCGGCTGGGCCATTTATCGCGGAATGTTGATTCGCGTGGCACCGCAGGGACCGGGCATGACCGTGTTACTCATGTTCGGTGTGGCCCTAACCATGGAGGGAATCCTCAACCTCGCATTTGGAAATAAATTCAAGTCGGTCACTCCCGCATATTTCACGGAGTCTCTGAAATTAGGCGAAATTGTTTTGCCTTATCCACAACTCATTTCAGGCGTTCTTGCGATTGTTGTTCTTGGTGCCATCTACGCGTACCTGCGCTTCTCGTGGGCAGGACGGGCACTGCGAGCATCCTCACAGAACCGCGATGGAGCGGCACTCGTTGGTATCTCGCACAAAAAGGCAGCTGGATTCGCCTTTGCCATCGGAGCTGCTACCGCCGGAGTTGGCGGCGTACTGCTCGCGATTATGTACCCGATCTTTCCCGCAACCCACTACGAGTGGATCGCTCGACTTCTTGGCGTCGTCGTTCTTGGTGGATTTGGCAGCATCCCTGGCGCGATCATTGCGGCATTGCTTCTGGGAACCATGGAATCCTTTGCGTCCACATTTGTTCCCCAGTGGGCTCCACTGTTCTTCTACGGCACGATTCTGTTGATTCTCGTGTTTCGCCCGCAAGGAATCATGGGTTCCAAGACTCGAGAGGACGTTGCGTGATGCAGAAACTAAGAGAGCCCCGTGTCTTCGTACCGCTACTGCTGTTGCTTCTACTCGCACTTTTCCCGGTGCTGCTCCCCGATAGCACCTACGAGGAGTCAGTACTTATCGCATGTTTCCTTTTGGCCATCATGGCGTCAGGCTGGAACTTGATTTCAGGTCTTGCTGGTTATGTTTCGCTGGGACACAGTGTGTACCTCGGTATTGGCATGTACACCGGTGCGATTTTGTCCAAAGCGTGGGGCATCGAGCCGATGTACCTCATGCCACTGGGTGGAATTTTCGCAGCAATCGTTGCAATCGGAGTCGGCGCTATCGTCCTGAGGTCTCGCAGCCATGCGTTCGTCATCATCACGATCGCAGTGTTGTGGTCCATGCAGTTGCTCGCTCAGGTGGCTAAGCCGATCACGGGTGGCGCAGACGGAATCGTGGTTCCACCGCCACCCTGGGCCAAAGAATTCGGAAATATTCCTTACTACTACATGTTCTTCACCGTTCTTTTGCTGACAATTCTCCTCGCTTGGTTCGTCATGAACTCTCGCCTTGGTGCCGGTTTGGTAGCGATTCGAAATGACGAGGGCAAAGCGGCATCCATCGGTATTAATACGACGCTCTACAAAATCACTGCCTACGCACTGAGCGCTATTCCATTTGGTGTGGCAGGTGCCCTCTATGGTCAGTACCTGTCCTTTGTTAACCCCATTGGAGCATTTGGAATTCTTACCAGCGTCATTCTCGTGTTGGCGGCCCTTGTTGGTGGACGCGGAACCTTGTGGGGCCCTGTCATTGGTGGATTCATCATTGCCTTTGCAAATGAATTTGCAACTGTCAGCGCGGGCGGAGTGAGTGCACGAGTATTGATCATGGGCATTGTTTTGATCCTGGTTGTCATGTTCTTGCCTGCAGGTTTGCTGCCAACGATTTCAGCAGCAATTAAACGTCGCCGCGAGAAGGGTGACACGGTCAAATTCATTGATCAAACTGCTATTGCAAACTCAAGCACTGAAGTGGATACATCGGCCATTAAGGCTCGCGCCCGGAAATCGGGCACAGACACCGACAATATTCTTGAGGTCAAGGATATTGTGAAAACCTTTGGTGGTGTGCGTGCGGTTGATGGAGTTTCCCTCACTGTTGAGCGAGGCACGATCACCGGTCTTATCGGGCCCAATGGGTCGGGCAAGACCACTCTGTTCAACTGTATGACAGGGACGTTTACCCCAACCAGTGGCTCAGTGTTGCTTGACGGTGAGAACATCACCAAGGACCGTGTCTGGACTCGTGCGCACGAGGGATTGGGACGAACTTTCCAAATTACCCGCCTGTTCAAGTCAATGACCGTTCTGGACAACTTGGTGGCACCACTGGAACAAACCTCGGCAAAGCAAATGGTTGCTGGTCGTTATTCAGGCGAGGAAGTCGACAGGGCCCGCGAGATTCTCGACTTCATGGGCCTAGCCCAATTTGAAAAACAGAATGCAGCCGCATTGAGCTTTGGTCAGCAAAAACTTGTTGAACTCGCGCAGGTGCTCATGTTGAGGCCGAGCATCATTCTGTTGGACGAGCCTGCCAGTGGGATTAACCCAACATTGATTGAGAAACTGGCCAATGTCATTCGTCGACTCAATGAAGCAGGAACAACGGTCTTGATCGTTGAACACAACATTCCGTTGGTGTTGAGCCTGTGCAGCAAAGTCCATGTGTTGGCTGCCGGTCAGGTGTTGACATCAGGCACACCTGAAGAAATCCGCAACGATCCCCTTGTCATCGAGGCGTACCTCGGCCCTGATCACCTGTTGGAGGCTCCCAGTGTCTGAGTCAACTGTTCTCACAATGGACAAAGTCGAAGCCGGATACGGCGGCGGCTTGGTACTCCAAGGGTTATCTCTCGAATTGACCAAGGGAACCATCACCTGCATTGTTGGTCCCAATGGTGCCGGCAAGAGCACGGTCCTTCGAGTTATCAGTGGTTTGCTCAAGCCATCAAGTGGCACGGTGACCCTAGGCTCCCAAGCCATTGGTGGCAAAGCTCCCGCGGATATTTTGCGACTGGGCGTCGCCCAAGTGCCTCAGAGTGGTGCACTGTTCCCTGATATGAGCGTTCACGAGAACGTCATGTTGGGAGGCTATCCAATTCGCAGGGAGCGTGCGCTCCTTAAGTCGCGTATTGCGATGGTTGAAGAAATGATGCCCATTGTTAAAGAGCGTGCCCATGACAAAGCAGGTAATCTATCTGGTGGGCAACGACGCATGGTGGAAATTAGTCGTGCTTTGATTCTTGATCCCTCTCTCGTGTTGATGGACGAGCCATCCTTGGGTCTGGACCCAAAGTCCGTTGCCAAAGTCGCCGCGGTGATTCGCAATATGGCCAGTGAGGGTCGCACGGTTCTTCTCGTTGAGCAGAATGTTCGGCTCGGCATGAACCTCGCGACTCATGGTGTCGTCATGGAACAAGGAACTGTGCGACTAACAGGAGACTCTGCAGGTATCGCAGACAATCCTGAGGTTGCTTCCATGTACCTGGGCAAGGCGATCGAGAAGTAACAATGAACCCGTCCAATTCACTGATGTTAGACAGTCATCAGTCCAGTCTGCAAGGTGTGCATATCAGTGATGCCGGTACTCGTTACAACGACGAGTTCGCCAGTTTGCACGCCGGCCGAGTGATCAATGAGAGTCACATTGGGTTGAATAACCAGTGCCATTCCCGCGCTCAAATCCACGTTGGGGGAATGGCACGGCGTTCGCGAGGTCGACGTTCCTACGGGTTCAAGGTAACCCATGCCAAAGCCATGGAACAGGTCATCCGTCGTTGTGAATCCGCTGTTTTCAATGGCCGCGGAAATGGCAATCAGTTCCTGCGTGTTGGTTCCAGGTGCCATGGTGGCCTTGATGTCAGCTTTGACCTGCTCGGCGACTTGGATGAGCGCTGGGTAGGGATCAAAGGCCTCGCCCAGAGAGATTGTTCGAAGAATTTGCCCCGGGTACTCGGGTGCGATTGCGGCGCTCAGTTCAAAAGTGACGACGCAACCATGCTTCAGAATTCGACCCTCGGGGAACTGGCTGGGAACGTCTCGGTCCGGGTTGGTCATATCGGTGATGCAGATATAACAGATGTAGTCACGACCACCTGCTCGGGTGTAAGCGTTCTTGGCTGCGGCCAACAGGTCCCAGTCGCTGGCTCCCGGCACGCAGGCGGCAATGAGTTCCTGGGCAGCAATGTCGCTGACCTGTCCACCCAGCCTGAGGGCCGCGATTTCCTCATCGGATTTGGTCGTGCGCAGAACCGCGTGTTCTCGGTCAATGGGAATGAGTTCAATCCCATTGGCGGTCGCATGGGTCCTGACTCTGGGGTCAATCGGACCAAGGGTGGCGACCGAAGCCCCCATGCCAGCCAGAAGCCGTTCTACCCAGTCTCCATGCAACTCGTGAATTGCGCAGTCACGCAAAATTCGCCGGGCGTAGGGCACGTGGTTGGGAAATTGAATCCACACCTGAGTTCCTGCGCTGTCAAGGGAACAAACGGCCGCGCGAGTCACCGACCATCCGGTCAAATAGGTAACAGCCACACCGCTGCGATTCTCTCCGAAGGCGATAACACTGTCGCACCCCTTCTCGGCGGCCAAAGCCAATGTCCGTGTTTTGCGCGAAGCGTATTCATTGTCAGTAAATTCAAATGTCATCACGGGCACAGTATTCAGAGTGAGAGCGAGGTCTGCGCATGAATTCGTCAACAAGTGATCAACGCGACACTTTGGTCCAAGAAGCCACAGCTCATTGGGCTCCACGTTTCACGACCAATGGAGTTGCCGTCTCCGACTTCAATTCGATTACGGCAGCAGTAATGAATTGGAGTGATTGGGCGGATGCCTGGGCCGAGGCAGGAGCGAAACAGGAAGCCCTTGGACGCGAAGCATTGGCAGAAGGAAGATATCGCTCCGCTGGCAATCACCTGTCAACCGCAGCGGTCTACTACCACTTTGGAAAATTCGTATTTGTTGATTACCCGGAAAAAATGCGTGAAGTACACATGCGCGCGGTGGACTCGCTCAATGAGGCTTTGCCATATCTTTCTCCTGCGGGGGAGCGCGTGCTGATCCCCTTTGAAGGGACATCGCTACCGGCAATTCTGAGAAAACCGCAAGGAGTTGATCAACCGCCAATCGTCATCATGATCAGTGGGCTTGATTCGACCAAAGAGGAATTGCGCAGCACCGAACAACTCTTCTTGGAGCGCGGAATGGCAACCCTTGCAGTCGATGGTCCGGGCCAGGGCGAAAGTGAGTATGAACTCCCCATCCGCGGAGATTGGGAAGTCGTGGGAACCGCCATTGTTGACTGGATCGAGTCCCGTGACGACATTGATGCAGACCGAATCGGTGTCTGGGGGGTCTCTCTTGGTGGCTACTACGCACCACGCATGGTGAGCGGCGAGCATCGAATCAAAGCGTGCGCTGCACTTGCTGGTCCTTACGACTGGCAGGAAGTGTGGGATCAACTGCCGGAATTGACTCGCCGCACTTTTACTGCGCGATCGCACTTGGGCTCTCAAGAGGAGGCGCGGGTTTACGCAAAGAACTTGTCGCTTGAAGGGCGCACCCAAGACATTCAATGCCCGCTTCTCATTATTTTCGGTGCAAAGGATCGTCTTATTCCCAAAGAAGGCGCCGAGCGACTGGCGCAGGAAACAGGGGCAACGCTGCTGATGTTGCCTGATGGAAATCATGGATGCATGAACGTCGCCGCAAAGCACCGCAACAAGACAGCAGATTGGCTCGCTACACATCTCAACGCAAATAACTAATGAACGGAAAAACGCAAGATAACTTGTACACACATGACGAAGGGGTAAGAAAATGGCTACGCAAGAGAATCCAACAGTTGGCTGGATCGGTCTAGGAAACATGGGGGCGCCGCTGGCTACCCGCTTGGTTGATGAAGGCTATCCAACCGCGGTCTGGAATCGTACCGCTTCAAAGGCTGATCCCCTCGCTGCCAAAGGTGCGACCGTCGTCGGAGCAATACGCGACCTTGGATCCCAGACAGTCGTGTTTAGCATGGTGAGCACATCTGCTGACCTGGAGCAGGTGATGCTTGATCCTGAACTTGGATTGTTAACAGGCGATAGCTTGCCGGAGATCGTCGTGGATTGTTCGACAGTCAGTGTTGAGACCAGCAAAAAGGTTCGTGAGTTCGCTGAAAGTAAAGGAGTGCGCTTCTTTGCTGCTCCAGTGAGCGGTAATGGCAAAGTGGTCGCAGCAGGAAAACTCAGTGTGGTGTGCAGCGGCGACGAAGAAACCTTCGCCATAGTTCGACCCATGATTGAGTCATTCGGTCGATCAGTTACCTACGTTGGTGACGGTGAAGCGGCTCGCCTGGTGAAGATCTACCACAATCTCCTGCTGGGAATTTACACGCAGGCCCTCGCAGAGATTTTGGTTCTCGGCGAAAAGAGTGGTGTTAAGCGCGAAGCCGTCATGGAGTTCATTAACAACAGCGTGATGGGCTCTATCTTCAGCCAATACAAGACACCTGCGCTGGTTAACCTCGACTTCCATCCCACATTTACTCCGGTGCTACTCCGCAAGGACTTTGATCTTGGACTGACCGAGGCGCGCAAGCATGAAGTTCCCATGCCGATTACTAATCTGACTCGTGACATCGTGGAAAGTTCAATCGGTCACGGCTTTGCCAAAGACGATTTCGCCACCCTGTTGCTCATTGCAGCGGCCAATGCAGGAGTCGAACTAAAGAGTGAACAAGCAAATGTCACCGATGGATTGGACAGCGAATGAATATGGTCGAGCCAACAGGTGAGTTCATCCGGCGACGACAGGTAAGCGCGACCACTACGAATGCCACGATGCGGACGGTGATCGATTACGCGGAATCGGGTGTACAGGTCACCGATGAGCCGATTGCCGCGGGCGGGGGCGGTTCTGGACCGACACCACTTCAATCAGTTCTTGGAGCTTTGTGTGGGTGTGAGGCGGTTACGTTTCGACGAACCGCCACGGAATACGAGTTCGAGTATGACCGCATCGAGTTCGAAGGGGCGGCCACGATCGACATCCGTGGGCGCAGTGGTGATCGATCCGTTCGCCCGCACTTCCAAACGGTCAAATTGCACGCACGAGTTTTTACCGAGCAGTCGCAGGAGAAATTGAACGAACTCGTCGAGGAGGTCGAGGCGCGCTGTCCTGTCATGAATCTGATGAAGGACGCTGGCGTGAGGCTCGACGTGCGCTGGGAAGTCATTGCGGGGTAGTCGCTCGAGGAGTGTCTACTGAAATTAAATCTCAACTTGACAGAAGGTATTTCGCAGGTAGATTACGACAATCGATTGCAATTTGGGTAGCGCCATAGCACCCATTAGGTGACTCGAGCTGAAGGAATCGGGGCAACCATGCAGGTCAGACAGTACCTGATCAGGCGGCTAGCTTTGCTGCCGTTGATCATGCTCGGTGTGAGCATCATCGTGTTTACCCTCACGCGTTTTACAGGTTCGCCTGTGGGCATTTATGCCACCCCGGATATGACACCGGACGAAGTGGCAGCCTTGGAAGAGCGCTATCGACTCGATGAACCAATCCCGATCCAGTACGCCTATTGGCTCTGGGGACTATTGAGGGGGGATCTCGGTTGGTCGGGTGTCTCAGTTGCTCCCGTCACCGACGTCATCGGTCTCAAACTCGCAGCAACTTTAGAGTTGGCTTTGTTCGCGGCCCTCGTGGCGATCATCGGTGGGATCGCATTGGGCACCATCGCGGGTGTGCGTCGGAACAAGGCGCCGGATCATGCCGCGCGCTTTTTCTCTATTCTTGGTGCAAGCACCCCGACCTTCTGGTTCGGACTGCTCTTGCTCATTCCGTTCTATCTTTGGCTCGATTGGTTCCCCATCGGCAGGTCAACACCAGAAATCTTTGACACCATTGCTCACCCAACCGGGCTCTACACCGTTGACTCTGTCGTGAGCCTGAATCCCACGGCAATGTGGGATTCCATTCGACACATTATTCTTCCGGCGGTCGTACTTGGGTTTGGAGCCATGGCGATCATCGTCCGCATGATGCGTTCGTCGATGGTAGAAACAATGTCTGAAGAATATGTCGATGCTGCCCGCGCCAAGGGTTTACCGGAGAAGTTGGTAATTAAGCGCCATGCTCGACGTAATGCTTTGGTCCCCACGGCTACCGTCATTGGATTGAGTTTCGGGTTTCTCCTTCAAGGAGCAGTCGCCGTGGAATTAATCTTCCGTTGGCCCGGCCTAGGTCAATGGGTAACGAGCGCAATCCTTTCGGGGGATCAAGCGACAATCATGGCCTATGTCCTCATTACCAGTTTGATCTTCATGCTCATTAATCTCACAGTTGATATTGCCTATGCCTATCTCGATCGACGGGTGGTGCTTGGTTCATGACAACTACACCTGTGCATGCGAAAAGCTCACCAGGTTCGCAGCAGCCCAAGAAGTTGCGCAGCCGTGCATCATCTGTTCGCTGGGCGCGTCGCCGCGAGGTTATGCGCGAAGTCCTGCGAAATCCGCTAACAGTAATAGGCGTCGTGATCATCACGCTCTTCCTCCTCATGGCTGCCTTTGCTCCACTGTTGACCGAGGCCAATCAGCCGGATCCGTATCAGAGCCCTCGGGACTGGGCCAACATTGACGCAGCCCCCGGGGTTGAGGGTCATGTATTGGGCACCGATTCAACAGGCGGAGATGTCCTTTACGGAATCATCTGGGGATCTCGCCTCTCGCTTCAACTGTCCCTGACCGTGGTGGTTTCCACACTTGTTATTGGAACGATTGTGGGCAGCGTCGCTGCCATGCGAGGCGGCCGTATCGACAACTTCCTCATGCGAGTTGTCGATGTATTCCTAGCGATCCCCGAACTCATCTTCGCACTTGCGATTGCGGCAATTCTGGGACCATCGTTTCGCAACATCATTTTGGCCCTCGCCGTTGTGTTCTGGGTTAAATACGCTCGAATCATCAGAGGCGAGATCATTCGGGTGAAGCAAACTGATTACGTTGCTGCGGCGAGGGTTGTTGGAGATTCCACCTGGAACGTTTATCGCAAAGATGTCCTGCCCAACGCTGTGACACCTCTTGTTGTCCAAGCCACACTCGACATGGGCAACGTGGTGCTCATTGGAGCCGCGCTGAGTTACATCGGCTTGGCTCAGGCTGGACTCACGGAATGGGGCGCAATGGTCAGCGCTGGGCAGTCGGGAATTCTTGCGGGGCAATGGTGGGTTTCCACATTCGCTGGCGTGGCGATTCTGCTGTGGGCCCTTGCATTCAACCTCGTTGGTGACGGTCTGCGCGATGCCCTCGATCCAAAGACAGAGGGGCGGTGAGTGCAGTGAGTGCCAGCGAAGAATGGTTGCTGCGCGTCGATGACCTGAGCGTACATTTCCACACTCCACGGGGCGTTGTCCAAGCCGTCGATCACGTTTCATTCGAGGTTAAGCCTGGGGAGACACTCGCCCTCGTCGGTGAGACAGGTTGTGGAAAGAGCGTGACCGCTCGGTCCATCATGAAACTAGTTCCAGAACCACCAGGGGATTACGCGTCGGGCAAAGTATTGTTACGTAACCCTTCTACGGGCGCGGTTATTGACATGCTCGCGGCCCCAATGGAACAAGTTCGCGCCACACGCGGAGATCGCATTGCCATGATTTTCCAAGATCCAGGGAAAGCCTTGAACCCGTCTCTAACAATTGGGCGACAATTAGCTGAGGTCTTTGGTGAACACCGGGCGGAGATGCTGCTCACAAACGCAGGAATTGATCCCGCCAAAGCGCCATTGGGGTCCAAGTCTGTGGCGAACCAAAGAGCAGGAGTGATCCGACGGTCGTTTTTTAACCTGACACGGAGAGGTCAGTCGCGTGCATTGAAAGCAGCAGTTGATGCCTCTGTGATCGATGCGTTGTCTGATACTGGAATTCCTAATCCGCGCAAAGTGATGTCAAGCTATCCGCATGAACTTTCTGGTGGAATGAAGCAGCGGGTGATGATCGCGCAGGCTTTGGCGTGTGATCCTGATCTTCTCATCGCTGACGAACCAACGACCGCTCTCGATGTCACCATTCAGGCGCGCATCTTGGATTTGATCAACGATATGCAGCAACGGCGTGGAACGGCGATCCTATACATCACGCACGATCTTTCGCTGGTCCGACAGTTCGCCGACCGTTTGGCTGTCATGTACGCAGGGCGTTTGGTGGAAAGTGGTCCTGCACTTGAGGTTCTGAAATCACCTCAGCACCCATACACTCAGGGGCTGCTTGCGGCGATCCCTCGGGCGGGTACGCCGCGGGGTCAATTGGCGGCCATTGCAGGTTCTGTACCTCAACTCATTGACCCGCCGCCGCAGTGTCACTTCAATTCGCGATGTTCGTTCAGTGCGCAAGCCTGCACAAATCACGTGCCGGGACTCATTCCCCTGCCCGTTGCTCGTGAAGTCGCCTGTCTTCGGTTCACGGATGCTGCACGTTTGGGCGTTGATCAAGAGCAAATGCCAAGTCATGTGGCACTCACTGAAGTTGAGTCAGAGGAGGCGGTGTCCCCATGAGCATCACTGATCAGCAGCTTGGCAGCGGTCAGCCGGTCAACACCTCCAACGGCGACGTCATGACTTTGCGCGATGTGACGGTGCACTATCCCGTCAAAGAAGGTGTGCTTCAGCGAGTGACAGGAGCCGTGCGGGCGGTTGATGGAGTTGACCTGTCTATTCCGCGAGGTCAGACTCTGGGGCTGGTTGGCGAATCTGGATGCGGCAAGACCACCCTCGGCCGCGTCATTGCGGGCCTGGTCCCAGCAACGGGGGGAGATATTTGGTTTGATCTCGACGAAACCGCCAAAGCCCAGATGGAACGCTTGCGTTCGGTTCCCAAGAATTCCATGTCTGCAGAGGATAAAGCAATCTGGTCGCAATTGGAGTCAAACCATCGGCTCGGTTCCATGACAAAAGAGCGACAGCGTCAATACCGAAGGAACTGTCAGTTCGTGTTCCAAGACGCTTTTGCTTCGCTCAACCCACGGCAACTAGTGCGAGACATTGTTGGGCGTCCACTTCGCGTGTATCACGAAGCGTCGGGCGATGATTTGGACCTCAAAGTTGTGAACCTGTTAGAGCGTGTGGGCCTGGGTCCGCAGCACCTACTTCGATACCCGCATCAGTTCTCCGGTGGGCAGCGCCAGCGCATATCCATTGCACGAGCACTCGCATTGAATCCCGAGTTCGTGGTTCTTGATGAGCCGACAAGTGCGCTCGATGTATCCGTGCAGGCGCAGATTTTAAACTTACTTGTCGAGTTGCAAGAGGACCTCGGACTCACCTACCTTTTCATCACGCATGATCTGGGTGTGGTTCAACACATGTCGGATCAATTGGCAGTGATGTACCTGGGGCGAATTGCTGAAATAGGACCAACCGCGGAGGTGTTCAATGACCCGCTGCATCCCTACACGAAAGTTCTCCGTGACTCAAATCCTTCGCTGGAAGGTGACGAGCGTGATGACTCGGCGCATCTGCGCTTAACGGGAACCGTGCCCAATCCAATTGACCCACCTCAAGGGTGTCGATTGCATCCCCGGTGCCCAGTTTCCACGTCGGAGTGCGGCTGGCAGGTCGATGACATGTTCCTGAGTCTTGAGACGAGCACACCGGCCTCCTTTGAGGCAATTTCACGCGTTGAACGATCCAGCCCTTTCGCTGCGCAATTGGTCATGGACGATGAAGCCGCTGCGCGAGAACTCTTTACAGAGATCCAAAACTCTCGGTCACCCTTCGGTGGTGCCGTGGAAAACATCGAGTTGGACGGGGCGAACGTCTCCATCCGACTGCGGGAGGTGGAGGAGATCCCTCTCATCCCGGTTGCACCAGGTCGGATGAGTTCCTGTCTGCTGGCAGGTCGCCCGGGTGGTATCAGGCCTCCAGCCGAATCCCGTTAGTCATTAGTTCGAGGAAGGTGGGTACGTTTATGTCGGAATCAAAATCCAGGTGGGTAGAAAGTTCAAGGAAGGAAGGTACATCCATGTCGGTATCTCTCAACGGTGTTCAACACCGGTCACGCACTCGAGGAAGGTCCGCGTTCGCGGCCGTCGTCGGTGCAGCCGCACTGGCGCTGGTACTCAGTGCGTGCGGTGGTTCCACAGGAAGTGGTGACGCGACTGATGCGGGTGCCTCCGATTCATCAGGCGGCGCGGTTGAAATTATCAACGCTAATGTCATCGTGCATCATCAAAATGGCGAACCAAACAGCCTCGACCCCGCTCGCGCCGAGCAGGGCGAAAAAGGTGAAGCGTTCATTGACAATATTTATGAGCGACTTCTCGATGTCGGTCCGGATAGCCCCGATCTAATTCCTTCTCTCGCAACAGAGGTTCCCACCCAAGAGAATGGTCTCGTGAGCGCAGACCGACTCACTTACACATTCCCCATTCGCCAGGATGTGACCTTTCATGACGGCACTCCGTTCACTGCCAACGACGTTGTCTACTCGTGGGAACGCGTCATGACGATGAATCTGCCGGAAGGTCAAGCTGCGGCTCTGGTGGACTCGGTAGCGTCAATGCGGGCCGTCGACGATTACACCTTCGAGGTCACCCTCAATGAGCCAGACGCATCATTCCTCTACTCCGTTGTCCTCAACCCGGTGGCATCAATCGTCAGCCCAACCGCGGTTGAGGCGAACGGCGGGATTGTCGCGGACACTCCAAGTGAGTGGATGGATACCAACATGGTGGGCACAGGACCCTACGTATTCGACAGCTGGAAACGTGGTGAGTCGCTGTTGATGACCGTCAACCCGAATTACTGGGGCACCAAGGCAAATGCGGACGTGCGCTGGGACATCACCCCAGAGGAGAGCTCACGCGTACTTGCTCTCCAGGCGGGGGATGCCGACATCATTGACATCTCGCCATCAAATGTGAGCGATGTCGAAGGGGTCGAAGGTGTGACTATCTATGAAAATGGACTCCTACTAGAGCCCATTCACCTGGGATTCAACATGCGCTCGGATTCACTTCCATCAGGAGACACCATCCCGAGTGATTTCTTCGCAGATAAGAAGATTCGCCAAGCATTCAGTTACGCCTTCGATTACGACACGTACATCAACTCGTTCCTCGATGGCTATGGTGCTCGTTACACCTCATACATCCCACAGGGTGTACTCGGTTATGACGAGACTGCACCTGTGTACAACTACGATCCCGCGAAAGCTGCAGAGCTGCTCCAGCAAACTGAGTACTGGGATAAGGGATTCACGGTCTCAATTCTTGTGCAGGCAGGGGAGCCCGAGTTTGAAGGTGTTGCGCTCCTGATGAAGGACGGTATTGAGAAACTGAATCCGAATTTCCGAGTCAACGTGGTCAATCAGGCCGAGACCCAGTTCGATGAGAACTTGGGAGCAGACCCCGTTCCCTATGCACTCTGGGTGAAGAACGCTGATCCCGGCGCGGACCCACACCAGTTCTTTGACCCCCTGCAGCATCCTGATGGGGACTGGGGTTCCAAGCACGGCATGCGGGACGCTTATGAAGATCCCGATCGAATCGCTGAACTGATTGACTCGGGTAAGGCGACTATCAATCCTGAAGAGCGCAAGGCGATCTACGCGGAGTTGCAAAGACTTCTCCAGGAAGATCCCATGTGGGTGTACGCGGCACAGGAAGGCTTGGCCTACCCCTACCGTTCGTGGCTCAATGGGTTCGTTGTGAACCCGCTGTGGCGCGGACCGCACTACGAGTACTACTCCAAGGGCTAAATCAAAAAAATGGTTAAGGGGCGAGACCTATGGGTCTCGCCCCTTAACCATTGGAGCGATAACTAAACAATCCAACCTCCCAATCTAACGTCCTAATCCTCGGTGGCGCTGTCACTCGATGAGACAAGCAGAGGCAAACTGGAGCCGGGCATGCTGGCAGATCTCGCGATACTTTCTGCCGACTATTTCGAGGTTGACGTGGATGAAATTCCAAACATCACTGCAGAGGCAACCATGGTGGGCGGAAAGTTCGTCTACACGTCGGAGGCTTTCACCCAGGCTTAGTCACCTAGGTTTAGTCACCTAGGTTTAGTCACTGAATTCCAGATTCAAATCGCGCATCATGACCATGGCCGCATTGCGCCCTGGGGATCCAGTAATTGAACCACCTGGATGTGTTGTTCCTCCGGTTTGATAGAGCCCTGGGATCGGCATTGTGTGCGATGCCCAGCCTGGAACGGGGCGGAGCGGTCCGGCGAATGGCACGCCTTTGTCACCGCCATGTGCGCACCCGTTAATCATGTGTTGATTGGCGCGCTCAATGTCGAGTGGACTCTTGACGATTCGCGTTTCAATAGTTGAGCTATTGATATTTGGCACCTGGGTCGCGATGTAATCAATAATGCGATCCGCATGGTGCTCTTTTGCGTCGTCCCAACTTGCTGCTCCATAGGGGGCAACGTGCGATACGGGTACAAGGAGTTTCACCGTGTGCTTGCCTTCGGGTGCGCGAGACGGGTCAACCAGACTTGGTGTTGCCACGAGTGTCCAGGCCGATTCAGTCACTGGTTTGCGATCTCTGATGTCTCTCACCTGAGAGAGAACTTCAAGTGGCCATTGGGCTAAACCACTGCTGACCGCAGTATCTGCCGCGCTCATGCCCTTAAATGTGGGGACCTCATTCATCACGAGGAAGACCGCGAGAAGGGGTATGCCAATGTCGTAGGTTTCAACACCGTAAACGAAGTCTTCACCCCACGCTTCTTTGGGTGCCATGTCAACGAGGTGCTTGATATGAATAGTGGAGAGCACACCATCTTTGCCATGGAATTCTCGGCCGTCATCAGCTTTGAATCCAACACAGCGACCGGAGTCAATGAGTAATTCCGAAACCTGGGTATTGCACACAATCGAGCCGCCGTTGGCTTCAATCACTGCCACGAGGGCATCGGTCAACTTCCCAGAACCGCCGAGTGGAATTGTCCAGCTGCGCTTTTGGCGCCCACCCATAATCGAATAGGGGAGTACCCCCGAGCCCGGTAGGTCGACTGACCCAAAAGTCTGGCAGGCCTCCCACAACAGAAATGCTTGTATATGTTCCTCGGTAAATTCATGTCGAATCACATCCCAAGCACTGAGTGCTCGACGCCGACGCCAGGTCCCACCGTTGGGCAGAGCATCGAGCAATTGGTCAAGAGTTTTGCCCCAACCAATTGGCGTGTTATTGGCCGTGGCGAACGCTGACTTTGCGTTGTCCCAATCCTCGAGCATCTGCACATAACGATCGGCGTCCTTGGTGGAAAATCGAGCAAATTCGTCATAGGTTTTCTGCGGATCGAGGTGCATTCCGATTTGTTCGCCGTCTGGCATGGCAACTCGCGCTACGGGATCTGGATCCACGTACGTCAAGCCATATTGGGAAATCAAACCAAGTGAGTCGTCCTTGATAACAGGATTGCCTTGGATGATGGTGTGGCCGGTTGAGCAACTGTCCATGAAGAACCCAGGAAGGAATTCCTCGGTGGCGACCCCTCCTCCGGGGATCGCTCGCGCATCAACCACAACAACACTCTTGCCCGCTTTTGCCAGATATGCCGCGGCAATGAGGGCATTGTGCCCGGCGCCAGCAACTACGATATCGGCGTTCACTACTTCAGCCATGCAATCGATTGTAGTCGCTGCGCCCCAATGATTCAGGTGATTTTCAGGCAAGAATTTTGGCGGGGGATTCCATCAAGTCGACGAACTCGCGCAGCCACATGGCACCCGTTGCTCCATCGATTGGCCGATGGTCAACAGACACGGTCACTCGCATGACATGTCCAGCTACAACAGTGCCATTGTCAACCACTGGTTCTGCTGTAATGGCCCCAACAGCGATGATGGATGACTGGGGCGGATTGATAATCGCACTGAAACTCTCAACACCGAACATGCCGAGGTTCGAAACGGATGTTGATCCGCCTTCGAGCTCATTTTGCCGCAGGCCGCCTTCCTTGGCCCGTGTGGCAAAATCCTTCGAAGCGAGTGCAATCTGGGTGACCGTCATATTTTCAACACCGCGGAGCGTTGGTGTTACCAATCCGTTGTCGGTTGCAACCGCCATTGAAATATCAACAGTGGAATACTGCAGGACCGCATCAGGTGTCCAGATCACATTCATCTGTGGAACCCTCAAATGCGCGGCAGCAACGGCTTTAATGACAAAGTCATTAAATGAAACTCGGGTTTGTGCTCCATCGTTAATTTCAGCACGCAAGGCCATTAAGCGATCAACCCGGATAGTTGCATCGAGGTAGAAGTGTGGCGCCTGAGTCTTGCTTTCAACGAGTCGTTGAGCAATCGCGCGGCGCAGCCGGCTGTGGGGGATTTCGGTGACAGTTCCAGGAACAGGTGTCGGAATGGCTGGTGCAGTGGTTGCAGTTGCTGGCGTCGACTTCCCAGAGGTCGCTTGCACGTTGTCCAGGTCATGTTTGCGAATTCGACCCTGGGGTCCGGTGCCGGTCACCTGGGACAGGTCAATTCCCTTTTCTTTGGCATGGCGCCGGGCCAGTGGGCTTGCAAACACGCGACTGGAAACTTCAACGGAAGTCTCCGTGGCCGGAGCAGCACTGGGAACTGGTTCAGCGGATTCACTTGGAGTTGAATCGGGAGAGTAGCCCAGTGCACTTAAGGTGGCATCGATGTCGGCGATAACTTCGCCGGGCGCAGCAATGAGAGCGATGGGTCGACCGATTTCAACTTCTTGGCTTTCGGCGATGAGGAGTTTGACCAGGATGCCATCGGACTCGGCTTCGACGTCCACGACCGCTTTATCGGTTTCGATGATGGCCAGAATCTCACCGGCGCTGTAGCTGCTGGCCTCTGCCAGTGGCCATGAAGAGAGAACGGCTGAAGTCGCGCCGGCGGCAACTTCTGGCATGAGGAGTAGTTCAGCCACGGTAACCCTCCATGAGTTCATTGAGTGCGACTTCTACTTCTTCACTCTTGGCAATTGCAGCGCGCTCGAGCATCTTGCTAATGCTGGGCGAGCTTTCGCCTCCGGATACACGTTCAACAGGGTGGTCAAGCCAATCAAAGAATCGGCGCTGGATTTCATCGGCCAGCCAACCACCATAGGAAGTTCCGCGCGCACCTTGCTCAGCGATCATCACCTTATTGGTTTTGCGAATACTTTCACCGATTGTGTCCCAGTCGATACTCGCGCGGTCCAGCCAGCGAAGGTCAATAACCTCAGCGTCAACATTACCCATTCTCTCGACTGCCTCAAGAACATAATTTGTCATTGCGAGGTAAGAGATTATGGTGATTTCGCTACCACTGCGCCTGATGGCTGCTTTACCCACGGGTAGTGAGTAGTCGAAGTCATCAACAGGACCAATGCCTGTTGAGTTGTAAAGATCAACGTGCTCGAGAACCACTACGGGGTCGTCGCAGGCCAGTGCCGTGTTCATGAGGCCGACGTAATCAAATGGTGTCGAGGGAGCAACAATCCGCCAGCCAGGATTGGTAGCCATAATTCCTGCCGGGTCCATGGAGTGTTGTGACCCGTAACCCGTACCCATGGCAACTTTGCTCCGAAGTACAACGGGCACTGCACCGGTACCGCCAAACATGTGTCGTGCCTTGCCAATTTGGTTGAATAACTGATCAGCTGCGACCCACATGAAGTCGGCATACATAAATTCAATGACAGGACGGAAACGACCATCGAGGGCGATGCCGCCTGCGAGTCCTGTGAATGCATTTTCACTGATTGGGGTGCCAAGAATTCGATCTGGGAAGGCGTCTTTGAGTCCACGCGTTGCACCGTTGGTCCCACCGTTGAGGCGGTGAATGTCTTCACCCATGACAACAATGCGCGAGTCCTGGTCCATGCGGGCAAACATGACGCTGGCAACGGAGTCAATGAACTTCACCGTGTCGAGCTCGCCGCTAAAGGTATCAAGATCCTCAACCCGCATCCCGGCAAGTTCACTCAGGTCCCCACGGACCCCGACGTTGACAAATGCTGGGTCAGGCCATTCAGATTCCTTGATGCGGCGTTCATTGGGCTTGCCACCGGGCACTGGTTCAAATAGTTCGGCGGTGAGTGAAGCCATGAGTTCTTTTGATCGAACAATGAATGCATCGATCTCAGCCTGCGTGAGAATCTCGCGGCGAACCAGGTGACTGCTGATCTGATCGATGGGATCACGATCTCGCCATGACTGTTCTTCTTCCTTGGTGCGGTACTTGAATGCGCTACCCGGGAATGGACCGTTTTGATGGAAGAACCGGTAGACGTCTGCCTCAATGACCGTTGGTCCATCACCGTTGCGCATGTGGTTAAGAGCGTCTTGCATGGTGAGATACACGGCGAGTGGATCCATGCCATCAACCTTGTAACTGCGAATGCCGAAACCGGGGCCGCGAGCTGACAGGCGTGGCTCACCGGTGGCTTCTGCAACGGTGGTCGACACCGCATACTGATTGTTTTCGATGAAGAAACACACGGGGATCTTCCACGCGGCAGCCAAGTTGAAGGACTCCAAAGTCGAGCCGATGTTGGCCGCGCCATCGCCAAAATAGGTAACGGAAACATGGTCGGTGTCGGCGTGCTTATGCGCCCAGGCCGAACCAGCGGCCAGGGGAACACCGCCGCCGACAATCGCGTTGGTGCCAATGGCACCAGCTTCTTCCCACTGCAAGTGCATGGAGCCACCGCGCCCGTGACTGAAGCCCCGATCGAGCCCGCAAATTTCAGCGAGGGTGCGCAGTAGTGCGTTGTACACCTGCGGATCAAATTCGTTGCGCGGATCGATGCCATTGGGTGTGAGGTAGGTGAGGACTTTGGCAATGAATTGGTGGTGACCGCGGTGTGAGCCGTTCACGGTGTCGGCGGCCTCGAGACCAATGACCGAGCCGACGGCGCCACCTTCTTGACCAATGCTGGAGTGGGCGGGTCCGTGAATGAGTCCCTCGCCGGCCAGTTGGAGGACTTCCTCTTCAAAAGTGCGAATTAGGACCATCTCGCTGAGCATTGAGGTGAGCAAACTGGGGTCTGCGGCATCCCAATCAGCACTGGTCGTAGAAATCTGCAGCCAGGGCGCTTCAGGGGTCAGTTCCGTGATGTCAGACATAGGTCACCTTTTCGCTCATGTTTATTCACGCATGCTATTGGCGCTTACGAGAGCACCCAATAAGTGGACTCTGCCATAAAATGGATCCATATTCAATATTTTTTAAGAAAAATTGCGTCAAAGGCTGCTTTAGTATCATAAATATACTAAATTATGGATCCAAACCCGAGCGAGAAGGCGAGAAATCAATGGCAGGAATTCCCGGAGTCACCGGCGTTGATCACATTGGCATCACTGTCCCCAACTTGGCTGAGGCTGATGATTTCTTTATCAATGTGCTCGGGTGCGAGTACATGTACAAATTGGGCCCATTCGAGCATCCCAACAGCGATTGGATGGCAGAACACCTCAACGTCCATCCGCGTGCCGTGATGAGAGAACTACATTTTTATCGTCTGGGTGGGCAAGCTATCTTCGAAATATTTGAATACTCGGCTCCAGACCAGAATGCCAACCAACCAAAAAATAGTGATATTGGCGGGCATCACATTGCCCTCTATGTTGACAACTTTGATAGTGCTTTGGAATTCGTGCGCAACAAGGGATTGCAGATTCTAGGTGACCCGACTTTGAGTCAAAACGCAAGTGAAGGGCAGCGCTGGGTCTACTTCCTGAGCCCGTGGGGAATGCAGTGTGAGCTAGTGTCTTACCCCAATGGCAAAGCGTTTGACCACACCCCAGAAAAGTTCGAGTAAGGCAGCAGGCCCCACATGAAATCAGAGTCGCTTGACCAGTCAGCGAGCCAACGAATCGCACAGATTCTCGAAGTCGAAATCCTCAGTGGCGTAATTGACCCGGGAACCCGAATCCGCCAAGAAGAGGTGGCAGAGCGTCTGGGTTCAAGTCGACTACCAGTTCGCGAGGCATTGCGAATATTGGCAGCCAATGGACTTATTCAATTGGAAACAAATAAGGGAGCTCGCATCCCGCAACTGGACAAAGGTGAAGTGGATGTCTTGTATCGAATGCGCGAGCGGCTTGAACCTCTAGCGCTTTCGGAGAGCATGCCGCATGCAGACGACAGGGTATTTACCGAGCTCGAGGAAATTCAAGCTGAGATTGAGGCTGGGGTCAGCGTCTCGGAATTCCTCCAGCTAGATAGACGATTTCACTTACTGACCTACTCGAAATGTCCCACCGAGGACTTGAAAGATTCAGTGTCTCGTTTATGGAACTCAACAGCTCCCTACCGTCGAGCATTTATGAAAATTACAGGACCTCAACGCCAATGGATTGTTAATTCGGAGCATTGGTTAATTATCGATGCAATGCGACGGTTTGATGCCAAGGACGGCGAACGATACCTAGTAGGGCACATTCGCAGAACACGCAAGGAATTGGCAATACATCCCGAGTTATTTCCCTCAGAATAAATTTTCATGACTGCATTTACGTGACCTAGTAGGGGTTCGTAACCACCAATTCTTCGGCAGGGAAAAGAGTTAGTAGTTCTGCACCATTTTCGGTCACCACAAGTTCCTCTTCGATCCGCGCTGCTGAGTGGCCGTCATCTGCTGGCCAGTAAGTCTCCAGTGCAAACACCATGCCTGGCTTGATTTCAACAGGGTTGTCCAGTGAGTTCAACCGACTCACTACTGGGCGTTCATGTAGACCCAGACCTAAACCATGCCCAAACTGCAAACCAAATGCTTCCATCTCCGAGGAGAATCCAAATTCGTCTGCTGCAGGCCACAGTTTGGCGATTTCATCTGTGCCCACGCCCGGCTTGACCATTGCAATTGCCTTGTCGATCAATTCGCGTGCCTTGCTGTATGCATCGCGATGTGCTTGTGTTGCACGACCAACTGCGAAAGTTCGGTAGTAGCAAGTTCGGTATCCATTGAACGAATGAATAATGTCAAAATACGCTTGATCCCCCGGGCGAATGTAGCGATCAGAGAATACGTGCGGATGTGGACTGCAACGCTCCCCAGATATCGCGTTTATCGCTTCAACTTGTTCTGATCCCATTTCGATCAATCGTTTGGTGGCCATTGCAACGACGTCATTTTCCCGAACGCCAGGCTTTAGAAATTCATAGATATCCTGATAAACGCCATCGACCATTGAGGCAGCCTGGCTTAGCAACAGAATTTCGTCTCTATTTTTAATCTCGCGGGCATCGAGCAAGACCTGTTGACCGTCAACGACATTAATGCCCGCGGCTTCGAGCTGGCGCAACATGGGAAGTTCAACAACGTCAAGACCAAGAGGCATATTGAATACGCCTTCTTCTTTCAAAATTGCAGCGATTTGAGTTGCCGTGCCCGCGGGCAGACCAGATGACGGTGCGATAGCTCCTTGTAAACCATTATTGCCACCGCGTGAGTGCTCTGGGTCAAGCCATGGGGAGTAAATCCGGTGATTCTTCGCAGCTGAACCAAAGTCCCAAATCCAAGGCTCACCTGTGCGTGTGAGCAAAGCCCAACGCTCTGTTTTGTTGTATCCCCAAGTGCCAATATGAGTGGCGGTCAAGTAGCGAATATTTGACGACTCGAATACAAGAACGGCACCGAGTTCACTGTTGGCTAGTGCTTCTTTTGCGCGTCCAATTCGATAGGACCGCAGGCGCTCAAAATCGACGCGCTCCTCCCAGTCCACTCCAATGATGCCAGGGGCAGGAATAGAAGTTTGGGCAAATTCACGAGCTGGCATTAGCGACATGTCAGTTCTCCTCACCTAATTCGACGGACACTATGCAATCGATTGCTAAAACCCTATCACGAGTCGGCCAGCTGTAGGCGTCTAACCGATTGTTTTTAAGATATTAGCCGGATCGATCGGGAGGTCTCGGATTCGAATACCCAGAATCCGTGCGATTGCATTACCTACGGCCGCCGCAGTTGGACCCATTGCAGCTTCGCCTGATCCGAGTGACTGCTGATCGGGTTGGTCAAGGATTTCAATGTGAATTGGCGGTACCTCGGTGAAACGAATGATGGGGTAGTCCTCCCAATTGTCACTTGTGACTTTTCCTCCCTCGATTCGAACCCTTTCTTTAAGGGTCCAGCTAAGTGACTGTATGGCTCCACCCTCGATTTGATTAAGAACTCCATCCAGATTAATCACCTGACCAACGTCGGCGGCAATCCAAAGATTTCTCACAACGACAGATGTTTCAACTTCCACTTCTGCAACTACAGCGCACCAAGCCCCCTTGTTTTTATAGCGCGCGTAACCCACACCCAACCCGGTACTTTCACTGACCGCATAGGTGTCCCAACTTGAGAGTTGGCGCACCCGGTTTAGAACGTCAATACCTCGTAAATCATCTAGATTAGAAGTTCGAAAATCTATTGGATCAATGCCAACAAGATCAGCCAAGTCATCCATGTGTGACTCGGTCGCAAAAACATTGAGGTGTGCGCCGAGCGAGCGCAGTGCCGACGTACGTATCGGCATATCTTGTGACCGGTAACCTTGAGCGGTAATGGACGCGGTTCGGTAGCCAGGCACAGCATTTCGCCCGATCCCTCCGCCGGTGGCAAATGGTGGATCGCCTGCGGGTGGCAGGCGAACGCCGGGGGAGAGCAGTTCACTTGCCCAAAACGCCGGGATGGTCAGGGTTGTTGGTCGAGTTGAATGTCCGGTACTAAAAGCTTGGTAATCCCAGGAAGTGAGGTCACCCGTCTCGCTCACACGGGCGGCAACGTCAACGATTGTGGCAGGACCGAATGGATCCCACGCTAGTTCAGCTTCCCGGCTCCAAGTAAGCGCAATAGGTATGCCGGGGAAAGCGGTTGCCAACACCGCCGCTTCGGCGGCCGCGTCATCGGCTGGATTGTGCCCGTAGCAACCGGCCGAAGGAACGTGGCTCACTTCGACATTATCCGGACTGATTTCCAGTAATTTCGCAAGGTCGGATCGCAATGGATAAATCCCTTGGGTGTGACTCCATACATGTAGTTGTTCGTTCTCTTTGAGGGCGATCGCACACGAAGTGCCAATGGATGCATGCGCTATGAATTCGCGGGAATAACTTGCTTGGACTAACTTCCCGTCGGTGCGCACCTGCTCGGGATCAGATTCCGCGTACACCTCCTTGACCCCCGGTGACGATCTCAATAAACCAAATATTTCTTCATTGTTGATTTGGCTGACTTCGGACTCAGGCTCACCCCACACACTTGATTGTGAAAGGGCCAGAGCCCCTTGAATAGCTGAATATTCATCAATGGCAACGACGGCTAGAAAGGATTCTTGGCAGAAAACGTGACTAACACCTGAAATTGCTAATGCGTCTTCCGGGTGGTGCTCAATCAACACACTTCCTCGTTGAGGCGGATGAACCATCCGCGCAAATACTTGTCCAGGTAGTCGCCAGTCTTGAAGGAATGCTGGCTGACCCACAATTTTCGTAGGTAGGTCAATGCGAGATGCAGACGTGATTCGATTTTCGGTGGGTAAGTCTGGCAGGGAGGACTTTGGGGACCCTGCGGACTCTGATGCCGAGCCAGTGAGAACGCTAATGATGTCGAGGTTGAGGTCAATTTCTTCGAGTCGCGAAGCAACGAAGTTGGGCGAGGCGATGACGGTTCGAGCCGCTCGAGCCGCAGCGCGCAGCGCATTTCCTGAATGTTCAATTGACATCGATCCAGCGGTAAAGGCTTCATTGGGGCTTTGCGCGGTGCTGGACTCTTCAATTCGGATGAGATCCAATGTGGTGCCAAATTCGGTAGCTACGATTTGGCGCAGTGCGGTGAGAATGCCCTGTCCCAGTTCAACTTTCCCGCTCTTGATTCCTATTGCTCCTGTCCGGTCGAAGGAAAGCCAGTGCCCAATAGTTGGGTTGAGTTCCAACGAAGGCGAGTTGATTCCGTCGGCCGCCATGACTATTTTTCGCCCGCCCGCATCAACGCATTAATTGCACGATTGTGAATTCCACAACGGCACAAATTTGGCTCCAAGGCCTCACATGCCTGAGAACGTGTCAGGGAGGGTGATTCTGGTTGGCGTTTGTTCAGTAGGGCAGTGCCCCGAATGAGAATTCCGCTCGTGCAATATCCACATTGCGCTGCTTCACAGTTCAAAAACTCCTCTTGGAACCTGCTCATCGAACCGTGATCGTCAAGTCCTTCAATGGTGGTCACGTGCTTAGTACCTACCGACCACACAGGTGTATCACAGGAATTAATTGCCGTGTCATCGATTAATACCGAACAAGCACCGCATAGGCCTGAACCACAACCAAATTTTGTTCCGACAAATCCCAACTGACCTCGAAGAACCCAGAGCAGTGGAGTGTCCGGTTCACAGACCACCTTGTGGGTGGTTCCGTTGACGGTCAGATCAAATTGTTGTTTCACTTGCATACCCTCCCACAAATTGAGTATAGGCAATCGATTGCATCTTCTTTCAGATTCTATGGTTTATTTATGTAAAGTCGCATAGAATATCGGTTCATGGGGATTCTTAGTGAAAGGTGTGAATAGTGACTCAGCGACTCAGCTTCGTTCCACTCGAAGACATGGATCCAAAGATGCAGGCGGAAATGCACCGATGCGCCGCACATGGAACTCCAAGGCCTGAGTCGTCTGCGATTCGCGCTCACGTCCCGGCAGCTTTTTGGGCATTCGCGGATTCGTGGGACGCATTGTTCCGTAATGGGGTCCTTGACCACACCATTAAGGAACTCTGCCGGGTATACATTTCACGAACGGTGGTGTGCGAATTCTGTGGAAATCAACGATCTGAAAAAGCGACAAATGCGGGCCTACAGGAAGCGCAGTACGACGAATTATTGAACTTCGAGGCCTCCGACAAATACGATGATCGTCAAAGAGCTGCATTGCGCTACGCTCAAGCGATTGCTTGGGGTCCAAGTTCAATTGAGAACACAGACATGTTTTGGGACGAACTCCATAACCATTTTTCTGAGCCCGAATTGGTGGAACTGGGCTGCGCGATTGCACTGACCTTTGGACAACAGAGTTGGATTCGCTTGCTCGGGATCAGTCATCACCAATATATGGCGGGTAGTGCAGGCTCAATGGCGCCTGGCTACGAAACTCCTGATGCATATCAGGACGCTACTTCCGCGGCGGATTACTGGGCTAAGGCTTAGTTTTACCACTTGATGCACAAGTTGTGTGAGGTTTACGCAAGGATAGAACCATGATTCTTGACGGAAAAGCAACGGCAACTGCGGTTAAAGCGGAACTCAAAATTCGAGTCGAGGCACTCAAGGCCAAAGGGATAGTGCCTGGGCTGGGCACCGTACTCGTGGGGGATGACCCCGGTTCCCACGCATACGTGGGTGGGAAACACAAGGACTGCGCCGAAGTTGGGATTTCCTCAATCCGCGTGGACATGCCCGCCGACTCAACCCAAATCGAAGTCGATGCGAAGATAACCGAACTCAACGTTGACCCAGCGGTTACCGGGTACATAGTTCAACTCCCGTTGCCCAAGCACCTTGATTCAAGCCGGGTCTTAGAGCTCATGGAGCCGGGCAAAGACGCTGACGGGCTGCATCCCATGAACCTTGGCCGCCTTGTGCTCGGGATCCCCGCACCACTTCCGTGCACTCCTGCCGGAATCGTTGAGTTGCTGCGTCGCTACGAAGTTCCCATTAATGGAGCGCACGTGGTGATTGTCGGTCGCGGAGTCACAGTAGGTCGTCCACTGGGACTATTACTTACCCGCAAGAGTGAAAACGCAACAGTCACTTTGTGTCACACGGGCACTAAGGACCTGTCAGCTGAACTCAAGCGCGCCGACATAATCGTTGCAGCCGCTGGTGTTCCTGGGATCGTAAAGGCAAGTGATGTCAAGCCAGGTGCCGCAGTCCTTGACGTGGGTATCACACGCACAGACGCCGGCCTAGTAGGTGACGTTGCATCCGATGTAATAGACGTCGCTGCTTTCCTAGCCCCAATGCCCGGCGGCACAGGCCCTATGACCCGCGCAATGCTCCTAGCGAATGTTGTTGCACGCGCCGAGGAACTCGCTACAGGTTCATAGGCAAATGGCCCAATCAGACAAGGAAAACGTGCGGCACTTACCGCGATCGCGTTTTCGCGAATGGCCAATTTCACTGGTTCTGCTCGGGATTGGTTTATCGATGATTTTCG
>ERZ891134.357-NODE-357-length-39770-cov-23.615460_pt1 | contig 39770 bp, 52 predicted proteins | sample MGYA00520888_ERZ891134 | MGnify/ENA primary metagenome ERZ891134 (study PRJEB32303, sample SAMEA104408692) | aquatic metagenome | biome: Brackish water; feature: Coastal; material: water | place: Baltic Sea | collected 2014-10-23 | depth 10 m ... | reverse complement strand
CAAATGACATGGGCGTTTCCTCAACATTTGTCCTCATGCTTATTGATAATTGAATGATTTAGATAACAAGACAAACAATAAGAATCTATGGCTAATATCTATACAGGTGGAAATACAGGTAAAGCAGGTCTTAATGTAACTGAAACCGATGGCTCGCCCGATGTTTTCGGAGTAACTAAAATTGTTGTTTCTAATGGAACATTAACTGACGATGGCGCAGGTGTTGTTTCAATCTCCACAGGCGGCGGCGGCGGAGGTGGTGTTACTACATTGTCTTTTGGAAGCACAGGATTTACGCCTAATGTTGCTTCTTCGGGTGTTATCACCGTATCGGGAACATTGGCTCTCGGAAGTGGAGGAACGGGTGCTACTACGGCTTCGGCGGCGGCTACTAATTTAGGATTAGGAACTACTGATGATGTGCAATTCAATAGTGTGGAAATTGACGGAAATCTAAATCATGACGGAACTCAAATTGGATTTTTCGGAAATGCACCTGCGAATCAACAATCAACAAACAGTTCCACCATAAATCCAATACCTTTTGACCCCGTAGGTGGTTCGCAAATAGACCCTGCGACGGCGGCGGCGATTGATACTAATTTCAATAATTTACAAACGGCTCAACAAGAGATTCTTGATTTGTTGGTTACTTATGGTTTGTCTGCTTGAGGTGAGTAAATGATTTCATCGGGAAATAGATTTTCGGGCGGCAAAAAAGTAGTCACCAATACTCCTTTAATACAAAAAGGAAACAAAGTATTTCCAACCGAAGCAAATTGCGAAAAAGAATATACAATTAGTATTTCTAATCTATTATTAAATGATTCTTCAACATTTGCATTTTCGGTTTCTCTATTTCATCAAGCAAGTGATTTATTTTTAACTGAAGACCCTGTTATTACAGGTATTAATCCCGAAAACGGGACAATAAATGTAAGATTGAAAATAAAAAACGAAGGCGACGGTGCTTTTGAAGTAAAATTATTCTATACTGTATTTGGAGGTGCTTAATTTGAGTAATGATTATACAGGAGATAATAGCGGTGACGCATTTCGTTTAGAAATTAAAGAGGAAGATGGTTTCCCCGATGTGAAAGGAGTTACTAAAATTATTGTTTCCGATGGTTCGCTTTCGGACTTAGGAGATGGAACGGTTCAATTAGCCACAGGTGGCGGAAGTGGAGGTGCAGGTGGATTAAATACACAAGTCCAATACAATAAAAATGGTAATTTTGCAGGTAATCCCGGTTTTACTTTTGATGAAACAACGCAAAATGTAGTTATAGGAAATGATTTGGATATTGGAGGTAAATTAACGGTTGCGGGTTTGATTGACCCAACAGGTTTAGAATTAGTGCCTCAAGCAACAAATCCCGGTGGTGTATTAGCAAATACTCTTTGGTTGGATTCTAATAATTCGGACAAATTGAAGCAAGGTGCAACAAACATTATTCAAGCGGGCGACCCAATATCGGATTTAACCAACGATGTAGGTTTTGTAACTGCGGCCACTTCTCCTGTTCAAGCAGTATTTGGGCGCACAGGTTCAATTGTAGCCGTAGCAGGTGATTACACTACTGATGAAGTTACCGAAGCAAGTAATTTATACTATACAGATGCGAGAGTCAATACAGTAATTAGTGCAACCGATATAGGAAATTTGGCGAACATTGATATTACAGGTGTTGCTAATGGAGAGGTATTAATTTATGATTCAGCAAGTGGTAATTGGGAAAATGGCGCAGTCCCTTCCGCCCCTGTATCTTCTGTATTTGGTCGGACAGGCGCAATAACGGCTCAAACAGGTGATTATACTACAAGTCAAGTGAATGAAGGGACTAATTTATATTATACTACAACGAGATTTAATACAGATTTTGCGGCAAGCGATATTGGAAGTCTAAACAATGTTTCAGTTCCGACACCTTCTAATGGGGAAGTCTTGACTTACTCAACAGGAGTATGGGGGTCTGCCGTAATCCCTTCCGCACCCGTTGATTCGGTTAATGGTCAAACAGGGGTCGTTTCATTAGATACAGATAATATCTCGGAGGGTTCTTCAAATTTATACTATACTGATGCAAGAGTCAATTCTGTAATAAATGCTACAAACATAGGGAATTTAGCCGATATTTCTATAAGTGGTGTGGCAAACGGGCAAGTTCTCATCTATAACTCGGCTACAAGCGATTGGGAAAATGGTGCAATCCCTTCCGCCCCCGTTTCCTCCGTGAATAGTCAAACAGGAGTAGTAGTATTAGATTCCGATGATATTTCCGAAGGCACTAATAATTTATATTACACCGAAGCCCGTTTTGATGCTTCATTAGGTGGTGCTACAACAGACGAACTTTCCGAAGGGGCATCTAATCTTTACTTTACAGATGCGAGAGCAAGTGCGGCATCACCTGTTCAAAGTGTCAATTCAGCAACAGGAACAGTAGTATTGACTACTTCCGATATTGCCGAAGGTTCTAATTTATATTATACTACGGCTCGTTTTGATTCCGCTTTTGGAGGTAAAACGACTACGGATTTGACCGAAGGAACAAATCTTTACTTCACTAATGCGAGGGCTGATGCAAGAATAGCGGCTACAAATATAGGTGGTCTAAATGATGTTACTATTGCTTCTATTCTTGATAATCAAGTATTGGTGTATGATTCCGCTTCAAGTCTTTGGAAAAATGAAGCCTTGCCTTCCGCACCTGTTGATTCCGTCAATGGGGCTACGGGTGTTGTAGTATTAGATACAGACGATATTTCCGAAGGGGCTTCAAATAAGTATTATGCGACAAGTCTTTTCAATACAGATTTAGCAACAAAGACTACTGATAATTTAACAGAAGGTTCTTCTAATTTCTATTATTCCGATGCGAGATTCTTAAATTCATTAAATTCAGCAAATACTGATAATTTAAGTGAGGGTGTTTCTAATTTATATTATACTGATGCGAGAGTTAATACTGTCATAGGAAATACAAACATAGCGGCATTAGGTGATGTTACAATTACTTCAATTGCCGACAATCAAGTGTTAGTCTATGATTCCGCTTCAAGTCTTTGGAAAAACGAAGCGTTGCCTTCCGCCCCTGTTGATTCAGTTAATGGTGCTACGGGCGTTGTAGTATTAGATACAGACGATGTTTCGCAAGGAACTACTAATTTATATTATGCTACAAGTCTTTTTAATACAGATTTCGGAAATAAAACAACAAGTGATTTAACCGAAGGCTCTAATTTGTATTATACTTCGGCTCGTTTTGATACAGCGTTTAGCGGAAAAAGCACTACGGATTTGTCCGAAGGAACTAATTTATATTATACAGACGCAAGGGTTGATTCAAGAATAGGCGCAACAAATCTTGGTGGATTAAATGATGTAACGATTACAGGTGTTGCTACAAATGATGTTTTGAGTTATAATGGTGCGGCTTGGGTTAATGCTTCAAATGTAGTCCGTGATGGGGATAATGTTTCAGTATTAGCAAATGACGCAGGTTATTATTCAAGCGGAGATAACATAGTAGTAGGAACAATAAGACAAAGCATTACCGATGCTATTTTATATGCCGACTCAAGCGGCGATTTATCCTCCGTTACTATCGGAAGCGGTTTAACCTTTAGCGGAGGCACTTTGGCCTCAACAGACGCAGGGGGAACGGTTACATCGGTTGCATTAAGTGGAGGGACAACAGGATTAACTGCAACAGGAAGTCCTATTACTACAAGCGGGACAATCACACTTGGAGGCACATTAGCCTTAGCGAATGGTGGGACAGGTGCTACTACGGCTTCGGGTGCGAGGACTAATTTAGGTTTAGGAACTGCCGCCGTTGAAGATACATCAGCATTTGCTACTGCGGCTCAAGGTGCATTAGCGGATTCAGCAACCCAACCCGGTGATAATGTTTCAACATTAACAAATGATGCAGGTTATACAGCCAATGCGGGAACAATTACTTCAATTGTAGCGGGAACGGGTTTGGATGGAGGGACTATAACTTCAAGTGGAACTATTTCTTTAGCCAATACTGCGGTTAGTGCGGGAAGTTATACAAGAGCCGACATTACGGTTGATGCTCAAGGAAGGATTACTTCGGCTTCTAATGGAACTGCTTTTGGTGTAGCCATTGGAGATACAATAAGTGGTGCTACTCAAGGTTCGGTTCTCTTTGCGGGTGCTTCGGGTGTTCTTGCTCAAGACAATGCTAATTTATTCTTTGATGATTCCACCAATAGATTAGGTGTAGGAACAGATAATCCTTCGGTTTTACTTCATATACAAGAAAATTCTTTGGATGAAATCTTGCGAATTGAATCAACGGATGCTACGGCAGGTTCTAACTCCGCCCCCGATGTAGTCATTAAAAGCCCTAAACAGGCCGCTAACGACTACTTAGGCAGTCTATGGTGGTATGGGAACGATGATGGCGGAAACGCTGAAGCATACGCAAGAATAGGGGTTATTTTAGACGACCCTACTGACGGTGCTGAATCGGGTGCTATGTTTATACAATCCGATGTTGAAGGAAGCCTTAGAACTATGCTTTACTTAGAAGGTTATACCACAGGAGGAACAGGACAAGTAGTTACCAATTATAACGCTAAAAATATCAATTTTAGAACTTTGAATCTCGGAACAAGCGACGGCGGGCCGGGTGGATATGGTATTGCTCACGATGCTTCCACAGGAAGAGTCGGTATTGGGACTTCATCACCTTCTTCACTTTTACACTTAGTAGGCGTTGATGATTCAAACCCCGAATTAAGGATTAGTAGGGAGGGTGTATCAACCCAATACCTATCTATGCAAAACGAGGATGCGTCGGGTGGTTTCCTTTCTTCTCAATCGGGTGAAAGCAATAAAAAGCCACTTTACTTAGAATCTATTCATAATTCGGGTGGTTCAGCCGCAGGTGATAATTCTATTATCTTTAGAACAGGTGCTTCTTCAAGCCCTACTACAAGAGTGACATTAAGTGATTCCAACGCCCAATTTATTGTTGAATCGGGAACAGACTTATTGGTGGATGATAGCCTTCGTGTCGGTTCAACAAGTCCTACGATTTCCGACTATTCAATTTCGGCTTCAAAATCGGCCTCCACCGTTAGCGGAGGGTTGTTTTCTTCTTCTATTGGTGAATCGGCTATTACCAACGATAATGCGGGATGGTGGCTCACCGCAGATGGTATGAACACAGGTTCTAAATATACCCCTGCGCTCAAGTTTGGTTCCACCGATTCGGCATTTACTACTGATAATCCCAAGTGGCTTGCAGGTATTATAGGTCGGGCGGGTGAAACCTATTCAAGTGATACGACAGGTGGTATGGCTCTTGATTTCTTAACTTTCCCCGATGGCGGAGGTGCTTCGGGAGGTCCTACAACCCGAATGACGATTCATGAAAATGGTTTTGTAGGTATTGGAACGACTACCCCTGCGGAAGAATTGCATATTGTAGGCTCATCCGACCCGAAAATTAGAATTACAGAAAGTGGTCAAGACGGTTATACAGAAATTACTGCATTTTCGGATTCTTATGGTGCATTCAAAATCATTAACTCAACGGCTGACGAATCAACAATTATGGATTTATCGGCTGAAAGTAGCGGAACAGGGGCGCAAACAATTAGATTATTTAGAACTGCTAATGCAGGTGGAACTGCGAGGTTTCAAATTTTATCACCGGGAACTACAACGACTTCTTTCAATGTTGATGCCGCAAATGGGAAAGTTACTCAAGATTTCGCTAAAAATGGTGTATTAACTGCCGATGCTAACGGTGCGCTACAAATTGCGTCTAATTTATCCGATGTAGCATATCTTCAAACCGTAGCGACAGGAACGGGTGTTTCGGGTGATGGAACAGGAGGCAACCCATTAACTTCAACGACAGGAACGGTTACTTCGGTTGCGACAGGAACAGGATTGACAGGAGGGACTATTACTTCATCGGGAACGCTCGCTTTGGCTGATACTGCGGTCACCGCAGGTGATTATACAAGTGCCGACATTACGGTGGATGCTCAAGGAAGAATTACTGCCGCTTCAAACGGTTCGGGTGGCGGAGGTGGAGTTACTTCGGTTGCGACTACTGCCCCGATTACAGGAGGAACAATTACCTCCACAGGAACAATCGGTATCACTCAAGCCAATAGCGGTGCTGACGGTTATTTATCAAGCACAGATTGGAATACTTTCAATGGAAAGGTATCGGCGGGCGACCCTGTTTCGGCATTACTTAATGATGTCAATTACATTTCGGGAAATCAATTTCAGCCGCCTGTTGTCCCAAACAATCCACCCCTTAATTTTCCCGATTCTCCACCTGCGGGACAAGTATCCCCGGCGGGTTGGATTGAGTTTGATATGGGAATGGGTCCTATGTTTTTACCTGTTTATCAATGAAGTTAATCATTCAACAGGGAGGGTTTCTTGACCTTCGGGTAAGGCCATAGGTTGAGCGACGGTTTGAATCTTATCCATGACATTTACAAGAGTCTTAGCCGTTTCATATCCATTGACGGTTGCTTGCTCGCAAAGTCGGTAAATCAAAGTCAATTCATTTTCGTTAAAGACAAGAGTAATTTCAGTCATACTAATTACTTAGTCAAAGCCCTATTTATACTTTCACTTAGAAGGGACATTTGCGTAGTCCTGTTCGGAAATATCTCCGTCAAGGTAATTTTCGTTGTAATCAGCGACTTCTTCGCCTTCTTCCTTCTTGACTACTTTAGATTCGGATTCGGATTCGGTTGCTTTATTTTTTGAATAACCTTCTTTAGAACTACTGCCGATTAAATCCATCCAAGACAAACCAACAATCGTCAATAATCCGAAAACAACAACGCCTACTACTTTGATTAATGAACCCATATCAACAGGCTCGGATTCCGAGTCCTTATCATTGTTTTCGGGTTCAATCATCAATTAAGCATAGACTCTTTAGTTATCTAAAGACTTCTTCACTATTCTTCACTATCTTTTGTAAAAACAGAATCCAAAATAATACTTCCTCTATCCTTAGACCTTCCTTTCTTAAAGCGTGGTGGTGCAAACCAACCGACCCATTCATCACTTGCACCTGCTTCACCTTTTAGATATGCCTTAACGCCTTTAGTCCAAGAACCTTTAGGCCGTTCATCGGGAACGCAATTCTTAGGAAATACTTCTTTTCCTACATTGTCATTAGTGTATAATTTTTGGTAGCGCAAGTATGTGTTTGATTGACCCATAGCCTAACAATAACTCAAACGGGTATTTAATCGTTTTCAAACAATTTTTGTTGGATAGACTCATCACCTTTTGAAAATGTGTCTTGAACCCAATTATGAACTAAGCGGAAAAGATTATCGGTATAATCATCCACACCATATTTTTCAATAATAGAATCAATAAGTCCATCATATTTTTCAACCGAACCTTGATGAACTGTTAAAATCAATTTATGATTACAAATGCGGTCTTCAATTTCCCCTGTCATTGGGTTTTCGGCATCTTTTTCAATAACTTCAATACATTTCCCTGCAATTGGAACTCTTCTATAACTTGAGCCACATTTAGTGCATCGGACTTTTTGTTGTCCGTAAGCCCTTAGATTACCTCTCATATCTCTAATTAGGTGTCGGTTAATCAAACGCCCTGCTTGGTCTTTGTTATCAACGGCTCTAATTTTTGCACCTAATTCAAATTGCATATATGTTTTTTGTTTCATAGAATCCAAAGCGGTATAAGGATTTTCTTTAGGTCCTTCGCAAGCATCTGTTGTTTCATGAGTATAACCGAAACCTTCAAAAGCATTCAATCCTTTTTCTAATCTCACTTCAACGGTTTCAACCCCTAAAGACTTAGTGGCTTCTTTTGCCGATGGTCTATTCATAGTTCCTTCATAAAAAGAAACGGGGTAATTCCACATAGTATCAACATTTAATGCTTCTTTATCAATTTCAGTAGGTTCAATAGTCATTGTCAAAATCAATGGCGCATCCATCAATCCGCCTCTATGTGCTGACAAGAAAGACCTTGAAAAGTTAATCAATCCATCCATAAGCATAATAATTGCGTCAATATCGCCATCACAGTTCCTTCTCTTTGCCGCATGGAAGTATGGGTGGCCGTAATGTCCTTTCACATCACAGAAGCCAATTATTCTTGCTAAAATAGACCCCGAAGTGTGCGGTGCAATACCCATAATCAAATGTCCTACTAAGTCCTCAATCTTTTCGCAATTATAGAATGAATCCATACTGTAAAGACTCATGAGCATATCATCAACAAATTTTGTAGTATTTAATAAATGAGTAGCGCAATTTAACGGGACTACAACATCTTGGGGCATCAATTCTAAGACTTGGTTTTCATTATCGCAGTCATAACCTAAGTCCCTTGCTTGTTGAGCCGTAATGCCTATCTCTTTGGGCTTAAAATGGGTCATAGTAATATCCACCATATCAAATCTCATAGTCCCGTCACGGAATGTGCTAATATCATTTTTATGACGCAAAATACCTTTGATTAGATTTTCATTCATTTTGTCTTTACTTGTCATACCTTTTACGCCTTTTACATCGGGATTGATAGCGATTTTTTTATGTTTATTTTCTTGACCGAATACTTCTTCAATACCCATTCGTTCTTCGGTTTCTTTTATTTGTTTCAAAGCATTTTCCCATAACTTATTAGGGCTAATTTCATGGTATAATTCTTTGTAATCATTTGTAGGGCTAACCCATTCATGTGATTGAAACAAAGTATTTTCTCCATCTTTAGGACAAACACCTTTAGTGGTGAAATCTCCACACTTGCTACAATAACGGATTCCGACTTGGATAGCATCATCTCTTTTAGAAGCATCGGAAACCAAACGCTTATTTCCTACTTTATGACCGACTACAAACATAGTATGGATTGGAGGTTTCATCTCTCTCATTTTACTGCCTTCGGGCTTCCCCATTCTTGTTCCTATGCGATAGGTTACTCTTGGTTGAATTTTGAAATGTGCTAAAAAGTCGGATTTTTTATCCGTTTTCTCTTTATTTCTATACAGGGCCGCCCATTCTATCACAGGTCTTGACCTATCTCCATAGACTTGAAATCCGTTTGGGACAACACGGACATTGATTCCTAATTTATAGCAAACAATTCTCGCTTCTTCATTATCTAAATTGCCGAACTTATCTAAATTATTGATTAATGTTTCAAATTCTTCATCTGTAATGTCGGAGTAAAAACCTACATAATCGGGTGCTAATGAAACACTTTCATTTTTCACATGATTAGCGGCTTGACTAAAATTCTTTGGATAATCAATTCCTTTTTCTTCTAAGACTTGCTTATGCCATTCGGGAACATAAGGACTTTCTAAAAGAACATGGTTATTTTCTAAGAACTCTCCGACAGGAACGAGTAATTCTCCTAAATCCCAAATTGTTTCAATATCATAGTCGGGGTCGGTTGGATAACGCATAGGTAATTCGTCATAATCAACAATAGTCTTAGCCGAACCGTCTTTGAATTCAACATAAGGACCGTCTATGCTATCGCAAGGAGTAGCAACAGTTCCTTTACCCGGTCTTTCATATTTCATTTGAGTTCCTATGACGATAAAACCTGCGAGAGCCTTCATAGAAGCAGGGTGAACTGATGTAGTAGCCAAACCTGCTAATCTTGAGCGACCATACCTTAACCTAAATCCTCCGACTTCCATAGGTTGAGAAAATACAGGGCGACCTGCGAGAACATCGGAAATGTATTTTTTATTAGGCTTTACGGAGTTATCTCCGCCCGTTTTAGAACCTTTAGCGAATGGTCTTAGCCAATCCCAACCGTCTAATTTTAGTGCATCCACATATTTGAGAATTTTAGGTGCTTTAAGAACCAAACCTTCGCAAACAACCAATAGCATACCTTCACGGACTTTGTTTGTTCTAACTCTTGGTAAATCCCTTTGACCTGTAACTTCGTTGCCTACGCCTTCTCCATCAATGTAAATAGGGCATGACTTAACAATGGTTTCAATTTCGGGATTAGAGGGTCGGTGTTGTAATCCTCTTGCATAAGCCCCTGTTTCTTCTTTATACCGTTCCACCTCTTCAAAAGACATAATAGGATTAACTAAATCAAAATCTCTTCGGATAATATCAGCAATTAAAACGCTAAGTGCTTGACCCGTTCCACCTGCACTTCTAATAGGTCCTGCAAAGGAAGCCGCCAAACAATAAGTATTGTCTTTATTCTTTAGTATTCTTGCCGAAACAACGCCTTCTAAGGGTGCTACAAGGATTCCTTCGGTCAATACTGCTAAACCTGCACACATACCATGATAGATAGCCATTTCAGTAAGTCTTTGAGAAGGTGTATCGGGTTGCCAAAGATTACCTTTTTTACTTTCAAATACTTTCATTGTTTCTTTGAAATCGGTATCAATTTTATTCGCAAATCCCAATTTATTTCCGATACCTTCGCATTCATAACAAGGTGATTCCCAATTGCCTTTTTTCTTAATACCTTCGCCTCCGCAATCGGGACAATCCATAAGAGTTCCGTAAAGGTATGATTCAGCGCAAACAATTCTCGCAATTTCAATAGCGACTCTTTCACGGTTTCCGTCAAAATCTTTAGTTAATGTTCTAATCTGTTCGGCAGTATTTCTTTTATGTAAAAAGTCCAATAATTTTTGAGTCCTGTCGGCTAAATCTTTCGCCTTCGGGATTTCAACATGATTCTTTGGGTCAAAGCCTTTACTTCTTGCGATTTCCGCAATAGCGTAAGCATCATTGGCTTCGGCGTGAAGTCGTTTCAAATACTCTTCATAAGACCCCATAAGAAATAATTGTCCTAAACCCTATTTAAGCGTTAATGAACGGGGTGGGATTTGAACCCACGAACCATTGAGGACAGGAATTTAAGCCCTGCGTGTTTGACCTACTCCACCACCCGTTCTTATACTTAGATTCTTGAACGAGTATTAAAAGATTACTGAACGATTGAAAAGAGATTTTTGCCTCTAAATACTAATAATCCGACACCAATGATTGATGAAGCGAGTAATGACTTAGCAGGGTCTTTTGGAAACAAATACATTTCTTGAGCGTCTTGAGTAGCCCTAAACAAACATGAAGCGGCGACAAATAAGACGACACCATCTAAGACACCTAAGCCTTTAGCAAGTCCGTATTCAGCCTTTTGAATCCCCTTCATGAATAAGAGTTAATCGCCCGACTATCTAATAAGTTCAGTATTACTTTTGCAGTTCATCCATTCTATCGCTAAGTAGCAATAGAGCCGAAGCCCATAGACCGACAAAGATACCTAAGTCATGGCTATGAAGCGCATAGATAGCAATAGAGCCGACGATTGATGCGACACTTGAGAAGAGTCCAACCTTTCTCCAATTCATCAAGCAACACCTCTTAGAAGTCTTTCAACCAATTCAGCCTTTTTACCGCTAATCGGAAGTCCCTTTTCCTTTAGAGAAGCCTTCAATTGAGCAACAGTCATTTTCTTAACTTCTTCTTCAACGAGTTCAGCGACTTCTTCCGCATTTTCCTTAGCGACTTCAACCACTTCTTCAATTGCTTCTTCTAAATCAGCATCTAATTCCCCATCTTCTTCAATATCTTCAAGGAGTTCATCGGCAGTATCTAATGCTTTATCAAGAACATCTTCAACCGCTTCGGATAATTCAATATCAAGTCCCGTAACATCTTCAATTTTATCTTCGGCCTTATCAACAAGGGCGAGTAGTGCCTTCTTATTTTTACGGATTTGGTTTAATACCAACAGGCCAATACCTGCTAATAAAATTACAATGACAGTCAATGTTTCTGCTTCGGACATAACATTCCTTTGTCCGACTATGTATTTAATGGTTCACTTATCCGACACCTTCTAAGAAGTATTCTTGCTTCTAAGGATTGGGGGTTTAGAAACCAATTAGGGGTCAGTAATTTGGATTAGCGAATAACTTTCGGCCAACAGACATTACTTCACCGTATTCGGTATTATCAACATCAAGCCCTTCATAATTAGTCCAAAAAGGATTGACTCTCGGATTATAAGACACTTCATAAATCATGGAATAAGGATATTCGGATTGACGAGCCAAAGAACGGATAACAACCCGACCTGCTCTAATCCATGCACATACAGTCTTATTTGCACCGCAATTGATTTTCTTTGCCGTAGTCTTTTGATTCTTTAAGATGCAATCATACATGACTAATTGGTATTCTTCGGGGTCATAATAATTGACTTCTCCATTAGACAAGTCTTTTACTTGCCACTTCATAAAGTTCTCGCCCTTCGCTAAGTGAAATCGCACTTGGTATTTTCGTTCCATGAAGTAGCCTAAGAAGCCATACTACTTAATCATTTAGTAAAGAAATACCAAAGTGAAGCCAAACCTGCTGAAATACCTGCAACGAGAGGAATGTTTCTTTTTGTCTTAGGTTTTTCATTCTTTTCAACAATTTCCTTACGGTTGCGTTCCTTTTCAGCGAGTTCATTGTTTTTCACACGCCATACATTAGTATTATATCCCGCAACCAATCCTTCAAATTTATCTAAGATGAGTTTTCCTACTTCTTTTTGGGTTCTCCTGTTTCCACTACCTGTTAGTGCAACCATTTCATCAACAGATTTTCCCGATAGATAAGGAACTGAATAATCTTCCTCCCACCTTTTCTTACCTGTTTTGGTTTTCAATATCCTCCCATTAACTTTTACTTGTTTAATTTTAAAAGAGTATTTCATATAATCATCATCATTTTGATATAGTATTCCCTCAAAAGAAACATTTTTACTTATCACGGTTTTTTTGGGTTCAAGGCCGAATAATTCCTCTTTGATACGGCGATTCCGTGAAAAATCCCATTGGGGGTCATAACTTAACCAACATTCGGAAATAACTTCGTCAAGAATACCAACAAAACGCCACATTTTGTTTGCATTTGAATTTAATGCCACTTCTTTTCTAAATGCGGCAAAGGTAATTTCTCCGACTTTATCTTCTGTTTTATTAGAAACAATATCAAAGGTTTTCGTTTGGTCATATTTAGGAAAATATCCTTTGCTCAATTCCATATCCATAAATAACCCCATACCTTATTCATATTTAACGCTTTTTCAAGAATTCAATGACTTTAGCAATAGTTATAGGACTCATCAATAAACGACCCCTGCTTCTTTGAGATACATAGTAGCGGCTACACCGCCACAGGCAATAACGACAGGTCCTAATGTCATACCAACCAAATTAGATTCGCCTTTAACGATATAAGGAATAGAATGTAGTGTTTCTAAAGCACCAATTAACAAGAGGCTTAAAGAAATTGTATAACCAATAATATGTAGGGGTTTCTTTTCTTTTGCGTAAAATAATTTCGGATAATTTTTCATAATGTTCACCTATCACCAAACAAAGTGGGACTGTAATGTATTAGAAGGTCTTAATCTCATTTCGGCATTAGAAGTGTTTGATTCTTCTTCTTTTAAGGAATCTATATGCTCTTGGTAAAGTTCTTCGGAATCCAAACCATATTCTTTAGCGATTTCTAAATAGTGTTCAAATAATTCTGTTGATTCGGGTTCGGGCTTATCAATGACTTTAGCATCAATTGGAGTTCCATTTTTGAATACAACAAGAAGTGGTCTATTATCACCATCGGAGGAAATCGTCAAAGAGGATTCATTTTCACGGAAAGTCCCTTCAACCATACCTACGGAATAAGCATCATCTTCATTATTTCCGATAGGTGCAGTAGGTTGTAAGAAATTAGTAGCCGTTAATCCAACGGGCGTAGTATCTCTTAATCCAATCAAATAATAGACGATACCGCCAATACCGACCATTGTTCCGACAGGCAATAACCAATCCTTCATAAAAAACAATTATCATTCTTGCTATCTAAATACGCCCCCAATAACAGATGAAGAATCTTCATACCCCTTTCTCCGAAGCACTTCAATAAATTGAAAGAATGTGTCGTTTTTTCGTGAAAATCCTTTATCTTATCTTCCGTAGGTTCCGATAACTTGTTAGCGATGAGAGCGTTAGACCCGTCATATTAACTTGTAATTGATATTGAACTTAATAGGTCCATATCCGCTTTCGTTATTCTTTCTTAGATAAAACAATTGAAATGTTGCGTTGGCTCTTTTGCTTTTCTTGTCTTGATACTTTCCTACGGGGACAAAATCAACGGTTTTACCAAAGTCAAAATCCTCGTCTATACTTCCTGTTGGAGTATCAAAGTGTATATCATACCTTTTAGTAATGTTTTCTAATACGGTTACTTTTTCCGATTTTGCCCTTCCTTTGTCTTTCATGTCATTTAACACGGTTGAATTGCCTTTGAATCGGCTTGAGAGAGATGGATTTTTAACATTTAATGTCAAGAACCTTTTATTTATTGCATCCATTATGTCTTTTTGGTATGCTTTCGCTACTTTTTCGGGTGGTAATGTTGAAACCATTTTAGGAATATCCACTTGAAACCAAATGTCGGCGTAATCTTCATCTTGTTTCTTTTTATTCTTAGGCTTATTAGAATCAGGTCCTTTTAGCACACCTCTCCCTTGTATTTTGCCGTCAAAAGACAATAATTCTCCATAATAGACCATTTCATAAGAAAATAAAGGAACGAAATTACACTTCCAAAAATGGCCTCTTTTTTCAATGATAGGAACTCCCTTGTAAGTCTTTTTTGACATTGTTCTTACCGTAGTCCCCAATTGTTTAGCGGAGGCGGTTGCCGAATTTCCGTTATGGATGAGCGTTAAGAAGTCCTCTATTTTATCTTCGGGTTTTCTAAGAACTTTTGTAGCCTTTCCTACTTGCATTTTCAAATCAATGCCTTTTTTATCAGCAAAACTTTTAACGGTTCTCCTTGTAGTCTTTGCTTCTTTAGCCGCCCTTTCAATACCCCAACCATTTCTCGCCATCAAATCTAATGCGAGATTGACACGGTTAGCCGTATTTTCATTCATGATTAACACTTCTCCTATCCATTATCTAATTGTTCTTATGGTATAACCAAATCAATTCTCTAATTTTCTCATGAACGATATATTTTCCATCTTCAAATACGGTGAATCCCATGTAAAAGAAGTGCAAATACTCTTTCTTTGCTACATAATCCATCATGTCTTGAATTGGTTCATCACTTCTTTCTTCCCAAAGTGCATTAGGGTTTTTGTCATTGTAAATTGCTCTCAAGAATTCATACCTTTCATCCCAAGCCATTTTCTTAATCATAATCAAGAATTTAGGGTAATAGTAGCCTTGAATAAAAGCCCATGAGAAATCTTCATTCATTCCTCATCACCCCAATTTCGTTTGATAAGTAATTCGCCACTTCCTAAGTCTTCAATTAGCATTGAGCCATCGGATAATTTGATTTTCAATAATGTTTCAAATTGCTTACCTCGCTTAAAATTCTTTGCTATTGCTCTTGCTTTCTTTATATTGACGGTGCAACCTTGACCCATTCCCTTATCAAATTGCTTCAATAATTGACCGTGAAGTTCCAACAGGTCAAAGTCAATTCCATCACGGAGGCTACTCTTAGGAATCAAGCCTGTTAATGTGGAGAGGGATTTTTGAAACATTAAAGACCCTGCTTTCACATCATCGGGTGTTAATTCATCCCTTCCTTGAAGCCGAGCATAGCCTCTAATTAAAGACAAGAACCCTGCCCACTTTCTATTATCGGTTTTGCTTCTTTTTGCGAATGCGTCTTTGAACTCTTCTGTATTCTGTATTTTAATAAATTCCGATGAAATAATGTTTTGCCAAATACCCAATTGCGGTTCTAATTTTGAAACATACAATAGATATTCTTTGAAATAAGACCTTAACAATTTCAATTCTTCGTTTTTGGATTTGCTTTGACTTTTCTTATCCATGTTCGCCATAATTTTCATGCGAATTAAGTCCTCCGCATCGGGGGAATCATTGAGAACAGGTTTAGCGAAAATGATAGTTAATCTTGAAATAATAGGTAAAGTATATTTTCCAAATGCTCTCAACATTTCGGCTTTATCATGTTCTTCTTCCCGCCAATAATTAGGAGGGTTGCCGAAGAAACCCATGTTGAGCATAGCATGACGGGTAACATCCATTTTACCTTTTTGTAAAGAATAAAAACCATCGGACATAACATTCAGCATTTCACCGAATACATCTTCATCCATTGTTTGAAATTCCGAGAATACAATACGGCTATTGTTCATTTTAGGAAGAAGCCCTAATTCAATAGAAGATAAATCATCACTTGACATAGCACCAAATAATGCGGCAAAGGTTGATAACTTACCTGTTCCCGCCATACGGCAACGAACTAAGGGTGCAATTACTTTATCAACAAGGTGATTCTTTCCTTCACCGGGATTTGTAATTAAACCAAAGTGAATCATGTCGTTTTTGTCATAGGGACTCAAACAATAAAGCATTACTGCTTCTTTCAAGTCTTTATCCGCTAAGAACTCCGACCAAATTCCTTCATCATCGGTTAAAATGTCAAGGGGTTGTATTCCTTCGGTATTGCATAATGTCAAGAAAGCCTTAATCTGTTCCTCTTTCAATTGACTTTTTGAACCATCGTCGGCTAATTCCATCTCTTCAACGATGAATAACCTTTTACGATTGAGGTTGGTATATGCGCCTTCAATCTTTATGGGTTTTCCTTCGGCTATTGAGATTCTTAAGAGCCTATCATAATCCGCCAATGTTTTATTATCCAATCCACCTGCGAGATATTTTGAACCGCAGTTATGTATTACACATTCGGCACTATTTTCACCATCCGAGAGGGCGAACTCAATCATTGTTTTGTCTTTTCCCGCATCTTTGTTTTTGATACCGACAGGGCTTCGTTTGGTGGCGACACCAACACCTTGAACAGTATTCCCATCAATGAGCGAATCAATGATTGCCGATACATTTTCTTGCTTTTCAACAATTGCACCTTCCGATAAGTGATGTGTTCCTTCAACCGTTTCCTTGATAAAGTCAAGAATGGATTGCGGAGTCATGTTATCACCTTCGGGCAGGGTTGCGATTGCATCCCATCAAGAAGTAATACACCAACCGCATTCATAAAACCTTCGGAGGCGACAGGGGGTTGAGGAACGATTTTTACACCGTTTGAAACACCGAATCCGTCAGCGAGGCCGACTTCATCAAGCGAACCCAACACACCCTGCCGCACAGGGGGTTTCATGCGAGATGGGTAATCCCACAGGAATGCGACAAAAGGAGTATGTGAACCTTGAAATATACCGTTGGTAAATCTATCAATTAATGATGATTCAGCAACCGAAATCATGCTTCGGGCATTTGGTCTTCAGGGATTGCAGGGACAACAACATCATCACCTGCGGCATCAAGTCGGAGGGTCAATTTGTTGAATGTGCGACCTGTCTTTTCCGATGTTTGCTTGGTGCGAACAAAGGACACTTGGAGAGGGAGAGCGTTACCGTTGGCCGCTTGTCCTTCAATGAATTGAGAGAAGTGGTTGCATTCAAAACCGCTAACCCAAAGAGTCATGCGTCGGCCATCGTTGTTGGTATCAATGACATTAACTGCGGTGGAGATACCGTATTGTCCTTCAATGCCTTCGTTGTAGCCTTCAACAATGTAGCCTTGATAAAGAGTATCAAAGTCTGCTTGCAGACGGTCACGGTTAGGGTATGCAGTTCCCGACGACTCACGAAGAGGGGCTTCTGCCTTTGCTTGTTCCAAAAATGCTTCAATTTCCGATTTGTTTTCTTTGCTCATATTTTTCACTTCCATATTATGCCCGCTTCATATTTGTTGGGGCAATATAATACTTATCTGAAGGGGTATATAATGGTTCACATTTTTCTTACTTCATGTATGAGCCTATCCGTGATAATCACATCAAAATCAAAGAAAACGATATTGCCTAATACATCAAAACCGTAGTTCTCTTCATGTAAATCATCAATTATGCCTAAATTATTTTCTATGAAGTATGCTGATAAGTCCCTTCTTGCCTCGTCTAAATCTTCTTTAATGTCATAATTAGGATGGAGAACGGCATTTGGTTCATCATACTTATCCATAATCCACATAGCAACAGGAGTATTGTATTCAATGATATTATCTCGCCAATTGTTATTAGGCCATTCCTCTTCAATTTCTTCAATCATCATTCTATTTGCATAACCCGCATCAAAATAATAGATTGTTGGTAAATGTTTTGAAGGTGCTAACTCTCCATTTGCGGTCTTAACGGCATAGTAATTAAGAAAAGTAGCCATATATTTATTTTCTGTTGTATTCAAATCTATTATTTTCAATACTTTGCCATCGGGCAAATCAAAAGTTACACCTTGAAGTCCACTTCCTAAATAATCACCGATTGTTTCGGCTTTCTTCTTATGAGATGCTATGGATGTCAGCCCAATTAAACCTAAAACGCTAAAAATTAGTGCTTTTCTCATCAATTCCACCAATGCCGACTTTCAAAATCAGCACCGAAGCCATCTTCAACACCGAAAACGCTTGAACCTCTTGACTTCATTAAAGCCGCAAATCCGATAACGAGTAATCCAATCATAGCCCAATTAGTGCCTACACCTTGAGATTGCTTAAACATAGTATCTGCCGCATCCACCTGCACACCACCTGCGGGTCCTTCAATATCTATAATACCCATGTAGCCCATTTTACCTAATGCTTCTTGAAATTCAAACCAATCAACACCTGCTTCATTCTTCAAAGAACCATCAGTCGCATTTTTATTATATCCATTTCCTTCATCAATACTCATGAATTGTTCTTCTGTCATTTCGGGATGGCTCATTTTCATAGCCTTCCAAAGAATATCACGGTTCGGGAATACCAAAATACGCACACGGTTATGAATAACTTTTTGGCCGTTTTTTTCTTGTTGGTGGGGATAAACGACATACTGAACGACATATTCATTGTTGTCCCTACTCTTCATGAACTCTCCGAGAATATCTGTTGAGGAAAAATACTGCCGACCTGTATAGATTTTGCCGTCTTTTAGTGGGTGGCCGTGAATAGTCCACTTTCTTTGAGATTCATTGAAACCGTTTTTCTTTCCATCTTCTTTTGCTTTTTCCGTAGGGTTCACTTCAATTCGGGACTCATCACCATAAGACGGTTCACCCAATTCATAGCGACCATTGACTTCATAAACATAACTCATCCATTCACGGTGTAGGTGTGTTTGGTCGGAATACTTTTTCATTTCAAGGATAGCATCATCCGAGAATTTATCCCATTCCTGTTTCCAAACCTTTTCAGTCATAGTCAAAGGTTATCCTTTTTGCTATCTAAAACCCTGCTTCAATAATAAGTAATGGTCAAATTAGAGTCGCCATCATATTCATAATCAAATACTCTCATGGAATCAATTATTTCTTCAAATTCTTCGTTTGGAGTTACATTACTGAATGTAGCCGAAGTGTTTCCTTTCCTAATTACATTAATGTTTAATTGATTTGCTACTTTTATTGCACCTTCAATAGTGTTATCGGCAACCAATTCATCTCCACCATCCCATATCCCTGTAAAAATAGGTTCAACAATGTAATAATCACCGCTTAATGTTTTGTCTTTAGGGAAGTATTTAACCTCGCCTGTTTTCCAATTCATAGCCTTAACCGCCATTTTTCCAACGGTTTCATCTAAAAGAGCGAGAGTCTTAGCCAATTCCTCATCCTTTTCCCTTTGTAATCGGGCATCCATAGATTCTTTGAAAATTTTGTCAATAAGTCCTTGTTTGAACTCTTCAAATTGTTCGTCGGTTAATTCTCCTTCATCCAATTTCTTTTCAAATTCTTCTTCAATGTATTTCTCTAATTCTTCAGCAATTTCAGCAAATTCTTTTGCTTCTTCAACGATTTCTTCCATTTCAGCGATTTCGGGAACATCATTGGGGTCAATATCGTTTTCTTCAAGGTATTCTTTAGCATCCTCTAACTCAAATTCCGCATCATCAGCACCTTCTCTTGCTTCTTCACCATCAGCGTTTTCCATGCCTTGTTCGGCTTTTTCTTTACCTGCTTGACAATTTTCTTTCATAGCGTCAATCATTTCTTGTCCTTCATCGGAAAGAACGGGTTTTCCATCATCGGAAGGTTTTTCTCCATCTCCCCCTTCGCCTTCGTTATCGGAGTCGTTATCGGAGTCGGATTCACCTTCATTATCTCCCGCTTCATCGGATTTTCCTTCATCATCGGTTTCATTGTCGGAATCGCCATCACCTTCTTCGGATGATTCGCCTTCTTCACCACCTTCACCTTTGTTGTCGGAATCGGAATCTTCTTTTTCACCCTCATTATCGGAGTCGCCTTCGGATTCGCCATCCCCTTCGTTGTCGGAATCGGAATCGGAATCGGAATCGGAATCACCGTCGCTATCTCCACTATCGGAATCGCTGTCGGAATCGGAATCACCTTCTCCACTATCGGAGTCGGAATCGCTATCGGAATCGCCGTCGCCGCCTTCACCGTCGCTATCGGAATCGCTGTCGGAATCTCCGTCGCCATCACCCTCTCCACTATCGGAGTCGGAATCGGAGTCGCCTTCACCATCACCTTCTCCATTATCGGAATCTCCTTGACCTTGACCTTGACCTTCTCCGCCTTCGCCATCTTGAGAGGGAGTTCCTTCAATGTCATTAGGGTTTTCAGCAGGTGCGCCACCTTCACTTCCTTCGGGTGCAGGTTCGGTTGCTTCACCGCCTTCATCAGCAGGTTTTCCTTGAGAATCTTTATCCATCATTTTATCTATTTTGTCTTTCAATGAATCGGGTGCTTCTTCACCGCTTTCTTGACCCTGTTCATAAGGGTCTTGACCTTCGTTATCGGAATCGTTATCGGAATCGTTATCGGATTCGCCTTCTCCTTCACCTTCTCCTTCTCCTTCGCCATCTCCTTCTCCCTCTCCTTCGCCGTCTTCATCGGAGGGTGTTCCATCGGTGGGTTCTCCATCGGGTGAACGACTGCCGCTTCTTCCTTGAGGTCTTGTTGAGGGTAATTCATCTTCGTCAATACCTGTTCTTGAGGGTGCAGGTTCAAATCTCATATCATCACCATTAGCCAAAGCGTTTTTCAAATAACTTCCGATGGGGAGGCTAACTTCAATAAATTCATTGGTGTCTGTATAATCGCTAATATCATAATAAGGGAATAGATTTTTTAAGGTTTTAGCAAAAGAAGAATCATCTGTAAAGATTTCAATAATTGCATCCTGTTTTTCTATGTCGTCATATCCTTCATTATAACAAAGATTAACAATTCCTTCTAATGTGGAAGGATAGATACGGCCATTATGTGCCACTTCAACAACAATTAATGAGTCCTTATCGGGTCTTTTTACCGAGTCTTTAACCGACCCGCTTTTCAAATTGACCCACTTCATGATTGATTCTCCATTTAGTAATAAGTAAAACGACTATTTAACCGTTCTCATAATGTTCTTTATTGATAGAGTAAGTTAATTCTTCGGCAAAATCATAAACATGGTTCGCATCAACAAACCAATCAATTATTTCTTCACTTATTTTATCCACTTCGGCTTCGCTTGGATTATTTCTATTTTCCCAATGGACTTCCCAATCATCATAAGTATTCTTTAATCTTTCTAATTGGGTATTTTCATCAATACTAATGCGAACAATTTTCCAACCATTTTCTTTTAACTTGGTTGCTTCGTTAATAAATCTCACATCATCAATAATCCTAATAATTTGAGGATTGTCATATTCATCGGCTTCTGCAATCACATAGTCCAACCAAACATCATGTCTAATTTCTCGCATTTTCATGCCGATTTTTTGCAGAAGTGGTCTATCCTTGTCCTCCATTTTGAATAAATCATGAGCAATTGCCTTTACTTGACCCGCCATAGATAATTTTACTACATCATATTCCTTAACGCCGTTGATAATTAAATTAGCAAGAGTAGTCTTACCTGCCGCCATTCGCCCACATATCGCAATCTTCATATTAACACCTTATTTTTTGTTCCTAATAATTGTTTTGGCGAGATATGTTGGTAATACTTTCGCCATAGGATTGTTTTTCATTCCTCTTTCAAAGTGAAACATAAATGAGGGGTCAATAATATAAGTATGGCCTACATCAGTAGCACTTCTCACATTTCTTCCACACATTTGAGCCAATTCAACACTTGTAATCATTTGATACCATTTAGGGTCGCTTTCGGCTTTAGTCTTAACTTGAATATCACCGAGAGGACCGAAAGGAACTTTGACAATTATAGTGAAATCAACCATTTTTCCGTCAAAGCCTTGATTTGCATAGGTGGAAACGAGTATTTCATTATTATTTTCGGTTTCAAATTCACGGAATACTGCATCACGCTCTCTTGGATTCTTATTATGTTGCCTTACTCTTCCGTGAACCAATGGGTATTTATCCAAAAGTGCTTCAACAAGGTTTTCTTCTATATCGTCTGTAAAGGGAAGGATTAGACCTTTTCCATCGGGATATAGGCTCGCAATTTTATGAATAGCGTCGGCACATTTCTCAAATGATTCGGGAGTTCTTGCGCTTTTAGACAATTTTCCTCCCTTAATGTGTGTATAAACGGGTCGGTTCTTTTCGGGGAATGGACTGTAATGCACTTTTACAAAAGCCGTATCTTTTTCTTCTAATCCCAATTCCCTGCCGAATATATCATAATCTAAAATAGTTCCTGTTAAGAAAATCCTTTGCTTTCCTAATCCGAGCAACAAATCATCGGCGTATGCGGAAATGTTTAATGGTTTGAAAGAAACCCATGTAGGTATTTGGTTTTGAGTATCAATTTGATAAACCCAATTTTCCCAATTCTTAGCAATAGAGCCTACTAATTCCTTAACCTTCAATAAAAAGTTAGAAGCATAAGACAATTCTTTTTTCTCATATTTTGTATGAGGGTCTTTGTCTTTCATTTTATCACCGACATATTCTTCAAGGGCAAGTAAATACTTTGTTAATTTAATCAATTCCTGTTTTCTTTCTTCCGCAGGTGTATTTAGATTCATAGTTCTAATCGCAGGTATTCCGTAGCCTTGTTTTGGATTCGCAGGGTCAAATTGCTTTAGTATTCTATTTCTTTGCGCTTCTAATGATTCTTTCTTAGATTGAGATTTAGCATCCTTTACTTCTTGAGCCGAAGGTGCTTTGAACAACCTTTCAAGCATTCTTTGAGATATATTCATAGCATAAAACGACATCATATTGTTGGCTAATTGGTGGGCTTCATCAATAATCAAGAATGGTCTTTTAGGGAGAACTTTTCCGCTTCGGTTCATTCCCATCATATATGCGGTATTTCCTACAAAATACCTTGACTTTTGAGCCGTAGTCAATGCGCCATAATAATCACATAAAGTATCGGCTTCAACATCAAAGTCCATCATTCCCAAATTAGTAGGATTTTTCTTAGTGCAATTGAAACCTTTTGCATACTTACAAGGTGCAAGACTCGCATTACAAGTCTGTGGTGAAACATCGGTTACATTTTCTAATGCCTCATTTGCTAATTTAACATCGTCAGTTCCCGGTTCTATGTCAAGTAAGCAATCATAATTACCTCTCCCCATAACAGACCTCATAAACGGCATTTCTTTGAGATATTGGGCTTGTAATCCCTTCAAATGAGTAACAATATAAGACGAAGCATCATAGATTTGAGGAATTGTTTTTGCTACAACCGACTTTCCTCCGCCAACAGGCATTTCAACGACTATGTTTTTGTAGCCTTTATCTATTGCATCCATCATTGGTTCTAATACTTGTTTTTGAATATCTCTAAAAGGATGAAATTTTGTTCCCTTTGAAACCTCATCAAATCCTATATCATCAATAATTACTGTATCTTCATCCACATCGTATTGAATAAATTCTTTTTCTTCGTCTTTATGTCCGTTGGTATTTTTGACTCCTGTTTTACCAATGTCTTTTCCATCATCAAAGTCTTTCAGTAAAGGAATGTAGTCTTTCAAATTGAATTCGTCAATATCTTCTAAATCATCCGTTGTCAAAGTATTTTGCTTCTTGGTATCCTTTTTTTGGTTCGGATTATATTTTTCTTCACCGTCTAAAAATAAAGTCAATCGGTTTTTCTTACAGAATGCTTCAATTCTTCCTATACGCTTAGAGTTATCGCCAAAAGCCCCTCTAAAGTTCTTGGTTTTCCAATCGTATTCTAAACCTAATTCGTTTCTCAAATCATCCCTATGAGGAAAGGTCTTACCTTCCACCCTAACGATAACGAACCCCATGTAGTTCAATTATCCGAACCCCTATTTAACCACTTCGTTTAGATACAAAGACTTCTAATGATACATTATGCTTATTGAAGCCTATAACATTCCGCATGATTCAAAACAAGAGTTCTTTGGCGAAGATGGATATTTTATTCATCATAAAAATAACAAGGTTTATCTATGCGTATTTGATGGTGTTGGCGGTTGGGCTAATCAAGGAGTCAATGTAAAAGATTTCGTCAATGAATTGATTAAGAATTGTATTGTAAGTATAGAATTAGGTCATAGAAATCCCGAAGTAATTATTGAAGATGCGCTGAACAAAAGCACTTTAGCAGGGTCAGTTACAGTAATTTTCGCAATTATTGAAGAAAATTCTATGATTGTATATCAAATTGGTGATTCGGGAATGATGGTGATTCAAAAAGAAAGAGTTATTTTTCAAACGGATTCTCAACAACATTCTTTCAATTTTCCGTATCAAGTCGGCAAGGATAAAGACGGTTCTTTTCATGGGGATAGTCCGAAAGAAGGTAAATTTTACCGCATGAGTCTATTAAACAAAGGTGATTACATCATTTTAGGTTCGGATGGTTTGTTTGACAATTTGCACACACATAAAATAATCAATATGACGCAAGAATCTCATGTGGCTGAAAGTCTATGCAAAGAAGCATATAAGGAATCAAAACAAGAATCCCGTTCTGTTCCTTTCTATGAGCAAGCCTACAAAGAAGGAGTCCTTAATACAGTTAAAAACGGCGGCAAACAAGACGACATTACTGCAATTGTAGTGAAGGTTTGAACCAATCATTAGGGAATAGCAAATTAGTAGTCCTATAACGGATGATTAGTCCTCCAAAGACCAAAAGCATAGCCAAAGTTAATCCTGTTTGAATAGATAACGAAATACTGTTGATATACCCTGCGTAAGCAAAGAAAACGATATTATTTGCTATCAAAATGAAAGTAGTCCATAAGGAAAAATCATCCGATGCCTTCCTCTTAATCATTCTTGTTAATTGAGGAATCCAATGACAATTAGTTACTACTGCGATAATTGACATAAACATTTCAACAGATGCAGGGTCAGTCATTTTTTCACTATCCTTATGGACTTCCGATGCCGTATTCAGCAAGTGCTTCTTGAACGGTCAAAATACCGTTCTCCACATCAACCGTAAAAATGCCTTGAGGATAGCAAGTATCTTTCCAATCGCAATAAGAGCAATTCCAATCACCGATTTCGGCCAATGGTTTTTTACCATGTTCCCCATACTTAGTCTTTGACAATTCTCCACGCTCAAAGAGTCGCTTTGCTTCATCATCAGTATATCGGAGAGCAAATTCTCTTGCAGGTGGAGTATCGGACTTCAAGTTATTCAATTGCTCATAATAACGCTCTCGCATCATGTCAATAGTCAATTCGGGTTGTTGAGGGGTTACATTCCATTCAAGGGCTTTTTCGGCTCTTGGCTTCAATATGTTCCCGTTCATATCCTTGACAACGATGTTTCCTTCATATCCATCGGACAATTCAACACGGAACGATTTATTAGCCCCATTATCACGGCCAATGTAGCAAATGACAAAGTAAGGAATCTCAACCTTATGAAAATCTTCCCATGTCTTTCTCATGTGGAGGTAAAGTGCGGTTTGCATCAAGTGTTCAATTTGCGGATAACCATGCTCATAGGTGGAGGTTTTGTTTCCATTCATCACCATTTTTGCACCGTAGCCCCACTTGGACTTGACTTCAATACCAATGGCCTTTGAAGGGTCAATAACCATGCGAGAAACACCGTTGGAATCCGTTTGCATTTCAGTCCAACGCAAAAGAGCATCCACTTCACCACTTAGCATAAGAGGTTCGTCTTTATCGGGGTTCTTTGCGATATTCTTTTTGATTTTTGAGTTAGCCTCAAGCAAAACACCTGCATTAGCCCATGCTTGTTGGAGTCCTTCTTCCGCCATATTACCCATCATAAAAATGAATTGGGAGGTATCGCTTGCAGGGTTGGTGCGAGGCACTTTCTTCTTTGAATACCATACTTGACGGAGGCACTTTCCGACCAATTGTTCTTCGCCACGCTCATTCATCATAAGTGCGCTTGCACCTGTTGGATTGATACCTGTTTTACCACCAAGACTTTCTCGGTATTTCCCTTGTCGCAAGGACTTTAGGGCTACGGTCAAAGGGTCAAGGGCTTCATTGTTTGCATTGTTAGAGGACATTCTCTTAATCACCAATTATACCGTTGTCATGACAGGTATTTATAGTTTTTGTATTCTTCTCATGAAATCATAGATAATTGTATCGCCTACTACAAACCCACATATTGTATTACCTTCATGCAATTGTAGTAAATCAAAGAATTGTTGATAGCCATTAGGCATTCTTTCTTGACCTATGTTTTTCAAAATTTCCATATCTCCATCTAAGACTTCAAAATTGAAGAATAAATAGGAATCTTTAGGCAAAGGATTTTCAGTAAAATAGTCTTTCAATTTTTTAGACGATTTATTGAATAAGAAAACATAATCACTTTCTCCTAATTTATTAAAAAAGAGGTATGGCTTTTCATCGTTGAAAGCATACAATTCACCACACATACCCACTAAAGCACTTGCAGTAATGGCGGTCATGTATGTTAATTATCCAAACGACTATTTATATCATTAGATTAAGAACAATTAAATACCTATGAAAATAAGTATAGCGCATGAAAATTACTATCACCGCAGGTGGAGGGCGGAAAATAGTCTTTGAAGATTACGAAGGCGGGGATAATTTAGTGAAGGTGTCGGTCTTTGAAGGCAAAGAAATCTTCGTTATCGGCACTATTGACGCTAAAGAATTGCGTAGGTTAGGGAAGGCGTTCTAATTATGTTGCAGTCAGTAGCCAAATTGCTTTTAGAACAACCATTTCCTGTTGATGGTGGATTGGTTCAAAACGAAGCATTGGCTATCAAAGAAATCCAAAGCGAAAGAGCAATCATTTTTCGTTGGCGATACCGTGTTTGCAGTTCTTGTTCAAAAACCTTTGACATTGAAGCCGAAGGTATGTTTTACAAATGTGAGGAATGTATATGAAGAGTCTAAATAAAATACAAATTGCCCTAAACAAGAATGCCGAAGTAGTATTATTGACTGATGTTGATATGAAAAGCGATAAAGACCCCGATACTTTATTCCTTAATTTCTTTACAATTTTAGCCGACCCACTTAGGCTTTCCATTCTTGGTGTAGGTTGTTTGTCAAAGAACTTAGCAAAAATTATGGGTTCGGATGAAGAGAGCATCAACAATTTGTTATTGAGCAATCCCGAAATCTATACAAATATGCTACAACAAAAGACTCAAGAGATGTTGGTTGAATCGTCGGAAGAATATGCAAAAATCCTCTTAGATGGAGAAAAAAACGCTAAAAATGTAAGAGCCATCATGACATCCCTTCTATCCAACGGTTTTTACAAGCAAATAGTCCACTATAATTTTCCATCGGGTGTCAAGAAAGAGGAACAGATTGTTCAAATTGAAGATATGAAACCTGCTTTCAAACAAATGCTTGAAATTGTCAAGCGATATGACGACGATGAATACCTTAAACAAATAGTAGGTGAATGAAATGAGTAATAAAGAAAATAATGAAAGCATAGGCTTAGAAGAAGCATTGAATCAAATGAAAGAAGATGGTGAAGCCCCCGATGGTTTCCACATGATGTTCTTTTCCGAAGACTTTACTTTGAAAGAAGATTGTCCGACCAATCAATTATTGAAATCGGTTGGTGAACGCTATGGTTTTGCAGACCTAATCCGTAGGCAAGTATTTCAAATGCCTAAAGACAAAAGCATAGTAACTTATGAGTTCCCTTGTTTTGTTGGCTTTGACGATATTCAACAGACGATGGAAGAGGTTGATATGCTCATTAACGAATCCTTTGACCGTATGGTTCAAGACGGAACACTTACTACGCATCCAAAGGCAAGAGTCCAATTCCTACTTGCTCAATCAAGAGGTGAAGAAAATGGGGAATTTTGAAATTAAATTAGTGGAAGTAATTTCCTTTGACAAAGAGTTCACTATTCATCCAAACGAAGTCCAAAAAGGAGATTTCAATTATTGGAATGAATTATCAACATTGTTAGGAATTGACCTTCAACAAGAAAGTGAAATCAACGCTCATTTTGCGGAAGAAAACGAATCTTGCGAGGGCGACGGCCTTCAACAATGAATACTTTCTTTCCATTAGCATCTTTGAAGCATCGGCAAAAATTGGTAATGTTTCCTTTATCCAATCCCCGATAGCCCCAATCCTTTTCCAAATGTGAATAGATTTGGGATTCTTCCCATTCGCCTTCATTTTCCGAGAGCCAAGTCGTTACTGACAATGCTTGCTTCTTTAGCAAACACTTTACCTTTTTCGCTCTCCCTTCAAACATTTTCAATACTGCATCGTCTAACAAGTTATTCTCTCCTGTAATCTAATCCAACAGGTGACTGTATTTAAGGTTGATTGCTGTTAAGGCTCTTAAATATCGCTTTTGCTTCATCATTTGTAATCGGCTTTCCGTTATAATGCCAATCACCATCAGCAAAGGGTCTGTATGGTCTATCCTTCTTCTTATTCAAAGGGTTCTTATGGACTTTCTTTTTACTATTGCCCCAACCTTGACTTTTATTTGCATCAACGACATTCCTTCTAATACTTTGACTTTCACCCATCATTTCTTCAAAAATGACTTTTTCCTTTCTAATTTTGCACTTTTTCAAAAGGTATTCTTCATGCCAAAGGAGGTTGAATCGCCAACCTAATGTTCCGCCATTTATCCAAATTGTTTCCACTTCAAAGAATGAATCCTTCACATAATCCCTATTCTTTTCATGAGGCAAATAATAATGCTCATCCATCCAAGATTTCTCTTCGGAACAAACGCCCATGTTCATTCTTACAATGTCCTATTATTTTAATGTAAGCATCAGTTATTGATAAACAATTCTGCAATTGAAAATTAGATTTCTCAATTGGAATCCTGTTAGCAAAGAAGCATCGTTTAATTGAACAATAGGCTCATCGGGTTGTCCGAAACATTTACTTAAAAATGAATCAACCTTTGTAATCGGCATTTCCCATCTCCATGAACAATAATCCCCTTCGGGAAAATAAATCATTGATGCGATACGCTTTTTTTCGTTACCGATAGCAAAGAACGGTTCGCCATTATCCAAAGAACCACCTTCAAGCGCAATTTGCTTCAAAGATAGCCAATTTCAAATCCTTAATCAAATCAGCGATTTCTTCGTTGCTCATGCCCTTTTCAAGAGGGTTCATTTCAGCGACCATAAGTGCGGCATTGTTTTGACACATACCCATCTTAATATCTCTATCACGGTTGCTTGAGCCACCGCCACCATAAGACTTCTTTTGAGTCCATGTATTGCTTGAGTATGTATTGCTTGAGTATGTAGCCTTACGCTTAGGTCCTACAAACACTTTTTGATGTTCTCCGATAACGATAAGTGCTTGAGCATTGTCGCCTTCGGCCACTACGCCCCATGCGTTGCCGTTTGAGCCTCTTGCGGGGAAGTATGAACCTTCCAACAAATCGTAATTGCCGACTTCAACAGGCTTTCCTGTCCCTGTATCTTGCTTAAAATAGATACGGTGCTTATCGTTCTTCTTGTATTCCGAGTATGTAACTCCCTTTTCCGCTATGACATTAATTCCAACCATATTCTTTCACCTTTTCAGTAATCTAACCTTTGTTTGAACGGGTATTTATAGGTTCACATTATTGAAGCCGAATCTCTCTCCATTCAACATTACCTGCTCTAATCAAATCTCTAATCATTCGTTGTTTTTTAGTCAATTGGCTTTTACCCGATTTAACATCTAAGAATACAATTCCGTTCTCATCCCAAACAATATAATCAATAGGGTTTCCCATGAAAGACCAATCTTTCGGTTTCCAATGTGGTTCAATTTGAGGGTGGTCTATGAAAGGACACCATTTTTCAAGAATTTGTCCCTTTGTAGTGTGTGCGGATTGCGCCCTTCCTTTTTGTTTCTTTTCTTCGGCTTGGGTTTCCGCTAATTTTGATTCTAAATCAACAACAATTTGCGCCGTTTCGGACAAGGCATTTTCAACGAATAGGATATTTTGTCCTAATTGTCCGATTATTTCTTGTTTTTCTCCAACCTTCTCTTCTTCGGCAAAGAGCCTTTGATTCAATGTTTCTTTTACAAATTCCAATTGACTAATTGTTGATTCTTTTTGGTTGGCTTCATGTTGAACTTGTTTATAGTATTTCCAAAACCAAATAACACCAATGATTTCAAAAGAAAAGAAGGCGAGCCATCCCCACATAGAGATTGATAATTCCGCTATCCTTATTATTCTTCGCTTTCAGCAATACTGTTCTTAGGATTAGAATAATCATAATTCAACGATTCGCATAATTCTTTGTAGCGGTTGCGGATAGTTACTTCAGTTACCCCTGCTACTTTTGCTACATCGGACTGTGTTCGCTCATGTGAATTGCGTTTTGCCGACAAGTAAATTGCCGCACCTGCAATACCCGTAGGACCCCGACTAACCATAGCCATATCGCCAATGCTTTGAATGATTTGTAGTGCTTCTCTTTGCACATCAAAATTCAATCCTAACATAGAGCAAAAACGAGGAATGTAGGATTCGGGGTCGGCCAAAGGAACATTGATTTTCAATTCCGAAGCCAAAAAGCGATAAGTCCTTCCGATTTCTTTTCTTCCTGTGCGTGAATGCTTGCCTATATCGTCAAGTGTTCTTGGGTTTTGGTTCATACGGCAAGCCATATACAAAGAAGCGGCTACAACGCCTTCAATTGACCTTCCTCTAATCAATTTCTTACTTACGGCTTTACGGTATAATGAAGCCCCATCTTTAGCAATAGAATTAGGTAATCCCATGTTGCTTGAAATACGCTTTAATTCAGTCAAAGCAGTAGCCAAATTGCGCTCTTTTCCATCACGGATTCGCCCTCTATTATCCAAGAATCGCAAACGACCCCATTTTTGACGCTCTTTAGAAGAAAGACTTGAACCATCACCGCCTGTGTAAGCAGGTGAAATCTCGGTTGTCATAGACTCATGTTCAAATTCATTTGTTGGTCGCCCATGATGTTCATTAGACTTTCCATCATCGGAATATGAAACAGAAGGTCGGTGGTCAAGAATCATTTCATCACGGACTAAACCGCATTCAATACAAGAAACCGAAGCATCATGGTTTGTTTCCCAATTATTGCTTCCACATTCAACGCACTTGCTTATATCAATCTCTTCCATAATTCTCAATATCCTAAACAGGTATCTAAAGGTTCGCATGAACCCGTTGTTCCCTATCTAAAAGAACCTTTACATTACAGTATATGAAGTATCTCATTCGGTGTAATCCGAATCATCAAAAGAAACATGGATAGTGCAATCGCTATCTTCACGGCAACCTTCGCAATCACACATTTCTTCTCTAAACAAAGCCCAAAGGTGGACTACTTCATCCATATTCAAGTCTTTGCTAATACTTTCGCAAAACAAGTTAAACAAAGAAGTATATTCTTGCACTTTTGAAATCCAAAACGCATCCATCATTTCACTTCCTTGTAGCCTTATTCAAGGCGTTAGCAATATAAGCCAATGATTCATGATTAAGTCTTGATAAATCAACCATCATTTCATTGTCATTCAGTTCATTACGCAAATTATGTTCCTTAACACTTCTCTTAGAAAGTGTGGAGAGCCTTGATTCACAATGTTGAAGCAAAGTCGCCTTATTATACTTTTTTAATTCGGTCAAATTTTTACGCAATAATGCTCGCATAATTAATTATTGTCATAAGAAGTATAAATACCTTCACTTTGATTTGTAAGGGTATTCATCTTCATAATTAGTATCAGCCCTTCCGAACAAAATTACCTTATGACTTTTACGGCCACTAAGACCGAAGCAATAAGGCTTATCCAATCGTTGAAATCTCTCATCCCTACAAAGAACGGATGCTATTTGAACCACCGAAGGAGTATTCCGATAGTGCATGAGCAAATCGGGCATATCACTTGTTAAAAGCGCACTATCCTTTAACGCTTCATAAATTGTTTCTTTCCATACATTTTTTCTTGACATATTATCACTTACTATTGAGGGCTACAAACACTTTAGAGGCGGTGATGTGCTTACAATCCACACCCGATTTCCGACCTCTTGCTTTGAAATCCCAACAATCGCAAGACCATTTCTCATCCGACATCTTTCCGTTGCCTAATTTGAATGCTCTATGATAAATTGTCCGATAAACATTCTTACCCGAACCTTTTACAACAAAGACCGAATCGGATAACTGCTCAACCAATTCTTGAGCGACGATATTCAATCCTTTATTCTTTCTTGCTTTAAGCGATTCTTTACTAATTTCAACCATGTGAAACCCCAATATACCCTTTGTTTGAACAGGTATTTATAGGTTCGGATTGGAGGCTAATTCTTGGTAATTTTCATAATTTCCTCTATGTGAAGCCATGTATGCCTCATACCAACCAAATTCTTCAGCGCATATTTGAACCATCTCATCAGCAACAATAGCAATCCCATGATACAATAAACATTCGGAAACGGTTTCCCATAAAGTAATATCAACGAATTCACCGATTGTTAAAATATAATTTTTAAGAAGAGATGGCAAAGAATAATCAAAAAACAACGATTTTTCTTTATTATGGGCGCAAAAACCTATAATTCTTGGCTCATCCATACCTTTTTTGTAAGCATAAACAGGAAGTATATTTCCTTTCATTCCTTTTGTTTTCATAACGCCAATTATAAATTCTCGCCATGTTAAACCTTGCGAATACTCGTTATCTAAAATAAAATCAATCATTTCTCAACAGCCCACATTGGTATTTCATAATTTTGATTTCGGATATTCACTTCATATTGTCCTTTCACTTGACCTGTTTTATTTATTAGAGCGAGATTTTGAAGTCCTCGCATTTTTGCTTGACTCCAATCTTCATCTTCACCAAATACTGTTTTAAATTGCTCTCTCAATATAGGGCTTTTTGGAACTCTTTTTTCTTCGGGTTTTCCTTTGCTCATTACAATAGTCGTTGTATCAAAACTATCAAAGCCCCATATTTTGAATAATTTTACTACTTCCATAGGAATTGAGTCCATTACAAGGTCTTTATTTTGAGGCAACATGATAAAAGTATTTTCTTTCTTAATATCGGAAAGGCTTCTTTTTGGTTGAACTTTCACCCAATCACTATCGTTTAATCCTATGGTATTCACTATGAACTTTTTAATCGGGAAATTATCATCAAACAACAACATACTATCAACCATTCCTTATTTTTTTAATACCTGCAATCAGTAAAATAACTGAAATACCGCCAATCAATAATGTATTGTCAAATACACTATCTCCACTACTTGATGAATCATCAAAATCTGTTTCTTCTTCTTCAGTTACTTCTTTAGGTTTTGCTAAGAATGAGCCTACAAACTTTGTTCCCGAAGGTTTAGCACATTCGCCCGCCGAAACACTTGTTACTTGAACTGACCATGAACCTTCACCATTAAGCCAATAAGTAGGAGATGAAACCGTTCCTTCTCCACCCGTTATATCATCTTCATAAACCTTTTTTCCATCTCTATACACCTTAACTCTAATTTTATGTAAATGTGCCGAGTCTTGATGTTGTCCTGTCGTTGTCCCCGATGAATCGGATGCTTTGAACTTAACAACAATATAATCTTTTAATGCTTGTCCTTCATCCGTATAATAAGCCCACACTTTATGGTCGGTTTCACACTTAGTAGCAGTATCTTTGTTAAGAGTCTTGCTTCCGAACTCGCTTAGTCTATCATAAACCGCCATAATTAGCCTCTCCTTGCTTTGATAATTCCAAGACCTAACAATGCTAATCCACCTACAACCGCAAGTGCTTTTATGTCCTTAATAGTAGCAAAATCGCTTAAAATTTGTCGGTTTTCATTTGATATTGAATCATTCAATTCATCAGCACCACTTTGAGCCATAGTATTGAATACATAAGTGTGATTGAAGCCATAATTAGGAAATCGCTCATCATGTTTATTGAGAGTCGCCTGTCCGAAATTCCTAATGAGTAATGCTTTACCAATCATAATAGCATCATAAGCAAATATCCCCCAACCCAAAGCCGACACCGCAAGTGAAGTCCCGCCTGTGAAGGGAACTGCTAAAATTCCAACAATAATAAGGCCAATACTACCTGCAATAGTAGCCCAATCAAGAAGAATCCCTGCCGTTGAAGGGGATGATTCGGCATCGGCATCATAACCATAATGTGCGATAAGCATATAAGAAGTTTCTTGCCAATTCTTGTCTAAAGTTATAATACCTGTTCCAATACCTTCACCACTTGTTTCAAAAACATTAGACCATACTTGAACGAAGAATGCTTCCATTCCTCCTTTGCTATCAATAGCCATAGTAAATAATTGTTCGGAAAATGCTTCATCACCACTTTCTAATAACGCTAATTGATTATTAGACAATGTATTCATCTGTTCTTCCATAGCCCTTAACAATGCTTGCACATCAAACATTATTAATTGTAATTGCACCCTATCCTTTTTTCCTGTATCAACAGTATATTGTATTCTTGAACCCATTGGAACGAAGTCCCAATTAGCCGCACCATCCTCATATCCATCATAAAAAATCTGTTCATTATTTTCATCATAAACAAAAACGGTTGATTTGAAAGAGGCTTTGCTATAATCAGCATATCCTTTAGACCAACCGCCATCGTCGGGTTGAATACCTCTTATGACCGCCATTTAGATTCCTCATTCTTCTTTTGATTCTTCTTTACTGCCTTTAGGTAAATACTTTTTAACAATAAGGAAACCTACTAAACCTACGCCTCCGATAAGTCCGAAAGAAAGGAATTGTAATTTATTCATAGCGGTTTGCTGACATTCTTTTACTGCCTGTTCATATTCATCCGAACCTTCAGTCAATCCTCTATCTGCCGCTTTATCGTCGCAATTAGCACCTGTGTAACTATCTGTAAATGCTACTATTGAATCCGACATACCTAAGCCAACAAAAGTCGCAATAATGATACCCCCTACACCGATTCCAACAGAAACCCCTGTGGATATAGGAATTTTCCTAAATGTCCCTGCAACAGCATCTTTGCCACCTTGTTTTGCTACATCATCAACCAATTTAGTGACATTCTTATTCTTAGCACCACCTTTGCCTAATTTACTCATTAGGTTATCCACATTTGAGCCGCCTCTTTTGAATAATTTTCCCGAAAATTTACTTCCGAACTTTCCGAAGCCTTTTTTACCTATCTTAGAGCCTCCTTTTATTGTTCCGCCAACAATTTTTGAACCTATACCTTCAAAGACTTCGGTTTCAGCACCCATAGAATAAACAGGGCTTCTATAACGATTTTCCGAATGAAGTCCAAGTGGATTCAAAGGGTCATACATTCCTGTTCGGGGATTAGCCATATACTTTATTTGGTCGGCTCGTTATCTAAAGACTCTTAAAATATGTCTTTGGTATGCCGACAACCGATAAAGAAGGAAAAGACCGCATTTTTGAAATAAAATCTCCCCAAGTTATTACATACCTTGTTCCGTCAATATCCGTAGCAGGTAAAATCCTTCCATATTCATTAGTCCCGACTTCTCTCATTCTTTCATGTTCAGCCGAAGGCATGATAAAGAAACCTTGTTGATAAACCGTGTCATGAAACAATTCAATAGGCAAAGGAGGACCATCGTCATTATCGTCTGTTAAAATAATAGAAACATAAGTGTCATATTCGGGAACATGAGAGCGAGCATCAAAATTACATTTAGAGCAACCTGCATATAATGTTCCTTCTTCATCTTCTTTGTATTCTAAAGTAAAGAAATAATCCTCCTTTGAAACAACCCATTTATCCTTGTAACCACCTGTCATGGTGTCTTTTTCTCTAATCTTAGTGCATACGGGACAAAAGAGAACATTTGGTTTCCATGTAGTGTTCCCATTACGGTATGTCAATTCACGGAGTAATTCAATCTCTTTAGGTTCATATTTTTCAAAACCCGAAATGGCTTCACCAAAACCGATTTCATCATCCATAAGAAATTATTGTTTCAAACCCTATTTAATCCTTCTCAAATTCCTCTATACTTAGAAAGCATATCGTGAATCTCATAGCAATTGAATGCGTCAAGAGTCTTTTCAATTTGCGGAATAAGGCGGTCAAAATCGCTCTCCATAGGTTCATCTTCTAAAAGAACATAGGCTTCCTTCAAATCCTCAAGAGAATCCCGAATCATGGTGATTTCTAATTGTAGTCGTTCAATCATGGCTTTGCTTTCGCCATATTCTAAAATCATTCGTTCCTTCTCGGTTGGACTCTCGTTCATGTTTAACAATGAGAGGTTCACGGTATTAAAGGTTTTTGGCGGGCGTGACAGGAATTGAACCCGTATCTTCGGCTTAGAAGGCCAAAATGCTATCCATTACACCACACGCCCAAATGATAATTATTAGCGATTATATTTAATCATTACGCTTCATAAATATGAACCAAAGAAGGAACATAAAGTGTTTGATTTAATTTATACCCATATTGTTGAAGTAATTGGTTAATTTGCGAAAGGTGTTGGTTGCTTTCATTCCATTCAATAATTAACATTGGTTTATTTTTCTTGATTATATTTCGGCATCCATCCAAAGCAAACCATTCCATGTCTTGAATATCTAATTTAATAAGAGAAACATTTTCTCCGACCAATAAATCATCTAATTTAATACTTTTATTAATCGTTTTTTCACTTGAATTTCTAAAATCATAGGCACTTGTATTTCCTGTATTAACGGGATTAAAAAATAACTCAATATCCCTTTCATTTTCGTTTGATGCAATCAAATTATGTTTCACTACATTACTACAACCGTTCAAGATTAAATTTGACTCAAGAAAAGAAAAGTTATAAGGACTGCCTTCAATCGCAACCACTTTTTCAGCAGGGCAAACCTTTGAAAAATAAATAACATGGTTTCCGTGATGTGAACCTACATCAACATAAGTTCCTTTGAATTGTTTTTCTCTTATTATTTCAAGTAGTTCCAATTCATAAAAATGGCCTCTTTCCCAATTTTTCGCTATGTGGTCGTTTTCAAGGTGCTGAAAAATAAATTCAACATTTTCGTAAAGAAAACGGCTTTCTTTCATTCTTTCCACTTACCTAAAGGACAAGAAGCACCCTTTACTCTTGCTTTAACCTTCATATTACAACCGCATACTTTACAGAATGCGCCAAGTAATTTAGTATCAATTTCGGGACACCTATAACATTCACTAATTCGGTCTTGATATAAGCCCATGATAAATAATAGATACTTCTTCCATCTAAACCTATGCCTTCCAAACAGGCATACCTCTATTGAATACCTTGCTCATTGGAGGGTGATACATTTTCACATCACCTTCTCCTAAATAATTCTCGGCATCGGATTCCCATTCATGTATTGACTTCGCAATATCAATTACAGAAGAATTATCATTTAACTCTCTAATTTTGTCTAAATTTTCTTTATCAAGTGGATAGACAACCTGCCCTGTCTTTGGATGAATAGAATAAGGACAACGAATCATTCCTTGAGCCAAAATCGGAGAATTGTCGTCTTGTCTTAACTCATGTCCTGTTGCTTTCATCATAGAATCCTGTAATGAATCTCTATACTTATGTCCTAATGATTTATGGGGTTCTTTGTATTCTTGAACATCTTTCCATGTATGACCTACTAAAGAATATGATTCCTCTTCGTTTAACCATACATGAAAGCCCTTACTTCCACTAAAAACCATCATAGGACTATAACCTTCATCCGTGAGCCATAGGCATAACTTATCGGCTTCTTTGAAGGCAAGGATAGGTTGTTTCTCATCGTCAAAATCCCAAATCATATTCTTTTCTAAGTAATATGTTGGATTTCCTAAGACTTCATCCCATTTACCCTTAAACAAACGATATTCGGGTGAGAACATTTTGAATAACTTAGGCATACCCAACGCCTTCAAATCAATTACATTTGAACCAACATAGAAATGAAAGGAAAGTCCTTCGGTATTGTATTTATACATCTTAAGAATCGTTTTCAATTGGTCTGTTCCACTTGCATAGAGCCTTCGCTTGATAATTCTTTTTTCGCCAAAGACTTTATGAATCATCACCTCTCTATTCCTCATCACCTTGACGATTTCATTTTGAACCGCAAGGTTTTCCATCCAAACCATAAGTAATAATCGTTTGAAGCCCTATTTATACTTCACCTTCTTTCATACAAGGTGCTAACTCAAGGTCTAAAGGATTTTCACCAATAAATTTTATGCCTTCAATTGATAATCCCATTTCATCTATGAAATTGATAAGAATTCGTTCCTGTTGCGGATTACTAAAGCATTCACATTTATTTCTTTGATGCAAATGTCCGTAAATACCAATAGAATATCTCGCTATATCAGTTACAGGAACGAGAATTTTCCTTGTTCCCTTTGTTGGAGTAACATAAACATCAGCATTAACAATTCGCATGAAATTAGTATTATCGGGATTCAAAGGAGGAAGAATCAATTTCCAATCTTTGCCCTTCTCTTCAATAAGAAGGCTCAACACCATACGGACTGTATGTTCGTTCCCCAATAAGAGCATATTAAATCATTATCCTTTCAGTTATCTAAATCCGACTGCCGCCTTTTCCCCACTAACTGCCGCCTTTTCCCCACATTTCATACTATTTAATGTGTAGGGTGTAACTGTTTTCAGTCAAGCCTTTTATTACCCCGTAATGGGGACAAAACGGCACATGGGGTCAAAAACGGCAGTTTCAAAATACATATATACCCGGATTCCCGGATAAATGTCAATAATGATATGGTTTCAAAACCTTCTTGACCTCTTCCCAATCCATTTTTGCTTTTGGTGGAATGAGTTCATGGAAGTAACATTCATCACACTTGTAAATATGCCTCCCCTTATCAACACCCTTCCTAAATCCTTCGGTCATTGGCTTCTCATGGATTCCGCAATACCTGTCCCCAAATCCTAAACCATGAGGATTCTTGCGAGTCTTAACAGGTTTTCCCCAATAATCACCCACTTTAGGTCGCAATCCAATAATCGTTTCACCCTGTTCTTTCAGCCAATCATTATGTTCTCTATGGCGTTTCTCTTCACCGTTCTTCAAAGGTCTGTTCTTAGTAGTCCTCTTCACTTCTTTTTCCGCAGGGGTCTTCCCACAATGGCCGCATCGGGTATTCCCGAAATTAAGGGCATTCATCAATTCATTCCAACAGTATTTGCATTCTCTATTTTTCTCGTTATCAAACATAGGCAGTTCGCCTCCAATTTTAGAGAAGGCTTAGGGGTTATAAATGCTTCTC